>Ga0209201_1004690_pt1 | contig 10823 bp, 8 predicted proteins | sample AD_UKC055_MetaG_FD_184411 | JGI IMG/M metagenome (GOLD analysis project Ga0209201, IMG submission 184411) | Active sludge microbial communities of municipal wastewater-treating anaerobic digesters from USA - AD_UKC055_MetaG (SPAdes) (version 2) | ecosystem: Engineered > Bioreactor > Anaerobic >... | reverse complement strand
CCTTGGCGACAACCAACTGAGCGGCGCGATCCCCCCCGAGATCGGCAACCTGACTGCTTTGACGGGCCTCGACCTTTACGGCAACCAACTGAGCGGCGCGATCCCCCCCGAGATCGGCAACCTGACTGCTTTGACGGGCCTCTCCCTTGGCTACAACCGCCTGAGCGGCGCGATCCCCCCCGAGCTCGGCAACCTGACTGCTTTGCAGTACCTCTACCTTTCCGGCAACCAACTGAGCGGCGCGATCCCCCCCGAGATCGGCAACCTGACTGCTTTGACATGGCTCTACCTTGACCACAACCCCTTTAGCGGCGAAGTGCCCACCGTGCTGACGCCGTTGACCCTTTCAATTTTCGCCTTCTACGACACCGATTGGTGCGTTCCACTAACTGGCGCAGTCCCCACGTGGCTCAGCACCATCCCTAATCTGTACGGCACCGGCCTGATCTGCGGCGAGGATCCGGGCAGCCTCAGTGGCGTCGTGACCCTGCCTGACACAACGCCTGCCACTGGCGTGCAGGTCGATTTGTACCGTTCAGTTCCAGAGTGGCCGTCATTTTCAACCTATCTCACCACCACCCACACTACCGCCGCCGGTACGTATGAATTCACCGGTCTGGGCCAGGGCCTGGGCATTGACTACCGCGTGCGCTTCGTGGACCCCACGGGACAACTCGCGCCGCAGTACTATGACGCCAAACCCACCATCGCCACCGCGACCGTCATCACCATCACCCCCGGCATTCCCCGCACGGGCATTGACGCGGTACTCGCTTTGCCGCAGCCTCCCGCCGCCGCGGTAGAGACGGACACCGGCAGCGTGGTCTTCAACCCCGATGGCGCCGCGCAGATTACCATGCCAGGACCCCATCTCAGCGACATCACCATCACCCGCACCGTGACCTGCACCGCTGGGTCGCCTACCACCGTGACACTCCTCCTCTCCACCGGGCCGCAGTTCCCCATGGCGAACGTGGGCGACGCTGCCTATCAGGCCACCATCCCCGCTGCGGCGCTCACCGGCAATGCCACACTCCGCGTCCAGGTGACCTGCGGCGTGACCACCACGGAAACCATCATCGGCTATGTCACGCTCTACGATCCAAGCGGCATCGTGAGCGATGCGCGCACCGCGCAGCCGCTGGAAGGCGCGACGGTGACGCTGTACCAGGTGCCGGGATGGGAGCCCAAGACCGGTCCCACGGACAACCGCCCCAACACCTGTGAGTCGAATCTCTCCAAGGATCCGGCTGCGCCGTGGAGCCAGCCCGCGCCCACAGAACTGGGCATTGTCGTGAACCCCGAGGTCACGGTGACCGCACCGGCAATTCCCTTCCAGCAGACCACGGCAGCGGGCTACTACGGCTGGGATGTGCCCCTGGGCTGCTGGTATGTCACCGTCGAGGCCGAGGGCTACGAACCTCTTACCAGTCCCGTGGTGGGCATTCCCCCAGCGGTGACGGACCTCGATCTGGCGCTGACGCCGCTTGAGGGCGGGGACTTCAAGGTGTTCCTGCCGCTCACCTTGCGGCAGTAGGATAGCCCGTTGTCGCGCTGTGGCAGGCAGGTTCGCCTGCCACAGCCCCTCGTCGAGTGAAACGCTCCTGCATTCGACAAACCATTCCTCGCGGAACAGAAACTACCAGGCGGGGAAACTGCTATGGAAACAGTCCGCCAGCAACAGGGGATGCAGCCCCAAACCTCGCCCGATGACGCAAGGGGGTGCGGCAAGATGCATAAGCCACCGGCGAATGTGCGCCTTCCGGACCAAACGGCTCTGTTTGAAAGGCGCGTCGTAGTAAACACAGAGCTCGGTTGTTCTTGTTAATCGAAAGGGGACCCCCAAACAGAAAGCAATGTCGGCGTAGGCGCCAGATTAGGAGAAGCATCTTCGGTATAGGGCCTCACCACCCCTCACCACCCCTCCCACGTCGGCGCTGCCACCGGCGAATCCCACCAGCCCGGCGTCGCCGTCGGCTGCGGTGTCGCCGTCGGCAGCGGCGAGAGACCCGGCAGGGACTGCCAGCCCGTCTGCTGCGCCGTCCACGCGCCCAGGCCCGCCCACATGCCGTAGCCCGCCAGGAGCGCCAACAGCAACAGCCCCGCCGCCAACCCCACCCGCCGGATCCGCTCGCCAGCCGCTCCACTATCCTTCATCGCCGTCCGCCTGCTCCTCGTCCTCGTCCTCAAGGCCCCAATACGGAATGCCGTGCCGCGCCACTTCCTCCCCGTGACTCGGCGTGCGCGCCGGAACCCGCAACGGCTTCATCAACAGCGGCTTCTGCCCCCGCTCCCCCAAGGCGTGGTTCGCCAGATGCAGCAAACACCGCTGCGGCTTCATCGTCGCCAGATACGTCAGCGCGCTCACGTCCCGAAAGCCTTTGCTCGAAATCCCGATCATCTCCGCTACCACGTTCCGATCGTCAGGATGCTTCAGCCGGAACATGGCAATGTTGTTGCAGTTGGATAATACCTGGATGGGCATCACGCTCGGATTCTGCACCCCCATCGAGATCGCCAGCCCGTATTTGCGAGCGTCCGGCAGCAACTTGATCAACTGCTGCGATTGCGCCGGAGGCTCGTTGTTCTCGCTCGTTCCCGCCGCCCCCCCAAATAACTTCTGCATCTCGTCCACGAACAGATGCAGGCCCCGGTGCGGCAGGACGCCAACCTCGTTGAGATAGGCCGCCGCATCGTTGGCCAACACCCAAATCTGCTGCGCGATCAGCATGGCCTTCAACATCTCCGGAATGCCCCACCCTCCGCTGATCACCGTCAACCCCCACGGCGTGCTCAAAACGTCAACGCTGTTGCCCTCTTCACCCTCGCGCAAAGGCCGAAACTGCGCGTACACTTCCGCCTGCGCGAAACTCTCCAGCCGCAGTACGATGTTGTGCAACTTCGCCCGCCGGTCGGCGGATTTCTCTTGCGCCTCCCGCTCGCGCAAGCGCGTCAGCAATTCCGCCACATCCGCCTGCCGGGAGCGCTCTACCCCCAGCGCGTGCCGCTCCCCTGGATACAACTCCGACAGTGCCCGCCCGCGCAACCGCCGCGGCCCGCGTCCCGCAGCCTGCCGCGCCGCGTTCAACGCCGCCTCCTCCGCCGCCGACACCTGCGACCACTGCGGATGTGTCAGCACCGCCGGCTCGTTCAGCAACGCCCCACAGGCCAGATACACCTCGGCCAGCGCTTGCTGCACGTCCCCAATCTGGATCGGCCCCATCCCCGTCGTCCCACCCCACAAATCCGGCAGCGCCTTGATGTACTCCGACGGCTCAATCCGCAACGGCGTCTGCAATGGGTTGTAGCGGATCGGGTTCGGACTGAACGGCGAGAGGCTATAACTCGTCGCGTGCCCCTCCAGCCCCGGCGCCTGCACCAGCCGCGTCCATCCCGCCCCAAAGTCGAAGACCACGCTCCGCAATTGCCACTGCCGCGTCGTCTCCAACACCAGCCGTTCCCCCAGCGTCGTCTTGCCCGTGCCCGTGTCCCCCACAATGGCGAACGAATAGAAACTGTCACGATCCAGCCACACCGGCGTGCGGGTCGGTTCGTCGCCGGTGTAGTTCTCCACGCTGTACTGATGTCCCAACAGCACGTCGCCCGGCAGGTCGGGGTAGTAGGCGAAGTCCGGCGGACGCGAGAGCTCCGTGCTCGCCAACCCCTCCTCGAAAACCGCCGGCGCTACCAGCGGCGCCAGTTGCAGCAGCGTGTTCGCCGTGGTGTACCGGCCCCCAGCCAACACCCCTGCAATGCCCGCCGGTGGGTCCAGAACGCAGGGCGTGAACGTCGCCACATGCGCCCGCGCGTGCTCCCCCTCCTCCGACGACAGGAGCACCGTAGTCACCGGAATGACGACTTCCTCCAGCCCATGAAAAGCCTGGATCGTCAGCGCTTCCGCCGCCCGCGCCCCTACCTCCGTGCGCGCCAGGATGAAGGTCTCCACCTCGAAGCCCCCCTCGCTCGCCATGGTGTCCGCCAGCCGCGCGATCCGCAACCACAGGTCCGCCAGATACGCCTGCGCGTGATCCACCCATTTGGTGGACTCGCCTACCCCTACCCCCACCGTCAGACCCGTGCTGATGCTCGTCCCCAGCGACGAGGCGAACGCCCGCGCGTCAGCCGCCGAGAGGCCCGTCCCCTCCGAATACGTCCGCCCCGTGCTCACCCCGTAGGCGTCGGACTGCGAGACGGTGTCCGCCCGCCCCCACGTGTCGGCGCTGGACTGCGTGACCGCGTGCGAGTCGGTGTGCGCCTGCGAGACGGTAGTGCCGGTGCTCCACGATTCACCCCGGCTCACCCCCTCCGCCGTCCCCTGGCTGTCGGTGTGGCTTGTGCCATCTGCCGTGCCCCGCGTCTCCGCGTGCGAGGTGCCGCTTGAGGTGCCGTAACTCTCCCCGTAGGACTGCGAACTGCCGCTGCTGCTCATCCAGCCGCTGCTGACCGTCGTCGCGCTGCTGGACCCAACCGACTGTCCCCAGTTGGTTTCGGACCCCGCGGTTACGGTAGAACTGCCGCTCGTGGAATCGGTGCTGGCCGTGCCGGCCGTGTTGCTGGTGGAACGGGTGTTACCCGCGCCGAAGGCCTCGCCGTAATTGACCCCCAGATTCGCCCCAGCGCCCACCCCCGCCCCCGCGCCCAGGGTGCCAGGGATACCCAACGCCAGGTTGCCGCTGACATTGCCGCTGACACCAGCGCTGACGCCGAAGTCAACGGTGTGATTGCTCGACAGCGCATTCCCCAGTGTGCTCGAGTTGCTGGCGGTATCGCTGTGGCCGGAAGTCTCGCCGGCACCGATGCCAATGCTCTGCCCCCCGCCCCAGGAAGTCCCTGAAGTGCTGCCTTCCGTGGTGCTGCTCCCCCCGCTGATGCCGGTGGTCTGGCTGGTGCTCGTGCCGCTGCTGGTGCTGTGGCTCGTGCCCTGGCTGGTCCCGTCAGTGACGCTGCTAGAGGTGGTGTGGCTCGTGCCGTCCGCCGTCCCCCGGCTATCGGTGTGGCTCGTGCCCACGCTGATGACGTGGGAACTGCTCGTCGCGCTGCCCACGGTGTCCGCCGTGCCCCACGTCTCCGCCTGCCCCTGAGTGTGGCTGTAGGAGTCGGTGTGCGCCGTGCCTTCCGTGTGCGTGTGGCTCTGGCCTTCCGAGACCCCCTCCGCGATGGCCGTACTTTGTCCCGCCGTGTGCCCCTGCTGCGCGGAAAGGCTCGCTGCCCGCTGGAAGATCGCCGGGAGGGCCGCCGAGAAGGTGATCTGCCGTGTGCCTTCGCTGCGACTGGCGTGCGTGCTGCTCTCCTGCACGGCCGCCTCCAGAAAACGCGCGGCCGTCTGCCGCGGAATGCGCCGCGCCAGCGTCGCAAAGATGCAGTCCTCCCCAATCCGCGCCATCCCCCGCCAGAATAACTCGTTCTGCTCCGCCGGTTTCTCGGTCTCCACCACCCCCGTGCTGCTCGCAGGCAGGGTGGTCGTCTCCGCCGCGTCGGCCTGCCCCAACAACGCGATGACATACGGATACTCCGCCATGGCCCGCGTGATCAGCCGCGCCCGCTCGCCCTGGAGCCGCCGGGTCGAGATGCCGTTGAAGTTGGCCAGCGTCGCCACCAGCGCGGCATCCGCCTGCTCCGCTGCCTGCAGCGCCGGAGCCTCTTCCGCGCTATAGGTCACCACCCCGTACACCTGCACCAGCCCCAGGCGCGGGGCCTCCTGACCGCTGAAAAAGCCTGCACCCAGATACGCCAGGTCAATGCGCGCATCGTACAGGCCGCGCAGGGTCGTCCGCGTGCGCGCCAGGATGTCTAACTCCGTCGTCTCGTCCCGCGGCGGACGCGGCAGGGCCAGCAGTTCACGCAGCACCACAACTTTGTAGCCCGACACCTCCCGGTAGCGCGTCCCGCACCAGTGGGCATATGGCTCACGCTGCACGACCTGATACACCAGCCGTTGCAGCCGGTCGGCAGCAAAGTCCGAACGCATCTGCACGATCTCCAGATCGAGCGCCTGCGCCTGCCGCGACAACCCCAGATTTTGCAGCACGCTAACCATGGGCCCCCCCTCGAAAATAGCGCTCAGTGAATCTCAGTGAATCGGCGAGTCAGCAAGGCAGCGAACCTCGAAAGCACTGGCGGTGATGAGGCGCGCCAGCACAGTGAGGCTTTTCTGAAAAGTGCTTTGGCCTTTTCCGTTTTGCGATCTATCCCCCCCCCATTTGCACGGCGTAGGGGTGGTTGCGCAGGGGTTGGCACAGGGGTTGGCACAGGGGTTGGCAGATGGGTCGGCAGAGAATTTCACTGGCTCAGCCCCCCGCGTGTGCGCAGCGCGTAGACAATCTGTTGCAGGGATTGCCGCGTCGTGACCAGGCTCGGCGGCGCTGACAGTACCCGCTGCACCACCATCACCAAATGGCCCACCGGGATGCCATACAAAATTGCCAGCATGGCGATGATCTGCACCATGTTCCGCCCCTGCGCTAAGGCCGTCTCCGCGACTTCCAAACCGCCCAACGCCGTCGCCCACCCATAGACGTCGGCGTCCAACGCCAGGTACACCCGCAAGCCCAGGCAGGCCAGCGCGTACAGACACACGGCCCCCCGCCCGCGCGTCAAATGCTGCTGCCGCTGCGCAGGGTCGGTCACCCCCAGGAACAGCGTGACGGTCAACAGCACCAGCCCCAACACGGGCACCGGCGCGGGAGTCACCCACGCCGTCGCCAGCCACAGCCCCGCCGTCATCAGCGTGTGGCGCAGGCCCATCGCCCACCAGTTCCCCCGCCCGTGCAGGGTCGGGTTCAGCCGCTGCGCTTCGGTGTAGTCCAGCACGCCCATCCCCACCAGCAGCGCCAGCGCGCCCAGCTGCGCCAGGTGCGCCATCAGCCAGTACAGCGTCACCAATCCACCATTGGCGACGTAGATGCTCGCGTGATGCAGGGCGGTAGCAATAGTTTGCAGGAAAGCGTCCCAGGTATTGCCATTCATTGCAGGCTCCTACGGCTTGCTCCTACGGCTGTACCACGCGCTCGAGCGTCCAACGCCAGGCAGCGGCCGCGGTCTGCGGCTGTTTTTTGCGCTTGTGCAAGGCGTCCAGGTCACTGCCGACCACGCGCCCCGGTTGCCCCAACGCCACGACTTCCTCCACCAGTTGGGTCACCTCCGCCATATTCGGCCCCACCACGTAGACTGCCCCCTGGTAGGTGAGCAGGTTGCGCCATTTGGCCGCGCGCTTATCCGCCGGGCCCAACCCCCGCTCGACTTCGACAAGATTGCATACCCCCGTTTCCGGCTCACACACGCGCAGGTCGGCAGCAATCACGCGCCCGCCGGGCAGGTCTACCCGCGGCGGCAGGACCGTCACCTGCATCCCGCAGTCTTCCAACGCTTGCGCGGCCGCCAGCGCCAGCGCCGCGTGTTCCAGGCCGTCCGGCTGATGCTGCTCCAGCAGCGCCGTCAGCTCCGACGGACGCGCCGGTTCCTGAAACAACGCCTGGTAAGTGGCCGCTCCGGCAGGCGTTAGCCGCAGCAACCGGACATTGATGTTCTTAGGACTCAGTTCTTCCACCAGGCCGCTGTGCACCAGGCGGGTAATGCTGCGCGGCAAGGAGCCGGAATCGCCGCGCAGCCCCTCATATTTCCCCAGGCCGTCCAACAGCCAGGGACGCCGCGCGCGCCCCGTGCGCCCCAGCAAGTACAACAGTCGGGCATCGCGGGGATAGTAATCCGGTTGCCGAAAGGTCGGCGGAGGTGTGGGCGGCAGGATCGGCGGCGGAGGATAGTCGGTCGGCGCGCGGGCCGGACACGCCGGGGATGCGGAAGCAGCAGGCCGCGGAGACGTATCCCCGCCTGTGGGCGTTGGACGCGCCGCCAGCTGCGCCTGGGTCGCCGCCAGCTGCCCGCGCACCTGGACCAGTTGCTGGAGGGCGGCTTGCAGTTCTTCCCGCACCGCACTCTCCCGCGCTTTGGCTGCGGCTAATTGCTGCTGCGCCTGCTGCGCGGCCTCCCGCGCCTGCCGCGTGCGCGCGCCCTCCGCCTGCCCCAACCGACGCCAGCTGGCGCTGAGCAACTCCGGCACAACGCTCTGCCAGCGACCGGCGGGCCATTGGGACGGATCATCGCCTTGCCGCAAATGCCGCTCCAGCAATTCCGGCGCCAGCGCCTCCGCCAGCTCCCCCACTACCCGCCGATAGGTATCCCGCTCCGCCTCGGCGGTATACCGCAACGTGCGCTCCGCTGCCAGCAAATCATCCAGCACGGTCAACGCCGTGGTCTGCGCTACGGGTGCAACGCCGCCCATTGACTTTGGGCCTCCTCTAGAGTCGCGCGGGCGGTGTTCAACGCGGGAACTGCATCCAACTGCGGGTTCAGCCGCGCTTCGAGGCTTGCCGTCGCCGCACTCTGGTATGCGCGCGCCGCCAGCATGAGGCTCTCCCGCACCGGCGTGCATTCCTGCGGCCCGGCGGTAACGGCCACAGCCGCTGCCACTTGCGCTGCCTGCTCACCCGCCTGCGCCACGGCGGTCAGGTCGCCGGTAACCAGCGTGGTATCCACCGCCGCCAGCGCCGCCAACTGCTGCTCCGTCTCGCGCAAGAAGCCGTATCTCTGCCACAGGCGCGGGGTCAGCACCAACGCCTCGCCTTCCCGACTCACCGGCGTCACGCGGCGCCCCAGGAGTCCCAGGCCCACCAACACTACTCCCAGCGCCAGGACCAACCACCAACGACTGCGCGATACCTTGACTTCGATCTCCATCTCCCCTCACAACACCCTGACCGTGTCCGCCAGCACTTCGTAGTAGCTGGCGTGCAGGGTGGTGCGCCGCCGCAGCGTGCCGGTCACGCGCACGTAACTACCCAGCTGCAGGTGCAGCGCCGCAGACCGCAACAACACCGTGAAGATGCCAGCCGAGGTTTCGACGTGCATGCGCCGGTCGTGGATGTGCCGAACGGCGCCTTCCAGGGTCACCGTCGGGGCGGGCAAGGATGTGACGCCCATGGGCCTCCCCCACACAAAAACGCCACGCGATCCCACCTCAGCATGTGGTGGGCGCGTGGCGTCTCTTAAGTTTGCTTTTGATTATATGGATTTCGTTACGGGCTGTCGAGACTCAACCTCCCCGCCTGCACCGTGTACACCTGCTCCTGGTAGCGCACCACCATCCCCTCCGGCCAACTGCTCAGCGAGTGACGAAAGTCGCCCCAACTGAAGGTCGCCCCCGCCCGATACAGGTCGTCCGGGCAACTCACCACGGTCACGTAGCGGGTCACCGGCGCTCCGCTCAGCGTCGCCGGTGTCCAGCGCTGCCGCGCGCGATACGCCCGCACCCGGCATTTCGCCGAGCAATATTCCCGCGGGCGCCCGCGCTTCGTCCGCTGAAAGGGCGCCCCACACACCACGCAGTAGTCCTCGTCACTCGTCATTAGCCCTCGCTGTGGCGCCGCGTCCACGCTCACGTTGGAGCAGCCAGCGCGGCTTGAAGAACTCAAACATCGCCTGCCCGATCCAGGTGCGCCGCCCGTGCAGCCCCAGGTGGCAACGCTGGCACAGCGCCACCAGGTTCTCCGGCGCGTTGTGCCCCGGATCGCCGTCAATGTGATGCACGGTCAGGGTGTACCCTGCCGCCGGTTCGTGCGGATGCCCACACTGTTCGCAGCGCCAGCCCGCGGCCGCTTTGACCGCCGTCGCTAGCGCCTCCCAATCCTCCGGATAGAGCGCCCGGCGCTTGCGCATCGGCATGATCCACCTCCTCACTCGTCGCCTCGGCGCGGCTGCCCGCCGCGCCCGCTGTGTCAATGCTGGATGAAGTCCGCGTAGGCGCCGGTAACGTAACGCTCCCCGGCCTCCAGAGTATCCGGCGCGACGGGCGCGGCAGGCGCCGGAGCCCCCGACCGCAGGCTCTGGCGAAACAGCGCTGCGCGGGAACGCACCTGCGATTCCTCGCTGTTCAGCCAGTGCTCCAGCCAGTCCTGCACTCGTTCCGGGTCCGCAAGCCAGTGCTCCAGCACCTCGTCCACCGCCCCAGTCCACCCCAACTCAGCCAGGTCTGCCAGCACGGCCTCCGGCAACCCCGGCGCGGCAGGGACCGGCCCGGGCGGCGGCTCAGGCGCAGGCAGTTCCGCCGCACTGAGGGCGCCCCGTGTTCCGCCGCGCGTCTCGGCTCGCGGCCCCTGGGTGGTGGTGCGCAAGGTGTAGAGCAGCAGGCCCGGCAGATTCCGCACCTGGGCCCGCTGCTGCAAGTCGGCGCCCCAGGCATGAATCAACTCCGGTGTGAGGTGCGGAAACGCCGCAACCGCCCGCGCGGGCGCGGTCGCCGGATTAACGCCCCAGGCACTCAGAGCCGCCAGATTCGCCCTGATCCGCGCCTCCGTCTGTTCTGGCGAGGCAAACCTTTGCTCTGTTGAGGCAAACCTTTGCTCTGTTGGAGCAAACCTTTGCTCTGTTGGAGCAAACCTTTGCTCTGTCGAGGCAAACCTTTGCTCTGCTTGATGCTGTTGTTGTTGCTGGGTTCTAGATCCTGTAGCTGTATCATCAACAACAGCATCATACATCATGGGCGAGGCAAAACTTTGCTCTGTTGAGGCAAACCTTTGCTCTGTTGAGGCAAAACTTTGCTCTGCTTGATGTTGTTGCTGTTGTTGCTGGGTTCTAGATCCTGTAGCTGTATCATCAACAACAGCATCATACATCATAGGCGAGGCAAAACTTTGCTCTGTCAAGGCAAACCTTTGCTCTGGCGAGGCAAACCTTTGCTCTGCTTCAACAGGACTTACCTCAGCCCGACTGGGGTCCAGAATGCGGATCAGGTAGCCGTTCTTGTTCCCCACGTAGGTGATCAGCCCCAG
>Ga0209201_1004687_pt1 | contig 10832 bp, 9 predicted proteins | sample AD_UKC055_MetaG_FD_184411 | JGI IMG/M metagenome (GOLD analysis project Ga0209201, IMG submission 184411) | Active sludge microbial communities of municipal wastewater-treating anaerobic digesters from USA - AD_UKC055_MetaG (SPAdes) (version 2) | ecosystem: Engineered > Bioreactor > Anaerobic >... | reverse complement strand
AACCGGGTTACCCACATACCCACAGCCGCAACGAGCGCTACGCGCATCAGCGCTCCGCGCCGGCTGTGGATATGCCGGGTCGGGGACAGCTGCTGCGCACCTGCCCACAACCCTTGGATAACACCGGTACGGAACCCCGGGAAAGAGGACATTTCTAACGAGATAAGACTGAGGACATTTCTAATGTGGTTTGACACCGGCCCGCGCAACATCCACCTGGAATCGCTCGCCGAAGCCGCTCACTCGCTCAGGGCTTCATAAACGGCCTCGGCAATGGCCAGATGCCCCGTGAGATTCGGGTGCACCGGCTCAGGGCAGAATACGTCGGATTCACGGTATTTCAACAGTTTCTGGAACATGTCCTGCGCCTTGATGAGCCGGGTACCGTATTTGCGGCTCAGTTGCTGCACCACATGCACGTAGCGGGGCAGGAGTTCGAGCACCTGTCTTCGGAAAGAGCTGCTGTCGTTCTCCATGCTGATGTAGAAAGGCGTTATCAGCAGCAGTTGACACCTCGGCAGGTGCTTGACGGTGCGGCCCAGAATGGTATCGTACGCCGCCTGGTAATCGGCAGGCGGAATCGGCCCGTCGCCGGCGAGCGTCCGGTGAAGGTCGTTGATGCCGATCTTGACCGAGAGCCAGTCCGGTTTGTGCCGGAGCACATCGTCGCTCCACCGGTCGCGCAGCCCGGTGACGGTGTCGCCGCTGATGCCTTTGTTGATGATGGTCAACGCCTTGGCCGGTTCCCGCACGGCCATCATGTCGGCAAACAGCTTCACATACCCGTTTCCCAAGGGACTGAATTCCGCCCTGCGCCCACAGTCCGTGATGCTGTCGCCAATAAACACAACGGTATCGCCGTTTCTGAGCTTTGTTTTCACGCCGTGTCTCCCCTTAGTCCTTCGTCATCACGAGAAGCGCCCATTAGACTCCAAAGATGCGGGACGGCGCAAGATATGAACCCCCGCCTCATGAGATGGCCGCGCGCCATCGAAGTCTCCGCGCGGCAGCTCTCTTTCCCGGCCGCACAGCCGTGGAATCCCATTGGTTGCGGCCAACGGCCGCGGCAGGGCCTTTGGGCCGTTTCCACCATTTACCCGAAGCCGTGGCGCCTGCTGAAAACGCCGGTTGCGAAAAAACTCGGGACGGACCGGGTCTGCGGCGCAAACCGTTGGGTCCGTCCCGAGTGTCTGCTATGCGTCTTCAGAGCCGAGCCGTAGAACTACTTCTTGAGTATCGGCCGCACGTTGGGGGCGGCGATCCGTTCCATAATGGGCAGGCCGCCGATAAGCGGCCGGGCGTAGCGGATGAAAGCGTCGGTCACGCCGTTGCCCTGTTCGTTGATGAACTCGTCGGGCATGCAGGTGGATTCGCGTGCCACGTCCGTCAACTTTGCAAGACCGTATTCGACCGCGTAATCGCCAATGCGGCGGATGACCACCGAGCCGTCCAGGTTGTGCCAGATCGCGTACTGGGCGGCCTTTTCGCCGGCTTCGCGGGCCTCAAACTGGTCCACTTCGCTCACGCATCCCAGGAAACTGCGCTGCAGATAGCCGAGCGTATCGGCGCGGACGCGCTTGATGTTGGTCTCGCTCTTTACCCACGAGGCAAGGAGATCGCCCAGGGCCCCCGTGCCCGAAAGCTGGATGTTGCCGTGCGAGTCTTTCTCGCCGCCCGTGAATTGCGACGCGATGGCCACGCCTTTCGCGTCGACAAGACCTTCAGACGCCGCGATGATGCAGCGGCCGTACTTTTTGTATGCTTCCTGCACATCCTGCACGAACTGCTTCTTGTCGAAGGGCCGCTCGGGCATGTAGATCAGGTGCGGGCCGTCGTCCGGGTACTTCTTGCCGAGGATCGACGCGGCGGTCAGGAAGCCGGCGTGGCGTCCCATGACAATGCCGATATACACGCCGGGGATGGCGCGGTTATCGAGGTTCGCGCCGGCAAACGCCTGGGCCACGAATTTCGCGGCGGAACCGTAGCCCGGGCAGTGGTCCGTCACTTTGAGGTCGTTATCGATGGTTTTCGGGATGTGAATGACCCTCAGCTCGTACCCGGCCTTGTCGGATTCCTCGTTTACGATGCGGCAGGTGTCGGCGCTGTCGTTGCCGCCGATATAGAAGAAATAGCGCACTTCGTGGGCCTGGCATACCGTGAAAATCTTGCGGCAGTATTCGATATCGGGTTTGTCGCGGGTCGAGCACAGCCCCGACGACGGCGTTTGCGCGACGGCCTCGAGATTGTGCGTCGTCGCTTCGGTCAGATCGAGGAAATCTTCTTCGATGATGCCGCGCACGCCGTGAATCGCCCCATAGACCCGTGTGACTTGGTGGAACTTGCGCGACTCGAGCACCGCGCCAACCAGACTCTGGTTGATAACGGCCGTCGGCCCGCCGCCTTGCGCTACCAATACCTTGCCTTCCAGCACTTTCGCCATGACACTTCTCCTCTGAAATCAACGATGGTTGACTGATTTGCAACACGCGTGGCAAGTCAGAAGATACGGCCCGCGGACGTCCCGCTGCCGCCCGTGGCGTCTCGAATTATACCGGAACACGGCCGGGCGTATCCATTTTCGCGATTTCGGTTTGGCTGGATGCGGCGGGGGTGTTAAGATGCAGCCGGCTCCCGGGGAGGCGCCCGGGCGCAGAACCATGTTTGGTCACTGGAAGGGAGCTTCTATGAGTGCGATACCGAAACCCGCGCCCGTAAAAGGCGACATGAAATGGTTTGTCGAGTCCCGGTTCGGAATGTTCATTCATTGGGGCCTGTACGCGCTGCCCGCCCGCCACGAGTGGATAAAACAATACGAAGAAATCCCCGATGAGGTCTACGACCGTTACTTCAAATTCTTCGAGCCGGACCTGTTCGACCCCAAATCCTGGGCAAGGATGGCGCGTGAAGCCGGGATGAAGTATTTCGTGATTACCACGAAGCATCATGAGGGGTTTTGCCTGTTTGATTCGAAGTTTACCGACTACAAAGCCACCAATACCCCGTGCGGAAAAGACTTGATCAAGGAAGTCGTGGACGCGTTTCGGGCCGAGGGGCTGCGCGCCGGGTTCTATTATTCGCTCATTGACTGGCATCATCCGGATTTCCCCATCGACGCGCTGCACTCGATGCGCAACCATCCGGGCGCCAAGAAGCTGAACCGGTCGCGCGATATGGCGAAATACCGCGAGTACCTGCTGAACCAGGTGCGCGAACTCCTCACCAACTACGGCAGAATCGACATCATGTGGTTCGATTTCTCCTATCCCCGCGCCAAGCTGGGAGATCTAGGCGGCAAGGGCCGGGACGACTGGGGCAGCGAGATGATCTTGAAGCTCGTGCGCGAGTTGCAGCCGCACGTTATCGTCGACAACCGTCTCGACCTTCCCGCCGCAAAAGCCGACATTCATACGCCCGAGCAGTTTCAGCCCCGCGAGTGGGTGACCGTCAACGGCAAACCGGTGCATTGGGAAACCTGCCAGACCTTCAGCGGGTCGTGGGGCTACCACCGTGACGAGAGCACCTGGAAAAGCCCCGAGCAGCTCATCCAGATGCTGGTCAACAGCGTCAGTTGCGGCGGCAACCTGCTCATGAACGTCGGCCCTACCGCACGGGGCACGTTTGACCCGCGCGCGCAAGACGCCCTGGCCGTGTATCGCGATTGGATGGCCCTTCACGGCCGTTCGATATACGGGTGCACTCAGAGTGAATTTACCGCGCCGGACCACTGCCGCCTTACCCAAAACGGCAAACGGCTTTACGTGCACCTCTTCGCGTGGCCGTTCCGCCATCTCCATTTTGACGGCATGGCGGACAAGGTCGAGTACGCGCAGCTCCTTAACGACGCCTCGGAAATCCACTTCAAAAAGGATACAAACAGTGCCCGCAAGACGCTGATCCTGGAACTGCCAGTCAAGAAGCCCGCAGTGGTGGCGCCTGTGCTCGAACTGTTCCTGAAGTGATTCGTGAACCTCATGGACGAACAACGATGACATCAGCCGGCGAAATGATCGTATTGGACGCCATCCCCTTCGAAGCAGATGAGCGTGGCGTGTTGGCGGCCCTGAACCTCGAGCGGGACGCGCCCTTCGCCGGTGAGGCGTTGGCCCTGGCGCGGCAAGCAGCGCCTGTGGCGCGGCCAAAAGGCATCTACAAGCTCTCGGCCGTCGAAGCAATCGACGAGCACACGGTTGCCTTGGACGGCGTGCGGTTCTCGAGCCGGGTGTTGCGGGTCAACCTCGACGGGCGCGCGAGGGCGTTTCCGTTCGTCGCCACCTGTGGCCTTGAACTCGAAACGTGGTCGCAATGCCATAAGGACCCCATGCACGTGTTCTGGGCGGACAAGATCAAGGAATTGGCGTTGCGGCGCGCCATCGAGACCCTGGGCCAGCATCTGGCCGCCCGTTTCCGCCCCGGCCAGCGGGCCACCATGAACCCGGGGTCTTTGGAAGATTGGCCGGTCTCGGAACAGCCCCGCCTCTTCTCTTTGTTCAGCGGCGCAGTGGAGGGGATTGGGGTGCGCTTGACCGAGAGTTTTCTCATGATGCCCATCAAGTCCGTGTCGGGCGTGTGGTTCGAAACCGAGTCGGGGTTCGTCAACTGCCAGTTATGTCCGCGCGAAGACTGTCCTAACCGCCGGGCGCCGTATGATCCTCACGGGCTCGAGCGCGATTTCGGATGACCGGAGAGGCCGGGCTCCGCAGCAGCCGATAAAACGTGTAGCTCCCAGTCGAGCCATCGCAGCAATGGCGCCGGTTCCACGAGCGGGCTGTGCGTCCTGCGGTGGGTGAAAAGAAACGCCGGGCCGAGGACATCTCCGCGACCCGGCGGTCGTTTGGTCAGGCTGGCGGCTCAGGCAGTGGATTCCGCCGCGCCCTTTCTTCCCTTCCGGCGGCGCGAACTGGGGCCGCTCTGTGCCCCAGCAGGCGCCGAGCCAGACACCAGGCTCTTGCTCCAGTATTTCTGGATATAGTAGGTGATCGGGCTTGCAATGAAGATCGACGAATAGGTCCCGACAATGATGCCGACGGTCAGCGCCAACGCGAAATCAAAGATCGCGTCGCCGCCGAAGATGAGCAACACCACCGTAACGAACAAGGTGGTCAGCGAGGTGAGCAGTGTGCGGCTCAACGTCTGGTTGATGCTCAGGTTCATGATCTCGGCGTAGGTCATGCCGCGTCCGCGATACAGTCTCAACGCTTCGCGAATGCGGTCAAACACCACGATCGTGTCGTTCAGCGAATAGCCGATGATGGTCAGGATCGCCGCCACGACCGGCAGGTTGATCTGGCGGTGCAACAGCGCAAACACCCCGAGCGTAATCAACACGTCGTGCGCCAGCGCGACCACCGCGCCGATCGAGAACTTCAACTCAAACCGGAACCACAGGTACAGCACAATGAAGAACATCGAATACAGAACCGCCAACAGGGCGTCGCGCCGCAGTTGGGCGCTCACCGCGGGTCCTACGGTGTCGACGCGCTGCACCATTTGGCTCGGGTCGGTGCTCAGATCCGCAAGGGCATCCGCGATGCGTTGCGACACGGTAACGACTTCGCCATTCCCGGCCGCGCTTTCCGGCGGCGTCTGGCCCTCCACGGGCGCCCCGGCCTCCGGCGTGCCCGCCGCCTGCTCGGACTGGGTCACTTCGCTGACGCGAATCAGGAACTGCGTGCCGGGTATATCGATATCTTCATTCTCGTACAGCTGCACGACCGGACTCTCGAACCCCGCGTCTGAAAGCCGCTCGCGGACGTCCTCATCGGCGATAGAATCATTTGCATCGAGGGAGACGATCATGTTGGTGCCGGTCATGAAGTCTACACCGAAGTTCTCGTTGCCTCGAAGCGCAAATAAGATGACGCCAATCACAATTGCGATGCAGCTGGCGGCAATGGCGACGTTCCGGCGTTCCATGAAGCGGATCTTGGAGTCGGGATCGATCACGCTGAGCATATTGAGCTTGGTGATGATCTTGCGGCTCGTAAGGAAGTCCATGATGGCGCGGCTCACGATCAGGGCCGTGAACACGCTCGTGCAGACGCCGATACTGAGGGTCACGGCGAAACCTACGACGGGCCCCGTGCCGAACTGCAGCAGCACCGCGGCGGCAATCAGCGTCGTGATGTTGGCGTCCAGGATAGTCACCGCGGCGCGGTCAAAGCCGCTGTCCACCGCAGCAAGCAACGACCGGCCGTTGCGCAGCTCCTCGCGGATGCGCTCATAAATGAGCACGTTCGAGTCCACGGCCATACCAACGGTCAGGATCAAGCCCGCGATGCCGGGGAGCGTCAAAGTGGATTTGAAATAGGCCAGCGCGGCGAGCAGCAATATGGCATTCATCACAAGGGCGATGTCGGCCACGATCCCCGCCCACCTGTAGTAAATCAGCATGAACACCACCACAACCACGACGCCCAGGATCGACGAGGTCACGCCGCGCCGGATAAGGTCGCGGCCCAGACTCGCGCCCACTTGGGCGCTCGATTCCTCGACGAGCGGCGCGGGCATGGAACCCGAGCGCAGCGCGATGGCGAGGTCCACCGCCTCTTCCCGGCTGAAGCCGCCGGTGATCTGGCCTCTTGTCGTGATGCGGTCCTGAATGGTTGGCGCTGATTCGACTTGGTCGTCGATGACGATAGCAAGGGGTTTGCCGCGGTTTGCCTCGGTTACTTGGCCCATACGGCTGCCGCTGTCGGTGTTGAACTGGAACAGGATCATGTAGTTGCCCTGCGGGCTGCTGTCATCGACGCGCGCATAGGCCTGCTGCAGGCCCGACCCCGTCAGATCAGGGTCTTTGTTCATCAGGTATATCTTGTACACCTGATGAGTTTCCCAGGCTTTCGGCTCGCCGCTGAAGCCGATGTCTCTGCCTTCGGGAATCAGCCCTGGCACCTTGCGGGCTTCCTCGACCAGGGCGCGGATTTTCTCGATGTTTTCCTTGGGGATCCAGAGATAGGGGCCCTCGACGGGTTTCTGCATCAGCCCCAGGAAATCCTTGTTGCTGTTCTTCTCGAAATACTTGTCGATCGCGAGGAACACCTGTTCCTGTTCGTCGGGCATGGCCACGAGATGGAACGTCAGGTACGCCGATTTGAAGATGAGGTCGCGCGCGCGGTCCAGGTCTTTCTCGCCCGGAAGCTGCACCTGGATCTTGTCATCACCCAGACGGGCGATGATGGGCTCGGTAGACTGGAATTCGAACACGCGGCGCTCGATGGTGCGCAGAGTCTGTTCCTGAAAATGCTTGACGATGTCCGCCTGCGTCCAATTCTCCGGGAAACTGGCCATTATCTGGGGGTCGGCCTTGGTTATGTCGAAACCGATAATCATGTTGATGCCGCCCTGGATGTCCAGGCCGAGGTTGATCACCCAATCCTTGTTGAACTGCGACCAGCGGCGGATACCGGCCCAGGTGTCGCGGAAGAATTCAGGTTTCCGGGTCTCGAGGTCTTCCTGTTTCCATGTGGCGAGGCGCTGCTCGCGCGCCTCGGGGCTGAGGGTCATCCACCCGATCGTGGGATAGATGTATATGGCGCCCCAAATCAAGGATGCGATAATGATGATGGCTCGCAAGGTCGGATTCTTCATTGGAACATCTCCATGGGCCGCGCTCCACGCGGCGAATCAGCGCAACATGCGCAATTACTCGTCACCATTGCCGGAATCTTTGGGCATTACCCGTGAAATGGAACTCCGCTGGAACTCCATCTTCACGGGCGGGTCGTCACTGACGCGCAGCACGACCGATTTTTCGGTGATTCCGACGATGGTCCCATGGATGCCTCCGGCAGTCACAACCGCATCGCCTTTGGAAAGACTCGAGAGCATGGACTGGCGCTCTCTTTCCCGTTTGGTATTGGGGCGAATCATCAGGAAATAGAAAATCGCAACCATGGCGACAATCATGAGAATCTGCGGACTTCCAAAAAGTCCGAGGGGGCTTTGAGGCGCTTCCGTGCCATTTTGCGCCGCTCCCTGAGCCGCCTCACCAAGGTAGAACAATCTCCACACGACGTACGATCCTCCGTTTTGGAAACAGAAAAGCCCCCTCAGGCCTGGTAATCCTGGAGGAAGGAGGCCTTGAACTCGCCAAAGCGTCCGGCGCGGATTGCCTCGCGCATCGCAGCGGATAAGTGTAGCATAAAGAAAAGGTTGTGTAAAGTATTCAGCCGAAGCGACAATATCTCACGCGCCATGTACAGGTGCCGCAGATAGGCCCTGCTGTAAGACGCGCACACCGGGCACCGGCACGCAGGGTCCAACGGCCCGAAATCGCGCTGGTATTTCTGGTTTCTGATGTTGAGTTTACCCTGCGACGTGAACAGGCAGCCGTTGCGCGCATTGCGCGTGGGCATGACGCAGTCAAACATGTCCACCCCGCGCTCGACCGCGTCGAGGATGTCCTCCGGCGGCCCAACCCCCATGAGGTAACGGGGCTTTTCCTCAGGAAGCAGCGGGGCGGTCCATTCCACGGCGCGCACCATGGTTTCCTTGCCTTCGCCCACGCTGACCCCCCCGATGGCGTAGCCCGGAAAATCGAGGGCCAGGGTGCGTTCGACGCTCTCGCGGCGCAGATGCTCGAACGTGCTGCCCTGGATTATGCCGAACAGCGCTTGATTCGCCGCCTCGCGCTCGACCCAGCGCTGTCTGCATCGCGCCGCCCACTCGGCGGTCATGCGCATGGACTCCGCCGCCACGTCCTCGCCGACGGGGTACCCCGTGCATTCATCCAGGCACATCATGATGTCGGAGCCGATGGCGATCTGCACGTCCACGGCGCTCTCGGGAGTCAGCGTGTGGCGGGAACCGTCAATGTGACTCTGAAACGTTACCCCCTCGGGCAAGACTGTGCTCAATTCCGCGAGACTGAACAGTTGAAACCCGCCGGAGTCGGTCAAAATGGCCCGGTCCCAGCCCATGAACCGGTGCAATCCGCCCGCGTCTTCGAGGAGCTCGGTCCCCGGGCGCAAATAGAGGTGGTAAGCGTTGGCGAGAATGATCTGCGCTCCGAGAGCGCGCAGTTCCTCCTGGGTAACGGCTTTTACGGACGCCTGCGTGCCCACGGGCATGAACACGGGCGTCTCGACGGGGCCGTGAGGGGTGTGAAGGCGGCCCGCCCGCGCCCCACAGCCCGGGTCCCTGGCCTCGACTTCGAATGTAACCGCGCAATCCATCGCTCTGCCCGTATTCTGGCCGTGGTTTTCCACCCTATTCCCTGGGTTTAACGAAATCCTTCTCGAGAATGCGGACCTTGACGGGCGGGGCCGGCTTGCCGCCTTCGAGGAAGGTGTAGCGGGTCATCACCCATAACTCGCCCGGGGTGCGTTCGAGAACGTAGGGGTACGCCAACTGGCCGTTGGGTACGCGCATCAGCACGACGGGCGCGGTCCAGGTCTGGCCGTCATCTTCGGAGAAAGCAATGGACAGCTCCTCGCGGTGGCCGGGCGCCGGCACTTCATGAGCCTGGCCGCTCCAGAACGAGGTCGTCTTTTCGGCGCCCTCGAGTTTCGAACGGTTCCAGACAAAGACCAGGCGGCCGCTCTTGAGCCGTTCGACCCAGCCCGGCGCACTGCTGGCATCGATGCCGCTCGGCTTGATGGTCCGCCAATACTTGCCGCCGTCCTCCGAGTAGGCGTACCAGAACTGGCCCAATCCCGTGCGGATGAACATGAGGAGCCGTCCATCGCTCAGCGGGGCGACGCACGGCTCGACCGCGCCGTCGTGGTGGCCGTGCCCGCCGAGGTCGATGACGTTGCCGTGCTGCCAGGATTTGCCTTCGTCGTCCGAGAAGAACGACATGACCACCCAGCGGCACAGGTCCGGATCGAGATGTTCGACCGTGGCCACCAACCGGCCCGACTCGAGCTGGATGAAGCCCATGAAATCGGCGTTGTAGCCCGGCAACAGCTGCTGTTTATCGGTCCAGGTCTTTCCGCCGTCGGTGCTGCGGATGGCCCAAAGTTCCAGGCGGCACTCGGGATTCGGTGCGGCCTTCTCGTCGTTCCAACTGAAAACGTAGTTGGTGAAATCAAGATACGCCACGACGACGGTCCCGTTGCGGGTCTGCAGAAACTGGCCGGGGTGGCCGCCGTAGTTGATGTCGAGCCCCGGAGTAATCTCGCCGCTGACGTCCTCCCACGTCGAACCGCCGTCGGTACTCTTGCGCAACACGTTTCTGTCGATGACCAGCAGCGTGCCGTCGTCGAGCTGCTCGAACGGGCCGTTGTAGGGAAGCTCGAGCGTCTGGCACAGCGGATTCAGCCACAGCGCCGGTTCCTGGGCGGCAGCCGCCCCCGCAACGCCTGTCACCGTTGCCAACACACACAGCATGACCTCTCGCATAACAAATACCTCCGGTAAACGCTTATGCCTTCGCCGAAACCGAGACCCTGTGGTACAGGAATCCGGGACGGGCCCGTCTGGCTCCGAACGCCGCTCGCCCCGGGTCAATCCCCGCAACCTCTGCCGGGGTTTCCCGGCGGACGGGAACCGGCCTCGGTTCTGCCCAAATGCCACAGTTTCGCGTATTTCATGAAAACCGAGAAGGCGCCGAGCATGCTGAGCACGGCGCCGTGGTATCCGTCAAGAAATCCCCTCCGAATGACGTACATCTTGAGGAAGCGCGATGCGGGGCGGAGCGTCAGATCGAACAGCGACGCGCGTTTGCCCTTCTCGAAAAGGTCCTCGGCGCCCCACGTGGTGAATCGCTGAAACGTCTCGAAATACTCGTCGAAATCACGGTAGGTGTCGTGATACATCACCTCGTCGAGCCGGCCCATGGTTCCGCCGACCACGACCTTCGAATGGACGCGGCGATCGAGGTAGCGGCCCTT
>Ga0209201_1004683_pt1 | contig 10839 bp, 3 predicted proteins | sample AD_UKC055_MetaG_FD_184411 | JGI IMG/M metagenome (GOLD analysis project Ga0209201, IMG submission 184411) | Active sludge microbial communities of municipal wastewater-treating anaerobic digesters from USA - AD_UKC055_MetaG (SPAdes) (version 2) | ecosystem: Engineered > Bioreactor > Anaerobic >... | reverse complement strand
CTGGCAGGCGCCAGGAAAAGGTAAATTAGCGGCATTGGGCGGCTATCTGGACTACGGCAGTTTTAGCGAGAGTGATGATAATGGAAATGAACTCGGCGAATTTCAGGTCAGCGATTTAAATCTGCGACTAGCTTATGGAGTCCCAATCACCCGCAAACTCAGCGCCGGGCTGACGACAATCTTCGTGAATTCCGACTTAGCGAATTACAATTCAAAGGCGTTATTAGGTTCGGCGGGTTTATTATATTATGATCCGGTCTCGACGTTTTCAGCTGGACTGGCTTATGCGAATTTTGGGAAAATGCTTTCCGGATACGTCAACGATGATGAGAAAATTCATTCCGCGCTAATGGCTGGCATTGCCAAGAAGCTTGCACATTTGCCAATGGTGATCGCGGCTGACTTTATGCATTATTCATCTGGAGAAAATATCATCAAGATCGGCGGAGAATTCATTCTTGGACAAAATTACTTCCTGCGTTGGGGAACATCGAGCCGGCGTTTTGAAATCAACACCCAGCAGACCATCACTAATTTTTTCAGTTCTTCTTCGTTAGGCGGCGGCTTGGTAATTAACCGTTTACAGATCGACCTGACTTGGTACAGTCTCGGACACACCGGCAGTGTTTTTGCTTTTAGCATTGCCCAGAACCTATAAAGAGGTGCATTATGCGAAAAACGATACTAATTTTAAGCACGATGACATGTGTCGCCTTAGCGGGGCTTGGACTAATCGGATGTGAAGGTGATGAAGCCAATCAACCCAGCTACATTTTAGACATTGATCCCATCTTCGGAAGTGCTAAATATAACTGTAAAGGATGCCACACCGGTGCTACTCCGCCATACCTTGATCTGACGACTTACGAAGGTTTAATGGCCGGCAGTGATAATGGCAAGGTGGTGATCCCGGGTGACGCCGACCATAGTTTTTTATATGAAAAAATTTCCCAGCCAATCCCTTCCAGAGGCGAACGTATGCCTCTCGACGGTGCTTTTTATTTAACCTCGGGGGAAATCAGGTTAATCGAAGATTGGATCAACCTGGGCGCTAAAGATAATTAAGCCGAGTTAGATAGATTAGCCGAATAAAACATTTACTAATGGGATTATAACGGTAGGTCTATCCTGAACGAAAATTTTATAAGAAGTACCCAGCCAAAAAATATTAAATAGTCGCTAAAATAGACCAAATTCTCCTTTTGGGATTTGATTTTACTAAATTATTATTCCGAACATTAACAGTCATCGGCTACTCATAATAGAATATAAAGTCATAGGCTAAAATTTCGTCATTGGAAAATTCAGGATCTATTTTGCGGGCGCAATCACCACTTTCAAAAAAACGTGTTACCAATCACATCATACATTATTTTTAAAATAAAATAATATATTTTATGTATTATAATATCAATGTATTATGTTATTCTGACAACTAATTTCACGATTTCAATTTGGTCAGATTGTAAAAGATTTTACTTTGAATTGATTATAAATCTCCTCAAATTTTCACTGTTTGATGGTGAATGATAATTTTTGATAACTAACTTACTCAAATTACAATGCTACTTTTGCAAATGGCTTTGTGCGGCAGTCATTAGCCAACCGCAGTTTATTAACATTTAATTTTAAATGAGGAGAGAGACAAAATGAAGTTTCATCAATTAACTCGAAATCTTTTACTGGTGGTAATTATTATGGTCGGCTTAACTAGTGTTAGTGGAGCAACCGATCTAAACATTGCCGACCTCCGCCAAAACGATCAGACTGGCACGGCGGTCTATCTTGATCAGGTTGTCACAACTACGGGAATCGTTACGGTAGCTAATGAATTCGGCGCTACGGGACCGGTATATATCCAGAATGAGGGCGCCGGTATTGCTCTATATGGAGCGGGGTACGTAGCCAGATTACGACCCGGTTGTGTCGTGAATGTAACGAGCAAAGTCGGATTCTATAGCGGACTTACTGAACTGCTATGGATTGATACGGTTACTGTAGTAAATATTCTGGATAAAACCGAAATTCCCGAACCGACCATCGTTTCAATTAGTGAGATTCTAAATCAACAATGGGATGGCTATGAAGCGCTAGAAGGATCACTAATCAAGCTGGAAAATGTATCGTTTCAGATGATAGGAAATTTTGCCGGAAATACGAACTATACAATCACTGACAATATTGGCTATTCTATGGACATCCGGATTGACAACGATGTGGATCTGGTAGGGTCACCGATTCCTACTGTCCCAGTAACGATTGTGGGTGTTTTAAGCCAATTTGATTCTAGTTCACCTTTTAGTGAAGGCTATCAGCTATTACCGCGGTCATCCAGTGATATTACCGGCGGACAAGGTGGTGGCTCGACCGTTTTAAATTATTCTTTTGACAAGACCACCAGTGATCCACTGGTTTCTAGTTGGAATTCAGGTTCAGGTAATTTGCACTTAGCCGATAACTTCTCGACTATGAAAGAGGGTCTAGCGGCGCTTGAAGTTGGGTGGCAGATTGTCCATGAATACGAATGGGGCGGAAATGGCACAATTAATTATGCGAAAACCGCTCCGGTCGGTGAATATCTTGATGTTTCAGGCGCTGATTATCTAACATTATGGGTATATAACGCGGTACCAGCTTCACAGAGCGAGAGAACTTTATTCGAATTTCATCTTCTGGAAGCCGGTGGCGATGCCGTCTATGATGGGACTTGCAATAGCGCGGAGCATTGGCTATACCGGATATCGGGTGTATTTGATCAAGGACCTGGCTGGAACCAGATTCGGATGCCGCTAATTGACCGTGGGGCTGAATTTCCTAATGATCAGGGCTTTAGTGCGCCGGGCTGGAATGGAGTAGCTAACAATGGTATTTTGGATAAAGATAGAATCGTTGGCTGGCAAATAATCATTCAAACTAACAACACTTCTATGGGTGATATTGTTACTGGGACGACCATTTTTGACCAGTTGCAGTTAGAAGTCGGGGGTGGTAGTAATCTTACCTCTCAAGATGTTACAGTTACCTTTTCAGTGGATATGTCGAGTTTCAATGGTGAGTTCGCTGATGTTTCTCTACAGGGTGGGACATTACCTTTAAACTGGTATCCGGGTTCGACTCCGATGAACGATTCAGACGGAGATGGCATTTATACTTTGGATATTCTATTTCCAGCTGGAACCGGTAAAATAGTAGAGTATAAATATACGGCACTTAATACATCGCTTACCGATACAGCCTGGTTCTGGGAAAATTTTGCCGGCAATCGCAGTTTTGAGATTGACGACAGTTCACCAATACAGAGACTTCGCTTGGATTCTTGGATTAGTGGCGGAGTTACTACAGCGGCTTTAAGTTATTCTTTTGACAGAACCACCAGTGATCCACTGATTTCAACCTGGGCAACCGGATCAGGTCAAATTAACTTATCAGATAACATCTCTATAATTAAAGAAGGAATAGCGGCACTCCAAGCCGACTGGACGATTAATCATGGAGATGATTGGGGTGGTAATACCTCAATTGAGTATCAAAAAACTGCTCCATTTGGTGAGTATCTTGATGTTTCAGGCGCTGATTATCTGACGTTATGGGTATATAACATGACAAGTGCCTCGCAGAGTGGAAAAACCTCTTTTTGGTTCAATCTTCTGGAAGCCGGTGGCGATGCCGTCTATGATGGGACTTACAATAGCGCGGAGCATTGGCTATACCGGATATCAGGTGTATTTGATCAAGGACCAGGCTGGAATCAGATCCGGATGCCGCTAATTGACCGTGGTGCTGAAAATCCTAATGATCAGGGTTTTAGCGCGCCGGGCTGGAATGGAGTAGCTAACAATGGTATTTTGGATAAAGATCGAATCGTTGGCTGGCATATTATTATTCAGACTGAAAATACCGCTATAGGTGATTTTGTTAGTGGGACGACTCTTTTTGACCAGTTGCAGTTAGAAACTGGGGAGATTGTCGGTGAGTTTTCGGTAACCTTCCAGGCTGACTTAACCGACTTTATTGCTAATGGCTGGTTTAATCCCGCAAATCCAGCTGATTCTATTGTGGTTAATGGCGATTTCAATGGCTGGGATTCTCATCAGAAAATGTTGCCCAGCGAAAGCAATCCGAATATTTACCTCTTTACAACCGTTGTAACTGGTAATCCCGGCGATATCGTCGGTTGGAAATTCAGAATTTTCCCTGATTCTAAATGGACTAATAATGGTTGGGAAAGTATTGAAAACCGAGAATTAATATTAAGAGAAAATAATATTGTCTTGGAATCAATTAAACCGATCATTTACTATCGTGGTAATCCCATTACGCAGGATGTAACCGTTACATTTACAGTTGATATGTCTAACTTTGACGGTAGTTTTAGTGCAGTCTCTCTGCAAGGCAATGCTTTACCATTGAATTGGTCGCCCGGCTCGTTACCAATGGATGATTCCGATAAAGATGGTATTTATACAGTGGCTGTATTTTTTCCAAGTGGGACTGGCAAAACTATAGAGTATAAATATACAGCGCTTACCGATACAGCTTGGGTCTGGGAAAATTTTGTCGGCAATCGCAGTTTTGAGATTGATGATAGTTCACCCGACCAAATACTAGCCGTTGATATTTTTAATGGATATGGTACTGCTCTCAACGCATCGGTTTATTTAAATGGTCAGAAAGCCAGACTACGTGTGACCGACAGTGCTCCAATCAATCCGGCAGCCAATCCCAGCGCCTATGTAATTACCGGAAAAGCCATAACGGTCGAAACCTGGGTCTTCCCGCTGAATTTACCTGAAAATGGTAATTGTGCTGTGCTGGTTTCACGTCCTTACTGGAATACAGACCCCTGGTACGCTTATGAACTCCGGATCAACAATCTCGGTCCGACCGATGAGCCGCGCTTCGATTTCGTTGTTAGCGATGGCAATCCTGGCGGTACTCATAATGGGGTCATCAGTTCGAATCCGATTACGATCGGCGAGTGGACCCATGTAGTTGGAACTTATGACGGCAGTAATCTACACCTCTATGTTAACGGTGAACTTGTCGGCGAAGCATCTTTTACTGCCAATATCGGACAAGGAGATGCAGGATTTTATCTCGGTGGCACCTGGAGTAATTATTTTGACGGTGTTATAGATGAAGTAAGACTCTGGAATGTCTGTCGTAGTCAAGCAGATATTCAGAATACAATGAACCAGCAGCTCGTGGGTGATGAAGCCGGGCTAGTTGGCTATTGGCCTCTTGATGAAGAGATTGAAGTAAATGGTTCATATCCAGTCTGTGCCGATATTACTACTAATCATAACGATCTTCTAATGCAGAATGGAGCTCGGATTATATCGGCTTCGGCTCCATTAGTAGAACCAGAAATTGCTCCTGAGTTCCAAATTCAAGAACTCTACGGGATAGCGAATATAAATTTCTCATATCAAATACTCTGTTCCGGATGGCATAAGCCAACCTTTACGCTTGTCAACGGTCCTCAGGGCTTAATTCTAAACAATGGATGGGTGTATTGGACACCTACTACTGCCGGACACTACTCGTTAGTTCTGGAAGCCAGAAATTCAGCCGGTGTAACTCAAGGGATCTACCATATCTGGGTAGATTCGATACGAGTAAGTACAGATACTCACAACAATAATAATGTATTACTAAACGTTTACAATAACGGATTTATCGGCAATACTCTACCCGACCTTGACGGCAACGGCTTTCAATATAATGGCACAAACGGGCTATTCATAGGTAGTCTTATTATTGCTCAGAGTGCGAATCAGGTTGCGGGGAAAATTTACAATAACGAATTTGGAACTCTGGAACCGGTCCATTCTGTAACAAGTATGTTGACAGGCTTCGATCAGGCTTTTGAAAGTCGTTTTAATGATACACGGAAATTAAATCCTATCGGTGTCGAAGTTGTCCAAAGAACTCATTCCAAATCTACCAATCCTGATCAGGATTACGTTTTAGTGGAATATGAAATTTACAACAAGTCGGGGAGGCAATTAACGGATTTGTATATTGGTCTAGCAATGGATTGGGATGTTGGAAACGACGCCACCCACAATTTTAGCGGGTATGATGCCGAGAAAAAACTTAGCTATGCTTTTTTAAATAATGAAACCCCTTATTTTGGAATAACTGCTCTAACCGGGGATGTTACCGGTTATAAAACATGGCTGGCTAATTCGGGAGAGGATGAAAATTCCGATGAATTCCTATATCTGGCAATGACCCAATTTTCTGACCTACCTTCCTCGGCAGGTGATATTCGAAATGTTTTGGGAACTGGACCATATACAGTTCCGGTAAATGGTAGCGTTACCGCCGTTTTTGCATTATTAGCCGGGGACAATCTGGCTGACTTAAAGGTCAATGCCGATGTGGCGGCGGCGGTTGATCTTGGAGGTGAAATTCCAGTACTATCTCATTTTGCCCCGGTTTACACTGGCAATCCCTATCTGGCGATGAATATCTATGTTACAGATGCTAAAATAGACGGTGTTACTTTAGGCGTTGGTGATGAAATTGGTATTTTCGACGGTGATATTTGTGTAGGAGCCGATGTAGTGACCGGCACAATTGCCCCATACCTGCCGCTGGTTGCCGCTACTGATGATCCAACTACAACTGAAAAGGACGGTTTTACTCCGGGACATACGATCAGTTACCGACTCTGGGACAAAGACCAAAGCCTTGAAATCAATAGCGTCCAGCCGACTTATACTCAGGGCGATGGGATTTTCGCATCTCAGGGAACGGCAGTGGTTAGTCTGGTTGGAAGTTATAGTATCTCCCAAACGATTGGACTTGACTTAGGATGGAATATTGTGTCTTTTTGTGCCATTCCTGAAAATCCCGATATGCTTAATGTTTTTCAAAATCTTGTCAATAATAATAGCTTGATAAAAATCCAGAATGAAACCGGTAATGCAGTTGAAAAATTGGGAGCTATCGGCTGGGTCAATAATATCGGCAATCTGTCCGGTACGGAAGGTTATTACGTTAAAGTGGCTTCAAATCAAACATTGACAATTGAAGGCAGTGGGATTTCACTGCCGTTTGAGATACCCCTATCAACCGGCTGGAATATTATGGGCTACCCGGCTACATCAGCCCAGAATGCCTTGAACGTTATTCAGTCTTTGATAGATAACGGCAAATTACAGAAAGTCCAAGATGAAGTCGGCAATGCCATTGAAAACCTACCGATTATCGGCTGGGTCAATAACATTGGTAATTTTGAACCTGGCAAAGGTTATTACATCAAAGTCAACAGCGCGTCCGCTGTTACTGTGAACCAACCTGCCAGATCCCCTCTGGCAAAATCCCAGGTGGCTACATTGGCAGTGCCACCCAGTCATTATCTACCAATTACCGAAACTAATCCTTATCTACCGATGAATGTTTATGTAATGTCGGCTAATGTCGAAGGTGAGCCACTTAAAACCGGTGCCGAGATCGCCATTTACTATCAGAATCGGTGTATCACAGCCGCGGCTTTGCCTTATCCTCTTAATACCGAAAACGCCTATCTGCCACTAATTATTGGCGCGGATGATCCACTTAGCGAAGAGATTGAAGGATTCAATGAAAATGATCCTATCTCCTTCAAAATCTGGGATGGGAATGAGGAACTGTTGGTATCGGCTAAGGCTGTGAAGTATGAGGATAATGCCGGACTTCTCAAATTCAATGCCCACGGGACAATTGTCGTCAAACTGGAAGCTCAGCGCATTCCGAAAGAATACAGTTTACATCAGAATTATCCCAATCCTTTCAATCCGACCACAACTCTGCGCTATGAATTGCCGAAACCAGGAAAAGTAGAAATCCGTATTTTCGATCTTCAGGGAAGATTGGTCAATCAACTGGTATCCGAATACCAGGAGGTTGGTAAATATTCCGTAGTCTGGAATGGCTGTGACAATAATGGAGTTCCGGTGCCGAGCGGTATCTATTTCTATCAGCTCAATACCGGATCATATAGTAAAACCCGTAAAGCCATTCTGATGAAATAAGCCAGCCTGAGGTTATCATGAACAAAATACGAAAATGCCTACTAATATTACTTCTCTGTAATATTCAATTTATGATAGCGGCGCCGGAAACCGAGCCGGCGCACTTTCAGCCGGTGTATATCGGCAATCCCTACCTGGCGATGAATATTTACCTGACCGTTGTAAATATTGATGGCGTAACGGCGGAAGTCGGCGATGAAATTGGTATATTCGACGGCGATATATGTGTCGGCGCAAAGGTTATCACCAGCCCGATTGGCCAATATCTAGCATTAGTTGCGGCTACTGACGACCCAACCACACCGGAGAAAGACGGCTTTACCCCTGGCAATCCCATCAGCTACCGCTTGTGGGATTATTCGACTCAGAGTGAAATCACCAATGTAAGTACTGTTTATACCCAAGGAGATGCGGTCTTCAGTTCTCAGGGAACCGCTGTTCTTGAACTCCATGGTTCTACCGAGCAACCTCCATCACCCCATTTCCAGGTGGTTTACGTTGGTAATCCCTACCTGGCGATGAATATTTATCTCACTGCGGTTACTATTGATGGAGCCGAGTTGGGAGTCGGCGATGAAATCGGTATATTCGATGGTAATATTTGTGTCGGCGCCAAGACTCTCACCGGACCGATTGGCCAATATCTAGCTATGGTTGCGGCTACTGATGATCCCACTACACCGGAGAAAGACGGCTTTACGCCGGGAAATCCCATCAGCTACCGCTTGTGGGATTATTCGACTCAGAGTGAAATCACCAATATAAGTACTGTTTATACCCAAGGAGATGCGGTCTTCAGTTCTCAGGGAACCGCTGTTCTGGAACTCCATGGCAGTAGTTCAGCACCAACGATTCAAATTATCGCGCCGGTAGCCGATTTAGAAGTTGCCGAAGACGCTTCGGATTTTCAGCTGGCTGACCTAGATAATGTTTTCAGTCAGCCACTACAGGGTAAAACCGTTATTTTTTCAGTTGCCAGCGATACCAGTGCCATTGGCGTTACGTTGAATGAGTCTCATGTCGTTTGGGTTAGTCTGGCGAAAAATTGGAATGGCGTTGGTCGCATTTATCTCCGCGCTACAATGGACGAGGTAACTGTTACCGATACCGTGCAGTTGACCGTTACCCCGGTCAATGATCCACCGACCGCATTCATTTTGCTAAGTCCGGCACAGAATGCAACGATTTCCCAGGCCGACATTACCAATTTTCGCTGGACACGCAGTTATGATCTTGATAGAATTGGAGCCATTCAATATACGCTAATAATTGGACGTGATAATGCTTTTTCGGTGCTAGATACCACTATTTATACGGGAAGTGATACCAGTGCGGCGGTTACCCGATTTTCCGGTGGAAGGCATTACTGGAAAGTAGCGGCTTACAACACTCGTAAAGATACGGTCTGGGGCTCCGGAAGCAACCTAACACCCTGGTCTTTCAAAATCAGTCCAATTGAAATCAAAGTCATTAGTCCGGTAGCCGATTTGACAGTTCCCGAAGATACTTCGGATTTTTATCTGACCGATCTAGATAATGTCTTCAGCCAGCCACCGCAAGGTAAAACCGTCACATTTTCTGCCGCCAGCGATACCAGTGCCATTGGCGTTACGTTGAATGAGTCTCATGTCGTTTGGGTTAGTCTGGCGAAAAATTGGAATGGCGTTGGTTGCATTTATCTCCGCGCTACTATGGATGAGGTAACCGTTACCGATACCGTGCAGTTGACCGTTACCCCGGTCAATGATCCACCAACCGCATTTGAGTTGGTCAGTCCGGAGAACGACTGGGAGGGAGACTTTTCCGCTTGCAGATTCCGCTGGAGTATGAGTAGCGATCCGGATCGTGAGGATACGTTAGCTTATGATTTTTCTTTGAGCCGTGACAGCAGCTTTGCAATTTTAGATACTATGTTAAATGCTATGGCTGATACTTCGATAACCCTTGATACTCTAGCTTCAGGAAAATACTACTGGAAAGTGTGTGCTTATAGTAAACGCGATACAGTTTGGGCATCCGGTAGCAATATTAAACCGTGGTCATTCACAATCGTGACAGTTTCAATTGATCACCAGCAACATATTATCACAGATTACCGGTTATATAGCAATTACCCCAATCCTTTCAATCCGACTACTACCTTTCGGTATGAACTACCGAAAGATTCGCGGGTAACTTTATCAGTTTTTGATATCAATGGTCGTGAGATTGCCCGACTGGTGAATGAAACTCAACCAGCCGGATGCTACTCCCTGATTTGGAATGCCAGTGAGGTTGGCTCCGGAGTTTATTTCTATCGGATTCAAGCCGGTGAATTTCAGCAAGTAAAGAAAATGGTTTTAGTGAAATAGTAACACTCAAAATAATAAATGAAATAGCCCGACTAAATATCGGGCTATTTTTTTTCTCGTTGACTAAAAAATTAGTTTGTAATGCTCAAGATTTGTCTTTGACTCGCAAGGAATCCCAGTAGAGATAAACTAACAGCAGGGCAAACATCACGAATCCGAGAATCTCGCCCCCAGCCGACTCCGCCCAGTGCGAAGTGCCGATACCGTGCGCCAGCGTCCAGCCGTCGCCGAAAATATTTTGCCCAATAAAAATGATAAAGGCTGAAACAACTCCCATAATGGCGCCACCAGCAATAAATCCGGAAGCGATGAGAGTACCGCGGTCACTACGCGCCTTGGCGAGGGCTTCATTCTTCGTGCTTTTAGAAACTAAATAGGCAACCAAGCCGCCGAACAGCAGGGGTGTATTAAGCTGAATCGGCAAATAAATTCCGAGAGCGAAAGCTAACGACGGCACACGAATA
>Ga0209201_1004681_pt1 | contig 10848 bp, 6 predicted proteins | sample AD_UKC055_MetaG_FD_184411 | JGI IMG/M metagenome (GOLD analysis project Ga0209201, IMG submission 184411) | Active sludge microbial communities of municipal wastewater-treating anaerobic digesters from USA - AD_UKC055_MetaG (SPAdes) (version 2) | ecosystem: Engineered > Bioreactor > Anaerobic >... | reverse complement strand
GAGGAACAGATTCTGGCCGTGGCAAGGAATATTACCGACCTGGTGACGGCGCGGCGAGACGAGGAACTGGTGTCCGCGCAGCTCGAAGTGGCAAGCAAGGTCGCCGGACTGGCGTACTGGTCCTGGGATGTTGAACGCCGTGAGATGCGATGGTCGCCAGAGGTCTTCGCGATGCTGGGAATCGAACGCGCGGAGCCCCCGACGCTCGAGGAACTGTATTCGTTGCTGAACCCGGACGTGGTTTCCCGGGTCAGGGCGGTTGCGTTTGAGACGATCGAGACCTCGGAGATGCGGCAGATAGAGTTCAGCATCGACCGCGGTAACCGCGATGTCAGACACTTCCTGACCAGCATGGAGATCTCGCGGGACACGTTGTCGAACAAGGGCATCCTTCATGGGGCCATCCAGGAAATTACCGAGGTGCGGCGACTGGAGGCCCAGTTGCTGCAGTCTCAGAAGATGGAGTCGATCGGGCGCTTCGCCGGGATGATGGCGCATGACTTCAACAACATGCTGCAGGTGATCCGCGGCTATGCCGAGGTTCTCGGGGGTGCGGTTGCGGATCAGCCGAAGCAGTCGGCTTACGTCGGTTCAATTCTTGAGGCCGCCGACAAGGCCGGTGCGCTGGTGAAGCGGATCCTGGGATTCAGCCGCCAGTCGGACATGGTCGTTCTCGAGATGCCGATTGACCAGGTGATCCGGGAACTGGCCGGGATGATAGGACCCTTGATGGGGACGCACGTCCAGTTCGAGATCAGAACGGGGTGCGGTTCGACGACCTGCAATCTGGACAAATCGGGTTTCGAACAGGCGGTCGTGAATCTGGCGGTGAATGCCCGGGACGCTATGCCGGAAGGCGGAAAGCTGCTTGTCGAGACATCGCTGCTGCCGCGTGGCCTGGAATCCGTCGAAAGCAGGATGGCCTGGCCGTGGCTGACCGAGCGCGACTATGTGACTATCGACATATCGGACACCGGTACCGGCATTCCGGAGGACATCGTCGAGCGCATCTTCGAGCCATTCTATACAACCAAGCCGGCCGAGGAAGGCACCGGTCTGGGGCTTTCAACTTCATATTCGATCATCCGGCGTCACGAGGGCGTGCTTTACGTCAAGGACACCGGCAGCGGCGGGACCAGATTCAGAATCCTGTTGCCGGTTGTAACGCCCGATCAGACATCGAACGTTCAGAAAAGCCGGCGCGCCGGGTGACCTTAATCCGATCGCTTTCCCGGTCATCCGATCCTGTTTCTCCAGCGATTGAAGACTGTCTCGTCCCAGGTCCGCGGATAACGCTTGAAAAGCGAGGCTGCCTTGTGGCCCCTGATCAGCGCCCTGAGCAGAGGCATGAGCAGGCTGGCGCCCGCGGTGGTCCGCAGGAAGGCGCCTGTCCGTCCAAGCAGTCCGGCCGGGGAGAATTCCAGATGCATCCGCCAGAACGACGGTCCCATCATTCCGCCGGCTGCCATGAAGGACAAAACCGGGGCGCGAGGCGCGGTGAAGACGAAGTCCTTGATGGAGCCGAGGAACGCCAGCCACGAGAATCGGGGAAAGAAGGCGGCGGGGTATGCCCAGAGCGTCCGGATTCCGGGGTCCTGTGCCTCGATTGCGGTCACGGCGGCATCGGCGGCCATGAGCGCGGCCCTGGCCGTGTTGGAGACGCCCGAACCGTTTGAGGCCTCGGCCATGCACGCGCAGTCGCCGATCAGCATCAGACCCGGCATGACCAGGCCGTCAAACGGGCGCCTGAGCGGGATCATGAAGCGCCGTCCGGGCCTGATGACATCTCCCGTTCCCTGGCAGGTTCGCACCATGTCGGCGGCAGCCTCGGCCGGATCGATGTCCGGAGAAAACGCGCCCGCGAACACGTCAACCAGTCCGTCCGGTTCCCGGCTCAGCCACGTGATCGCGTCGGAACTGGACATGCAGATTACCGAGCCCAGGGCCGGGTTGGTGTCTGCAAGCACCTCGCGCCACGTCCTGAGGAGCGCGTCGCGGGGAAGTTCGGGCTCGAAGCCGTATCTGTGGGCCAGTTCCGGTGGAACCTGCCGTCTGAGCACCGCGGCGACCCCGGACGTGTCGGCGGTGATGGTCGACGTGATCCGTTCGACCCGGCCGTCCAGGTCCTCGACCTCGACTCCGACGCAGCATCCGTCCTGAATCACCGGTCCGCGTACCCGGGTCTCGAACCTGAACTCGACGCCATCCTGGCGTGCCCGCTGGACCAGCCTGGCAGCGAAAGGCCTTCGTTCGATGTTTACCTTGTCCGGGGGCATGGCGCACATGAAGGTCGTTGGATGCCCGTTCACCACCAGCCTGAAACGAAACGGGTAGCGCGCCTCGGGAGGTTCCGGTGGCGCCAGTCCGATCTCGTCGAACAGGTCGGTGTCAAGCGTGTCCCACCAGTCATGTCCCAGCAGGGCCTCTGTCGAGGCGTCGAGCACGAGGACCCGGTGACCGGCTTTAGCCACGCGTGATGCGAACACGCAGCCGGCGGTACCCGCGCCGACCGCTATCGCGTCGTAATCCATGAGATTCCCCCAGTCCTTCAGCCGAAGAAAATGTGAGAGAAGAAGACCGCGGCCGCCATCCCGGTCAGATCCGCCAGAAGCGCCGGCCAGATCGCGTGCCGGATTCTGGTGATGCCGACCGAGCCGAAGTAGACGGCGAGGACGTAGAACGTCGTCTCGGTGCTGCCCTGCATGACGCCGGCCACGAATGCCGAGAAACCGTTCGGATTCGAGGCGGTCAGTTCACTGAGAACGCCGAACGCCCCAGAACCGGTCAGTGGCCTGAGGATCGCCATCGGAAGCACGTCGGCCGGCATCCCGACCAGGGATGTGACCGGTTCCAGCAGGTTGACCAGGATATCGAAGGCGCCCGAGGCGCGGAACATGCCGATGGCGACCAGAATCATGACCAGGAACGGGATGATGCGCACCGCCGTGTTGAAGCCTTCACGGCCACCGTCGCAGGCGGCTTCGTAGACGTTGACGCCGCGGCGGTATCCAAAGAGAAGCAGGGCGAGCATGATGATGGGGACCAGCCACCACTTGAGGATATCCGACCCGAGCCCGTCCGCGCCGGTCGTGACGACGCGGTAGGTGACGGCGGCAAGGCCGAGGGCGACGACCGCCAGCGGGATGACACGGTTCCCGATGCCGGTCCCGTCTGAAGAACCTTCGTCATCCGGAACCACGACGGCATCCCCGGTTCCAACGGACGTGTCGGTTGCGGGGTCGTCGGCCTGCATGGTCATTCCCGGAGGATTGGGGCGCAACCGGTTGAACAGCAGCGCCGCCACGATCGCCACTCCGGTTGAACACATGGTGGCCAGCAGTCCCGGAACAAGAATATCGGCCGGGTTTTTCGCGCCGGCGGCCGCGCGCATCCCGATCACTCCGAGCGGCAGCAGGGCGATGCTGCTGGTGTTGATGGCCAGAAACAGGATCATGGCGTTGGATGCCTGCCCGCCCGCGGGGGCCAGCTTGTTCAGTTCCATCATCGCCTTGATCCCCATGGGCGTCGCCGCGTTGCCAAGGCCGAGCATGTTCGCGGCGAAGTTCATTATCATCGCGCCCATCGCCGGGTGTTCGGGGGGCACGTCGGGGAAGAGACGGGTCATGACCGGCCGAAGCGTCCGCGCGATCATGGTCATCAGGCCGCCGTTCTCGGCGATCTTCATCAGGCCCAGCCAGAGCGTCATCACACCGATCAGCTTCACGGCCAGTTCGACCGCCGACATGGCTGAGTCGAAGCCCGCCTTCGTGACGGCCTCCATCCGGTTGGTGGCGATGCCGGCCAGGATCGGGATGACCATCATCCAGAACCAGATGTGATTGATGACGGGTGCCTTTTTCTTCAAAGGGGGCATGCCTCTTTGTGACTGTCTGAAGATATCCCGGTTTGTCCGGAGAGGTGAAGCTGGCGACGGCCCGGGCAACGATGGGTAGGGAAAACTCCCATCCTTGCTGGCCCAAAGAATGGTAGCAGATCACAGCTTTTGGGAGCAGACTCAGGCCGTCCCGCCCGCTGCCGATGTTTTTGAAACTAAAGTTAATTTGTTACTTGAAAGGATGAATACCGTACAGTATTCTTCTGTCAAGGACTAAAATGGTGAGGTAATATGGTTACTACAGTAAGAAAACGTAGGTGGCGGTCAAGTGGATTTCTGACAGCATCGACATACTTCGTATTTGCAGTACCTTTTCTTATTCTGCTATCGTGCGCCCCACATGCGAAGGAGGACAGTGCCAGTAAGTACATTATTGCATCAGCCAATTCGTCATCAGAGGACATCTTTTGGGATTCAGTTTCTGTTGAGTTCTCGGATGAAGGTACAAAAATGGGTGTCGTTATAAAAACGAACGAACCCGCTATTGAACAAGTTGTCGGCATGCTTTCTGACCTTCCCTGTGCCCCCGAATATATGGAGATTGATGCATCTCATATTGATGGTCTCTGGCTACTTGACTTTACGGTGCCGACGAGAAAGCCGTTTTCGTTTTTGCTGAAGACTCAAGCAGTCGTTGGAAATAGAGAGGTGTCTAGGCAACGATATTTGTTTGTCTCCAGCACCGCTGAGGGAAGTCCTGAGTTGGTCAGTCGCCAAGAATATAGAAAACGCCACCAAGAGCATTCCGTTTTAAGTTATCGCCTGATTTCTTCAGGCGAGGTGGTGCCATCTGAAGTTATTGGTGGAACTGAAAGAACTGTAGCTTGGGATCACAGTTATGACGTTGATTCAGAGCCTTTGGTTTTTGGAAGGCAGATCGACTGAGTCATGATAGGAAGGTGGAATATGAGATTGCACTCATTAATCGTTGTCGCATTGGTGGTTTGTGTATCTTGTTCTGCTTGGGCGGCTGATCGTTACTTTTGCGCATCAATTAAGTTCAAGGATCGGCGGTCATCCTGTACTAATCGTTGTATTGGCAGCGAGCATGAAGTTGGAAGAGTGGATCCTTGCGAATCTGGTACTGATAGGTTTGTGGCTCACATACCCCTGCAACTGTGGGATCGGGACCCCGGAGGGACTGACGAGTACATTGGTACATTCCTTGTTGAAAGCCGTGGCGTTTCTTGCTTTGTGTTCCCATGGGAAGGGGAACGTTACCAGACCGTTGACAACGAAACGGATCCGGATCCATACGTGCGATTGGTTGACTGGTATTGGGAGTATGGGGGACAGCGTCTTTACGTTATGCAGCATGTAGTTCCAGGCAACATGATAACACCTCCATCAGTGTCTTGGCAGTCGAGCTATTACAGTAATTGTCCGGAGAATGTGTTGTGTTGGGACCCTTACGAGACTTTGTTCGTCTCGTCGGATCCTGGCAGTCTAGAAAATGTGCTGTTTAATCTAGGAGATACTTCGATTCATGCTTACTACGCATTCTCATCGCGGATTCCAGAGCCGTTCTACATGAGGTACTTGGAAGATGCCAATACATGCGTTTTTTCGAGTAGCAGCGTAATCATAAGCGAAAATAGCTCGTTAAAACCAGACGTTCCGACTCACGAGATCGGCCATCTCATCCACCATCAGAATATTGCGGATAAGAGCTTTGGCAGCGTCGACTATTCGCTCTCTGGCAATGGTCATGGATTGATTTCGCAAGAATACGATAGGGCGGCAACTTGCGAAGGTTGGGCTAACTACGTGGCGGCGCGGTCATGGTGGAATCCTGATAATTCGTCTGCCATGCCGTGCGCCTTTGGATATGAAATTGAAGATCAGACCCCGCCACCTGGTCTTACCACTCTTGCGGAAAACAGAGGCCTTGAACTTTGGGCGGCGAGGGGCTTTTGGGACTTGGATGACGCGGCTCAAGACTCCGGCCAAAGTCCTTGTTATGAGATAATAGACACCACGAATTTGTCGACTACCGATATAGTGGACATTTGGTCTGTCTTTCCATCCGGTGCCGATGACCGTGAAGCGCAGGAAGATGGGGTGAACGGCACAAACCTTTACGATTACTATGTGAATGGGGCGTTGTCTGATTACGATGTGGATGGAAACGTCCTGATAAATATGCAATGCCAGACCCTGATGGAACTTTTTTGATTGGCGAACTCGATTTTGTTAGTTTTGGAGGTCAACATGACTGGTAATCGCATCGTTCCGTTGATCTGGGTATTTGGGGTGATGAGCATTGGTTGTGACCCTGGCCTGGATGCGACGGATGATCGGGCGGAGACCGCGCAAGACGTGCTCGGGGATTCTTCCTCGAAGGATATCAACGATTCGTCAGTCGGCACATGTGGCGGCGACGATTTGCAGCCACGAGGAACTGATTCCGGAATCTGGGTTTCATTGCCTGGCGGGTACGGCCCCGATTATAGTGAATCGGTGTCATTGGTCAGTATCGACAGAACCCCGGAAAGCGGCAACATCGAAAAGCAGTGGCTCTCTATCCAAGGCGATCCGTACAACACGGTTTCGATCATATTGCACTCATTCGAGGTCGTCGCAGAGACAGGTTCCGTTTTCGATGTTGACATTCATGGCAACGCGCAAGTCGGTAATCCGTATTCGATGCTGCTGACGCGCGAGGGTGAGCTCTACTACCTTTTGACTGCCGGGTACGCCAATCGTACGGAAGGCGTGAACGTTGAATTCAACAGTGCGGAGCCACAAGTCCGCATCAGGGAAGTTTGCGCGCTTCAGGAAACCCAGGAGACACTGCCCGAGTGCCTGACCTGCACATGCACCGGCATTGAGCCGATTCTGCTCGAAGTGATGGTTGGTTCCGAAACACGATTCGTCACGGAGGGGGAATCCATCGAGGCCGGAGATTTCATGGTAGTCGCCAACCGCGCCGTCTATACCAACCCGGAAGGATGCACGTCGGCCAGAACGGAAAACTGGGCGGTGTCCGTGATTCGAAAATCCTGGCTGCAGTAGCTCAGGTGTCGCGCCGAGTCATGCCAAACGTTTGACCCGTCCCAGGGCAGGCCCTTGACGCGCCTGGGTCAGGATCAGGGTCAGGGATGGAACGGCGGACCGCCTACGCTAGGGGCGAATGTAATTCGCCCCTACGAGGACGGGGCGTACACGGATGTGAAGAAGAGGGCGGTGGGGAAGCCTGGAGCGGCCTTCCCCGCCCGAACGACGTGAACGACCCGCATTCGCACGGGAAGGGGTGACAGGGGCAGCCGCGGAAGGGTTTACCACCGCCTTTTGCCCAACGCGGAGCGTGGGATCCCCAGGGGCTCGCGCCGTGGACCCAGGGTTTGCACCCTGGGCTTTGGATGGGCGGGCCTCGCTGCGCTCGGGCCTGGAACAGGGGGCGTGTCGAGCGGGGAGTTGTGGTAAAATAGCCGTCGATTCGGAAAAGGTTGTCTTTCACTACCTCCATGGGGGCTCGGCAGATGAAGAAATTGATTGGTGCTTTCGCGGTTCTGGCGTTCGGGGCGATGTGCGTCGCCTGCGGTGACAACGGCGGCGGCGAGGACGTCCTGACCGACGTGATCGAGGATATCGGGACCGCGGACACCGAGACCGCGGACACCGTGGCCGACGATGTGGCGGTTGACGTGCCGGTGGTTCATCCGATCGACTGGGACGCGTGGCTGAATCCGACCGAAGGCGGCTTCCCCGATGACGGGAAGAAGCGCGTCGTGATCCTTCACACGAACGACATGCATTCGCACATCAACGGAACCGGACCGGTCCTGGACTACTCGCCGGACACGATTCTCGATGATGAAACGGTCGGGGGACTGGCAAGGGTCGCGTCCCTGGTCGAGCGTCAGAAGGCGTACATGAACGAGAACACCGATATGATCATCGTCGACGGCGGCGACTTCAGCTTCGGCACCGCGTTCACGTTCCTGGCGCAGGACACCGGAATCGAACTGCGTATGATGGACGATATAGGGTACGTCGCGACCACCATCGGCAATCACGAAATGGACTGGACTCCGGCAGGGCTGGCCGGCGTGATCACGAAGGGTCTGGAAGGTGCCTCGAACCTGACCGTGCTGTCGTCCAACCTGGTTTACTCCGACGAGTCCGCGGATGACGATGCGCTTGCCGCGCTGGTCGGGGACAAGGTGAAACCGTACAAGGTGGTTACCCTGGGCAACGGGCTCAAGGTCGGTCTGTTCGGCCTGATTGGCGAAAAGGCGATCGATCTTTCGCCACACGCGACGCCCGTGACGGCACGCGCGCTGAAGGACGCGGCCCAGGAAACTATCGACACGCTGCGCAACACCGAGGGTGTTGATCTGGTCGTGGCCCTGTCGCACTCCGGCGTTTCCGAGGGCGGGGTGATCGGTGAGGATCAGACGCTGGCGAAGAAGGTGACAGGCCTGGACGTGATCATCAGCGGTCACACGCACACGTATCTTGAAGAGCCGATCGTCGAGAACGGCACCACCATCGTTCAGGCGGGGTGCTACACGAGGTACCTGGGACGTCTCGTGCTGGTCGAGAACGGCGAAGGCGGGTACGCGGTCGAATCCTGGGAGTCCCTGCCGATCGATGACTCGATTCCCGGCTGGCCCGCCGTGATCGAGGCCGTAGACGATTACACCGACATGCTGGGCGAGACCGCCTTCGCGGAACTCGGCGTCGGATACGCCGACGGCGTGGCAACGACTTCCTTCGACATGATACCTCTCGAGATGTCCGAGTCGGGGATCGGCAACTTCATCGCCGACTGTGTCAGGTACGCGGCCGAGGAATTCACCGGCGAGCCGTTCGACGTGGCCATCGAGGCCAACGGCGTCATCCGTGACGGACTGAAAATGGGCGACACCGGCATCATCACGCTGGGCGACATCATCCAGGTGCTTCCGCTTGGAATCGGTCTTGACCACGAGGTCGGCTACCCGCTGATCTCCATCTACCTGACCGCGGCCGAACTGAAAACGGCGGCCGAGATTATCGTCGGCGTGGCCACGATGTTCTCCGACTCGTTCTTCCTGCAGATCAGTGGATTCCGGTTTGAATACAAGGAGTCGGCCGATCCGTTCGTAAAGGTGAAGACGATCTACATGGCCGACGGGAACGGTGGTTACGAATCCACGCCGCTGGACATGTCCGAGGCTAACACGACTCTCTACCGTGTCGCGACCAACCTCTACATCGGCCAGATGCTCGGGCTGGTGAAATCCTACCTGGGCGGCATGATCACCCTGGACCCGAAGAACGCCGAGGGAGTGCCCTACACGAATATCGAGGACGCGATCATCGATATCGATCCCGCCACCGAGGGAGTGCAGGAACTGAAGCTCTGGCGCGCGGTGTTCGAGGCGATGAAGGACCTGGACAAGCCCGAGGGCGCCGAACTGCCCGCGGTACCGGCCGAATACGGCACCGATCTGGATCGCCAGAAGACCGTCAACTGACCGCTGTCCCGCCCGGTCGTCTGTGATAATCTCTGCATTGATGGAAAATCTCCTTTTTGACCTGCAGGCCGTGGGATTCTCGCTTCTTCTGAACGGGTTGCTGTGTCTTGGTGCGTGGCGCCTCGCCGGCATGGGTTCCGAGCGTCCCGGCCGGGCAGGTGTCGGGCTGTCGGCCTTTGACCGTCTGACCGTGATGCTGTCAGTGATCGTTGCCGCGGTGCCGTTGATAACGGTCGGTCTTGGAGCCCTCGGAGTCCTCGGGCGTCCCGGGGCGCTTGTCGCGGTCGTCGTGTTCGCGGTCTGCGCCTGGCTGGCCAGTCGCCGGTTCGGCCACGGGGGGTTTATCGGGCGTCTGGTCAACGAGACACTGTCGGCGCTGGGTTCGGACAGGTGGCTGGTCGTGGCGATACTGCCCGGGGTCGTCGCCCTGCTGATGCTGTTCGGCTGGGCCTTGCCCCGGCCACCTTACGGATTCGATCCCTTGAACTATCATCTGCCACTTGCCGCCGAGGTGATCAGGTCTGGCGGGCTGATGCCGTTCCATTTTCCGCCGTATTTCGAGGCCTTTCCGTATTTCACTATGACAGGCGACATGTTCAGCGTGTGGGCCATGCTGTCAACCGGCGACACGTCGCTGCTGCCCCTGGCCAACATCGCGCCTTTCGCGCTTCTCGCCGTCGTCTTCTACGGATTCCTGCGCGAGTACCTGCCCTCCAGGGCGGCCACCGCCGCCGTCGTTTCGGCCTTGCTGACCGTCCCGGCGTTTTTCGTGCTGCTCAACGACGCCTATGTCGAACTGCCACTATGGGCGTTCATGTTCGGTTCGTTGCGCCTGATCGTGCTTTCCGCGCGTAACGGCCATCACCGCGGACTGTTCGTTCTGGCGTCGCTGCTGTGCGGGTCGATGATTGGCGCGAAGCTGACCGGAATCCCGATGTCGCTGGTTTTGCTGGCGGCATGGATCGCGATGTCACGCGGGCGCGGGTTCAGGTGGCACGCCGGCCGTTTCGGGCTTTTCGTGGCGGGCGTGCTGCTTTCCGGATCGTATTTCTATATCCGGAATATCGTCCTGACCGGATCGCCAGTCTATCCCTTTCCGTTCAGCATCGGTCCTGTCCAGATATTCGCGGGTGACGCGGACCATGCGGCCCGCGTGGGTGGCACGACCATCCGCCGTTTCTTTGCCCCGCTCGTCTTCTCGGGCGAGATGTTCAAGGCGCTTTTCGGGACCCGCCAGGCTCCGAACTCGTCCTGGGGTCTTGGCGCGACAGGCTACTTCTTCGTGATTTCGGCCATGCTGTCATCTCCTGGCATCGTCAGCGCGGCCAGACGCCGGTCGGCGGATGATGGTTCTCCGGTCGCCGGCAGGAGCGGGGCCTGGCTGGGGCCGGTGTTTCTAGGCGCGTCCCTGCTGGCGGGTCTCGTTTACGTCAACCTTCCCTGGTGCGCCCCCTACCTTTACGGCAATGTCAGGTTCGTCTATCCCGC
>Ga0209201_1004672_pt1 | contig 10867 bp, 10 predicted proteins | sample AD_UKC055_MetaG_FD_184411 | JGI IMG/M metagenome (GOLD analysis project Ga0209201, IMG submission 184411) | Active sludge microbial communities of municipal wastewater-treating anaerobic digesters from USA - AD_UKC055_MetaG (SPAdes) (version 2) | ecosystem: Engineered > Bioreactor > Anaerobic >... | reverse complement strand
CAAAGTCAAAAAAAGTTTTTAGCTCCAGCTCCGCCGAAAATGCATTTTTGCCATAAACGGCACATTGATTTTCTCCCACTTTATAGCTTGGTCTTATGTAAAGAGGGACATCTGTTGAAAAGTCGTTTATCATACTGTACTTAAGCTTTCCCGAAAGAATAAGATATCTTTGCAAAAGACCCATCTGACCGTTGCTGTCAAGCGAAAAAATAAGATAGTACCATGGTACAAGGCTGGTTTTGGTTCCAATCCCCCCTGAAAGACCAAAACTGCTGTTAAAAAAAATTGTTTTTTTGTCATTATAAGAAAACACCGAGCCTGTATGGAAAGCTCCATCAAAATAAAGCTGCTCAGGAGAAAAGGCGGTAGATTTTTTCAAATAAGAGTTTACCTCAAGAAAGTTTTGCAGATCCATAAAAAAACTTTCATTATAATGATCTCCGAAGATACTCTGAGTAAAAACAGTCTGTATCCCTCCATAGATATATTCATCGGCTGTTTGTGGAGGAAAGCAGTTCCATTGGCAGGCTGAAGCCTGTAAGGTTGTTTTCTGACCAAAATTTATATTGAAATTGAATGAGCTCTCGTGTTCTTTAAAAAGCATATAGTAGCTCTTATATTCATACAAGCTGAGAGAAAGCTTTCCGTTAAAAGTACCGTCCTGTGAAAAATAAAGAAAATCCTGACGGACTGACGAGAAAGCAACACATAACTCAAGTATAAAAAAGAATAGGAGTAATTTTTTCATTTTGACTTCCCTCCTTCTGTGTAACGTATGTTATCTATTAGAATATCTCCTTTTTTGGACTTATCAAATATAAACTCAATTTTCTGGATGTCCATGCTCTCTTTGAGCTTTATATATACACTCTGCAGAACAGTTCTTATATCTTCTCGGACATTGAGAACCGTAACGGCCGGAGCTTTTCCGATATCCAAAAACTCTCTTAAAGAATAAACCTGTTGTTTTTCGTCACTGCCGGTAAGCCTTATGGTGAAATTAAGCATCTCAAGAACAGCATTTTCTGATTTGGATGATGTAGCGCTGTTTGTATCTTGAACATTGTAGACAAATATGTCAAAGGCTAGTTCGTCTGTTTTTATGGAGCTGTCCTTTGAAGAAAGAACATAACTAGGAATCGGAGAGACTTTAGATAATGTATCCCATTTCAGATAAGTTCCCCAGTTGTTCTGATCTCCAGATATAAGCCATATCTTGGATTCTGACCAGTTTTCAAAATACTTTGCGGATGCTTCCCAGTTTTTAAGTCCGACAGAAGCAAGCTCTATATCCTCATTATAATCTGCTAAAATTCTTTCATTTCCTCCGGCAAAAGAGTTTATATAAAACGTATCAGCCATCCACTCATGGTAGGCACGGGGTGTTTTGAAGAACTCACGGTATCCTTCTTCGATTTTGAAACTGGATAGAAGAAAAGAAGTAATAAGAGTTTTGGCTGTTTTCTGCTGCTGTTCCACAGATAAAAGACAGCTCCTAAGGGAAGGAAAAGGATCCTGCTTTTCTGCCCATATGCTGTTGAACTGTGCATGATTGGCACCGTAAATCCAGAATGAAGCTTTAATAAACTCTTCGGATAGTTGCACACTGTTATATAGCCTTGTCCCGGCAAAGAAAAACACATCTCCGTCCTGCGAACCATGAAGCACAAGGTAGTTAATGTTGTTTGTAGAAATTGTCTTCATAGAAGGCTTGTACTGTCCTTCTATTGGAGCTATTGATACTACAGCTCTGATCGGGAGGTTGAAATCAAACTCCAGAGTGCCGTTATCCGGATATCTGGAAAGCTTATTGAAGCTGGCTGCATGGACTACTGCCTCACCGCCTCGTGAATGCCCTATTATACCTATATTTTGTGTATCCAATATTCCGTAGAGAGGGTTGGAGGGATCATTGTTCCAGCTCAATATAGTTTTAGCGTGATGGAGAAGGACATATGCCCGGGCATCGTTTTCATTTCCGATAGAACCGTTAAGAAAGTTTTCGTCAACGGAAACAAAAATAATACCTAATGAAGCCAGATGTTCTCCCAGATAATCGTATCCTGCTTCTGAAAATTCCTGTGCAGGATGGTTTCCGTGTATGCAAAGCACCAGGGGATACCTTCCCTTTTCTTTGGGATACCATACTATTCCGTTCAGAGGAACACTTGAACAATCATATCCCCAATATCCGGAATCTATCTTTTCAACCAGTTTGGAAATATCCAAAACTGAGGTTGAGACCGTTATAGTTTCCTTGGAATACTCTTTTCTTCTTGGATTGACACCGCCTGCGTAAAAAAACTTCCCTACACTCAAGCTACCTTTTTCATATGGTTTTTTCAGTACTGTTTCTTCTTCCGGTGCAGGCAGCCTGCCCATATAAAATTTGGCAGCATCTATAGAAACAACACTGCAAGAAGCAAGCAGTATAGATACAACGATCAGCAATGCAAAGAATGTAAGTTTATTCATATATCCTCTCTCCTTTAAAAAGTTTTTACATGAGAATTATAGCATGTCCTTCACGATATATAAAAAGCTTCATTAAAATATGACTTTTATCATAAATGTTTTCATGACATAAGTTACTATAAAAAAAGTCATTTATATATTAAAATGTTTAATGGCATTGTAATGGTCTTATACTTCTCAGGGAAAAACCGGACAGGTTAAAAAAACTGGCCGGTTTTTTTATTTGAAATAAAAAAATTTTAGATAAATGAAAAAAATTAATAAAAAAATAAAAAATATCAATTTTATACTTGACAAACTAAAAAAAATCTGTTATAATTTTGTTGAAAATATAAAAATATTTATCAGGGGGCGATAATATGACAACAGAAAAAAAAGTAAGCAGAACTGTAGAATCGTATTATGCAGGTTATGAAATGATTTATGAGCTTGGAAGCATATTTATGGAGCATATAAGAAGGGTCTGAAAATGAAGAAAATGATTAAGAACAGCTGTGATTATTACTTCTCAAAGATGGAAAGGCTTACGGAACATGTTTTCCAGGAGTACAGAAGGAACGGACGAATCGGATAGGAGGGATAACATGAAAGAGTTTGAAAGAATACGGAAGATAACTTCTTATGCAAGAGTTTTTGAAGAAATGGAAAAAGTCAGCAGTATCTTTATAGAAAATATGAGGAGAGGACTCTAATAATCCGGCGTAAAGCCGGTTTTTTTATTTATCGTGGCTTTTTGAACCAACTTCAATAAAGTAAGCTTTCCTAAATAGTTTCTTGACGGTTACAAAAAAGAAATAATAACTGTGGTAGACTTTTAAATAATTGAATAGAAAAAATTCTGAACGGAGGCGCGGCACAAAAGAGTAAGAAACCATTTCTGCAAGAGGGTTGCGGTTTCTGAAAGGTAATGCCGCCGAAGGGTACGGAACTTCCTCAGTCCGTATTGCCTGGTTATACAGATAATATTTGTATAACTGTCACGTTTTTTGTGGAGAGCCGTTTCGGATAAGATGTAGTGTTGGCTCTGCCAGATGCTATTTATTTTATTCGTAATAACTCTCCTTAATTAAGGAGAGTTTTTTATTTTGATTAATGTGGGGAAAAAGGAAAGATTATTCCCAAACATGGAGGTGTTCTATGAAGATAGGTATTGTGGGAGCAAGCGGCGAAGTCGGACGAACGATGATAAAAGTACTTGAAAAAATGGAGGTATCAATAGGCGAGTTAATTCTGCTCGCCTCATCTAAATCGGCAGGAAAAGAGTTAATGTATAAAGATAAGCAAATAAAAATTCAGGAACTTACTGAGGAGAAGATGAAACAGAAGTATGATTATCTGCTCTTTTCAGCAGGTGGAGATGTATCAAGGAAGTATGCGCCGCTAGCTCAGGAGTATGGAAATACAGTAATAGATAATTCATCGGCATTCAGAATGCACAAGGATATTCCTCTGGTTGTACCCGAGATAAATGCCGGTCTGCTTAAAGGATACAGAGGTATAATATCCAATCCGAACTGTTCAACCATTCAGATGGTTCTGGCTCTTAACAAGATACATGAAAATGTGGGAATAAAGGAAGTGGTAGTCTCTACCTATCAGGCGGTTTCTGGTGCAGGAAACAAGGGAATAAGTGAACTTCAGGCTCAGCAGGCCGGAGACATGGAGATTAAGCATTTTCCGGATCAGATACTCAACAATGTGATTCCTAAGATAGGTGAGTATGAACCTAACGGTTTTACTCAGGAAGAGATGAAGATGGTGAATGAAACCAGAAAAATTTTCAATGATAGTGGAATTGATGTTTTTGCAACCACAGTGAGAGTTCCTGTTTTCTACGGGCATAGTGAATCGGTTTTTTTCCGTACAGAAAAAGAAGTGCAGCTTTCGGAGATTAAGAAACTCATAGAAATGTCTGAAAATGTTGTTTATAGTGACGAAATAATTACCCCGCTGCATATTGCGCAAAGCGATCTTACGTATGTAAGCAGGCTTAGAAAAGCAGGACCAAAAGAATATATGATGTGGGTAGTTGCCGATAACGTAAGAGTTGGAGCGGCGACTAACGCTGTGAGAATACTTCTGAGCCATGCACAGTTAAATACGGGGAAATGAAAAATGCCCAAAAAAACTGTACCTTTCAGTATTGAAGATATCAAAGCTCTCACAGAAAAATATCCGACTCCGTTTTATATTTACGATGAAAAAGCCATAAGAGAAAACATAAAAAATTTTCTTAAAGAATTTTCATGGATAGAGTTTAAAGAGTACTTTGCAGTGAAAGCCACACCCAATCCTTCGATAATGCAGATTCTACGTGAGGAAGGCTGTGGTATGGACTGCAGTTCAATGCCGGAGCTTATACTGGCTGAAAACACAGGATGTTCAGGTATGGAGATAATGTTTACTTCCAACGATACACCAGCGCAGGAGTATGAGAAAGCCTTTTCTTTAGGTGCGGTTATTAATGTGGATGATTACTCCCATATAAAGGACATTGGTCGTAGGATAAATCCAGACAGCAGCATGTGTCTTAGATACAATCCAGGCAACCGCAGGGGAAACGAGATAATAGGACAGCTCAAAGACTCAAAGTTCGGAATGAGCAGGGAACAGATTTTAAAATCGGTTTATGAGCTGAAAAAGTATGGAATAAAAAGTATAGGACTTCATACGATGATATGTTCGAACGAACTTGATCCCAAGTACTTTCAGATTACTGCCAAAAATATGTTTGAACTTGCATTTGATGTAAGCAAAGAGCTTGATGTAAAAGTTGGCTTTGTCAATCTGGGAGGTGGAATAGGCGTGGCATACCGTGAGGATCAGCCGCAGATGGATATAAGTGAGCTCAGCATGAGGATAAAAACAGAGTACGAAAAAGTGCTTATGAATGGAATGAAGCCTTTTTCAATATTTATGGAAAACGGAAGATATATTACCGGTCCTTACGGTTATCTTGTATGCAAAGTGATTCATATAAAAGAAAGTTATAAAAAATTTGCAGGAGTAGATGCCAACATGGCCAACCTTATGAGACCGGCACTATACGGGGCGTATCATCATATAACCCGTATTGGTTCAGATAGCTGCGGACAGACTGCTGAATATGATGTAGTAGGTTCACTCTGTGAGAATAACGATAAGTTTGCCATAGACCGGAGGCTTAATTGTCTGAGCGAAGGAGATTTTCTGGTTATTCATGATGCAGGAGCACACGGTCATTCAATGGGCTTCAACTACAACGGAAAGCTGCGCAGTGCGGAGTTTCTTATGGATTCAGATCATAATTTCAAAATGATAAGACGTGCAGAAACACTTGAAGATTACTTTGCAACCCTTAACTTTAAAAATTAAAAAGGAGTGATGCGGATATGTTTAAAGGAGTAGCCACAGCAATGATAACACCATTTGAAAATACCGGTGATGTTGATTATGATGCGATGCATAGGTTCATAGAGTTTCAGATTAAAGCACATATAGATGCTTTGGTTGTTCTGGGGACAACCGGCGAAGCAAGTACAGTAAGCGATGAAGAGAGAATGGAGATAATAAAGTTCGTAATTGAAAAAGCAGCAGGCAGGACAAAGATAATCGTCGGAACCGGAACTAACGATACAAAAAAGGTTACAGTTAATAATAAGATGGCTCAGGAACTCGGTGCGGATGGTGTTCTTATAGTAAACCCATATTACAATAAGAGTTCCCAGGCTGGAATCTTTGAACATTACAAATATATATCCCAAAGAACCGATCTTCCTATAATACTTTACAATGTTCCATCAAGGACAGGCATGAATATTGCTCCTGAAACTGCTGTAAAAATAGCTCAGGCATGTCCTAATGTAGTGGGTATAAAGGAGGCCAGCGGGAATATCTCACAGATAGCATCCCTTATGTCAATAAAACCTCAAGAATTCAAAGTATACAGCGGAAATGACGATCAGACAGTTCCTATAATGGCTCTGGGAGGAGACGGTGTAATTTCAGTCTTTTCCAACATATGTCCTGTTGAGATGAAATGGATAGCCGATTCAATTCTTAACAACGATATGCAGACAGCACGTAGTATAAATAATAAATATCTGGAGCTTATGAACCTGTTGTTTGTGGACGTAAATCCTGTTCCCGTAAAGTATGCGGCAAGTCTAATGAACTTTACAAGCGATTACGTAAGGCTTCCGCTTATACCATTATGTGACAAGCACCGACAGGTACTTTCAGATAAAATGAAGGAGTTGAATATAGTATGTTGCTGAAGTACGGGCTGATAGGAAGCAGCGGAAAGATGGGGAAAGAAGTTATAGATTTTTTTACTGAGAAAGGTCATGAGATGGTTTATTCAATGGATATTAACGGTGAAACCATGACCGCAGAACCGGATATTCTTATAGATTTTTCTCTTGCAAGTGCCTTTGAAAAAACCATTGAGACAGCATACAGATTAAAAAAGCCTCTTATAATGGGAACCACAGGTCTTACCAAACAGAACATGAAAGATCTTAAGAAACTTTCAAAACAAATTCCGGTTATATACAGTACAAACTTTTCCATAGGTATACAGCTTATGATATGTATGGCTGAGTTTATGAAAAAAAACACGGACGAATGGGATATTGGTATATCGGAGATTCATCACAGGTTTAAAAAAGACAAGCCTTCCGGAACCGCTAATACCTTATGTCAGGCACTAGGAGGAGGTATTGAGATAAACTCCCAGAGGCTTGGAAATATAGCAGGTGAGCATACCGTAAGCTTTGCAAGTCTTGGAGAGGTCATAACCATAACTCATAGGGCACTTTCACGCAGAACATTTGCTGAAGGGGTTCTCCAGAGTGCATACTTTTTAATCGGTAAACCTTCGGGCATGTATACTTTCAGACAGGTAATAGTCGGAGAGGGGAATGGAAATGGACAGTTATGAGATCATAAAATATATTTCCAGCTCTGAAAAAAAAAGTCCTGTTCAGGTTTACATAAAAGGTGAACTTGAAGATATTGACTATGGCAAATATGATATTCAGTTTTTCGGCAGTAGAGAGTGGGGAGTTATATTCGCCGATTATAAAAACTATCTGAAATTCCGGATGGAAAATCAAGAAAAGATTACCGGCGAAAAAATCATATCCGACAGAGTGAACTCAGCTGTTGAACTTGCAGATATTTTAAAGTACAAAGCAAGGATAGAACCCGGTTCCATTATACGAGAGATGGTTGATATAGGTGAAAATGCCGTTATAATGATGGGGGCGGTTCTGAATATAGGCTGCAGCATAGGAAAAAACACCATGATAGATATGAATGTGGTTGTTGGAGGCAGGGCTGTAATCGGTGAAAACTGCCATATAGGTGCAGGAACCGTAGTTGCCGGAGTCATAGAACCCCCGAGTGCTCAGCCTGTGGTTATAGGCAATAATGTTCTGGTGGGAGCAAACGCCATAATAATTGAGGGAGTGAAGGTGGGCGACGGAGCGGTAGTTGCTGCCGGGTCGGCTGTGATAAACGATGTTCCTCCCAATACTCTTGTTGCAGGAGTTCCGGCAAGATTTATAAAACAGGTGGATGATAAAACAAGGGGAAAGTCCCAGATTCTGCAGGAATTGAGAAAGCTGTGAGATTAGAAGGAGGACAGCAAAGATGACTGTGGTTCAAAAATACGGCGGCTCTTCGGTAGCTGATACCGAAAAAATAAAAAGAGTTGCCATGAAAATAAAAGATAGGACTGTCAAAGGCGACAAGATTGTAGTTGTAGTGTCTGCAATGGGTAAGACCACGGATAATCTTATAAAGCTTGCAGGAGAAGTATCCTCTGTTCCAGATCCACGTGAAATGGATATGCTTCTTACAACAGGCGAACAGATATCGGTTGCACTTCTTTCCATGTCTTTAAAGCAAGCCGGGGTCCGTTCCATATCGATAAATGCCTTTCAGGCAGGTATAATGACCACATCTGATTTCAACTGTGCAAGAATAAAGAACTTTGATGTGCAAAAGATAAAAAAACTTCTCATGGACTATGATGTGGTTGTAGTAACAGGTTTTCAGGGTATAACAGACAATGGTGATCTGACCACTCTGGGCAGAGGAGGTTCGGATACTTCTGCGGTGGCGCTTGCTGCAGCACTGGAGTTCAACTGTGAAATATACTCTGATGTAAAAGGCATATATACCGTTGATCCAAAACTTCACCCATCAGCCAAAAAATTAAAAAGCATTTCTTACGATGAGATACTTGAAATGGCTAACTCCGGTGCCAAAGTACTTCATGACAGATCAGTCGAGATAGCTAAAAAATATGGGGTGGTGCTTTACTGCGCCGGAACGTTCAGTGAAGAGGAGGGAACATACGTAATGCAGACTAACATAGAAGATCCTGTAGTCAGCGGTCTGAGTGTAATGGAAAATCAGACCAGGGTCGTGATTTCAAACCTGCCGCTTGATTATAAGCTGGTACATAAAATTTTTGAAAGAGTCGCAAAAGATGGTCTGAATGTTGATATGATTTCTATAATAGGCATTGATGAAGGACTAAAACTTTCTTTTACCGTTATACAGGAGTATGAGAAAAAACTTGAGGATATACTTGAAAAGTTTCTCATGGATTTTAAAAACTGCAATGTAACGTATGAAAAGGGATTTACTAAAGTATCTGTAGTGGGGATAGGCATGAAAACAAGTACCGGTGTAGCTTCTTCTTTTTTTAAGGCCATGGACAGTGTTCCGGTGAAACTTGTAACCACATCAGATATAAAGATCTCCTGTCTTATTGAAAATAGATATAAAGATGACATAGTCAATGCCCTTGTAAAGGAGTTTGATCTATGAAAAACTATGAAAACCTTCTCGAAATGTATCATCCGTTCGATATAGCGGTGGAACGTGCGGAAGGAGTTTATATATATGACAGATATGGCCGAAGGTATCTGGATTCATTTTCGGGAATAGGGGTTATGAGTCTGGGACACTGCCATCCGGAGGTTTCGGCTGCATTCATAGATAAAATAAGCAGATATGCACACCTTTCAAACTACTTTCTGGATGAAGATTGTATATATGTTGCAGACAAGCTGGTTTCATTTTCCGGTAAAAAAGGAAAAGTTTTTTTTACCAACTCTGGTACCGAAGCTACCGAAGCAGCTTTAAAAGCAGTAAAAAAAATCAGTACTGCCTGTAAAAACAAGATAGTTTTTTTTAAAAACGGGTTTCATGGCAGAACCCTCGGAGCTCTTTCCGTGAACGGATTTGAAAATCTTACCGGACAGTTTATGCCGTTGCTTGGAAATACAGTTTGCCTGAATATAAATGACTGTGAAGAACTTGATAAATATATGCTTGAAAATGCTCAAAATACAGCAGCTATGTTTGTTGAACCCATACAGGGTTCGGGAGGGGTGCTTCCTCTTACACGGGAGTTCGCACAAAAAATAGAAAAGTACCATAAAGAGTGCCGTTTTCTTCTTATAAGTGACGAGGTTCAGGCCGGACTTGGAAGGACGGGAAAGATCTATTCATATCAGAACTATCCTCTTGACCCAGATATAATTACTCTTGCCAAATCACTCGGAGGAGGTCTTCCTCTGGGAGCAGCAGTATTTCTTGAAGAAAGCGGTAATATCCTCAAAGATCCCGATCATGGCTCAACATTTGCTCCTAATCCTGTTGCTCTTGCCGGAGCCCGTGTTATAACAGACAAAATACCTGAAGTTGTTGAAGGAGTAAATGAAAAATCTGAATATCTAAAGAAAAAGCTTGAGCCTTTGACCTGTGAAAATATAGCGGAAGTAAGGGGAATGGGCCTTATGCTGGGAGCTGTTATGGAAAAACCGGTGGAAAACCTCCTGAAAAAAGGAGTTGATAATTTTATTCTTCTAAATCTGGTAAGGAAAAGTATAATCCGTTTACTTCCGGCTCTTAACATTACTTTTCAACAGATTGACGAGATGGCAGAAAAACTTTTGATTGTGCTTAAAGAGTAGACCCTCATAATAAACTGACCTCCTTTTCGTTGGGTTCTTGTCCAACTTTTAGGGGGTCAGTTCATATCATAAGGCTGTTTATTTTATATGATTCTGAGCATATATGTACAGGATTTTCCGTAGCTTTGCAGACAGTCTGAAAGCTTTTGAGGTATAGCAGTTACAACGGAAAAACCGTTTTTGGTCCAATATGGAACCAGCCCGTCAATGGCAATTAAAGAAAGCCTATTAAGAGCCTTTTCTTTTGCTTTTTCAACCAGTCTTTCTAAAAGAAGGTTACCTATTCCCAGTCCTCTGAATTTTGGATCTACAGACAGATCATGAAGATAAAGACAATCAGGTGTACGCTTAAGAATGTGCCGGGTGGAGTTGAAAACAGGAGGTTCATAAAAATCAGCCTCTACAGAAAAAAAATAGCC
>Ga0209201_1004660_pt1 | contig 10886 bp, 9 predicted proteins | sample AD_UKC055_MetaG_FD_184411 | JGI IMG/M metagenome (GOLD analysis project Ga0209201, IMG submission 184411) | Active sludge microbial communities of municipal wastewater-treating anaerobic digesters from USA - AD_UKC055_MetaG (SPAdes) (version 2) | ecosystem: Engineered > Bioreactor > Anaerobic >... | reverse complement strand
TTCCTATGACCATGAACAAAAGTATAAGCGGAAGACCGATTTTTGAAGAGATTTTGCTAGAAAATATACTTAAAATAAGCATAAGCGAAAAAATTAGCAAAACAACAGAGAGGTTATCCATCATAGCCTCCTTTTTTAAGTACCGAAAATAGTGAGCTTCCTGACCCGCTCATAAGGCAGAATATACATTCTGGCATAGCAGAATAATCAATTTTAAGCTTTTTCAGCAGAGGAAAAAGTTCAAAAGCCTTTTGTTCAAAAGCATTGAATGCCAAATCTCGTGCAGCATCCACATTGTTTTTTTTGAGAAATTCATAAAGCTTTAGCGGTTCGTCGCATGATCTCCGTTTCCTTTGGATTTCATCAAGAAACTTGTACATTTCTGGGGTCTTGAGCTGAAAATCTTGCGGATGGATTTTGATATTCAGTATAAGTTTTTCAAGATGTTCGATAACATCACCTTTCCCGCTTACTATAGCTGTTCCGCCGTTTAGCATGAAAGGAACATCACTCCCTGTCTGAGATGAAATCAGTAATAGATCCTTTTCAGGTATATTATAAGTATTCCCTAAAAATCTCAATACTGCAGCAGCATCTGCACTTGAACCACCCAATCCTCCAGCAAAAGGTATCCTTTTAATCAATCTTATGGAAAGATTAAAATCTGTATAACCAGTAAGCCGTTTGAAAGTTTCTATGGCTTTTTTTATTGAGTTTTTTTCCCAGAGACAGTCAAACTTCGCATCTGTTTCAAAATGTTCTTTATCTGAAAAATTAAGATAAAGAGTATCGTACAGATTGATAGTATGCATAAGCGATAAAATATTATGCATACCATCCTGTCTTTTATCCAGGACGTCAAGGAAAAGATTTACCTTTGCATAAGCTTTTATCAGCATGTTTTATAGTTTTTCTAAAGCTTTGAGGGCAATCTGAGACCATGTTTCCATGTTGCTTATATCCATGTTTTTCAAATCATTTGTTGAAATCCACCTACCAGAAAAATTTTCTGTTTCTTTTATTTCAACCGACTCTGCCTGGGCTAAAAAAAGTAGACCTAAATGTACTCTAGAAACTGAATTTTCAGTGTCGTAAATAACACCTTTATAATCAAGACGTTGAATATTTTTAATATGCATTTCCTCATTTATTTCTCTGTTGAGACCGTTAAAGAAGGTCATTGTCGGCTGAATAGCATCATCGGACGGATTTATATGCCCTCCTATTCCTACGGAAAGTTTTTCATGGAGACGTTTTTCAGACTGCTTCTTGGTTCTTTTAACAAGAAAGACATCATTAGCTTTATTTATAAAAACCACATAAGGAATAATCTGTTTGATAGATTCGTCAGATTCAACAGAATCACGTAGCTTGAAGAAACATTTTTGGAACACCTTTTCCATTAGCGGAAATGGAAAAAGCTGGAAAGGTGCTTCAAACTTAAGGAGATTAAATAACTGAGCAGATTCAACTACCCATACCGATTCATTCATCATACACTTTCCACCACTATGTTGGAGTTAGTGTATATACAGATATCACTAGCAATTAGTATGGCTTTTTGAGCTATTTCTTCAGCCGAAAGCTCAGTATTTTCAAGCAGAGCTCTTGCGGCTGCAAGGGCATAAGGACCGCCTGACCCTATAGCTATGGCATCATCCTGAGGTTCTATAACCTCACCGTTTCCTGAAATAAGAAGCATGCTTTCCTTATCAGCAACAATAAGCATGGCTTCCAAAGTTTTCAGTGCTTTATCGGTTCGCCACTCCTTTGTTAGTTCAACAGCTGCTTTTAAAAGATTTGAATTAGAATTCTTATACTTTATTTCGAATCGTTCAAAAAGTGAAAGAGCGTCGGCAACCGAACCGGCAAATCCTGCTACGACCTTTCCTTCTCCCAGCCTTCTGACTTTTCGTGCAGTGGCTTTTAAAACAGTATTGCCAAGAGTTACTTGTCCATCTGCACAAATAACTGTTTTTCCGTTTCGTTTTACACCTATAACAGTTGTGCCTTTAAGTACCATAAGACTACCTCCGGTTTATATATGATTTTTGATTATTGTATCAACTATCTGATCAAAGGTCATACCTTTGGCATATGCAGATTGTGGAAGATCGCTCAGGTTTGTCATTCCAGGAACAGTATTAACCTCAAGAACATAAAAAGAGTTATTCCATATAAGACCGTCTATTCTGAACATATCTTTGAGATCCAGAACAGAAGTAATGGCTCGACATGCTTTTTCTATCGACTCCATTTCCGTGTTGTTCAGATTAGCAGGAACTATAAACTCTGTCATGCCATCTGTATACTTGGACTCATAATCATAAAATTCGTTCTTAGGTCTCAGTTCAAGTATGGGTAAAATCTCGTATTCAGATCTGTTCTGAAGTACAGACACAGTTATTTCACGTGCTTTTATGTATTGCTGAATAAGCATCTGATCGTATATTTTGAGCTCCTGATCCATAGCCTGAAGGTACTGTTCATGAGAATGTATAATATGAACACCTTTGCTCGAGCCGCTTGATCGTGGCTTAATAACAAAGGGATAATCAAAAGGTTCTGCTGTTATTTCTTTAGTCAGATATGTTTCGGGACATTTTATAACATCTTTAAAGAGAGTATAAAAAACATACTTATCATAAGTACTTGAACATACTGATACTCCAGAACAGGTATATTTTTTCCCCTTAAGATCTAAAAGACCCTGAACTTTTCCATCTTCGCCTATTGCTCCATGTATAAGGTTAAAAACAAGATCACATGAGTCAATTTTTTCTATAAAATCATTATCTCTGGGATCCATAAGAAAAGAGGAATATCCCAGCCTGTTAAGGGAGTTTAAAATATTATTCCCACTGAGATAGGAAATTTCGCTTTCATTGGAAGGCCCCCCGACCAGAATACCTATTTTCATTTTTGCGGCATCTCCTTTTCATCATAGTAGGTTTTGTCTTTAAGACAAAAAAGCTTTTCGGATTTATTTTTATAACTGTAAAAAAGCTTGCTTCCACATTCAGGACAGATATGATCGGAAGGTTCGTACCAGAAAAGTTCTTTGCACTGTTCATTAGTACAGGCATAAAAGATCTTTCCCTTTTTTGACCGAAGTTTTATAACTTCTGAGCCACATTTTGGACAGTGTCCGCGTACAGGAATATTCTTAGTAAACTTACAGGTTGGATAGTTGCTGCAGGCAATGAAATCTCCGTATCTTCCTTTTTTCAATACAAGGTCAGAATCGCATTTAGGACATTTGCCAAAGCTTTTTTCTTCCTGAACAGCCGATGCATCTGAAAAATCAGTGTTGAAAAAGACTTTATTTCCCAGCGTTACCGCAAGACAATCAAAGCTTACTTTTTTGGTCTCCTTGCACTTAAGACATTTTAAATAAATTCCATACCTTCCAAAAGCAAGCACCATATTTTCTTCGCAGTTCTTACATTTTATATTGCTCTGATAGCTTAGTTCGGTTTGTTCTTTGACAATATTATGTTCTGTTTCAGATAAATTTATCTTAAATGAGGAGTAGAAATTCTCCATAAGATCGCAGTATCCGAGTTCACCAGTTTCTATCCTGTCAAGTTCATTTTCCATATTTGCGGTAAAACTTGCGTCTACAATATTTGGAAAGTTTTTGTTAAGAAAATCATTCACTAAAAAACCGGATATCGTTGGAATAAGTACATTTTTTTCACCCTTCACAATATATTTCCTGTCATAAAGGGTCGAAAGAACAGTTGCATAAGTTGAAGGTCTTCCGATTCCAAGAGTCTCCATTTCTTTTACCATAGATGCTTCAGTATATCTTGAAGGTGGTTTGGTTTGTTCGGCTTCGCTTTTAAGAGAAACTGGAGAAAGGTTACCGCTCTGGGGTATAATAACTTCTTTTTCTGTCTCACCGCTCTTGTAGAAAATTTCGTAACCTTCAAAATTAAGTTTTTTAGATGAAATTTCAAAGGTATACTTCTCAGTTTCATCAGTTATGCAGTATACTTTTTCTGTATAAGAGCTACTGGTAGACTGGCTGGCCATGAAACGTGACCATACAAGATTATAAAGTTTTAAGAGATCCCCTTTTATAAGAGCTTTTGCCTGAGAAGGATTCATCTGTGTATCGGTTGGTCTGATCGCCTCGTGGGCATCCTGAGTTTTATTTTTCGGATTTTTCATTTTATAATTTCCGCAGTATTCCTGTCCATAGTTACTTAATATATATTCTTTTGCGGATTTTGACGCTATGTCTGAAATTCTTGTCGAATCCGTTCTCATGTAAGTTATAAAAGCAATATGTCCATTTTCAGTATCTACACCTTCATATAGCTGTTGGGCTACTTGCATGGTTTTTTTCGACGTCCAGCCAAGCATTGAAATCGCAGTTTGCTGCAAAGTACTTGTAATAAATGGTTCTGGTGGATTTCGCTTTAACTGTTTATCTTTGACTTCTTTTACAAAGAACTGCTTGTTATTAAGATATGCAAAAATTTCATCCCTTTTGGCTTCATTTATACTTTCCATTTTCAATTTTTTATTATTTTCTTTTGTAATAATTATTTTGTAGTCATTATACAGTAAAAATATTTTGAAAAAATCCTTTGGAATAAACTGAAAGATCTCTCTTTCTTTTTCAGAAATAATTTTTAAAGCAGCAGATTGCACACGTCCAGCACTTGAGTTGTTTGAACGTATAATTTTCCATATTAACGGACTCAGTTTATATCCGACAACCCTGTCTAAAACTCTTCTTGCGAGCTGAGCATCAACTTTTACAGTATCAATTTTCTGTGGTGAGTTAATAGCGTTCTTTATTGCGGTTTCTGTGATCTCACTGAAAATTATTCTGTTGGGTTCATCGTTGGGTAGGTCAAGAATCTGACTTAAATGCCATGCTATGGCCTCACCTTCCCTATCCATATCCGATGCAAGGAAAATATTTTTACCTTTTGAAAGCTTTTTTATTTCATCAATAACGTTTTGTTTTCCTTCCATTATTTCAAATTCAGGAGAAAATCCTTTCTCAATGCTAACGCCGAATTTTTTCTTTGGAAGATCTCTTACATGTCCCTTGGAGGCTACTACTTCATAGTTTTTTCCAAGGTAACGTTCTATAGTTTTTGCTTTGGCCGGGGATTCCACAATGACCAAGTATTTTTGTTCTTTTTTTGCCATCAGATAGTTCCTCCAGCGAAAAATTCTTTGTTGAACATCAATCTTCTGCCCAGAGATTTGTCATATTCAGTCCAGTTACTATCTGCCGAAGATTTTAGTGAGTTGTCTATGCAGGATTTAAACTGAGACACTTTTGAGTCCATGTTATCGCAAAAGTGTAAAAGCTGTGCTTCTATAGTTTTGGGAATAACAGGACTGCCATACTCTATCTCTCCATGGTGAGAAGCTACAATATGAACGATATGCTCAAGAGTTTTTTTGTCAAGCTCTTCAATACTACGTGCTTTTTCATAGATCATTGAACAGCCCATAACTATATGACCAATAAGTTCCCCATTATCTGTTTTTTCAATCCCATAGGGGCATATAGAGTATTCGTGAATTTTTCCTATATCATGAAGAATAGCACCGGCTATCATTATATCCTCATCAATTATACCCTTGTATATTGAACACATATCAACACTTATTTTTAGCACAGTACAGGTATGCTCAAGAAGACCGTTTTTATAAGCATGATGAACAGTCATTCCAGCCGGTAGTTCAGTGAATTTTTTAATGAAACTGTTATCGTGTACGAAAAATGATTCCAATAGCTTTTTAATGCCTGGAGTTGTTATCGTATCTATAGCGTTTTTAATATATTGAATCATTTCCTGGGGATCTTTTGAACTTTTTTCTATAAACTTTTCCTGATATATCTGAGTTTCGTCCAACACCTCTAAAGAACCCTGTTCTTTAAAAATATTGAGCTGTAGCCTGTTTTCAAACATCACTGTATGTCCGCTCACTCGGAGAATCTGGCCTATACGGAGATTCTTATCGTACTCTTGCGGAAAAGACCAATCGATTGCTCTTAACACTCCGCTTTTATCAGCTAAAGTGAGCAAAATAAATTTTTTACCGTCTTTAGTTGACTGAAGTCTTTTGCTTACGAGCTTAAGATCAATTTTTACAGTCATATCCGCACTCAGATCCTTAACAAGAATGTCTTTTTCCTGAAGAAGACTGCCGAGTTTTATTCCCTGGTCTTTGATTATGCTCGCAAGATCAATACCTTCATTCAAATATAACTCCTCCCTTAATATATTTGCGTCTGATTCTAGAGGTAATTTTTGAAGTTATCTCATAGTTTATGGTGCCACATATATCCGCAAGCTCATCGGCAGATATAAAATTATTTTTTGACTGTCCTATAAGAACCACCTCATCATCATAAGCAACGTTTTTTCCAGTTACATCAACGGTCATCTGATCCATTGATATTCTGCCAAGTATATTGCAGTATTCGCCGTTTATTAGAACCCTTCCCCTGTTAGAAAGAGATCGGAAATAACCATCAGCATAACCTACTGGTATTATAGCGGTTTGAAGCTTTTCCTTAGCAGTGTATGTTCTAGAGTATCCAACTGTCTCACCATTTTCTACAGTATTCAACTTTATAATTTTACTTTTAATTTCCATAACCGGTTTAAGACCACTTATATACTTTTTTGATGACGGTTGCAGTCCATATGTTGCAATTCCCGGCCGTACAATATCTAGGGAATTTTGTGGAAAAAACATAGCAGCCGCACTGTTTGACATATGACGCAGTGAAATGCTTATCCCTTTAGAAGTTATGTAGTCAAGCATTTTTAAGTATTTTTCATACTGTATTAAAACGAAGTCATCCAAATCATCAGCAGTTGCGTAATGAGAATAAAAACCCCTAATTCTTAGATTGTACTTCTTGATTAGTTCTATGACAGAATCAATTTCATAATCATTAATTCCTACTCTGGACATTCCGGTGTTGTACTTGATATCAAATACAAATTTTCTTATATCCTTTCCCAGCAATGAGTATGCCTGCTCGATAAAATGTGCTGAAAAAATTGTAGGAACAATATAATCGGAAAATTCGATGTAATTTTTCAGTTCATAAGGTTCACAGTATCCAAATACAAGGATCTGCGAAGTCAGCCCATTTTTTATAAGATCAGCTGCTTCAGAGATAAAAGCAACAGCAAATTTACTATATCCTTGATTCTGCGCAGCTTTTGAAAGTTCAATCTTTCCGTGTCCATAGGCATCCGCTTTTACTACAGGCATAACATCTTTTTTACAGGTATTTCGTATAAGTTCAAGATTCCAAAGATAATTATCAATATTAACCCATGCTACCGTTCCCCTGCCGTTCATTTTTTACCCCCCTGATTAAATCTAATAATATATATATACCCTCAATATTTTTTGAGATCTTTAATATCTTTGTCTTTGATTTTATTATAAAATACCTCTTCTGCTCGACTATGCTTTCTATTTCGGATATGGGTATAGTATCGTATCTGGCAGCATAAGTCATAAATCCTGAAAGTAAAATATTCATTGAGGTATTAACAGAAATTTTATAACGCAGAAACTTTAAAGGCAGATAGAAAAAAACACTTGCAAACAAAACTGTACAGGTCCAGCCATTGACTGCACTGGGTAACAGAGAGTAAAACCATGAAAGAGTAAAAAATCCGATGAAAATAAAAATCACAGAAAAAACTCGTATTTTTTTATTATACCTAAAATTATATATCATAATATGATACTCCTTTGCATCAAAAGTTTCAATTATAATTATACATTCAGAAACAGTCAATATACTTTAAATTTGTGTGTTGATACTTTTAAAATTAATATTAGGGTGATTGATTATTTGTTGAAAATTTGCTAGTATTTAATAAACAGGAGCTAAGGAGGTGTAACAAATGAATAAAGCAGAAGAGTTTAAAAAATATGTAAAGAAAATTCAGTACTACTATCAGGCATTATCTCTTATTCATTGGGATATAGAAACAGGTGCACCAAAAAATTGTATTGACAGCAGAGCACAGGCCATAGGTGAAATATCAACTTATGCGTTTGAAATGAGTACATCTGAAAAAATGGGGAACTTTCTAAATGAGCTCTCTTTACCTGAATCAATGGAGAAGTTAAGCGATAATGACAGAGCTCTGGTAAGGGTAATGAAGAGAGATTTTGAAAAGCAAAAGAAGATTCCTCCGGAACTTATCGGACAACTTTCAGTGGCCTCTTCTAAAGCCCAGGCAGCATGGGAAAAAGCGAAAAACAATGATGATTTCAGCATTTTTCAGCCTTTTCTGCAAGAGGTTGTTTTGCTGACTAAGAAGATGGCAGATTGTCTTGGATATGAAGCAAATAGGTATGATGCTCTACTGGATGAATATGAACCTGGTTTTAAGAGCAATGATGTAAAAAAGGTTATCAGCTATCTCAAAAAGGAGCTTGTACCGTTTGTTGAAAAAATAACAGAAAAAGAGGTTGATGATGATTATTCTTTCTTGAAAATGAAAGTTGATAGGCAGGTTCAGAGAAAGTTAAGCGAAAAGGTTTTAAGATTGATGAACTATGACCATGATGCCGGACGTCTTGATGTATCCATGCATCCTTTTACAACTTCTATTGGAGCTAACGATATCAGAATAACAACTTTTTACAGGGAGAATGATTTTTCCGATTCGTTTTTTTCTACGGTTCACGAATGTGGGCATGCCCTTTATGAGCAGGGAGTGTCATCAGACCTTGCAGATACACCCCTTTCAAGCGGAGCTTCAATGGCTATGCATGAATCTCAGTCGCGTTTATGGGAAAATATAGTGGCACGCAGTCATGAATTTTGGGAGTTCTTTTACCCTGAGACGGTTAAGATCATTCCGGAGCTTTCAAGTATTGACATGGAAAGATTTTATAGAGGCATAAATACTGTTAAGCGATCCCTAATAAGGACACAGGCTGATGAGGTCACATATAATCTTCATATAATGATGAGATTTGAGATAGAAGAAGCTCTTATAAACGACAGAATAAAAGTTTCAGAGCTTGAACAGATTTGGAACTCCAAAATGGAGGAGTATCTTGGAATCGTTCCTTTAAAGGCATCCGAAGGAATTTTGCAGGATGTACATTGGTCTCATGGCAGTTTTGGATATTTTCCTTCCTATATGCTTGGAAATGTCTACTCCGTCCAGATATATAATCAGATGAAAAAGGATATTCCATCTCTAAAAGACAGTATTTCCAATGGAGATTTGAAAGTCATATTAGACTGGCTTAGAGAAAAAATTCATGTTCATGGAAAAAAATATGAGCCTAAAGAGCTTCTTGCTATGATAACCGGTCAGGAACCAGATCCATCTTATTTTATGGAATATATAAAAGAGAAATACTCCCATATTTACAAAATATAATACAGGGCTAAGCCCTGTATTATATTAGTTAAAAGATTTCAAAAAGCTGTGAAAAATTCTTTGGTGGAGAAGAAATAAAATACTCACATCGCTTTGAATATAGTTTTAGTAAAGCATCATCAGGATATATACTGTAAGCATCACTTATAAATTCCCTGCAAGAAATAAAGTCATAATTTATATAGGAGTTCCAGGCTTTTTCAAAAAAGTACTTTGAGGCATTTTTAAGGTTTTTTATATCGGGTTCGTCAAGATCATAGAAGTCAAAAAGAATAGAAAAACTTTTAGTATAAGATTCATAGAAAATGTCTGCTATTCTAAAACTATACTTCTGAGGATCATTTAAAGATAAAAAGATATCTGATGAAACCAGAAGATTAGAATTGTAATTAAAAGCATTACCGAGAATCTTTTCGTGTATTGTAAATAATTCAGCGAAGGCATTAAAAATAGTAATATCGCTGCTAAAATCATTTCCGGAAATTATAAAAGGAGTATTCTTTAAGAAGGGCAGTTTCTTTATTTCCTGAAGGATTTTAAAGCAGCTTCGTATTGCCGTATCTCCTTCGATCTGGTTTGAAAAAAATGAAGAATAAAGATTGAGAATCTTTTTAAATTGAGAATTATTTTCTACTGCGAATACGTGTTCTACTTCTTTTGAAATACGAAATGCTCCTTCTTGTGCAATGTCTTGTCTGTCTATTCTGTATATACTTGGCATAGTGCTGAGTATGGTGCTGAAATGATTATTATGGTTAATATCCAACAAAGATAACTTTTCTTCTTTTTTTATGCTGTGTTGAGATATGCAACTGTAAGATATTATTTTAATAATTAGTTCTTCAACAGATAGAGGCTGGATAAATATTTCATCAAAAAAAAGATAGTCGCTTATTGTTAATCCTGACAAAATGGTCCGTGAGGTGATCAAAAAAGTAAAGTTATCTTGTAAGTCGATAGTGGTTGATGAAATAATTTTTTTAATTGTATCTGTCGAATGACATATAAAAATAAAAATATCTTTTCCGGGAAAACTTAGGGTATAAAATAGTTTTTCAAGAGTTTCATGTATTGTGACATTATATCCCTCAACTTCAAGGATATTTGCTATATCACAATCACGACTATCCTCGTGCAGAACAGATATATTAAAATCATTGTTATTCCTAAGATAGTATGATTTTCTATAATCATAAAAATTAATAGTCATTAGAATATCAGGATTGAAAGCCAAACAAATTTCTAAAGTATCTTTTGAAGAAGCTCTTATAGAAAGGTTATTGATTATTTTTGTTGAAAAAAAATCGATTTTTTGATTTAAACATATCATCAATTCGCTTTGCCGAGTAATATTTTTTAAAGGCAGTGAAAGTATAAGTTCCTGATTTGCCGGGCTTTCCTCATAGGTTATATTAACATTAGAGTCATATATAAAGTCAGTTATTTTAAGCAGAAGGAAGTTTAAAAAATTTA
>Ga0209201_1004658_pt1 | contig 10887 bp, 9 predicted proteins | sample AD_UKC055_MetaG_FD_184411 | JGI IMG/M metagenome (GOLD analysis project Ga0209201, IMG submission 184411) | Active sludge microbial communities of municipal wastewater-treating anaerobic digesters from USA - AD_UKC055_MetaG (SPAdes) (version 2) | ecosystem: Engineered > Bioreactor > Anaerobic >... | reverse complement strand
GTGATGCCTAATTCATAAAGTGCATCTTCCCCTGCTTTTTTAATGTCTAGGGCTAACTCTTGTTTGGCTCGTTCAATAGCGTCTTCAATTTTAGTAGGATGAATGCGTCCATCCTTAATTAAATAATCCAAGGCTCGTTTAGCAATTTGTCGTCTAATGCCGGAAAAGCCAGAAATGGTGATAGCATTAGGGGTATCGTCTACAATAATTTCTACTCCAGTCAGTTGTTCAATGGCTTTTATATTACGGCCTTCACGTCCAATAATTCTGCCCTTCATTTCATCGTTAGGTAAATCTACTACCGTAGTAGTCATTTCCGCAGTAAAGTTAGAAGCTAGACGTTCCATGGCCGTAGCCATTAAATTTTTAGATTTTTCTTCAATTTGCTCGCTAGCCTCATCATTTAATTTATTGAGTCGGGACATCACACTATCTGAAGCCTCTTTCTCCACTCTTTCGAGTAGGAGTTTTTTAGCTTCTTCGGTGTTAAGCCCAGCAATTTTTTCTAATTTTTCTAGTTCTTCCTCTTTCAGTTGGTTAATTTTTTCTTTAGTTGCTTCTACTGCGCTAATTTTATCATAAAGCTCCTGCTGTTTATCTTGCAATTCAAGAATTTTTTGAGAAAAGGCTGTTTCCCGTTTTTCTAAGCGAGCTTGCCAGGCAGTAATTTCCTTGCGACGAGCATCATTTTCTTGTTTAGCATCTTCAATTAGTTTTAGAGCTTTATCTTGCGCCTTAAGAAGAATGTCTTTTTCTTTAGCTTTAGCCTCATCAATGATGTTTTCGGCCTTATGTTCAGCATTGGCTGTTTTTTTAATAGCTAGTTGGCGTTGAAGCCAATAACCTAAAATGAGGCCAATTATAATGGCGACTAATCCAATAATATAATTCATAAGATAAGAATGGCTTTGGTTAGAGCCAGCAAAATAGCCTCAACGGTGTTTAGTTTGATAGAAAATAGAATATTTATAGGTGTAAAAAGAAAAAGATGATCCATTTCAGACTTCAACGACTGTAGCTGACAGAAACCAAAACTTAATTTAATATATAAATAAACTGATTTTAGCCTATCATGTTTGTTTATAAAAAGCAAGAGTTATGCTTTCAGTAATTTTACTCTCGCTTTGGGCTCTAAAGGAGGATAAACGAGATGATGTGGCAATTTGGCTTACAGAATGTTAGAATATCAGCAGTAAATCTTAAATTAATTATATGAAAATTTCTGTTATCATTCCTTGTTATAATGAAGCTGATTCTATTAGTAAAGTTTTAAAAAGGTTACCTAATAATGTTGAAGCAATAGTTATAGATAATAATTCTACAGACGATACGGCCAAAATCGCTCGTCAACTTGGGGCTAAGGTTTATAGGGAAACTACCCAGGGTTACGGTGCTGCTATAAAACATGGACTAAGGAAAGCCCAAGGAGATATTTTAGTAGTTCTTGATGGTGATGGTCAGTATCCAGCTGAAGCCATACCAGATTTGGTGAATACTTTAGAGCAAGAAAAGTTAGATTTTATTTCTGCTGCCCGTTTTCCTCTTCAAGATAAAACAGCCTTGCCTTTTATTAGGCGTTTTGGCAATTGGTGCTTTAATCTGGCCGTAAAAATTATTTGTGGTTTAAAGTTACAAGATTCCCAATCAGGTATGTGGGTTTTTCGGCGTTCTGTTTTAGAGAAAATCAATCCTCAGCACGATGACATGCCTTTTTCGGAAGAAATTAAAATTTTGGCAGCTAAAAATAAGAAAATCGCCTTTGCTGAAAAGCCAATTTCTTATGCTGCTCGCACTGGTAGTTCTAAACTTGTTCCTTGGAAACATGGTTGGATGAATTTAAAATTTTTGTTTCAGTTACGCACCCGGCTAGATAATGGAGGATCAGATTGGCTGACTATTGGAGGGTTAATGATTGTTTTATTAGTGTATATTTTGTTGTCCCTTTATAAAATTAATACCCCCTTCATTCATGTAACCGATGATGTGGCAGGTGCTAATGGCGTAGCAGCCATGAACCTTAACCATTATGGTTGGCTGAATCTGAAGTTTGGTTTCTTTGACCATTGGCAAGCTATTGGGCAACCATACACTCATCATCCGCAGTTTTTTCTTTTGCCGACTGCTGTCTTTTATGCCATTTTTGGAGTGAATGAAGTAACTACTCGTTTAGGATTGCTATCTTGTATGATTGTAGGTCTGGTACTTTTTTATTTTGCTTTGTTAAAGATTTCTCGTCATCATTTTTTTACTTTTTTGACTACTTTAATTTTTGCTTTGTTGCCGGGCATGATTTATTATGGTCGTAGTTTTGAACTGACCGTTTTTACTATCCCGACAGCGTTAATCTCTTTTTCTTTATTAGTTTTTTATGCTCAAGGAAACCCTAAAAGACGTAAGCTTTATCTTATTTTGTTTTGGCTGTCAGTCGTGATTGGCGGTTTATTTGCTTGGTTTTATTATCTTTTTGTCGTTGCTTTGTGGGTGTTTATTTTATTGTTTCGTGCTGGTCGTAAGATTCCAGGTCGAAAGCATCTGTTAATTTTTATTCCGATTGTCTTAGGAGGACTATTCGCCCTTAATCTTCTTCATTTTTATATTTTAAAGGGGCCTAGTTTTTTTGCTGATTTAAGGGGTGCTTATAGTTTCCGTATTGATACTAGTATTCCTTTTTCTGATTGGCTTCGGACAATTGTAGTTAGCCGAGGTGAATTGAATTATACTTGGCTTTTTTTGGTAGTTGCCGGACTAGGTTTTATTTGGTTTTTGGTGGATTATTTCTCACGTCGCCTGCCGGAAAATTTTGGCTGGTTTTTTGTTTGGCTTATAGCGCCGTTAATTGTCGCCTGGCGTTTTTATCAATGGATAACCCATCCTTTTGGGGTTATTGTCTTTGCCCCGGCAGTAGCAATTTTTTCTGCCTATTTACTCTATCGGTTGTATCAACTTATGCGCCCTCTCGGTCTCGTGGCGGCAGGGGTGGTTATTATAGTGGGTGCTTATCTTTCCTGGCAAAATTTGAACTTTTTTTATAACCAATTTCTTATCTTAGGAGAACGGGATATACGACTTTTGAAAGAATTGGCGCCCACCGTCCAGGACGGTCAACTTTGCTTAGGCGATAATCAATCCGGTCTAGGCTATAATGGTATAGTGGAATGGTATTTAAGAAAAAGTTTGGGTGATAATTTACAGACCTGTTCATTGGTGCTTCTTTTTCGAGGTGGTGTTACTCAGGAATTTTTTGATGAACAGGTGGCATCTTCTTCTGCTGCTGGTTTTAATGCTGTTAGAACTTGTGGCGATGTTTGGTGTCTTTTTAGAAAAGACTCCCTATAGTATGGCTATTGAATAAGATGGAGGGGATAAATATATTTAGCGGGTAATAATTTTATCAATAAGACCGTAGTTTTTAGCTTCCAGGGGTGTTAGATAGTGATCGCGTTCTGTATCTTTTTCTATAGTTTTTATTTCTTGCCCTGTGTGTTGAGCTAGTAATTTGTTTAGTTTTTCTTTAATTTTCAGGATATGCTCCGAACGAATTTTTATGTCGGTAGCTTGTCCTTCAAAGCCCCCCATAACTTGGTGAATCATTATTTCACTGTTTGGTAAAGCTAGACGTTTACCCGGGGTGCCAGCCGCTAAAAGTACTGCCCCCATAGAGGCGGCTACACCCACGCAAATGGTACTAACATCGGCTTTAATAAATTGCATAGTGTCATAGATAGCCAAACCAGCGGTTACTGAGCCCCCAGGAGTGTTGATGTAAAACTTGATATCTTTATTGCTATTTTCAGCGTCTAAGAATAGTAATTGAGCAATAATTAGATTGGCAACATGGTCATCAATTGGCTCTCCTAAGAAAACTATTCTATCTTTCAATAAACGCGAATAGATATCATAGGCTCGTTCTATTTGGCCATCTTTTTCTATAACCGTAGGAATTAATGTCATATTATTTATATATTTCTATCACCATTAAAGGTGAGATTTATATAGCATAAATTAAATAAATAGTAAAGATTATAATTTTTAGTTTTTATCATTATCATTATCTATAATTTTGTGTTTTTTCCATGGAAGTTTTGATAAACTTGTCTTAATTGTTGGTCCGTTATATGGGTATAGACCTGAGTAGTGGTAATAGAAGCATGCCCTAATAGTTGTTGGACGCTACGGATATCTGCTCCATTAATTAAAAGGTCGGTGGCAAAACTATGGCGGAGAGTGTGGGGTGTTATTTTTTTAGTAATACCGGCGGCCAGAGCATATTTTTCTACCAGTCGCTCAATTGATCTTGGTGTTAGGCCAAATTGTGAGCTAGTGGTTTGATTGATTTTGCCATGACTGATAAATAAAAATGGTTCAGTGTCTTGTCGTGTTTCCAGATATGCTTTTAGCGCTGTTTTAGCTTCTTCAGATAAGAAAACCAAGCGAAGTTTATTACCTTTTCCCCTTATTGTGAACTCGGATTTTTTAAGATTAATGTCGTTAATTTTTAGTCTGGCTAGCTCACTTACCCTCAGTCCGGTAGAGAAAAACAATTCTAGAATAGCTCGGTCTCGCAATTGAATTAATTTGTTTGGTTGTTTGATATTGTTTGGTGCTTGTAGTAGGGCGGTTAAATCATAACCTTCTAAAAAATTAACCCGTCGCGGTTCTTGCTTGGCTAGTTCAATTTTATTAGAATCCAGGCTGTTAATATTGTTTTTGCTCAGATATTTCAAGAATTGTCGTAGAGCAATAAGATGATAATTTTGGGTATTTTTCTTTAAATTTTCTTGCTGGCGGTTATTTAATCTATTCAGATATAGACGATAACGGTGGATTAATTCCTGGGTAATTTGTCCTACATTGTGGACCCCTTGGCTAGTAGCGAAATCAACAAACCGTGAGAGATAAAAATGGTAGCTAATAAGGGTATTATTGCTTAATCCCCTATCTACTTCTAAATATTCTAAAAATTTATTTACATCATCTTGGATCATTACTACATTATACGACATCTTGATTTTATTTTTCAATAATGTTATAACAGAAAAGGCTCAAAATGGGCTCTTTATTTTTTACTCCCCAGAATAGAGAATAATTCTTATCTCCGCTAGGGGTATTATAATCATTATGTTAGATAAACAGACAAAACAAGAAATTGTTCACAAATTTAGTCAGCATCAAGGTGATTCTGGTTCAACTCAGGTGCAGATTGCTCTTTTAACTGAAGAGATCAAAGAATTGACAGAACACTTAAAAAAACACCGGCATGATTTTTCATCGCGGCGGGGTTTATTGCGTAAGGTTGGCGAACGTCGTCGTCTTTTGAAGTATCTACAAAAAGAAGATGAGTCAGCCTTTTTAGACCTAGCCAGTCGACTTAATTTGAGGATTGCTAAAAAAATGGCCACCGAAGAGGAAGAGCGTAAACGTTTAGAGGCAGAATTAATGGCTAAGAGTAATTTAAATGTAGCGGAGGAGGATATTGAAGAACCAGACATTGAAACTGCAGAAGAGGATCAATAATGATATGGTTAAACATCCAGAACAGAGAATTGGAGTATTGGTAGATGTAGCTAATCTTTATCATTCAGCCCGTAATCTTTATGGGAAAAAAGTTAATTTTCGTAAAGTTTTAGCCGAGGTGGTCGGTCAACGTAAATTAATCCGGGCGGTTGCTTATGTTATTCGTAGTGATAACAATGACGAAATGGCCTTCTTTGAAGCTTTAAGTCAGCAAGGATTTGAGGTAGTGATGAAAGATTTACAGGTTTTTGCTGGGGGAGTTAAAAAGGGGGACTGGGATGTGGGTATTAGTATAGATGCTATTAAACTATCTCACAAACTAGATGTTATTGTACTAGCGAGTGGTGATGGTGATTATGTTCCTTTAGTTAATTATATCCAAAGTACTACTGGCTGTTTAGTAGAAGTTGCTGGTTTTCGTCAGACTACCTCTACTAAATTATTAGAGATTGCTGATGATTTTATTAATTTAAGCCACCACCAGTTTTTAATTAATCATTAATATTTAATTATATCGTTTTGGCCGACAGACAGAGAGCGCTATGGCTTATCATAGTTCTTTAGTTTGTCGGGCAACGCGATCCAAATTTATGGAATCACAAGAAATTGTAGTTAGCGGCGATTGGCATGGTCGGCAGCTAACTATTAAAACTGGCCGTTTAGCCAAACAGGCTGATGCGGCTGTGACTGTGCAATATGGTGATACGGTAGTGCTCGCTACTGTAGTAGAGGCTCAAGAAGCGCGAGAAGATAGCGACTTTTTTCCATTGATGGTTGATTTTGAAGAACGGTTATATGCTGCCGGTATTATTAAGGGTTCTCGGTGGGTTAAACGAGAAGGTCGTCCTACCGACGAAGCCATTCTTAATGGGCGAATGATTGATCGGTCTATTAGGCCATTGTTTGATGAATCTTCGCGACGCGATGTCCAGGTGATTTTAACAGTTTTATCAGTAGACCAGACCAATGATTATGATATTGTAGCTTTAATTGCTGCTTCGGCGGCTTTAAGGATTTCGGGCGTTAATTGGCGTGGACCCATTGGTGGAGTTAGAGTCGGTCGGATTAATGGAGAGTTTGTTTATAATCCTACTTATAAAGAACGGGAACAAAGCGATCTTGATTTAATTGTGGCTGGCACTGAAGAGAAAGTAATTATGATTGAAGCGGGAGCGCAAGAAGTGCCAGAGGAGGAAATGATAAAAGCTATTTTGGCCGGTGAACAAGCCTTGAGAGGCTCTATTGATTTAATAGAGGATCTTTACCGTCAGGTTGGGCCAAAAGAGAAAAAACCCCGTAAACATATTCGTCTTTCAGACGATGAATTACGAGCCCAAGAAAATTATGCAAAAGCGCAAAAAATGGCAGAAGAGTGGCTAGCACAGAATGCGGAAGCTATTTTATTTGATAAAATTTATTATACTAAGGGTCAACGTAAATTAGCGGTGGATGCTATTAAGGATAAGCTAGATGAATATTTATTTAATCAGAACATAGAAAAAAATTTACGGCAATCCATTATTAATGAGATTGTTGATTCTTGTGTTGAAGCGTTAGTCAGCAAAAACATTTTAGAGGCTGATCGACGAGTAGATGGTCGGGCGTTAGATGAAATTCGTCCTATGTCGGCTGATGTTAGTATTTTACCACGCAATCATGGGGTAGGCCTTTTTTCTAGAGGCGAAACTCAAGTAATGTCCATTGTTACTTTGGGGTCACCTAGCGATGAGCAATCTTTAGAAGGTTTAGAGGGGATATCTACCAAGAGATATATCCATCATTATAATTTTGCGCCTTATTGTACTGGCGAAGCTAAACCCATCAAAGTAGCTGGACGTCGAGAAATCGGACATGGAGCTTTGGCTGAAAAAGCCCTCATACCAGTTTTACCGAGTAAAGAAAATTTTCCTTATACCATTAGAGTAGTTAGTGAGACTTTGGGTTCTAATGGCTCGTCTTCTATGGGTTCAACTTGTGCCTCCTCTTTGTCTTTGATGGATGCGGGGGTACCCATTAAACGGCCAGTAGCTGGTATAGCTATGGGGCTAGCCTCTAATCCAGACATGAGCCAATGGAAGGTTATTACTGACTTACAAGACCTAGAAGATGGTGCAGGAGGTATGGATTTTAAGATTACTGGTACTTCAGAGGGTATTACTGCAATTCAATTAGATACCAAAACTGACGGACTAAATGAAGAGATTATTCGTACGGCTATTAATCAAGGGCACAAGGCTCGTTTGCAGGTGTTAGAGGTCATGAAACAGGCCATTGCTGAGCCAAGAGCCGAATTATCTCCTTATGCTCCAAAAATTGTTACTTTTTTTATTGACCCCGAGAAAATTCGTGACGTTATTGGGGCTGGCGGGAAGATTATTAATGAAATTATTGTTGCCTGTGATGTTACTATTGATATTGAACAAACTGGTCAAGTTATGATTTGTGGTAATAATGGAGAAAAACTTGAACAGGCAGTTCAATGGATTAAGAATATTGCTCATAAATTTACTGTTGGTGAAGAATTTGTTGGTGAAGTTGTCCGTTTATTAGATTTTGGAGCCTTTATTGAATTACTGCCTAATCATGATGGCATGGTACATGCTAGTGAGTTAGCGCCATTTTATGTTAGTAAACCTTCTGATATGCTTAAGATTGGCGATAAAGTTAGTGTAAGGATAAAGGATATTGACGAACAAGGACGGATTAATTTAACTATGAAAGATTTACCAGCCAATGAAGCCATTTGGGAGCGGTATAAGGCTAAGGGGCTGTCAACAGATCGTCCGATGGATTCTTCAAGACGACGGTCACCCGGGCCACGGCGTGGGGATAACTTTAGACGTAGGAGTTTTCGTTAATAGTTAATACTGCTTGATTTTATTAGAGAAAACGATAAATGAATTCTTTTTTAGGGCACTATCTTTTGAAGGTTAAATAAAAATGCTATGATAATGATGGTCAAACTATTTGCCTTTTAACCGCCCTTTTAGTTCTTAAATAGAGTTAATATGTCTATCTACTCCACACCGGCAAAGTTGCCGGATGCGGCTAATTGGCTAAAGTTTGACCTAGCTAAATTTAGCAATAGTGAACTATTAGCCTTTGTTATTAGCCAAAATCAAGAAATTAAAACTTCTATTGCTTTAGCCCAAAAGGTACTTAAAAAAATTCCAGCACCTTGTTTGGTGAGAGCCAGCTTTGAAGAATTAGTAAGGGCTGGTTTAAACAGTGAGCAGGCTAACAATCTTTTGGCAGCCGTAGAAATAACTAGACGTTTTTGTCGCCAGCGGTTAGAAAATATTTATTATAGTGATGAAGTTATTTATCAGGAATTTAAGTATTTACGCTCCTGCACTCAAGAACGGTTGGTGGTTGGTTATTTGGACCGTCGTTGTCATGAGTTAAGACGTAAGTCCTTTCTGTTTTCTCGGATGCGTCAGCCCGATTTTAGTCCTGATGAGATCTTTAACCCAATTTTACAATTACCAGCCCAGCAGTTAATTACTGCCAGTAATCATTTATCTGGTAGTGCCGAACCTAATGAAGTGGACTTAATTTTATTTAATAAATTATTAAAAATTTGTGAAGCTTTTGGTTTAGAGATGTTAGATAATATTATTTTTAGCCGCCGGAGTTTTTATAGTTTTCGGAAGGCTGGCCGTTTAAAGATATCAACTAGTTGATAATAAGGAGGGGGAAAGCCGCTGATTTATATCAGCGGCTTTTTATTTATTTCTAATTGTTTGACTATTATTTATCAATAATGTACAATGGAAATAAGAAAAGTTATCAATTCCATCAAATAACATAAATATGGATAGCTTAATCGCAAAATTATACCAATCACCGAAAACCATCCTGACAAACAAAGATTTGGCTTTAATTTGGCAAGAAAATGATAAATTAAACCTGAATGCTAAGGTGGCCTATTATGTAAAGCGAAAAGTTTTAATCAGACTGACCAGAGGTGTATTTGCCAAAAATGAGGACTTTAATCCGAAAGAATTGGCAACCAGCATCTACACCCCCTCCTACATCAGCTTTGAAACAGTTTTGAGAGAGGCCGGTGTTATATTCCAGCATTATGAAACGATTTTTGTCGCATCCAAATGGCCGAAAACAACCAAGATAGATAAATATACGATAACATTTAGAAAATTAAAAGATGTGGTCCTGTTTAATTCCACCGGGGTTATTAATAAAGATAACTACAGTATAGCAACAGCAGAAAGAGCCTTCTTGGATATAATTTATTTGTTCCCGAATTATTACTTTGATAATTTGAAATCAATCAACTGGGAAAGATGCGATGAGATCGTCAGAATTTATAATAATAAGCAACTATTAAAACGATTGAATAAATATCGCAAAAACTATGCTCAATAGAGAAAAACATCAATTAATAATGGGTCAAATTTTGAAAGACATCTACACTGATGTCTCAATCAGTCCACTCTTAGGATTGAAGGGTGGTACCTGTGCCTATTTTTTCTATAACCTACCGAGATTTTCGGTAGACTTGGATTTTGATTTATTGGTGGTCAGCGAGGAAAATAAACAGTTAGTTTTTGAAAAGATTGTGGCAATCTTAAGCAAATATGGGCGGATTAAAGATCAATATATTAAGAGATTTACCATTTTTGTCTTGCTCTCCTATGGCGATGACGATCATAACATCAAGACTGAGATTAATGTCAGAAAGTTGGTAGAGAATATTCAAAATTACTACGAAATAAAAGAGTATCTTGGCATCTCGATGTTGGTCGCCAAAAAAGATTATTTGTTTGCCAGTAAATTATTAGCCTTAACTCTGAGAAATGAAGTTGCTATGAGAGATATCTACGATATTTATTATTTTGCTAAGAATAATTGGGATATCAACGCTGAAGTGATCAAAGAGAGAACTGGTAAAACTATAAAAGAATATTTAGCTGATTGTCTCGTTTTTCTTGAGAAGGTCAAAGATAATCAAATAATGCAGGGGTTGGGTGAATTGATCGATAGTGACAAAGAAAAAGCATGGGTTAGAAACCACTTAAAAGCCGACACTATCTTCATGCTAAAAAATTATATGTCGGTAATTAAATAAGTCCACTCTCATTTTGGACTGCGAAGGAGGATAAAACTGACGCACCTAATTGCCAAAACTATTGTCCGATGGTAGACTATCTTTATTAAAGATAAATTTTTATGTCTGAAATTAATTTAGATTCATTAGTAAGTTTATGTAAACGTCGGGGATTTATTTATCAATCATCAGAGATTTATGGTGGGTTGGCGGCAATTTATGACTATGGTCCTTATGGTGTTGAGTTAGCTAACAATATTAAGCAATTATGGTGGAAAGATTTGGTTTACCAATATGACAATATT
>Ga0209201_1004656_pt1 | contig 10891 bp, 9 predicted proteins | sample AD_UKC055_MetaG_FD_184411 | JGI IMG/M metagenome (GOLD analysis project Ga0209201, IMG submission 184411) | Active sludge microbial communities of municipal wastewater-treating anaerobic digesters from USA - AD_UKC055_MetaG (SPAdes) (version 2) | ecosystem: Engineered > Bioreactor > Anaerobic >... | reverse complement strand
CCTCGGTTTTTTCCTCGAGATGACGGCGGCGGCGCCTGCCGCCCGCACCGTAGCGACGACGCTCTATACCTGGCTTGCCGACGGCGCCCTGCAGATTCGCGTCGGCCTCCTCCTGGACCCCCTGGCTATGGTCATGGTCCTTGTGGTCCTGGGCATCGCCTTTTTGATCCATATCTACTCGACAGGCTATATGCGGGGCGACGGCGGTTACCGGCGCTTCTTCGTCTATCTCAATCTCTTTGTCTTTTTCATGCTCCTCCTGGTCCTGGCGGACAATCTGATCCTGACCTTTGTCGGTTGGGAAGGGGTGGGGCTCTGCTCCTACCTCCTCATCGGGTTCTGGCATGAGAAAAAATCGGCCTGCGACGCCGGCCGCAAGGCCTTCATCGTCAACCGGATCGGCGATTGCGGCTTCATTCTGGGCATTCTCCTCATCATCGTGGTCTTTGAAACGGTGGATTACCGTGAGCTGGCCACGTTGGTCGGGGGCGCTCACGGCGCCGCCCCGGGCATGATCACCCTGATGGCCCTCCTCCTGTTTATGGGGGCTATGGGAAAATCCGCCCAGTTCCCCCTCCATGTCTGGCTTCCCGATGCCATGGAGGGACCCACGCCCGTTTCGGCCCTCATCCATGCCGCCACCATGGTCAACGCCGGGGTCTATCTCATGTGCCGCATCTCCCCCCTCCTTGCGCAGAGCCCGGAAGTCCTTGCCGTCATTGCCGCCGTGGGACTCATCACCGCCGTTTATGCGGCTCTGTCCGCCCTGGGGCAGCGGGACATCAAGCGGGTCCTCGCCTATTCCACGGTGAGCCAGATCGGCTACATGTTCGTTGCCGTGGGGAGCGGCATATACGCCGCCGGGATATTTCACCTCGTGACCCACGGGATATTCAAGGGGCTCCTCTTCCTCGGCGCCGGGGCGGTGATCCACGCCCTGAAGGGCGAGCAGGATATAAGCCGCATGGGCGGCCTCTTCCGGGAGATTCCCGCAACGGCCGTAGCCTTCATCGCCGGTCTCCTGGCGCTGGCCGGCGTCTTTCCCCTGGCCGGATTCTTCAGCAAGGATGCCGTTCTGTGGGGCGGCTACGAGCATTTCGGGATGAATTTCTGGCTTATCGCCTTTGCCGGCGCCCTTATTACGGCCCTTTACTGCGGGAAGCTCTTCGCGGTCTTTTTCGGGGAAAAAAGATATGAAGGACATCTCCACCGGCCCGCCCTTCCCGTGGTGGCGCCGCTCGTGATTCTCGCCGCCGGCGCCGTGACGGCCGGCCTGCTGGGGTTGCCCATGTTCACGAAAGACACTCTCCTATCCCGTTTCCTCGCTTTCCCCGTTGCTCTCAGCGGGGACGGCCCGGAAGAAATTATGCACAAGATGGAAATAATTTTGACGATCTTCTCGGGGGCGGTCATCGTGGCGGTCCTGGCGGCGGCCGTTTATCTCTTCATCAAAAATAGAGACCGGATGGCGGTCCTGGGAGACGACTTTCCGAATGCGGCGTCCCTTCTTGCCGGCGGGTTCGGCCTGGATGGGATCAACGACATCCTGTTGGTGCGGCCCGTGCGGATGACGGCCCGCTTCTGCGCCCGGATCATCGATAGCCGGATCATCGACGGCATGGTGAACGGCGCGGGACATCTGGCCGTGCTGGCCGGACGGCTCCTGGCGGCCTTGCAGACCGGCGAGATCGGCCATTACGCCTTCGCCGTCCTGGCCGGGACCTTTATCGTGCTCGGGACGGCCCTCTATTTCGCCGGATTATTTTAAAGGAGATGCAAACAAGTATGCTTTTCAACGCCGACATTCCCCTCTTGACGATCATCGTCTTTCTGCCCCTGGCCGGCGCCGCGTCCGTCCTTCTGGCAAAAGGCAGGCAGGGCATTCAGGGCGTCGCCCTGACGACGACCCTGGCGACCTTCGCCCTGACCCTGCTGCCCCTTTGGCAGTTCCGCCCCGAGGCGGCGGGCTTTCAGTTTGTCGAGCAGGCGCCCTGGATCGCCGCCCTGGGGATCTCATATCACCTGGGCATCGACGGTCTTTCCATGTTCATGCTGCCCTTGACGGGCCTGCTCTCCATCGCCGCCGTCTTGGTGTCCTGGAACAGGATCGAGAGCAAGGAAAAGGCCTACTTCATCTCCTTTCTTGTCCTGGAAACGGGGATTCTCGGCGTCTTTACCTCCCTCGACGCCGTTTTGTTCTATGTCTTCTGGGAGGCGATGCTCATCCCCATGTTCCTCATCATCGGGATCTGGGGCAGCGCCAACCGCCGCTACGCCGCCCTCAAGTTCATTATCTACACCATGGCGGGAAGCGTCTTTCTCCTCATCGGCCTGATAATTATGGCCTTTTTGCACCGGCAAATCGGCGGCGTCTTCACCTTCGACATGGTCTCCTGGCTGACGCTGAACGTTCCGTCCCGATGGCAGTACGGGATTTTTGTCCTCTTCTTTGCGGCCTTTGCCGTCAAGGTTCCCATCTTCCCCTTTCACACCTGGCTTCCCGACGCCCATGTGGAAGCCCCGACGGCGGGAAGCGTCATCCTGGCGGGAGTGCTTCTGAAAATGGGTATTTACGGCCTCCTCCGCTTCTGCCTGCCCCTCCTGCCCGAAGCGACCCTATATTTCACCCCGGCGATCATCGCCTTGGGCGTCATCGGCGTCATCTACGGCGCCTTCACGGCCTTTGCCCAGGACGACCTGAAGAAGCTGGTGGCCTATTCGAGCGTCAGCCACATGGGGCTTATCGTGGTGGGCGTTATGGCGGGCAATTTGGCGGGGATGCAGGGGGGCATCATCCAGATGGTCAATCACGGCCTCAGCACAGGGGCCCTCTTTATCCTCGTCGGGGCCCTCTACGAGCGGCAAAAGACGCGGGACATGAACAGGCTGGGAGGCATGGCGGCCCGGACGCCGGTCCTGGCGACGTTCTTCGTCATCATGACCCTGTCGTCCCTGGGACTGCCCGGACTCAATGGCTTTGTCGGGGAGTTCCTCCTCCTGCTGGGCGCCTTCCGCTACCAATGGTGGATCGGCGCCCTGTCGGCCACGACCCTGATCCTCGGGGCCGTCTATATGCTCTGGATGGTCCAGCGGGTCTTTTTCGAGTCGGACCGCTCGGGGCGTTCCGAGACGCCGTCGGATCTGTCTTTTCGGGAGCAGGCGGTCATGATCCCCCTGACGCTCCTCGTTTTCGCCATCGGCATCTATCCTGCGTACCTGACGGACCGCATCGCGACGGTCTCCCGGCAATTGATCTCCGCCCCGGCTATAAAGGCGGACAGCCCCTCGGAAACGATCCGGCTGGCGGCGGCGCCTGTCCCCGTTCCCATCGTCATGAAAAACCGTGGAGGCGACGAGCGATGAGCATGATCCTTCCCAACGTCAATCTGATCTCCTTGCTGCCCGAGTTGCTCCTCCTGGCCGGAGCGACGGTCCTCCTCTTTATCCGGGGCGCGGGCCGGGGTCGGGGCATCTTTCCCGTTGCCGTCGCGTCCGTTGTCGCCTCCCTGGCCGCCCTGGCATTTTTTTGGGATCAGGGCGTCCGCGGCTTCGACGGCCTCATCACGCGGGACAACGGCGCCCTCCTCTTCCAAATGATGATCCTCATCGCCGCCCTCATCTCCTTCGTCCTGGCCGATGACTACCTGCCGGAGCATAGAAATGCCGGCGAATACTTCAGCCTCCTCCTTTTTGCCCTCATCGGGACGGGGATCATGACCTCCACGGGGGACCTCCTCGTCATTTTCCTGGGCATTGAAATCCTCTCCCTCTCCCTTTACGTCCTGGTCGGTTTCCTGAAGGACGTGCGGGCGGGCATGGAAGGGGCGATAAAATACTTCTTGCTGGGAAGCTTTTCCTCCGCCTTGTTTCTATTGGGACTTGCCCTTTGGTATGGCGCCACGGGAGCGACGAAGCTGGCGGCCTTTGCCGTTCCCGCCGCGGCCCCGGCGCTGCTCCAGGCCGGCGCCGCCCTGATGATCGCCGGCCTGGGCTTTAAGATCGCCGCCGCCCCCTTCCATATGTGGGCCCCCGATGTCTATGAAGGGGCGCCGGTCTGTGTGGCGTCGTTCATATCCGTGGCGCCGAAGATCGCCGCCTTTGCCGTTTTCCTCCGTTTTGCTTCAGAAATCGCCGGACCGGGCCGGGAAGCCTTCGCCGCCGCCGTCATCTTCATGTCCGTGGCCGGCATGGTCATCGGGAATTTTACCGCCCTCCGGCAGACCGGCATCGTCCGGATGCTCGCCTATTCGGGGATCGCCCAGGCGGGTTATATCCTCATCGGCCTCCTCGCCGTTCCCGAAGGCGGGGCGTCGGCCATCGCCTTTTACCTGATCGTCTATATCTTCATGAACCTGGGGGCCTTCGCCTCCGTATCCCATCTGTCGCGGCGTCAGGGCAGGACGCTGCAAATCGACGATTTGGCCGGACTGGCCGCGCGGCATCCCCGGCATGCCTTCGCCCTGGCGGTCTTCATGGTTTCCCTGGCGGGTATACCGCCCACGGGCGGCTTCTTTGCGAAGTTCTATATCTTCAAGGTCGGCATCGACGCCGGCTACCTGAGCGTCGTCCTCATCGCCATAATTACTACCATCGTTTCCTTCTGCTATTACCTGCGGGTCGTCATGGTCATGTACATGGAGGAGGCCGGGGAAGAGGCTTGGGAAGGGACGCTGCCCCGGCCGGCGGGTGCGACCCTCATCGGCGTCATGATCGCTGCCATCGTCGTTCTGACCTTCCTCTTGGGCATCCTGCCGGAGGAGTTCCTCAGGAGCGCCGCGACGGCATTACCGGCCGTGATCGCCGGGATTTGATCAGTGCCGCCCGGTACTCCGGTTTCTCCGAAACTTCCACCCCGATCACATGCCAGGGGTCCCCTGTTCCGGGGCTGACCTCCTGCTTTTCGGGGACATCAAGCAGGATCTCTACCCGTTCGAGATGCTCGATGCAGCCGCCGGCGGGATACCGGGAAGGCAAAATAAAGCAGCCCTGCTCCAGGAGTTTTTACCACAGCACCAGACCGCGGCGATGCCGGTAAAGCATCTGGACCATGCTACGGTGATTGACGAAGACGAAAAGGGAGCCCGACAGGGGGTATACCCCCGGTTCAGCACAAATCATTCCGCACAGGCAGTCAAAAGGCTGGCGCATATCGCAGAAGCCCCGGCATAAGTAGATGCGTGTTGCTGAGGTCAGGCCCAACATCGATCGCTAAAAACCGCCCGAGGATTTAGCGGATTCAACGCCCCGCGATGGCCCGGATGGCGGTTAGGGCCTGATCCACCTCTTGATCCCGGTTGAAGTAACCGAAGCCGAAGCGGATCGTCCCCCGGGGAAAGGTCCCGATGGTGCGATGGGCGGCCGGGGAGCAGTGGAGGCCGGGACGGCAGAGGATCCCGAATTCCTCGTCGAGGGTCAGGGCCGCCGTGGAGGGGGCGACGTCGTCGATCTGGAAGGAGACAACGGCCGTACGTCCCGCCGTGCCGGGCGGACCGAAAACCTTGATGCCGGGGAGGGATGCTGCTCCGGCAAGAAATCGGGCCGTAAGCTCTTCCTCGCGTCGACGGATGCGATCCACCCCTTCGGCCAAGACGAAACCCGCCCCCGCTCCCAGTCCGGCGATCCCGATCGTATTGGGAGTTCCCGACTCATATCGGTCGGGAAGAAATTCGGGCTGGGCCTCGTGCTCCGAGCGGCTTCCCGTCCCGCCGAACATGAGGGGCCGGATCAGCCCTTCCAGGTCCTCCCGGATATATAGGCCGCCGGTTCCCTGGGGACCGAAGAGTGATTTATGGCCGGAGAAGGCCAGCAGATCGATCCCCATTTTCTCGACGTCTATGGGCAGTGCCCCGGCGGTCTGCGCGGCATCGACGCAGAGCAGCAGTCCGTGCTCCCGGGCGATGCAGCCCAGCGCGGAGACGGGCTGAATGGTTCCCGTCACGTTCGAGGCATGGGTAACCACAAGAAGCCGACTCCGGGGTTCGACGGCCCTCCTGACGTCGTCAGGGTCGAGGAGACCGGCGCCGTCGCAGGGAACTATGGTCAAGCTTACCCCCTGGTTCTCCAGATGGCGCAGGGGTCGCATGACGGAATTGTGCTCCATCCCTGAGGCCAGGACGTGATCGCCGGGACGTAGGAGCCCCAAAAGGACAATATTGAGAGCCTCCGTGGCGTTCTTGGTGAAAACGACACGGAGTGCGTCGCCGATGCCGAAGAGCGCCGCCAGGGCCTCCCGGGCCTCCAGGATTACCCTTCCCGCCGCCAGGGAGAGGTGATGCCCGGAACGGCCGGGACTGCCGCCGATCCGCTCGGCGTATTCAACCATGGCCGCTGTTGTCGCCGGCGGCTTCGGCCAGGAGGTGGCGGCATGGTCGAAATAGATCACCCGCCCTGTTCGCTCGTGCATTGCCATCCTTCAGTATCCCCCCTCTTCGTCCGTCGCCGGGCGGTAAAGCCGCGATTCCAGCGCGGCTAACCATGTGCATTTCCAATGTTTCGCATTTACGAGCAAGCATTTAGCCGCACTGCGACAGCTTCGAGATCCATATGCTGAAGCCCCTAAACTCCCGGAACACCCCGGATAAACCGATCAATACTTCTTGACCTACCCCAGGGGCGCCTCCCCTTCCCAGGTCACCTTGCCCTGGAGCAGCGCCGCCACTCCGGGACGCTGCGCCCTGGCGATCCGCAGGCAGACGCCGCAATCCGAACTGATGTGTCGGGGCACCGGAATCAGCTTATGGGCCACCCCCGCCGCCTTGAGGAGTTTTTCCGCCTTCAGGGCGTGGCTGACGGAAGGGAAAATGAACACCAGATAATCGTTATCGGTATTCTCCATCAGGGACGCACCACCCGCCCGGCGCCCGCCAGGATCTCGACGATGTCGTACATATTGGAGATGTGGCCCACCGACACCCGATCCGTGACGCCGAAGAAGTCGGCACAGGTCCCGCAGATCAGGATCTCCGTACCGGACTTTTCCAGATCCCGCAGGTCATCCAGAACAGAGGAATCCGCCAGGGCCAGTTTTACGCCGGCATTGTAGCAGACAATCCGGGCCGGTGGGGGCTGGAGTTGCAGCAGGGTGTGGATGAAGCCCCGGATCAGGAGATCCCCCAGGATATCGTCGCCCCGGCCCATACGATTGTCGGACAGGACGACTACCAGGTGCTCCGCGTTCTTCTTCCCTTCCACATCGCAGACGGGAAAATCCGCGCCGGCGGCGGCGGGACCGCCTGCCGGTGTATCTTCCGGGGGACCCGTTCTCGTCAGGGCGATCTCCCAAAAACCGTCTACTCTTTCCGTCGCCGCAAAGCCACAGGCCGTTTTTACGGCCAGGCGGCGGATATTTTCCACCGCCATGGCGTTGTCCACCAGGATTGTGATCCGGTCTTGAGTTTCAATGGCCTTCTTGGCCATAATCACCGGCAGCGGGCAGGCCAGCCCCCGGGCATCCACAGTTACCATCATTATTTCCTCCTGGGCGGGGATTTCAGCCCGCTTCTCTTTTCCCATCCGCCAGTTAATTCTCCCTCACCACAATTTACCGCTGAATGGCTTCTCTTGACAAGATTTTATTTCTCGTCCAACGATCATGCCCGGGAGACTTGCCTCACTCAAAAGGATGTCATCATTTTTTCCCGTTTGTTCTTGACCTTCCTTACCGAGAAAAAAGCATAAAAGCGCCCCACCTTCAGAGGTGGAGCGCTTTTCTTGGCATTCACAAGATCCGCCCGAAAATATTCAAAACATCACCCGGTATAAATCCGGATATGGGGGCGGGTTAATGGTTACTTCTTGCCCTTCTTGGCCTTCTTAACCGGCGGATCGGGAATGGCGGCCAATTCCTGGAAAGCGGCGTCCCATTTGTCGATCAGGGCTTTCAGCTCCCCGGCCTTCTTCTTTGCGCCCAGCGGATCGGCGGCAAGCATATCCTTCGTTGCCTTCAAACCATCTTCGATGGCCTTGGCATCTGCCATCCATGCCTCTTCCTTTTCTTTCATCTTCTTCTGAAGTTTCGGCGCCGCGGCGGTCAGTTTATTCCATCCTTCTTCCAGTGCGGCAATGGCAGCCGTCACCTCGTCCGTAACGGCCTTCTTGCCTGCCGCGGCGGCCGCGGCGGCCTTTTCGAAGGCTGGCTTGGCATTCAGATAGCCCTGCTTGGCCTCTTCGTACTTCTTATCCTTCATCTGCGCCTCCGCGCCGTCCCAGGCCGTCTTGCCCGCCGCGAAATCAGTGGCGGCATACTTGTCTGCGCCGGCCGCCATAGCGGCATCCATCGCGGCCTTGGCCGCCGCTTTCTCCGCCTCCGGCGGTTTCGCGCAGCCGACGAAAACCAAAACCAGCGCCAGGAACATCAACAATGATACCGAATGCTTGAAACACTTCATAACTTTGTTTCCTCCTTTTTCAATTATCAGTTTCTTCTTCATCGAATAGCGCTTTCATTATCCCGATTTCCCGCTTTGTCAAGTTATTTTTATTTCAGTTATTATTGATGAACTCGTAAAAAGTCATCATTGAGACGACGATGTAAAAAGCTCCAGAGGCAAGGCGCGCGAATCCTGAGGATTGAGACGTACTCGGGCGTACGTCGCAGTGACGAAGGATGAAGCGCAACGCCGCATATGGACTTTTTACGATGTCGTCATTATTATTTCAAGCTGCCCGTTGCGTCCGCGGGCAACAGCCGATTACCGTTCATGAAATACCTGACTACCGCTGGGTCGGGACCGCCAGGAAGCGTCTAATTTGTGACTTTTTACGAGGTCATCAAATATGAGTTGCTTTCCAAAGAATCATCATTATAAAGATGTAAGCAATATTGAACGGGAGAAGGCGGACGATACCCGCGGGACGGTGGCTCCTTTTTCCACCGTCCGGATGGTGGTCGTCCATACGCTCATGACCCATGAAAATGCCCATACGCATCGACACGATTCTTGATTCCATCGCCGACGGTGTCTTTACCGTAGATCATGACTGGCGGATCACCTCCTTCAACCGCGCCGCCGAGGAGATTACCGGCGTGCCCAGAAAGGACGCCGTCGGCCAGTTCTGCCGGGAGGTCCTTAAAGCCGACGTCTGCGACCGGCAGTGCGTCCTCCGCTACACCAAAGAAACCGGACGGGAAGTAGTAAACCGGACGGTCCACATCATCAACGCCCGGGGTCAGCGCCTGCCTGTAAGCATTTCCACGGCCATTCTAAAAGACGAAACGGGGCAGGCGATCGGGGCGGTGGAAACCTTCCGGGATATCAGCCGGGAGGAGGATCTCCGGAAGAAATTGGAAGAAAAATACACCTTTCAGGACATCGTCTCCAAGAGTCACAAGATGCGGGAGATTTTCGATCTCCTTCCCGACGTCGCCGCCAGCACCAGCACCGTGCTGCTCCAGGGAGAAAGCGGCACCGGCAAGGAACTCTTCGCCCAGGCGATCCACAACCTCAGCCCCCGCAGCCGGCGGCCTTTCGTCGCCGTCAATTGCGCGGCCCTGCCCGACACCCTCCTGGAGGCGGAACTCTTCGGCTACAAGGCCGGGGCCTTCACGGATGCCAAAAAAGACAAACCCGGCCGTTTCAAATTAGCCGATCAGGGAACCCTCTTCCTCGACGAAATCGGCGACATCTCCCCGGCCTTGCAGGTTCGCCTCCTGCGGGTCCTTCAGGAAAAGACCTACGAACCCTTGGGGGGTGTGGAGAGCATCCGTCATGACGCCCGGATCATTGCCGCTTCCAACCAGAACCTCCAGGAACTGGTTAAAGAGGGCAGGTTCCGGGAGGACCTCTACTACCGCATCAATGTCCTCAAACTGGTGCTGCCGCCCCTCCGGGAACGAATGGAGGACGTCCCCCTCCTTATCGATCACTTTATCCGGATCTTCAATGCGCTGCAGGACAAATCCCTGCAAGGCGTGGACGACCAGGCCCTGGCCTGCCTCATGGCATACCACTATCCCGGCAATGTCCGGGAGCTGGAAAACATCATCGAACGTGCCTTCATTCTCTGCAAGTCGGGGATTATCAAGCGCAAGGATCTGCCGGAATTTCTCCAGTCCGGCAGGGAAGAAGAGGTTGCGCCTCCGGATCATACGACCTTCCAGGAGATGGAAGCGGCCTTTCTCATCAACGCCCTCAAGAGAAACAAGGGTAATCGGGTCCAGACCGCCCGGGAGCTGGGCATTCACAAAAGCACCCTTTTCCGCCGGATCAAGGCCCTGGGGATCAAGGAGCCCCGACCGGGAAGATCCTGACGGGAGCGGATCGATAATCTATCATTCTGAAATTCTTCTTGGCGCCGTTCCGGAACCGCCTGCACTTTCCGCGACGCCAGGATGCCGGCTGCTGCGGTTATGACCCGGGATGCGGGCCCCGTAATAGGACGGAGGCAGCTTGGCAATTCATCCGTTGACAACCGAAGCGATTCTGCAATCAATATATTTTTGCACGCTTTCCATGCTACACTCATACGCTTGACTTCACATACTTTTTTCGGTTAAATTGCTTTACGGCACAACCTTTGCTGTATTCGTGATCGTCTCGGCCGACGATCAACCGCAAAATGGCGATCACCGCCGGCACAAGTGAAGACCACGCTGATCGCCGGCGGGTAAATGAGTTAGGTTGATATAGTTTTGAAATTTGAGTGAAATAATTCGCAGCAAGGAGGAACGACAATGCCCAGAGGAGACGGAAGGGGACCGGCCGGCAAGGGTCCGGGAACGGGACAGGGAAGAAGTGGACGTGGACAAGGAAGGGGAATGGGACGCATGGGCGGCCCTCAGGCCGGGGGAGTGGTGGGTTTTTGCATCTGCCCCAATTGCGGGCAGCGTCAACCCCATGAACGGGGCATCCCCTGCTATCAGAAGCAGTGCCCGAACTGCGGGACGGCGATG
>Ga0209201_1004655_pt1 | contig 10895 bp, 10 predicted proteins | sample AD_UKC055_MetaG_FD_184411 | JGI IMG/M metagenome (GOLD analysis project Ga0209201, IMG submission 184411) | Active sludge microbial communities of municipal wastewater-treating anaerobic digesters from USA - AD_UKC055_MetaG (SPAdes) (version 2) | ecosystem: Engineered > Bioreactor > Anaerobic >... | reverse complement strand
GGATCGGTTCTGTACTGGTTGGCTGTCTTCGCCGTGGCGGGCTGCTACACCATGCACTGGGACAGGAGCTGGACCGACGAGATGAGGATGACGGCCAGGCCTGTGACGGCCGGCATGGTGCTGCTTGCCGCCCTTACGTTCCTGATCGCCCCGGGCTTCACCATAGGCAGATGGATCATGCTTTTCTACTATTGCCTCATGCTCGCCGCAGTCTTCCTGGCGAGGGGCGTGACCAGGGTGGCGGAAATGAAGCTCGCCGAGCGCGGGCTGGTCTGGCGAAGAACTGCGATCGTGGGCACCGGTCCCGAGGCTCTAAGGCTCGATGCCGACCTGGCGGCCAGGCCGGCTCTCGGCTACAGGATCGTCGGATTCGTGAAGACGGCCGACGCGGACGGGGAGAACAGTGTACCGGCGGGGAGGATTCTCGGCGACACCTCCGATCTACCGCAAATCATCGAGAGGGAGGGGATAACCGAGATAATCATCACCCTTGCATCGAACTTCCATTATGACATTCTCTCCATGCTCCTGCTCGCGTCCGGCTCCGGGGTCCGGGTGAAGATCGTGCCGGATCTGTTCGACGTCATCGCCGGGCACGTTCACAACACGCAGATCCATGGGGAGCAGCTCATGGAACTGATGCCGGATCGGCTGCCCTTCTGGCAGAAACTCACGAAGACCATCTCGGATTACATCTTCAGCTCGTTCGTGCTCCTGATCAGCTCCCCCGTACTGCTTGCCATCGCGATCGCCATCAAGCTCGACAGCCGGGGCACCGTCTTCTACTCGCAGGAGAGGGTCGGCAAGGGCGGCAGGATCTTCTCGATCCTGAAGTTCCGGAGCATGGTCAGCGATGCGGAGAAGAACACCGGCCCCGTCTGGGCGGGAAAGAACGACCCGCGGATCACCAGGGTCGGGGCCTTCATAAGGAAGACCCGCCTGGACGAGATTCCTCAGTTCATCAACGTCCTGAGGGGAGATATGTCCGTGGTCGGTCCGAGGCCGGAGCGTCCCCAGATCGTCGAGGAACTCAAGAAGGTCTACCCGTTCTTCGAGAAGAGGCTGACGGTGAAGCCCGGCATAACCGGATGGGCACAGGTCAAGCTGGAATACTCGGATACGGTGGAAAGCATCGGGGACAAGCTCAAGTACGACTTCTACTACATCGAGAACCAGTCGCTGTTCCTGGATCTGGAGATAATGCTCCGCACGATGATCGTGATGATCACCGGAAAGGGCGCCCACTAGCACGGAGGATCCCATGCCGGTCCCTCTCCTTGATTTATCGCGGCAGCACGCCCCTGTCCTGGCGGAACTCCGGGCTGTTCTGGACGAAGCCCTGTCCTGCTCGCGATTCATAAAGGGCCCCGTACTGGAGAGATTCGAACACGACCTCGCGGATTACTGCGACACCCGCAGGGCGGTAGGCTGCGCTTCCGGAACCGACGCTCTCATCCTTGCGCTCCAGGCGCTCGATCTGAAGCCGGGCGACGAGGTCGTGACGACGCCGTTCACCTTCTTCGCTACAGCAGGCGCGATAGCCCGCGCGGGCGGCATCCCGGTCTTCGTCGACATACTCCCCGACACGTTCAACATCAGCCCCGCAGCCATCAAGCACTGGTTCGAGACCAACTGCGCGCTTACCGACAGGGGCACGGTGGACAGGAACACGGGGAGCGTCGTCCGGGCTGTGACGGCGGTCGACCTCTTCGGCCAGATCGCCGACATGGACAGCATAGAGCATATCTGCTCCGACTGGGGCGTATCCCTGGTGGAGGACGCCTGCCAGTCGATAGGCGCGATGTGGAAGGAGCGCAGGGCCGGCGCCTTTGGACGGGTGGGCTGCTTCAGCTTCTTCCCCTCCAAGAACCTGGGCGCGCTGGGCGACGCCGGCGCGATCACAACCGACGACTGCGCGCTGGCCGACAGGCTGGTGAGCCTCCGGGAGCACGGCGGCCAGGGGTACGTCCACAGGGAGATCGGCACAAACAGCAGGATGGACGCCATCCAGGCGGGATTCCTCTCGGTGAAGCTGCGCCGTCTGGACGAGTGGCACGAGGGACGGAGGCGCAACGCCGCGTTCTACGCGGAGGCTTTCGCGGATATTGACGAAATCACGCTCCCCGTCATCGACCCACGGGCCTGGTCCGTCTACAACCAGTACACCATCCGGGCTGTCGACAGGGACGGGCTCATGGCCCATCTGAAGTCCCTGGGCATAGGCTGCGCCGTTTACTACCCCCTTCCTCTGCATCTCCAGGAGTGCTTCTCCTCCCTGGGATACGCCGCCGGCGACTTCCCCGAGGCGGAGAGGGCATCCCGGGAGGTGCTGTCACTTCCCGTCTTCGGCGAGCTGACGGAGGAGGAGCTGGGAGAGGTCGTGCAGGCGGTGAAGAGTCACTATGCCGCCCAGTCCGGGGGATGAGTTGCCCGCCGTCCTGCTCCTGCTGATCTCGCTCGGCTCCCTCGATTCGTTCGTGGACGACATCGGGGAGGGCTTCCCGGGGATGATCTCGAGCCCTGCGGCGGGGGCCGGCGCGGCGGCGACGGCAGCCGCCCTTATCCTCGAACCCGGAGACGACCTTTCCGGTTTTATGGGCACAGGCTTCGCGGACGATGCGTCGAGCGCCTGCAACCTGATCTTCGGATATCCCTCGATCGCGCTGACGTCGGCGGCCTGGGCCGCCGGCGGGATCTCCGGGGATCGCGGGCTCGAACAGACCGGCATGCGCTGCACGGAGGCCCTGGTGATGGGCGGCGGGATATGCGGCCTCCTGAAGATCTGCACCGGGAGGGAGAGGCCTGACGGCTCGGACAACCTGAGCTTCCCGTCCTTCCACTCCACATCCTCCGCGGCGGTCGCGGCGGTCGTCTGGAGCGAGCACGGGCCCGGCGCAGGAGTTCCGCTCGCCGTCCTGTCGGCCTTCACCGCCCTCTCGAGGATACACAGGGGCGTACACCACGTCTCCGACGTCGTGGCGGGACTCGCGCTGGGGACGGCGGCCGGCCTGGCGATGGCGGATCTGGACGGGGACGATGGTGCGGAAAATGGATTCCAACGCCGCCGGAACGGGAGTGGTCCGGTCATCGGGCTCTCGGTCTCCGGCGACGGGATAATCCCCTTCGTGAGGTGAGGAGGGCTCCTTGAAGGCCAGGACAGCCAGCTTCAGACACGCCTTCAGAGGCCTGCGGACCCTGGTGGCCGGACAGGTCAACGCCAGGATACACCTCGCGGCCACCGTCGCCGTGGTTGCGGCGGGCTTTGCGGCGGGGCTCTCCACCCTTGAATGGATCGCGATAGTGATAGCCGTCTCGACCGTATGGAGCGCCGAGGCCATCAATACCGCGCTCGAGCTGCTCGCCGACAGGACAGCTCCCGAAAGGCACCCGCTCGTCGGCGCAGCCAAGGATGTAGCTGCGGCCGGCGTCCTCGTCGCCGCCATCTGTGCTCTGATAATCGGCGTACTGATATTCGTGCCCCGGATTCTCTGATCCCCGGGGACATTCGAACGAAACGGAGAACCGCGAAATGCTCGACAGAGAGCTGCTGAGACACGACCCGGAGAGGGTCAGGCAGGCCTGCGAATCCAAGAACGAACCCTGCCGTATCGACCGATGGCTTGCATGCGACGAGGCCAGGAGGAACGCCACGATCGAGCTGGACGGCCTGCGCAGGCGCAGGAACGAGCTTTCCAGGCAGGTCTCCGCCGCCAGGAGGGACGGCGGGGATGCGGCCGCTCTCATGGAGGAGGCCAGAGGCACAGGCGACGGAATCCAGGAGCTGGAGGCACGGGAGAAGGCCCTCGGAGCCGAGATGGAGACCCTGGAGCTGTCCTTCCCCAACATACCGGACGAGGACGTTCCCAGGGGGAGGGACGCATCCGCCAACGTCGTGCTGCGCGAATGGGGGGAGAAGCCTGCGTTCGACTTCGAACCCAGGCCTCACTGGGATCTCCTCGAGGGCGTGCTCGACTTCGAAGCCGCCGGCAGGATCGCCGGATCCAACTTCATCCTGCTCCGGGGATGGGCCGCGAGGCTTCAGCGGACCCTCATCTCCTGGATGCTGGACAGCCATTCGGCTTCGGGAATGGAGGAGATCTGGCCGCCCTTCCTCGCGTCCGCCGACAGCATGACGGCCACGGGGCAGCTCCCGAAGCTGGGCGACGACATGTACTCCCTGCCGGGAGACGGGCTGTACCTGATCCCGACCGGCGAGGTGCCCGTCACGAACCTCTACCGGGGAGAGACGCTGGACGAGAAGGACCTCCCCGTCAGGATGTGCTGCTACACCCCCTGCTTCAGGCGGGAGGCCGGCTCCTACGGAAGGGAGACCCGGGGCCTGAACAGGGTCCATCAGTTCGAGAAGGTCGAGATGGTGAGGCTGGAACATCCGGACAGATCGTCGGCGGCGCACGAGGAGATGATCGAACAGGCCTGCTCCCTGCTCAGGACGCTCGGCGTCCCCTATCGCGTGATGCTTCTCTCGACCGGCGACCTGAGCTTCTCGGCCGCCAGATGCTGCGATCTCGAGATCTGGTCGGGCGGTCAGCAGAGGTGGCTCGAAGTATCGTCTGTGTCGAACTTCCGCGATTTCCAGGCCAGGCGGGGGAACATCAGGTTCCGGCCGGCGGGCGGCGGGAAGACCAGGTTCGTGCACACGCTCAACGGCTCCGGCCTGGCCCTCCCCCGGCTCATCGCCGCTCTGGTGGAGAACAGGCAGAGGGCGGACGGCTGCGGCGAATGGCTGCTCGAAGACATCGAGCGGCTTCTGGCCTCGGATCCGGCACGCCGGAGAACGCCGGCCTCCTGAAGGCGGAACCGGCAGACCCGCTTCCTACGCCTTGATCGGGTACGGGAACGGGCGTCTGTCCCTGAAGCCGAAGGCCTCGGTGAAACCCACGGAGGCGAGGATCTCCACCCCCTGTGACAGGCCGTAGAACGCATGAGACTCGGAATGGGTGTCCGAGCCGATGGTGACGATCCTCCCGCCGCATTCCCGGTAGAACCGGAGGACGGATGCCGTCGGATAGGTGACCGACTCAGGCCTCCTGAGCCCCGCCGTGTTGACTTCCAGCGCGATCCCCCTGTCCGTCATCGCCTCGAACAGCCGCCACAGCAACCCCGGCCAGAGTCTGGTCTCGTCAATGTCCACCCGGCCGCCGGCGCGTGCGAGCCCCCGTCGCCAGACACCCAGGTGCGCCAGGATGTCGATCGACGCATCAGATGCCATCTCGACGCTCACCCTCAGATACTCCTCGACCAGAGCCAGGGGATCGACCCCGGCGAACCCCGAGGCGTCCAGGACAGACCTTTCACCGATCCAGTGCAGACCCCCGGTTACGAAGTCGAGACACATGCCGTCCGCCTTCTCCATCGCCTCCGCGATGAAGAGATGGGGCTCGCCGACCTCGATGCCTGTCAGGAGAACAGGGCTTCCAAGCATCTCCCGCGCCCGCTCCAGGGATCGCGAGTAGGCTTCCGCGGAGAAGGCGCCTCTGCAGCGGTCGGCGGGATGGAAGTCCACGTGCGCTACGAATCCGATTCCGAGGAGCCCTTCGCCCGCCGCTCGGGCCGCGACGTCCGCGGCGGGGATGTCGGCGTCGGGCGAATCGTCGGTATGAACGTGCATGTCGATGATGCGGCGTCCTGATTTCATATCTGTCCCTTCCCGTCCCGGAAGAACATATTTGGTATCACCCGAAGGAAAGGCAGGACAAATATGCGAAAATCGGCGATAGCGGCGCTGATCGTGACAACGATCGCCTTCTCGCAGGGAATCCCTCTGCTGTCCGAGATCTGCGTCACTCCGACCACGGGCGAGTTCATCGAGATCCACAACCCTACGTCATCCTCCATCGCCCTGGACGACATCTACCTGTGCGATCTCTACGGAACCGCGGCCACACTCCCCTCCTTCTACCCCCAGATCACGGCCGGACCGGTCACCAACACCTCCGCGGACTTCCTGGTCAGGTTCCCCGCCGGCTCCTCCCTGCCGGCCGGAGGCGTGATAACCATTGCCATGAAAGGGTCGGACTTCCAGAGCACCTACGGCGCGGCTCCCGACTACGAACTTCTCAACTCCGGCGTCGGCACCCAGATGGTCACCCCGCCGAACGGCTACATCAATCCCACGGCCGGACTCACAAACGGCGACGAGGTCGTAGTGCTCTTCTACTGGAACGGCTTGACGGACCTCGTCTACGATCTGGACTACGCGCTCTGGGGCGACGATCCAACCAGAGTCGTCGACAAGACCGGCATATCCATCGACGGCCCGGATGGCGACACCATTCCCTCGACATACCTCGCCGAGACTCCTGCGGCCTCCCAGAACGCGATCAGCACGGGCGGCCATTCCAGCGGACAATCCTTCCAGAGAGTCGACTTCACCGAAGGTACGGAGTCCCAGTCCGGCGGCAACGGCCTTACGGGACACGACGAGACTAGCGAGAACATGTCCACGACCTGGCTGACCGCGCCGCCGACGCCCGGCGTGACCTACACCTCGATCCCCAGAACCACCTGGGCCGGAATAAAGAGCCTCTGGTAGCGGTCCCGAGCATCCTCCGCAGCTTCTCCTACCGCTCCCGGGCGGGAGTCCTGCAAATCGAGTCCGGGAGGCAGGGAATCACGAGGGCTTTCTTCACGGAAAGCCCGGACGCTCCCGACCTGCCTCCCGGCCCTCTGCGCGACGAACTCGACCTGTACTTCTCGGGGGAACCCGTCCGTTTCAGCGCGGCGATCGATCTGGGGAGCATCTCCGGCTTCCGGCGGGATGTTCTCGAGGCGCTGATGAGAATCCCCCGGGGCAGGGTCGTTACCTACGGCACACTGGCGAGGGGAGTCGGCAGGCCCGGAGCCGCTCGCGCGGCCGGTGCGGCCTGCCGGTCCAATCCGGTCGGGCTGCTGATCCCCTGTCACAGGGTGGTCGCATCGGGAGGGCCCGGAGGCTACTCCGGTTCCGATCCGGCCGGCATCCCGCTGAAACTATCGCTGCTGGAAATCGAAGGCGCCTCCCCCGGACCCGGAGGAAGGTTCGGACCGCCTTTTCTGCTCGGGGAGCTTCCCGCCGGCTAGTACCCGATGCTCAACCCGGCTATGACCAGATTCCTGTCCATGTCCAGCGGTATCGAGAACTCGAAGCCGATCATCTCGGGCACGAACACCCCGAAATCGTCATCCCCGGATTCGCTCCTAATGGTGTAGATACACCCGGCCTTGATCGCATGGAAGAACGTGTTCCCTATCGTGTCCCAGTCGTTTTTGCCGTACTCGTCCTCGGGGATGTTGGCCAGGTCGGGGCCGTAGCCGCACTCCCAGCCGCCGTAGGCCTCGAGGTTCCTTCCGAGCAGCGTCCCGAAGGCAAAAGAAGCTCTCGGACTGACCACCTGCGGGGGCATTACATAGGTGATGCCGCCGAGGGCCGAGAAGGCGTAGTCGGAGCCGGGGTCCAGGAATCCGTACTTGATGAAGGGCCCTATGCCATACCCCATAGCGGCAAGGCCCAGATCGATGTCGGGCGACGCCCCTACGGCGAACGTGAAGCCCGGGTAGGGATCGAGGTAGTCTTCGCCGGTATCCTCCGCCTCCACCCTGTCTGCACTGCTCGTGAAGGCCGGCATCATGAGGCTGCCCCTGATCGAGGCATGTCCGACGCCAAGCGTCCTGGCCCCCTGCATGGCCCCGTAGTAGCAACCGCTTGAAACCAGAACCGCGATCAGCGGAACGGCTTTTGCTCTCATCGCCCCCTCCCTGTTACGGGAAATGTATAATGCAATTCTGTCCGGGTCGACCCGGACGGCCGGAGAACGCGGCGTCCATCATCGGAGAAGGCCCATGGCGATCCTGATCCTTCTGCTCGCTCTCGAATCCTCCGTGAGAATAGCGGTCATAGGCGACCGCACGACATCGGGCGACGACCCCGGCAACTTTGCGGCATGCATCGACGACGCGACCGCCCTCTCTCCGGACATCTCCATCTTCGTGGGAGACCTCGTGGAAGGCGGCCCCGGTTTCGACGCCGATTCTGAATGGGTTTCCGTCGCCGGGCTGATCGAGCCGCTGGCCGCGATCTCGACGATCTTCATGACGCCCGGGAATCACGACATCCGCGACGAGGAATCGGCTGCGGCGTGGTCGGCGGCTTCCGGAGCGGAACCCTCACGGGTCGAGAAACATCATGGAGTCGTCCTGGTCTCGTGGGACACCTCGCGCGAGAGCGTTCCCGGCCCGGGGTCGCTGGCCGTACTGGAGTCGCTCCTGGCAGGCGTGAAGAGGGAGGACCCGTGCATCCTGGTCACGCACAGGCCCTTCTGGCTCTCGGACGACGTCCCCCCGGAGAAACTCGCCCGCATCGCGGAACTCCTGGAGGCTGCGGACGTGGAGGCCGTGACGGCCGGGCACATACACGTATTCGACACCAGGAGGAGGAACGGGATACTGTACGTCTCGGCGGGCCCCTCGGGAGGCGCCGGTCTCCCCGCGGGTCCCTCGGGAGGAGCGGCGGCACAGGTCGGCCTTCTTCTCGTGGACGGGGATTCGGTTCTCTACGAGGCCCGCTCCGGCGGGACGGTCCTGCGGGAGGGCACGGACACCAGCCTGGAGCGGAGACTGCTCGAACTGGGAAGGGCGATCATCGGCCGGACAAGGGCCGGTGGGGCCTCCGGGCCCTGATCCTGCCGCGCCGTCGCCCTATATTCGATCCCGGCGGACGATCATCCCGGAACGGCGCTCCCGCCGGCGGGAGGTCCGGGTTTTTTCAGGAGGATTCCGGATGTCTCAAAGATCGCTGATACTGCTCTCAGGCTGTGGCAACAGGGATGGATCGGAGATTCACGAGTGCGTCTGCGCAATGCTGGCGCTCGACCAGGCCGGCTTCGACATGGCCTTCACCGCGCCGGACATGGAGCAGGCCGTCACCATCAGCCACCTCACCGGCAGCCCGGCTCCGGCAAGAAACGTTCTGGAGGAGGCCGCGAGATTCGCAAGGGGCAGGATCAGGCCCGTCGCCGACATCTCCGTCTCCGATTTCGACATCCTGGTGATCCCGGGAGGGATGGGCGCCGCCCTGACCCTCTGCGACTACGCGCTCAGGGGGGACGGCAGGGGATACGAGGTGGAACCTTCGGTAAGGGCACTCGTCACCTCCGCCTGGAAAGCCTCGAAGCCGATAGGAGCCATGTGCATCGCGCCGATGGTCCTGGCCGCCTGTCTCCCGGGAGTCACGGTCACTCTGGGCTCCGAGTGCGATGCCGCCGCACACGCGCGTGCCATGGGCGCGAAGACTCTCGAGTGTTCCGCAACTGATGCAGTGGTGGACGAAGATTTCCGCGTGGTCACCACCCCCGCCTACATGGTCGCCAGAAGGGTCTCGGAGATCCACCAGGGCGCCTCCAGGATGGTCGAGGAGCTGGAGTCGCTGCTCTGAGCGGATTCCGTCCACCCGCCGCAGTGCTTCTGGCAGGAGCGGTCCACGCCGCTCTGCTGTTCCTGCTGCCCTGGGACTACGCGATCGACGACACCTACATCCACCTCCAGTTCGCCAGGAATCTGGCCAACGGAGACGGACTCACCTTCCAGGCAGGCGAACCGCCGGTCTATGCGTGCAGCAGCCCTCTATGGGTCTTCATCCTCTCCCCGCCCTTCCTTCCAGGCATCGGCGGAGCCGTCTGCGCCAGGCTTTTCTCTTCTCTGGCGGCGGGAATCTCGTCGGTGCTCGCATGGCTGCTGGCTTCGCGCCTTGCAGCGGCATCGAGAGGACGCACCGTCGCCGCCGCGGCCATGCTCCTGTGCATGGCCGATCCGTGGATGGTGCGATGGGGCGCCTCCGGGATGGAATCCACGGCGGCCGCCGCACTGGTCGCCGCCTGGGCGCTTGCAGTCGTCTCCGGGAGGACACCGCCGGCAGTCACAGGCCTGATCGCCGGAGTTGCATTCCTTGCCAGGCCGGAGCTGGCCTTTCTGGGCCCCCTGGGCCTCGTGCGCGGCCGGGTCAGAAAAACCGGCGCCTCCGCGAGGATGCTTGCCCCCTGGTTCGTGATCACGGCGGGCTGGGCGACCTTTGCACAGCTCTACTTCGGCCGTCCGCTGCCCACCGCCGTCACGGCCAAGGCCAGCACCCTGCCGATATCCGGCTATCTCGCGACCGAACTGCCGAAGCTGTTCGAGGCCGTCGCCGTCTCCTGCGCTCCTCTGCTGGCTCTGGCGGCCTTAGTCTTCCTGACTGCGGGAAGGCGCGAAGGCGCCATGCGTCGATGCAGGCCGTCCGCGGGCGTCCTGCCGGTGATGCCCGCGTTCCTGCTCGCGCTGCTGCTTGTCATGGGGGGAGCGCCTGTTACCACGCGCTATCTCGTGCCGGCGCTGCCCGCCCTATTCGCCGGCCTCGCCTCGATTTCCGCCGGTTTCCAGGGACGCCCGAGGCGCCTTCCGGAAGCGGCCTTCACGGCGACCCTGTGCGTGCAGCTCGGGTGCGGAATTCTCCTGGTCCGGCCACACATGGCCGGGGTCGCGTCAAACATGGAGACATACCGCGAGGTGGCCGCCGGCCTCGATTCGCTCACCCCTCCGGGATCGCTCATAGCGGTCCAGGAGATCGGCGTCTTCGGATACGAGGGCCACAGGAGGCTCCTCGACCTGGGAGGACTGGTCACTCCGGGCGCAGGGACGGACTTCCCCGGTCTCGACCGGGATGCCACCGCCTCGATCCGATATCTGAGGAGTCGAGGCGCCACGCACATACTGGACCCGCACGGCGTCGTAAAGCCTATCATGGGCCTGTCGGACAGGCTCGGAGTGGATTTCGTCCCGCTCGCCTCCTGGGTCTTCCCGGGCGGCACGTCGCTCTCGGGAGCGGCGACCTATACGCGGGTGCTGTACCGCCTGGACTGGTGATC
>Ga0209201_1004653_pt1 | contig 10897 bp, 8 predicted proteins | sample AD_UKC055_MetaG_FD_184411 | JGI IMG/M metagenome (GOLD analysis project Ga0209201, IMG submission 184411) | Active sludge microbial communities of municipal wastewater-treating anaerobic digesters from USA - AD_UKC055_MetaG (SPAdes) (version 2) | ecosystem: Engineered > Bioreactor > Anaerobic >... | reverse complement strand
AAGATCTGTGTAGGCGTAATAAATTCCTGCAAGCCCGAGGAGCACAACAAAAATTCCAATAAAGAAAATTATAAAGCCTGTTCGCTTGCACCTGTTATTACCTATAGAAAAAACAGCTCCTGCAGAAGCGGCAAATATTCCTAAACAGGTAATCAGACTTGCATAGAAAAGCAGAAGCATTGTAAATTCGTCTATCCAGCCCCTGTCAAAAAGTCTTCCCATATCTGCTATTACCGTTTTGTAAACAAATCCGGAAGTAAACAGGGAAATATTTCTGTTGATTAATTCAGTGATTTTTGAAGGATTTACACCAGGCAAAAAAACACAAACAAGGAGTAATGCAGCCGAAAGCCTCATTACTATAAGGGCAGAACGGTTTAAAGGGGTAATTTTTTGAACTATATTACTATCATGCCTCATCGATGTTTCTCCAAAATTCGGATTAAGATTCTCGCATGATTAGTCTAGCTCTCAGATTCTCAAAAAAAAACCTAGAATATTAGTACAAATGTCTATAAAAATTAGAGTTAACTCTAGTTTTTTATTCAGTCATCATTCCCTGTCTTAAATTTCTTTGGCGTAACATTAGTATGCTTTTTAAATTTAAGAAAAAAGTAGTCAGTATTTGAGTACCCAACAAGTTTTGAAATCTGATATATCTTTAAATCGGTGTTTTTAAGCATCTCTTTTGCAGCCTCAATTCTAATAACATCAAGATAGGTGTTAAAAGGGACACCGGTATGCTCTTTAAATTTTTTTCCCAAATAGGCACTGTTGCAGTTAAAAAGTTCACCAAGGAGTTCAAGCTTAAGGTCTTCCTTAAAGTTGTTCTTCACATACTGAATGACTTTTAGTATTGTTGAATTAGCGGTATTTGATGAAAAGGCCTCTGCAAGACTGGTTACGAAATTTCTTACAATATCAAATACTTCAAAAAAGTAATTCTTTGTCATAACAATATTTACAAGTTCAAGAGCAGGCACTGTTGTAAGTTCTTTCTCCGGATACTTCGAATGAACAGAATTCTGCAGTTCAACAATGAACGCTATGCAGATTTTTTTTACCTCATCTGCATCAGTATAATCAGACTGAATCCTCCGTTCTTCATCATTCAGAATTGCCTCAATTTTATTAAGATCGTAAATTTCTATACACGCTAACAGTTCTGCTGTACGATGCAGAATATTTCCTGCAGGATCCTTTATTTTTACATCATCTTTAGTAATAAAATATTTCCCGTTAAAAAAGAAAATTGACGGCAGCAGTCCTTTTGCTTCAAGATAGGAATCAAGAAGCCCCTGCGCGCCGCTCATTTTTCCGCCGGCAGCGGCCATAGGTCCCGAAAGATTTTCAGGATCGGAAGCGGAGAGTTTTTGACAAAACCGTGTTACATGGCGCAGCAGCGTTTCGGTATTTTCATTTTCTGCTATAAGCACTAGAGAGCCGTCATGCTGAAAAGTCATGTGTTTAACAAGTGAAAGAGCTTCCCCTGCCTTTAACTCCAGCTCGGAAATTCTTTTTTCATGACCGCAAAGATCCGGGTGAAAAAGGACAACCTGGAAATCGGCATTATCCTTGGGATCATTGCCCTCAAGAACCCTGCCTGCGATAAACATCTTTGTTAATTTTTTCTTCCGTTCAATCAGTTTTGTCTCATCATACATATAGGATTCACTTATAATATACTCTGCTATCTCTTTGACCTTTTCTTCCAGAAGATCCTCATCTATCGGCTTAACTAAGTAGCCTTTAGCCCCGTAGTTGACTGCACTCTGCGCATATGCAAAATCTGAATAACCCGAAAGGATCAAAAATTCCGGTTTATCCTCCAGCGCAGAGAAGTGCTTAAGACAGTCTATTCCGGAAAGACCGGGCATCTTAATATCGAGCAGTACAAGGTGAGGTTTCAATCTTGTAATTTTTTCAATTGCCTCTTCTCCCGCTGCTGCTTCACCGCAAATTTCGAAGCCCAGTTTCTTCCAATCTATGATTGTTTTAATTCCCCTTCTTACAATATCCTCATCATCAACAATTAAAAGTTTTAACATAGAAACTCCTTACATCTGTTTTTGTACATTTCCCTTATAAATAAGCGGCAGCTTAATTGTTATTCTTGTCTCTACACCTTCAATACTTTGAATTGAAAGTCCATATTCCATTCCATAAAACAACTTAATTCTCTGCTGTACATTAATAAGCCCTATAGATGAAGTTATATCCTCAATGGAATCCACCATGAGTTTTTCATTTATCAGCTTAAGTTTATCTTCCCCTATTCCGTTTCCGTTATCCTTTATTTCAATGCAGAGCAGTTCCCCCTCATCTTTCTTCTCTGTACCTATTGTTATATATATAAACCCGCCTTTTACCTTTGACTCAAGTCCGTGAATAAAGGAATTTTCAACAATAGGCTGAATGAGCAGGGGTAAGACGTACATATCCCGTACATCGCACAGACATATTATATCATAAGAAATTCTGTCGCCGAACCGTACCTGCTGAATATCCAAATAATTGCTTATAACATCAAGCTCAGAAAGAAGAGGGACTTCTCTGTGAATAACCTCAAGATTATGACGTAAAATATTTGCAAGCAGTTTAATTGTCTGAGCAACATCGCGGTCATTATTTGCTAGGCTCTTCATTCGTATTGTTTCCAGCGTATTAAATAGAAAATGCGGATTTATCTGACTTGAAAGCATTTTAAAACGAATATCATTCTGGCGTGATATAAGCTGTTCCTGCTCAACTTTACGCTTATACACCTCATCAATAAGCGTCTTAATATTTTGTGTTGTCTCAAATAAGGCTGAATATATTTCGGAGAATTCGTCTGTTCCTCCTATAGAATTATCTATCTTAAAATTATTCTGTACAACTTTCTGCATTTCATTGCGGATTATGCATACACGGTCGCTGATGTACTTTGAAAAAAGCATTATAAAAAAAAGAGAAAAAATAAGACCAACTCCTATTACGCTCCCCGAAAACAGTAAAACCTGTTTTGTTATTGCAACGAGCTGATCCCGGGGAATTACATACACAATTTGAAAAGATTCATATAAACCTCTTAAGGGAGAAAAATTACGCACAAGAGTACTCGTCACATCTCCCTGCCATCGAACTTTTTCATTAAAGTCAAAACCTTTTTTATCTTCATCAATAAAATACGGACGCAAAAAGCGCATGCTGTCTGTCAGACTAAAAATAATTGTACCGTCCATACAAATTAATGTCTCAAATTGCTGAGTACTGATAAACGATATTATTTTATCTGTATCTAAATTTATTGATAATACGCCTACAAATTTCTTAGTTCTTATATCCCAAATACTTCTTACCAATGAAAAGTACGTTCGTCCTCGAATATCATCCTGCTTGACAGTCCAAAATATCTTTCCTCCAAGATCGACAGCTCTTTTATACCAGTCAAGCGATTTCATGGAAGGAGAAGCAAGAATAAAATATGAATTATTAAGAAGCGTTTCATTATCAACATAAAAACGAATATCCCTTACAACTTTTACAGACCGTACATAATCATCAAGAAAATTCAAGTTCAAATAATCTTCGTATACAACCTTACCGTCGCTATACTCTGTATTGATAATCCGCAGGAGTGTTTCATTTGCATATAATCTGTCCGATAATTCACCAATATCCAGGAGGATGCTGTTAAAGTAGCTTTCGGCCTGTCTTAAATTCTGCTCTGCCTGATCCCTTTCCCATTTTGATAAAGTAATGTAAACCTTTTGCGACAGAAAAATCGAAATTACAAGCATGGGCGTAAGGAAAACGACCAGATACATTATCTGCAGTTTTCTATGCATTTTGACATTATTCAGACTTAAAAGAATTTTATTTCTAATGCGGCCGTGCATGAAGCCCCCTTGACATCAAGTTGAATCGATGTTTTATAATAGCACTACTTTGGAGGTATGCGCAATGAATTCCAGTTTCCCTTTTCAAAATCCTTCTTTACCTTTGGAAGAAAGATTACAGGATCTCGTTTCCAGGTTATCACTTGATGAAAAAATTTCTCTTGTTCCAACAATGCAGAGCGGTATTGACCGCCTTGGTATAAGACCTTACGGCATAGGTGCAGAAGGCGCTCATGGTTTTGTTGATAGAAACGGCGAATCGACAACCTTTCCCCAGACAATTGGATTATCATCGACATGGGACAGAAACCTTCTTCATGAAATTGGAAATGTGATCGGAAACGAAGCCCGCGCATACTACAACAGAGAAAAAAAACACGGACTCTCCTTGTGGTTCCCGACAATTGATATGGAAAAAGATCCCAGATGGGGAAGAACAGAGGAAGCATACGGTGAAGATCCGTATTTGGCAGGAGAGCTTGCATCGGAAATAGTACTCGGTACACAGGGAAACGATCCCTTTTATATTAAGGCTTCATGCGGACCTAAACATTTTTTTGCCAACAACAACGAAAAAAACAGAGGCTCATGCTCATGCTCAATAGATCCAAGAAACATGAGAGAATACTACCTTGAACCGTTCAGACGGGTTTTTCAGAAAGGCAGGCCTTTTTCATTAATGACAGCCTACAATGAAGTTAACGGTATTCCAATGATGCAGCACCCCTCGGTTCGCGACATAGTTAAAGGCGAATGGAATCTTGAAGGAAGGGGGCATATTGTTACAGACGGCGGAGATGTTAATGCAACAGTAAATGAACACAAATATTTTTCCACCCATGATCAAACAATTGCAGCAGGTTTTAAAAACGGCGCAGACAGTATGACCGACGAACCGGAAATGGTTATAAGCGCAGTACGTCTTGCATTGTCAAACAAACTTATAACAGAAGAAGATCTTGATTATCACCTTAAAAACATTTTAAGGGTAAGATTCCGCTACGGCCACTTTGACCCCGAAGGAGTGTGCCCCTATGATGCACTCGGTGAAAACAGCATGATGACTGCGGAGGCTAAAGAAATATCACGGGAAGCAGTCCGTAAATCTGCTGTATTATTAAAGAATGAACAAGTTTCCGGCTGTCCTCTTCTTCCTGTTCAAAAAAATAAAGCAAAAAAAATTGCACTTCTGGGACCTCTTGCAGATGCTGTTCATACAGACTGGTATACAGGAAATCCCTCTTATACAGTAACCGCTTACGATGCACTTACAAAAGAATTCGGCAGTGAAAATGTTTCCTATGAGAGCGGGAACAGCCACGTTTCTTTCTACACTAAAGAAGGGAAACCTCTTATTCTTGATGCCGATAACAGACTTTGTACAGTACCGGAAGGGACAAGTTTTGTCCCTTTTACCGGAGCAGAAGTTTTCCGCCGCGACGATTGGGGCTGGGGAGCAAATACCTTGTACAGCCTTTCAAAGAAAAAGTATTTAAATACAAGCACTGCAATGAGCGCGGACCATCAGCCTTCAGCAGAAGAAGTGGAACAGTTTAAACAGCATAAGGCAGCATACAAAATCTGTGCGGATGCAGATTCTGTATGGAACTGGTTTATAATGACGCTTTATAATATTGTTCCTGCAAACACAAAAGACAGCGGCAACAGACAGGCTGTTTACCTTAAAATATGGAACGGAAACTCTGTTAAAATACAGAAAAATAATAAAGACTTAGAAGCCGGATCTTTTGAAGAGCCTGACTTATTCTATATGACAACAGAGTTTAACGCTCTTGAACGGGCTGAAAAACTTGCAAAAGAAGCAGATCTTGTTTTTGTATTTTTGGGAAATCAGCCGCTCATAAACGGGAAAGAAGAAATGGACAGACCATCCCTCGATCTTCCTCCATCACAAAAAAAACTGCTTACAGCCGCACACAAAGCAAATCCAAATACAGCCCTTATTATGTGCGCAAGCTATCCGTACACAATTACAGAAGAAAATGAATCCATTCCGGCAATTGTTTATTCATCTCACGGCATGCAGGAATACGGAAACGGCATAGCAGATATTCTTCTTGGAAAAACATCACCCGCCGGCCGTCTGTCTCTTACATGGTATAAAAATGTTTCTCAGCTTCCGCCCATGATGGAATACGATATTATTAGTTCGAATAATACGTATCAGTATAATTCAAAGGAAGTCTTATACCCCTTCGGTCACGGATTAACCTATACAAAATTTACTTACAGTAACCTCTGCATTAATTCATCACAGACAAAAAATGGCAATGCAGTTTTAAGTGAAAAAAGTCCGGTCAGCATTTCTTTTTCGCTTACAAATTCAGGCAGCACAGATTCCGATGAAGTTCCGCAGATGTATATTTCCGTAACCGGATCCAGGGTCAGGCGGCCGCTTAAAACACTTAGAGGATTCGACCGTATTTTTATTAAGGCAGGAGAAACAAAAACAATTAACTTTACACTCAATGCAGACGATACCCGCATATGGGATGTTACAAGAGAAAAGTTCTGTATAGAAAATGGTTTCTGTACGGTTTTAATTGGGGCTTCTTCATCAAATATCAGTTTAAGCGGCACAGTAGAAATTGAAGGAGAAACCATACCGCCGAGAAATATTTGCAGTATAACTCAGGCACAAAACTATGATTCCTACGCCGGCTGCTTTTTACATGAAAAAAGAGGAAGCGATATTCCCTGTGTATTTAATAAAGAAGACGGAGCATGGATATCATTTGCAGACTGCGCTTTTTCAGGTTCGGGAGCAAAAACCTGTACCGTTCACGTTTGTACAAACGGCTGTGCATCGCTTGAAATACGAACACAATCTCCCGAAGGACCGCTCCTTGGTCAATGCACGCTTCCGAACAGCGGCGACAACTGTGCAGTACCCTGGAACCACGTACGCCCGATTTGGACAGATTTTTCATTCCCTTTAGAAAAAGAACTAATCGGAACACATACCGTATTCTTCATCTTCAAAGGCACAATAGGAATGCAGTCTTTTACTTTCAGCTGATAAAAAAAACAAGGATCCTGTAATCACGGGAACGAGATCTAAAAAGATTTAATAAGGATTACCCTCCAAAATAGCGGCAGGGTAATCCTTTTTTCTCTCTGTCAATTTCACTCTGTATTTGAAACTTAACCATCTTTTTAAAAACATCCATCAAGGGTTCAGGATCGCAGATAGATTTCACTATACCCGCATTTTGAAATTCTTTTATTACATAATAACAGGTTTCTATTGTTGAAAGACAGAAATCTGCAGGCTGTTTTTTAAACTCATACTGCGACTTATACATTCCTTTAAATGAAAGTTTTTGTATGGCTTCCAGATTTTTGCTTAACCGTAATATTTTCTTTGCAAAAAACCATGTAGAATCAATAAGTATTAAAACAGTTTTTTTTCCTTCCGGTATTTTGGTAATCTTTTCGTTATAAAAGTTTTCAGACCCGTCGGCATACAGAGCAGCATCAGACGGATAAAGAATTAACGGAAAGTAATCCGGATTTTTTAAGATTGCATTAAGTTCTTCATTATGCGTAAAATCTATATCTACAATTATTTTTGACCCGGGAAGCGACAATGAGGCGAGACGGCCGGTCCCGGTTCTCTGCTTTTTCGCCTCTTTGGGATGCATTAAAAAAACAAACATAATATCAGTTTCTACAGGAACAATATAACGGCAGTAGCAATTTTCTTCCGGCCTCATACACTTATAACATTTATCTGCCATACTGCATCCTGTTTATTAATGCCCGTCTCTTATACACCGCTCTTTCAATCATTATAGATAACAGCGCGCTGAATTCTAAAAAGAAAACATTAATGCTTTTAAGTATTTTTTTCTTACCCCTCCACTGAGGATTGCGCGCACGGGAAGCAAGTTTAATCTTCTGCCATGATGAAAAAACTTCCGGAATAAAGCTGATTGCAAGAGAAAGATATAGAGCAAAAGATACTTTTTTGACAGGGGGAATAATTTTTGCAATTGTGTTTTGAACAAGTTCAAGAGATTCCTGCAGCTGCAGCGGACTTGTCGTTTCAAAAAAAACAAGGGCAAAAAGAGAAGCTGTAAAAAAACGGGCTGTATATAACAAGCCATCAGCTGCGTGAGACAGATCAAAACCAAATATAAAACGGCCTTGTATTAGATCGAATTGAATTATCTTAAAAAAAGTAACAAAAAATCCGAGAAATAATACAAACCGTAAACTTTTAAGGCGGGACGAGGGGGTTTTAGAGGCTGCAAAGATACAAACTGCTGCTGTAAAAAAGAAAGCTGTTTGAAGCACAACAAATACAGGGCTTGAAAAGCCGGGAGAAAAAATTGAAATAGACAGAATAATAAAAAATATAAACTTCACTAAAGGATTCATTGTATGTACAAATGAGTTTCCCTTCCTGTAAGAAAATAAAGACACTACCATAGCAAGTCCCCGATGCTCTCATAAGCAACAAGCGGATTGCGGATTCCCCATTTATTCAAATCAAGTTTTAGTCCTTCCTCAGGGTCTCCGTCAAAGCATATTTTACCGTAATGCAGCACCAAAAACCGGTCTGCAAGAGATAATATTTTTTCCAGTTCGTGGGTTAATACAATGAGGGTCTTTCCTTCTTTTTTCAGTTGAGCAATAATACTGCACACCTGTTTAACCCCGGGCCAGTCAAGGTTAGCAAAGGGTTCGTCAAAAATCAGAATATCGCAATCCATTGCAAGAACACCGGCAACTGCAAGGCGCCTTTTCTCTCCTCCCGATAGCAGCCGTGAAGGAGAATCCTTTTTGTGAGCCAAGCCGGTACTCGTTAATGAAGAATCAACTTTTTCTTTAATCTCATTTTTTGAATAACCCGCATTCCTCGGACCGAATGAAGCATCTTCTTCAACAGTCTCTCCAAGAATCTGAGCGTCCGCATCCTGAAAAATAAGCCCTATACTTTTTCCTTGTTGAACGGTAACTGAACCGGAAGAACTTTCTTCGAGCTGTGCAATAATATTCATCAGTACCGTTTTACCCGAACCGTTCGATCCAGCCGCAACTATGCATTCACCTTCTTCCGCAGAAAAACTTACTTCTTCAAGAGCCTTAAGACCGTTCGGGAATATTTTTGAAACAGCATTTACAGAAAGTACTTTCACTGTTTATCCCAGATAATTTTTTATTACCGGTCTGAATCTTCCGGCAAGCAGAACCATAACAACCATCTTAATACCATTCCCTGGAATAAATGGAATTAAAACAAGTGAAATTGTTTTAACAAAAGAAAACTCAGTAACCCTCATAAAGCCTGCAATACCGCAGACGAATAAAAGAACCGTACCAGCAAGAGCAATAAGGCTGAGTACTACCCAATACGAGGCACCCTTGTATTTCTTAATAAAAACGTGCACAGCAATTCCGCAGATTAAGGCGGCTGCAAGGTAGCCGAGCAGGAAGCCTCCCGTCGGTCCGCTTATAAGAACCTGTAGACCAGCCTTTCCTGAAAAAACAGGCAGACCTATAATTCCAAGCAGTAAAAAGAGAATTACAGAAACTGAACCCCATAGGGGCCCCAGGAGCATTCCCGAGAGTAAAGCCGTCATATCCTGAATAACTACCGGAACTCCCGAGGGCATAGGTATTTGAATGAAGGCTCCGGCACTTATAAGGGCTGCAAATAAGGCTGATAACACAGCCTGAATCATTACCGGTTTTTTTGACATATATAACTCCTATTTAACAAATCGAATATCGCCCGGAGGAAATACCGTATTTTCACACTGAGCCCAGGCCCAGTTATTTATTCCATTAAACTCATACTTTTCTGTTTTCCCCTTAACCCTCATTTTTTTACCTATATCCGGGCAAAGGTCATTCCAAAGATTAACCATTAGAGAAGGATTTATTGAGCTTTCTTTTTCAATCTTTTTAAACTCTCTCAGAAATTCGAGTAAAAGTTCTTTTCTCGCCGGAATCCGCCCTGTACTGTCGAAAACAGCATCAGTTTTTGCTATATTGGGCTTTGAAGAAATATTTATTCCTATACCCAAATTAACCCAGGCAAGTATATCTCCTGTACCCTGAACATCGCTTAAAATGCCTGCCGCCTTGCCATCCTCAGACCACACATCGTTAGGCCAGCGGACAAAAAAATGTCTTCCGCTGAATTTTTCAAAAACCCGAACAAGGGCAATCTGCGATAACGCGCATAAGCGGTTGTAAAAACCAAGAGAAATCGAAGGCCTTGTAATAAGAGTAAAAGACAAAGAATTCTGTACAGTAACCCAATTATGATCAAGGCGTCCTCGTCCCTTAGTCTGCTCATCTGCAGTAATTATAGAAACTGCCGAATCCTGCACAGCCAAAAGCCGTGCTTCATCCATAGTTGAGGAAGTGGTTTTAAAATGCTTAAACTGCTGCTGCATTTCACCAAATTCCCACGGATATAAACTATCTCCAAGATCCTCAACCAGCTCGTAGCCGGAGGAAGGCCCCTTGCCTTTCGATTGTATTCCGTATCCGGCTTCCTGAAGACTCTGAACAGCCTTCCACACTGCAACTCGCGATACACCAAGCTCATCCGCCAGCAGCTGTCCCGACACTGATCCGGACGATCTATTTCTTAGAAAATTGAGGAGCAGGTATTTTGTTGATGTCTTATTGTTAACCACTATAATTAACAAGTTAACATAAAAACCGATCTTAGTCAATCAACAACCCCGGAGCAAGCTGCGGTGTATTAAACCTGCCGGACATAATAAAAAAAGAGTGTAAATTATGCAGATATTACGCTATACTATGAACAGATAATAACAGTGAAAACCGCTTACATGCGGCTGAAGGAGGCTGTTCATGAGAAAATCATATATAGCATTGGGGATTCTCGCCGGTATAATCGGCTTAATGATGCTTTTTGCACCGACAGAATGGATTAAGGTAACAGTAATTGTTTTAGGAGCAGGAACAATCATTAACGGCCTGTATAATCTTAAGACCGTAAGAATACTTGT
>Ga0209201_1004626_pt1 | contig 10948 bp, 12 predicted proteins | sample AD_UKC055_MetaG_FD_184411 | JGI IMG/M metagenome (GOLD analysis project Ga0209201, IMG submission 184411) | Active sludge microbial communities of municipal wastewater-treating anaerobic digesters from USA - AD_UKC055_MetaG (SPAdes) (version 2) | ecosystem: Engineered > Bioreactor > Anaerobic >... | reverse complement strand
ATATCCCTTGTTCCTGGTATGAATATGCTGCTTAACCCTTAAAAATTATCAAGAAATTAAAGAACGTAAAAACACGAAACTAAACTTAAAAAGCTAACCCGGTGGTTGAAAGATGGGAAGTATTAAACAGAGGTATTCGAAAATTTGTGCACAGTTCCAGATTTTCTGGTTCTACGACTGTTTCATCTCCCGCAAACCCGCACTATACTTAGCCTCAACCGTTGGGCACAACCATAAAAGACAGCGACATCAATGAAAATTAGAGAATTTAAGCTTGAAGATTTGAATATTATGGAAGTGTGGTTAGCACAAGACTACATTCAAAAATTTTGGGGCGACCCGCAAGATTGGATTAAAGAAATATCTGAAAACATCAGTGCTGATTGGGTTAAATATTTCATTGTAGAATGTGACACACCAATCGGATTTCTTCAGTATTATGAAACAGATAAGGCTCCTCAAGGAGAATGGTCGGATGAACCAATTGGAACCGTTGGAATAGATTATCTTATAGGAGAAAAAGAATATATAGGGAAAGGATATGGTTCAAAAATCGTTCGTTTATTGGTTGACTTCATCAAATCAAAAAACGAGTATGATTACATTGTAGCAGACCCAATTGTAGAGAATGTATCATCAGTAAAAGTATTGGAAAATAATGAGTTTAAAGAGAATGCTAATGGACTTTTTTGTTTGGATTTGACCAACACAGGAATAAAGATTTATTGAGCTTCCAAACAAGATGTCGGAATGATAACTCAGTTGTTTCGAGATACTATCCAAAACATTAACTCAAAAGATTACCCAGCTGACGAAATAGATGACTGGTCGTCATGGTGGACTGACCATGAAAAATGGCAGGAAAGAATTGAAGAACAGTATTTTATCAAAGCAATGATTGGTGACAAAACAGTTGGATTTAGTTCATTAGCAACTGATGGATATCTGGTTTTTATGTTTACTCATAAAGATTACCAAAGACATGGAGTTGCAGGTAATTTGATAAGGAAAATTGAGAGAAAAGCAAAAGACCAAGGCAATAATTTGATATTTTCAGACGTAAGTATTACAGCAAAAGGATTTTTTGAAAGACATGGATATATTGTTGAAAAACAGCAGTTCAAAAAGTCAAGGAACAAAGAATTGATTAATTTTCGAATGACAAAAACAATAAATGGCAGCGCCCAATAAATAGGAATATGAGCGGCGAGCAACGCCCAGCGATTATTCCCGGTTGAACTACATCTGCGGGATAGTCGCTATGCACTTAAAGAAGGTTTTTATTGTATCTTAGAGATCGAATGGGCAGGAAACAGCCCGACGTTCATTGACATGATGCAAGTTTTTGTGCTTTCTCCAGGTCATTGTACAGGACCAAGTAGCATTTGGGAGCCAGTTTTCGGCTTTTCTGCTCGCCGCCGGGCATAGTTTTCCCGTTTGCGTCCAAAACGCAAAATGAGTTGTTGCTTAGGAACAGGCCGTTGGTTTGTAGAAACAGCCCCGTGCTGGTGAACGTATTCGGGGCAGTTCCCTGATGGTTACCATCCTTCCGGTTTTGCACACCGGGCAAAGGCATGGATTTATGCCGGTAAGCCGGGCAAACCGTTCCACATTGGTTTCGGTCGGTTGTTGCTTTTTGATAAGCGTGTCGATTCCAGGCTTCACTTGGGGAACAAACTGCAGCTCAAGGTGTCGTTTTACGGTATGGTTGTAAATACCAAAGCGCCGGATCTTGACAAACCGTCGGGGCAGGATGTGCAGGGTAAACCGTCGCAGGAATTCGACCCCACCGAGTGTAACAGGCTTTTTAACAGCCCTGTCACGATAATCTTTTGCAATAAAGGTTACTTTACCGCCGGCAATATTCAGGATGCGTTGGTTGGTAATGGCTACCCGATGGGTATATTGTCCCAGGTATTTTATTACGTGCTCAGCGTTTGCCAGCGAAGGTTCGCAATAAACAACCCATTTTGTTTGGTAAGCCTGCTGTATTTGGTTGTTAAAAAGGGAAAGTTCGTTTTGTTTACGTAAGGCCCGTTTGAGGCTGTCGAGAAACTTTCCTTTAAAAGCACTGCTTAGTTGATGTACCGGATAAAGGTAAGTACCCGAATGGTCGATGTTTTTCCATTTCCCGTCCAAAGCATAACCGGCAGCGGGCACAAGGCAATGGATGTGCGGATGAAGTGAGAGGTTCTGTCCCCAGGAATGGATTACAGCAACCGCTCCGGTTTCAACACCAAAATGCGAGTATCCAAATGAGCGAAGCGTATTCCAAACCGTAGCAAAATGGATGGAAGATGTTCTCTCAAAAATATACTTTTACAACAACGATAAAGGAAATCTGGAAGAACTGCTGCCCGCTGAGTGGGCCAAATTAAGGAAACGAATTAGTGATTGACAAAGTCTGATCGAAATTGGTAACTTTATACGGGTTTTATCGGATGCTTGCTAAAACCAATCATATTGAACATTATAACATGATGATGGGCATTAGTTCTGAGGTTGAAGAACCTATAAATATTGAATAATTATGAGCGACTTAATCATATACAACACCCCCGATGGCAAAAGCTCCATTGCCCTGTATGCCAAAGATGGCAGCGTGTGGCTTAACCAAACGCAAATAGCCGAACTTTTTGCCACCTCGAAGCAAAATATCGGGCAGCATGTGTCGAGTATATTAAAAGAGAGCGAGTTAGATGCCGATTCAGTTGTAAAGAATTACTTTACAACTGCCGCCGATGGCAAAAACTATAATGTAACGTTTTACTCGCTCGAAATGATTATGGCTATTGGCTTTCGGGTCCGTGGGATACGTGGCACGCAATTTCGGCAATGGGCAAACCGCAACCTTACCGAGTATTTGCGCAAGGGCTTTGTAATGGACGATGAGCGATTGAAAAACCCCGATGGCCGCCCCGACTATTTTGATGAATTACTCAGTCGTATTCGTGATATTCGTGCATCCGAAAAACGCTTTTATCAAAAAGTACGTGATTTGTTTGCCCTTAGCAGCGATTACGATGCCACCGACAAAGCCACCCAAATGTTTTTTGCCGAAACCCAAAACAAATTACTGTTTGCTGTTACAGGTAAAACTGCAGCCGAATTAATTGTAGGCCGTGCCGATGCACAAAAAGAAAATATGGGCTTAACTTCGTGGAAAGGTGCAATTGTTCGCAAGCAGGATATTATCACAGCCAAAAACTACCTCACCGAAGATGAAATTGATACTTTGAACCGTTTGGTGGTTATCTTCCTCGAAACAGCCGAGCTTACGGTAAAAGAGCGAAAAGACCTAACCATGTCGTTTTGGAAAGAAAACGTTGACCGCTTATTGAATTTTCAGAACAAGAAAATTTTGCAAGGGAGCGGAACGGTATCAAATGCACAAATGGAAAGCCATGTAGAAAAGTTATACGAACAATTCGACCAAAAACGTAAAGCTTATGAAGCTTTAAATGCCGACCAAAACGACCTTGAAGAAATAAAAGCAATAGAAAGCAAACTAAAGAAACGAAATGAACGAAGCGGAAACAAGAGCTGAACTAATTGACCCTAAGTTAAAGGCTTGCGGTTGGGGTGTTACAGAAGGCTCTAAAGTTCTTCGTGAAATGATAATCCGGATAATACATTTGGATTAAAACTTGCAGTTGAGGGAAACGGGTATCGTATTATTTATAATGAATCGGCAATTAAATGAACATTCATTCATACCACGCCAAAGGCAACCACACAACCTATTTTTGCAATATAAATTTAAAAATGTGCCTGTATGGAAATAGCTGTCATTTGTTTGGCGGCATTTTTCACAGCCGTTTTAACGTTCTTTTCGGGGTTTGGGCTTGGCACAATCTTAACCCCCGTTTTCGCAATATTCTTCCCTATTGATATTGCCATTGCACTTACTGGCGTGGTGCACTTTTCAAACAACCTTTTCAAAATTGCCTTAGTCGGCAAAAACACCGACAAAGGGGTTTTGCTGCGTTTTGGAATCCCTGCTATTTTAGCTTCGTTTGCAGGAGCATGGTTGTTATTAAAGATTACAGTTCTGCCAACGCTTTTACAATACGAACTTTTGGGCAGAGTATTTGAGGTTACACCCGTAAAACTCATCATCGCCTTATTACTTATTGTCTTTTCAATACTAGAAATTTCCCCTTCATTTCAAAAGGTTCAATTTGGTAAAGACAAATTAGTCTGGGGTGGAATCCTTAGCGGTTTTTTTGGCGGATTATCGGGTATTCAGGGAGCAATACGCAGTGCGTTTCTTATAAAAAGCGGACTTTCAAAAGAAGCATACATCGCCACGGGTGTTGTTATTGCTTGTTTGGTTGATTTTACAAGACTTTCGGTTTACGCTTCACGTTTCACATCGGCTAATCTGCACGAAAATCTTACACTTTTAATTTCAGCGACCCTTTCAGCAATTGCAGGGGCGTATTTTGGCAAAAGGCTACTAAAAAAAGTAACCTTGCGAAGGATCCAACTTATTGTTGCGGTAATGCTCTTCTTAATTTCAATTGCCCTTGGTTCCGGATTAGTTTAAAAACTGCCGACTTCAAAGATGGTCTTTCCCTGTTTTTGCACCGGCATAAATAGACGACATAGCGACATTTTAATGACTTAAAGTCATAACTTTTGGTCATTATAATATTGTTTGTATCTTTGAAATAAAGAAATGTTTACCAGAACAATAGAAAACATTATAAAAGATAAAATAAACAGTGGGAAAGCTATCGTTGTGGTCGGTGCAAGGCAAGTTGGAAAAACAACCCTTCTGAAGAGAATTCTTAAAGATAAGGAATATTTATTTCTCGATGCTGACGACCCTTCCACTAGAAATCTTTTGCAAAACCCAACAACAGAGCAAATTAGAACATTTCTGGGTGATTATCAATATGTTTTCCTGGACGAGGCGCAGAGAATCCCGGGGATTGGCCTTACTTTAAAAATCATAACAGACCAATTTAATGAAGTTCAATTGTTTGTTAGTGGTTCTTCATCGTTTGATTTAGGGAACGAACTTAATGAACCGTTGACAGGAAGAAAATGGGAATATGAATTATTTCCTATCTCGTGGGAAGAGTATGAAAATAAAATAGGATTCATAAAAGCTGAGCAACAAATTGAAAACAGGTTGCTTTATGGATTTTATCCTGAAGTCATAAATAATCCGGGCAAAGAACGAGAAATTTTAAAAAATCTTGTAAACAGTTACTTATATAGGGATATATTAGCAATTTCAGGTATCAGGAAATCTGAAGTTCTTGAGAAATTATTGCAGGCATTGGCTTTACAAATGGGGCAGGAGGTAAATTACAATGAATTATCTCAATTGATTGGTATTAATAAAATTACTATTCAGAAATATATCGAAATTCTTGAAAAGGGATATATTGTTTTCAGGCTGCACAGTTTTAGCAGGAACATAAGAAATGAAATAAAGCAGAACAGAAAAATATACTTCTCTGACAATGGCATCAGAAATATGATCCTCGGCAATTTTACCCAATTGGATTTAAGGATGGACAAAGGAGCTTTATGGGAGAATTTTTTGGTGTCGGAAAGAAGGAAGCAAAATCTATATAAAGACACATTTGCTAAAATGTATTTTTGGAGAACAAAACAACAACAGGAAATTGATTTTGTAGAAGAGAACAATGGCCAAATTACAGGATTTGAATTTAAATGGAATAACAAGAATACCAAATTTCCTCAAAACTTCATGAAAACATACAACGCAGAGGAACAGGTAATTGACAGGAATAACTTTAGAGAATTTGTAAAAATATAAAAAGGCCGGTGCACAACAATCGGTATAGCCAATCCCCAACGCTTCATACACGCAAACGTTATGTACAATTGTAAGAAAAACAACACACCCCAGTCATGAGTAAAAAAAGACACGAAAGCGAGCCCCCATTGGCAACATCTGAGTGGGGCTGGCGTTATCATCACTTAGGAATACCCACCGATAAGCCGATTAACGGTGAAAGATACTTGCCGCAGTTTAAGTTATACGTTTCAGGATTTGAGACAAGCCCCTATGGGATAGAATGGATGAGGTACGATAAGGATAGCCCTGTTAACGACTTGATTAAAAAAGTACCACACATAGCCTTTGAAGTTGATGACCTGGACTTTGAACTATCCAGACGAGAATTTAATATTATCACTCCTCCGAATTCTCCGGGCGAGGGAACAAGAGTTGCTATGATTGAGCATAATGGGGCTCCAATTGAATTGATCGAATTTGAAAAAAAAAAAAATAACAACGGCGCCACTCAACGTTGACTAATAATTATATGAGCACATGATGAGTAAAAACATTTAGAATGATAAATTTTAAAGAATGAAAAAATTATTATTACTCTTGTTAATATTGCCACATCTGTCTTATTCACAAATAAACGTGAATTTTAAGATGGACAAAAAAAACAGTTATTATACAATAGTAAGTAAATCTGAAGCGGCAATTATAATATATGATAAGTCGGAAAATATCTTAGTTGAGAAGTCTGCAAAATTTCTTTCAGATGACATTGAAAGGGTTTCGGGGAAAAAACCTACAGTTTCAACAATTGAAAATTTTCAGGGCAGCAATATAATAATCGTAGCCACAGTAGATAAAAATCCTTTGGTTAACAAATTAGTAACAGAAAAAAAACTAAACGTTGATGAACTCAGAGGTCAGTGGGAACGATTCATTATAAAAACAATAGAAAAGCCATTCCCGGACGTGAAACAGGCTCTTGTTATTGTTGGGAGCGACCGGCGTGGAGCTGCCTACGGTGTATTTACTCTTTCGCAAATGATGGGAGTTTCTCCCTGGTATTGGTGGGCCGATGTTCCGGTTGAAAAGCATGATGAAATATACCTGCAGAAATGCGACTACCTTTCAAAAGGCCCGGCAGTGAAATACAGAGGCATTTTTATCAATGATGAAGCCCCTGCATTCAGGAATTGGGCAAATGAACAATTCGGCGGTGCCAATCATAAATGTTATGAAAAGATCTTTGAACTGCTTTTGAGAAATAAAGCCAATTATTTGTGGCCTGCCATGTGGATTCCTGCCATGTTTTATGTGGATGACACGCTTAACGCTCAAACAGCCGATGAATACGGGATTGTCATGGGAACATCTCACCACGAGCCTTTGACCCGGGCACATAACGAGTGGGAAGTGTATAAGGGAGGAGAATGGAATTACGAAACGAACAAAGAGAAACTGCTGGAATTCTGGCGCACCGGATTTGAGCGGGTAGGTAACCTCGAGACATTGATCACAGTAGGTATGCGTGGCGACGGGGATGATGCGATGACCGGGGAAACGGCCGTTGATCTGTTAAAAACCATAATCAACGATCAGCGGAAAATTATTGCCGGGGTAACCGGGAAACCAGCCAATGAAACACCTCAGCTTTGGGCAATTTATAAGGAAGTGCAGGACTATTACGACAAGGGCATGCGTGTAGACGATGATATCACTGTACTTTTCAGTGACGATAACTGGGGAAATGTCAGATACCTGCCCAGGCAAACGGAACTGAGCCCTTCCGGCAAGTATGGAATGTATTACCATTTAGATTACGTAGGGGCTCCCATATCATATAGATGGCTAAACGTAACTCAAATTGAAAGGGTATGGGAGCAAATGAAGCTTACCTATGAACATGGCGTTAAGGAAATATGGATTGCCAACGCAGGCGATATTAAACCCATGGAGTTGCCAATTAGTTTCTTTTTAGCGTATGCATGGAATCCCGATGCCATTCAGGCCAAAGATCTGCCTGACTACTACGTAAACTGGGCCAGGCAACAATTTGGCAACGAATTTGCTAAGGAAATTGCCGAAATTCTATTGCTTTACACAAAATATAATGCCCGTCGCACACCCGAAATGCTAACTGCAGGCACATACAGCATAGAAAACTACCGCGAAGCGGACCGAATTGTTGAGGAGTACAAACAATTATTGGAGAAAAGCACTTCCATCTGCAAACAACTTGCAAAAGAATATAAATCGGCTTATTATCAGCTGGTTCAGTCTCCGGTGGAGATGTGTGCCAACTTGAACGAAATGTATGTGGCAGCCGGCAAGAACAGATATTACGGTATTCGCGGAGCCGCCTCGGCCAATTACTATGCCGATAAAGTAAAAGAGCTGTTTGAAAAAGATGTACTGTACATCAAAAAATACCATGAAATAGAAGGTGGCAAATGGAACCACATGATGTCCCAGACTCACATCGGTTATACATATTGGAATCACCCGCCATTAAATATGATGCCGTCTGTTTCATATGTTCAGGTTCCTAAACCTGCCGAATTAGGTTACTTTATTGAATATGGCGCCATACCAGGATGGGGTTGGATTGATGTTGAGGCAGATTGGTCTTTCAGTCAGAGAATGCCGGTTTTCGACCCTGTGAATAATCAAAATTATTACATCGATATTATTAACCGTGGTCAGGATGAATTATCATACACAATTAAGGGCAGAGAAGATTGGATAAAACTCTCGTCTGAAGAAGGCTCTACCCGTTTCAACGAAAAAGTATTTGTTAGTATTGACTGGAATAAAGCCCCCCGGGGAGAAGCTAAGGGGGAAATACTTATTACCGGAGCCGGGAAAGAATATTCGGTGGAGGTGCCTGTCCGGAATGAGAAGCCCGAGGTATCGGGATTTATTGAAAACGAAGGAGTGATAGCCTTCGAAGCCAATCACTTTACCAGGAAATTTGACACAAAAGTCATTCATTGGACAGAAATTCCAAACCTTGGACGAACCGGCTCGTCACTGATCATCGAACCGGTAACCGCCTCGTCTCAAACAATATTGGAGAATGCACCAAGGGTTGAATACGAATTCACTACTTTAAGCACGGGTGATTTTAAAGTAGAGACCTACCTTTCGCCAACCCAGGATTACAAAAAAGAAGGGGGATTGAAATATGCTATTGCCATAGACAATGAGATGCCTCAGATCATTAATATGAATGAAGGGGAAATACTTCCCGATTATAAATACGCCGATTGGTGGATGAAGTCGGTTGGAGACCACATAAAAATTAAAGTTTCTTTTCATAAAGTTAATACATCGGGAAAACATGTATTTAAGATTTGGGCAATTGATCGGGGGATTGTTTTTCAGAGATTTGTAATTGATGCCGGAGGATTAAAACCGAGTTATTTAGGTCCTGTTGAAAGTAAATATGTGAATAAAGAAGAAATCCCATGCAGAAAAAGTCTTTAGTGGTAATTGACATTCAAAATGACATTACCAAAAACTACAAAGAAATCATTGACAATGTTAATCGGTCAATAGATTGGGCAGTGGAAAATGAAATTCATGTCGTTTACATAAGGCATTATAACTTATCTGACGGCACAAGGACTTTCAAACCTAATACTCGTGGGTCTGAATTAGTTTCGGACATGAAATTGGTATCCAAAAACATTTTTGAAAAATCCAAAGGCAACGCATTGACCAGCGAAGATTTTACTGACTTTATCAAGAAAAATGAAATAGACGAATTTTACATTACAGGCGCTGACGCAATTGCCTGCGTGAAATCAACCGTATTTAATATGTGCAGGGAAAACTACAAAGTTACAGTCTTATCAGATTGTATTACGAGTTATGATAAAAGGAAAATTGACGAAATGCTGAATTATTACAAAAAAAATGGGAGTAAAATAATGAATTTGAAAGACTTGCTAGATTCTTATGAAATCAAAGACAGATATTAATCAAATCCCAAAGACCGGACGGATCGGGAGATTTGCCAAAATCGTTGAAAAAATGACTGATAAAGATCCGTTTGTCAGAATTATGCAAGATTCTCCTGAATATGAAAATTTACAGCCGGATGAAACTGCTGAATGGTGGAAAAAAGCAGTTGAGAGGTTAGAAAATGAAGTAGGTTCAGACAAGTCTGTAACTATAATGAGAACATGTGGGAGTAAATGTTGTGGTAATGGACAGCGTGAATCAGCAAAGAAATTGATGACAGAATCGTCTTCTTTAATTGATTTCCTTGACAAGCTTAGTAAATACAAAGTAAAAGATGGTGTGCTGGAATATAAACTGGTTGATAATAATACAATAATTGCAAAGCATAATAAATGTTTTTGCGGACAAGTCAGGGAATCTAAAGAAAAATTCAAGAACAGGACTTATTGCCAATGTTCAGTTGAATTCAATAAACAATTTTTTGAAGCTGCCCTTGGAAAAAATGTTGATGTAGTGTTAAAACAATCTATAATCAACGGTGGAGATTGTTGTGAATTTGAAGTTAAAATGAGATAAATACAATTACCTAAAGACAATGAATATCATTTATAAAGAAACCAAGGATTTGAATCCCATGGAGTTAGAGGAATTATTCCTTTCAGTGGAATGGTCGTCCGGACATTATCCGGAAAAACTGGCCATCGCAATGCAAAACTCATCGACAGTTTATACTGCCTGGGCTGAAGACAAATTGATAGGCCTTATTAATGTTTTAGACGATAGCATTATGACTGCCTACATTCATTATCTTTTGGTTAATCCAAAATTTCAGGGACAAGGAATCGGAAGAAATCTGATCAACTATATCAAAACCAAATATAAAGATTACCTGAGAATTTTATTAGTTGCTTACGAAAATGAAACCTCGTTTTACCAAAATGTTGGTTTTAAAGTAGGAGACGGAAAAGTGCCCATGTTTATCACCTCGTTGTGGACATAGTCACGCCTTGACAAAATAGTAATGGAAGAAAATTTTTATATGACAAATAGACAAAAGCTTTTGTTTATGGTTCAGGAAATTCTATATTAGTGTCTAAAAGAACCGAGTACAAAACAAGGCGATATAAAGCGTTAAATTTGTACTCAAATGGAAAAACAGAAACGAAAATCAGCCAGCTTCAAGACGAGTGTTGTAATGGAGTTGCTACG
>Ga0209201_1004621_pt1 | contig 10957 bp, 8 predicted proteins | sample AD_UKC055_MetaG_FD_184411 | JGI IMG/M metagenome (GOLD analysis project Ga0209201, IMG submission 184411) | Active sludge microbial communities of municipal wastewater-treating anaerobic digesters from USA - AD_UKC055_MetaG (SPAdes) (version 2) | ecosystem: Engineered > Bioreactor > Anaerobic >... | reverse complement strand
ATCGCTCTTGACCCCTCTGGCGAAATCCCCGCAGTTGCAGAAATAGTCCGTTTCGTTGTTGTAGCAGACCTTGTAACAGATCTTTCCCTCCTCGGACTCGACGTAAAACCATGGGGAATCTTCGAGATGGAAGACTTTCAGGTTCTGTGAGCGTTCGCTTCTTTTTAGCGCTTCCTGATTGGTCATTTTTTGCTGCCTCCTTTGCTTTCGGTTTTGTTTCTTGTGGAAATGAAGATGTTGGCGATGATTTCCGCGATTTTCACGAGTATGGCGATGGTCTTAGCCTGCATGCATAGTCCTCCCTGAGATGAAATCTGAACGGCTGGGTTTAAAAGGGCACTTCGTCATTGATGGTTTCCGCGGATGTTTCCCCTTCCTTGAATCCCCTGCCGTCTGTCTTGATGAACTCGATGGTGTTCCCGATGATCTGGAAGGTGCTGCGGTTCTGGCCATCGTCGGTCGTCCACTTGTTTTGATCGAGGATTCCGGAGATGGCGATTCTGGCGCCTTTATGCAGATACTGGGCAGAGATGTCGGCCAGTTTGTGAAAGGTCACGCACTTGATCCAGCAGGTTTTCTTTTTGCCGGACTGAAAAGCGATGTTGAAAGAGGCCACGGGGTTTCCGTCGGGCGAGTAAAAGACCTTGGGATCGTCTCCCAGGTTCCCGGTCACGATGCATTGATTGATCATTGATGTTTCTCCTTTCTGAAAATGATGGGTTAAAATGGGTTGATTTTGCGGATGCTTTGACTTATGTTTTTCTTCGGACGTTAAAGATTTTCTCCTTTCTTAAAAAAGTATGTGTTTCCCATAATGGCTGGCTCTGGTTCTATATAATTTATATATGTAGCGGATGCGGTTTATCCCTGATAAGTTGAAGTTAAAAAGAGTAAATAAGAAGGTTATGAAAAAGACCTGCAACGCATTAACATCAAAAGGTGAAAAATGCAGACTCCCAGCGGGTTATCAAACCATCCATAAGGGAGTTGGTAGATGTAAATTTCACGATGGAAGAGATCATGTCAAGAAATCGGCGGGTGATATTAAACATGATTCATCGTTTGTTATAATTGATAGAAACATAAATTTGATAAACCGTTATCTTGACAGACTGGCTCTTGGTCAAAGCAACATTGAGTGTAACAACATCGTAAGGGATTGTATTAATGAAATTGCAATGGTGGAGAAAGATAATGTGACAGTAACAGCCACAGAACAAGGAATCCAAATTTCTACTTTTAATAGTCTTCCAGAAGATGATAATGTTATCTTTAAAGAATATATGAAATTAGGAAGCTCAATTTATAAAATGTTTGAAAAACGGGCAGATAAGATATTAGAGAATTATCGTGATAATAAAGTTAAGTTTGAAAAGCAGTCGGTAATTGATACTAATATGGAACCATCGAAAACAGAATGTGATAGTAATGGAGATCAATCCGAGTCAAAACCAGAAAACTATACAAATATATGTGGTGCCTTATTTTATTTGTTACTATTCGGTGGGGGAATTATTATTTCTTTAGGTCTCTCTTCTTTTCCAGATAAGGTACCCTTGGTGATAATTATTTATGCTGTCATTTTAATTGGTTTCCCTTTATGGGCTTCTGCTAAAGGATATTGGAAGTTTCCAACTAAAGAGGAGAGAAAAGCAGCAAATGAAGAGCGCATGAGAAAGTGGGGTCCGATTAAATCGGCGCACATTATAAGATTGGAAAGAGGCCTCTATACAGGACTAGGAAACAGAAGACCCTATCCGCATGGACGACGAACAAAAAGATATTAGTAAATATTTTAAATGGGCATCATGAAAATTTGTAAGAATTGTTATCGTGAATTTAATGAAAGAGAAGATGATGCTCTCAGCCCAATAAACGAGCTGGTAAAAATATTTTTGGAATCTACGCGTGAGACGAGTATTACTGATTATTGTCCTGAGTGCCGTGAAGAATTGGGATTGGTGAATATAGCAGGATTTGAATGATTGAGTGGAGCGATAGTTCATGTCTAGGATAAACTGCTTCGAGTTCTTGAACACCGTCCCAAATCTCAAAATATTTTCCACCGATGCCCCGGTAAAGGCATAGATGCTCTGCCAGTAGTCTCCGCAGACCCAGAAGCTGCTGTCATCGTTTCTTCCGAAAATCAGCAGTTTCAGGATTCCCATTTGTGCAGGGTTTGTATCCTGAAGCTCGTCGATCAGGATATGGCTGTACTAATCCTGATACTTTTTCCTGACCTCTTGGTTCTCTTTCAGGATGTTGTAGGTCGTTGAGATCGAGTTGAAGGTTCTTTTTCTTGGATTCTTCATAGTCCATGTAAATATGACCGACCTTCACCATGACTAAATCTCCAAGATACATCTCTTGGAATTCCTGCCAGGAAATGAGATTGTTTTTGGCCAATCCGATTTCCCTGACGATCATGCCAGATGAAATCTTACCGACCTTCTCTTTCTTGGCGTGCTTTTTTGATCAGCGTCAACTGGTCCTTCTCTATGATGATCTCAAAGATCTTGCCTTCATTTTTCAACAAGCTGTAGCTGAAGGGGTGAGTCGTCTGTAACTACACTTTTGACGTCATTTTGTTTAATACCGGCTTGAGGCGCTCCTTTATGGCCGCCAAGAGCGTCACTTTGCGACTTCTATTGGTATAATTTCTCTATGAAAAGCTTGAATATTAGAATCATTTATGGTTAACTTAAATAAATATTATTGTAACCGCCGATTCCGTAAAAAGCACAAAAACAAAAGAGTCAAGACATACGACATTTCACGAAAACGACAAGGAGGCTTCTAAATCGGGACCTGACATACGTTTTTATGATTAGTTATTTGGCAAGACAGACTATATACATTGTAAAAAAAGTATTTTGAGCAATGATAAAAAACAATATTATCACAATATATCAGTAATGGTGCTCATTGTAAAATAATGTGAAAATACGATTCACATAAATTTTGATATTGGAGCATAAGAATGACAAAGAGAAAAGCACAAATTTTTATTGATGAGTGCGGTCTTTTAGAAGATATCACGCGAACAAAAGACTTTCTTAGCGAAGTCTTTGAGCACTGTAAAAAGGTAAAGCATGACCAAAAAGCCAACTTATTGATGTCTGCCTTGAATCAAATAGTTAAAGTTCCGGGGTATCGAGCATTTGAACTCGCTGATATCAACATACAAATTAATTCCTTTATTCAGCATCTTAAGCGATCGCCCTTGCCAATAGAAGTGATTCTTGAATGTTGGGTTGACATCAACTCAAATTTTATGAACCATACCTTGAATTATGTCCTTTCATTGGAAAGAGATCGTTTTCAGTCACTCAAAAAAAAGATTCCTTTGAATGAGGGACATGATGAAGTGAAAACCATTTGGAATGATCTTATCAAAAAGCATTCTCTGGAATCTTCACATAAGTTTCTGCTTTGCCTTTACTACCTATTTCTCTTCGATGAAGACTTAATTAAGAACAACGAATTCAACGACAATAATGATAATATAAAGAATCCAAGTACAGTTAGAGATCTTGATGTGGACAAAACAGATGATGAATCTTGTCTCTCCGACTTTTGGAAAAACTTAGTCGCACAGATTGAAATAATTCCCACAGCTTCATCTGAATGGAACCTTTTACCGGTTTTTATAAAACAGTTGAATGAACTGTTGGAGAAGAAAAAAGCTGAACGGGCTGCCGAAGATTTGCGACAGAAAACTGAAGAATTATTGATAAACACAAAAGAACTGATAAATAAATATCCTGACGATGTCATTCTTTCAGAACTGCGGTCTTGGTCATTAAAAAAATTGCCTGATAACGAATTGGAAGCCTTTTCAAATCAACTCTCCACATTCCGACAACAAGTCCAACATTGTTTTGATTTGTATAAGGATTTGCAAACGAATTTTTTTAATGTGGAGAAAATCACAACTTTCCAATCAACAGTCGAGGAAATTAACAAGCAGCTTAAAGCATTTTCAATAAGCTTTCCTAAACTATGCGACCCAACAGAAAGCAATCAAGCCGATCAAATCAATTACAAACAATTCAAAGATGACGCGACTATAAACCATGAAGAAAGAATAACACAAGAAAAACTCGTTAAAAATAATCAAATAGAGTTGAATTCTTGCCCTAACCAGGCTTCTTTTGAACATAAAAATGAATGCATTTTGCAAACCGTAGCAAGCGATGACGAAATTAAGGATCTTAGATACAAAGTCACAGTAAAACCAAGTGCCGAAATGGTTATTGCAAAAGACGTTCATGAAACCAGTATCGCATCTCAAGAAAGCAATTTAGCCATTAATGTAACATCAGCAGGGAACGAAAATTGCGATGTTGTTAAGCCCGTGAGAGACACACAAATAATTTCGCCTTACATACCCGTTGAAAACAAAGTGTCTGATGAAAAGACGGGGCAAATTGCAAAAATAATCCATGATGAAGCAGAAAAAGCAAATTTTGGCTTCTTAAGCCTCCTTTACGACCTGATCATCGCAGACGATCTACCTGGGGCTATTTGGCTTTCCAAATCATTAGAGCAATCAGGCACTGGGAGTGCAATCGCTTCGTGGTTGATTGAAGCAATACTCGGATCTCGGCTTCTTAACTGGGATGATGACATGCTTTCTCTAGAGCTTCTGGATATAAGCACAAAAAACACCCCCAACAATAAGGACATAGATAAAGTTTTTGGTCTGGCCGCTGCCCTTAAACCAACTCTTTTATCCCCCTCCAGTGGCATGATCAGTTGGTTATCAGAACCTGATTCTTTGAATGAAATTCATGCTGTCGTGACCACGATCCTACAATTTGCTCATAATAGAATCCCACTAAAACAACAGGATTTGATTGGGATTCAAGACAAAGAAACTCGCAAACGTAATTTTTATGAAATTTCAAGAGAGGCTCAGATCTTCATTACCGAAATGCCTAAACGCACACTCGAACGTAAATCGACAACCAAGGTATTAGGTTCTTTTACGAGCAGTGATGGTCCCATTCGGGAACTACTATCATATGTGGTCAATGACGTCAGAAAAGAAAAACAAAGCGTTTTGAAACTCCTGGAAAGCTGGGAAAACGAAGACTTTGTTGCCGCACAAATCGAAAAAGGTTTATGCAAATACCTTAGAAACAGTCGTCAGATTGGAGCGGGTCCCCGAGAACAGATTCATCAGCATGTGAGGGAAGCATGCTCTATTGCCAAGAAATGGGTTAATGAAGTCGATCGAGAAGACCTGATTGAAAAACATGGCAATTGGATTTTTGAACAAGTTAAGCGACTGAAAGATCATTTGGAATCCTCATTACCGAAAGTTTTCAATGCACTTGAGGACATAAGTAATGAATTTCAACCAATTGAACGTCGTGCAGCAGCAATAGTACTTGGGAGATCATTAATTCAATTAGCAGATTTTCTAAAAATCGACGTTTGCGCTTCGCAGCGTAATAACTATTTGAGTTATTTAGAAAACTGGATTGTCGGAAACGGAGAGACAATTCAAAGCACTTTGAGGGATAGATTGATTTGGTTACCAGAGTTGCGCACTCAAAAAGATTATTTATCAAAAGAAATGGAACTAACTGATTTGCCGAAAGCTCTAAAAAAATCTTTCGAAGATAATCGTACACTAACTCATTCAGTTAAAATGTGGATCGAATCCAAAGACTTCAGATTTGTAGAAAAGGCGATTGCTCATCTGGAAGATGACAATACATCAAATGAATTAAGGCGTGACTATCGGGAAAATTTACAAGGTTCCAGACTTGCCCTTAAAGAATATATAGACTCAGCCAGGGAGTCTATAGAGCAAGCATGGGTGGACAGTGTTCTTTTAGATGATGAACATTCAGAAATGCTCGGTAAAATCGAGCAGTTTCAACCAGACAAAGAGATGAATATCGATTTTGCCAATACCGTAATCAAAAATGAAATTCTGGACAAACTAGCCAACGCTCGGCAAGCAAGACTTGCACATTATAAAAGAGTTTGGGCAGACTTGGAAAACAAGATATCTATGATTACCGATAAGAAGGAGGTTCTAGAACCAATTGGCTCAGCTGTGCGCGCAGCGATTCAAGATGGTGAAATAAGGGTTCTGGGTGAATCGATTTCTCACTTACTTGAAGTCATAGAGATGGGTAAAGAAATAGATGAGACTCTCTTCCAACGAAGAGAAAAACCCACACGCGGGGTTCTTGTCGATTTTATATCCAAATTGCCTGAGATAGAAAACTTTCTCCTTCAGAACAAAAAACTTGAAGGAGTTATGAATGCAATTAAAACTAAACAGACAATCCTATCAATTCACTATAGCCAGCTTATCGCGGATCGTCTCGACAGTGCTTACGAGGGTGTCAAAGCATTCTATGAACTAGGCAAAAGCCAAAGCGACCAGAATCTATCAGCCAAAAGTGTTAGAAAAATATTGTCATTTTTGGGCTACAGGCCTTTTAATGGTAATACCATACATGCTGAAATTAAATCTAAGACAACAGACATGCTCTACCTCAGAGCCTCGGTTACTGCGGCAAATTTGGCCAGACCCATATCGGAATTTGGTAGTTTAATAGAAGGAGCCCTCAACGTCCTTGTTCTCTGGGAACGGCCCATAGCAGAAACCATTACCTCACACATTCAAAGGCTCAACCTTGATCGACAAGGAGTGGTGGTTCTTTATCCCGGTCGACTAAATCAGACTCAAAGACGAGAAATTTTGAAACTCTGCCGGTCTCAAAATATTACCATCGCAGTTCTTGATGAAACATTACTTGTCTATTTGACGAAAGAACGAGGGGAACGCTTGTCCCCTTTCCTGAAATGTGCCCTGCCTTTTACTGCCCTAAACCCTTATAAGCCGTTTGTACAAGGAGATGTTCCATTTGAAATGTTTTATGGAAGGCACCGAATGGCAGATAGCCTCCAGCAGTATTCAAATTGCCTTGTATACGGTGGTCGTCAACTGGGAAAATCTGCTCTTTTAAGACATGTGCAGAGGACGTTTCATAATCCATCTTTAGAGCGTTATGCTCTTTATGCTGACATAAAAAATATAGGGGCAGCTAATTCTCGCGATGCAAACAGATATCAAAACGAAATATGGGAACGAATTAGAGACGAACTGAAAAACCATGGACTACTTAAACCCACAATCCACACATATAAACCCGACATTTTAAAGAAGCACATTCAGGAATTTATCTCGGAAAAAAAGGATCGTAGAATACTCTTTCTTTTTGATGAAGCTGATAATTTTCTTGATGCCGATTCAGAATCAAAGGCATTTCCTGTACTTCAAGACCTTAAAGAATTAATGTCCAATACAAATCGAAGATTTAAAGTGGTGTTTGCAGGTCTGCAAAATGTACAACGATTTCAGGGCATTCCCAATCAACCACTGGCTCAGTTCGGAATCCCGTTGAAAGTTGGTCCGCTTGAACCAGTGGATGCCGCGCAACTCGTGTGGGAGCCCATGGAGTTTCTGGGGATTGAAATTGATGATGCAACTGCTTTGAGGATTTTGTCCTACACCAACTACCACGCCGGTCTCATACAATTCTTCTGCCAGAAGCTTGTGGATCGAATTTTCAAGAAGGAGCCGCAATATGGGCCAACCAAGATTCAGCGTGAAGATATAGAGGCAGTTTATAAGGAACAAGCCGTCCGGGATGAAATTAGACAAAGATTAAATCTGACCCTCCAGTTAGATACCCGTTATCAGGCCATTACTTGGGCATTAATTGAAGAGCAGAAGTCCGACCGTGACGGGTATTCCCGATCATTTGCTCCGAAAGATGTCCTTGATCTTGTCCGTAACTATTGGATTAAAGGGTTTGCCCACACGGAAGTCGATGACATGAGCAGTAAACTGGACGAAATGTGCGCTCTCGGCATTCTGGTTCGAAATTCCGACGGATGCTTCAGGCTTCGCAGCCCCAATATTGTCGCTCTCATGGGACCAAACATAGATGTTCGTTTGAGTGAGCTAAGCAATAAAGAGCCGGAGGAAAAATTTCGCCCGGATTCTCATCATACTTTGCTTGACAGAGAATGCCGCAAATATAGTCCTCTCACATACTCTCAAGAACGCGATCTCACTATTCGCGGTTCAGGGGTTAGTATGGTTTTTGCCTCTTTGGCACTCGGTCTATCCAATTTGGCCGATGCATTCCTTATGTTGATCCCTCAAGGATACATTGAAGAAGGTATAGGTGTCATTCAGGATATTCCCGACAATATAAGAATACCGGCAATGCTGAGTGATTTTGTTACTGCAACACTGAAAAAACATAGTAATGCCGAGCAAATTATTTTTTTATTCAGACCTAAAGGTGGTGCCGTGTTCTTGGAGAAAATTGTATCCGAAGCATTGAGCATCTGTGCGCGTCAACAGAACAGAACTAGCAATCGCATGATCAAAATCCTTTTTATCTTAGATTCGGAAACAACTGAAAATTGGATGCTTCTCGCACCAGAAAAGCGTGATGATTTAGAAACTAAATGTGACGCCGTTTTGTCTCCAAAACTTTGGAATGTGGAAGGAATTCGCCACAGACTTGACCAAGAGGATAAACTTTCCGCTCCAGAAGTTTGTAGGGCAATTATGGATGCAACGGGCGGTTGGACTTACTTATTAGACGATTTATTCAATTTTTATGATCAAGAGAGCAACCTCTCAGAAGCTGCTCGTGAGTTTAAACGAAAGCTTTTTGAAAAAGGCTCGGAGCATTATGGATCTTTCTTGAAAGCAGTATCTCTGTGTGGACTTCCGGGTACTATAGAAGTTTTTAATGTCTTCAACGCGATGGGATCTGTTGATGAATGCGATTTGCCAGATCTCTATCAACTTATTGAGACTGAAAATGCTAAAAGACCTACACAGGAAGATGTTATGCGCGTCATCGAATACTTCCGACGCTTTCGTATTCTCCAAATAAGCGGAACGAAAGTTCAACTTGATGGTATGGTCAAAAAAATGCATGGAATTTAATGATGAGTTCAATACTTCATTCCATGTTCAGATTACCCACCATTGAACGTTTCATGGATAACGCTTTATCTCAACTGAGAAATGGTATCTCAGGTCTATTTCTTTTGCCGAAATCGATTCCCTTGGATGATTTCCAATTCGAAATCAGGGCAGAATTTGACCTTAGGAGAATTGATTACCTGGAAATTGACCTTAATAATGCAAGTGATAGTGATTGCCCTGTAATTTGTTTATGTAAAGCTGTTAATATCCAATGGAAAGATCCTACGACTCCAAGAATACTTTCACAATTACCAGATTCATGCATTTTAGGGGAACCGATCCCAGACATGGTTTGGATTAAGGGACTTGAAAATCAGGCGAGCGATACAATTATGCAGTGGATCAATGCATCCCAAATATGGGCGGAAAATGGAAAAATTATCCGTGACAGAGGCTATCGTTTGCCATCTATTTGTATTGTTCTCCCTACAAGTAAGTGTATTGACGTCCCCAATAACGATATTTTTTTTAGAGTTTATTGCTGGTGGGGTATGCCGTCCCTCTTAGAGACACGTATGCTCTGCGCTGAAATTGATGGTTTTGTATCGGACGACTCAAACTGGCGGCGATACATTGTTCCTCATTTATGCGCCGGGGATTTGTTTCTGCTGTCCCATTTATTTAGCGCAAAAAGCCTTGATGAAAAAGAGATTGGGCTGTCTCTCATGAACGCAGCTTATGAAAGAGGATGGACAAGAGATTTTCTCGTTTCCATAGGCGCCGGAGATTACATGTCACTCAACAATCTCAACATCTTTCACGAAGAGGAGGACCCTTTTGGTGCACTGTTTAAATTGTGGGGCGAAGGCATAGTGAATAGTTATCCTGGCACAGGACTTTTTTTCAGCAGTCCTGCGTTATATGTCATGGGAAAACATGCTGAGATCCGTCATAGACTATGGTGTGGGCAATTGGAACTGGTGATGCCCATGCTCAACAATGTACGTTTAGCCATCTGCAGCTATCTGACAATGAAGCATGGCAAAGACTGGCCTATAAGATATTCTAAACCCAAAGATCCTCAGGAGGAAGCAGCAGTAAGAGAAAACCCAATAAACTGTCAGTTTGGTCATTTGGAGACAGTACTTTTTAACTGGCCAGGTAGAATACATATTTTCAAATCACTTGCAAATCACTTGAAAGTGTTACGGTATTTTAGAAATGAGATTGCTCATAACCGTTCCATAAGATTTTGTGATTACCAAGATATTTGTGAGACGGTTGAGCAAGTTCTATCGATACTGAGAAAGGAAACTTCTTTCCCTTAAATCTTTAGATCAGATTTCAACAATCACTAGCTTTTTTCTTCAAAAAATAAAAAGCCGGACATAATCAAACTTCATTTGACATCCTCCATCATCGGTAGTATTTTAATATCAAATATTGCCGGTGAATCTATCAGTCCGATAGACACAAACCGGCCCTAAGAGATCTGAAAAAGTTGGTCTCCCTGAGTAATCAGCAAACTCAAGGAGACCTTTTTTATTTTGGGGGAACGAGCGATGACCATTATATTTTCTGAGCCAACATTTGGCGACAAGCTTTTGGCGGTTATGGGAAAGAAGCGGGCGATCTTTATCCCGGACATATACGGCAGATTTGGGAAATACGCCTACGGGAGGGCAGTTAAAGAGCCTTTCCTGCGAGCTCTGACCAGACCGAAGAACCAGGATTTGGAAAAAGGTTGGTTTTACCAAGATGAAATGATGCCGCAGATGAACGAAAAAAAAATAAAGGACAGTTAATTTAGCGACAATTATGCCTGGGTGATTGTCAGATCGGCAATCATACACAGACCCTATGAGGTTTGAAAAAGTTAGCCTCCGTGAAGTGAACACGTTCATTTTGGGGAGGTTTTTCATTTTGGAACTGGTTGCTACCTATATTATTTATAAAATAAACGAGAGGTGTCTT
>Ga0209201_1004619_pt1 | contig 10958 bp, 10 predicted proteins | sample AD_UKC055_MetaG_FD_184411 | JGI IMG/M metagenome (GOLD analysis project Ga0209201, IMG submission 184411) | Active sludge microbial communities of municipal wastewater-treating anaerobic digesters from USA - AD_UKC055_MetaG (SPAdes) (version 2) | ecosystem: Engineered > Bioreactor > Anaerobic >... | reverse complement strand
GACTATGTATGGGATATTAAAGACATATATCCTTAATTTCCTCTTGACATTCCCATTGAAGGGTTTATACTGTTATTAGCGGACTGTAGAGTTAAGAACTCGAAAGGGCGGGAAAGGTGGTTTCAGATATGACCCCAATCCCGCCCAACTTTTTTAAAGCCCCCGTAGCTCAATGGATCGAGCGACAGTCCGCTAAACTGATAATTCGAGTTCGATTCTCGACGGGGGCGATTTTTTTATTTTCCCTCAAACTGACCCACTGCCTCCTTTTCATTCGGCTTCCCTCCCCTTTGGCTTCCTTAATTCAAACCATATATGAGGAATCCCCTGGCGTTTGCGGTCTGAGGTTCAACGACTACGTTCGCCCCTGCTGCTTTGCCTATATAGGACGCGCCTCCGCCTCCGAGGATAATCCTCTCCACCCTGTACCCATTCCTTTCCACGGTGGACATATACTTATCCAGGACAGTCATGATCCTACCCGTGAAGAAGTCGTCAAGTATGCTTTGTGTGTCAATGACCCGTTTCTCCCCCATGTGCGTTATGCTGCCGTCCTTCAGGAGATGTTCCACCAGACCGTCCCTGTCGGGGGAAAGGAAGATGAAGTATTTCCTGGTGTAGGCATCCCTTACCATATCGTAGAGTTCACTGACACCATGCGGATAGGACTTTGACATGTCGCCTCTGTACTTGCCTTCAGCGAAGAGCACGACGTCCATTGTGTTGTAGCCGATGTCCACGACAACTGTTGTTGTTTCGATTTCCTCCGGTGATCCGTTCTCGCTCAGATATGCAAAAAGTATCCCTGCGCCCTGAGGAACAAATTGCACCTCGGAAGGAACGGAAATTCTTCTGCCGTCTTCACACCTGATATCCAGTTGCCGTATGCTGTTCTTGAGAAGCTGCACCCTTTCCCCGCTGAATACCTGCGGGGGGAGACCAAGCACAATGGTCTTTATATCAGCCTCTACCTCTACCTTCGACAGGCAATGACCGATAATCGCAAAATACTCGTCGGTGCCCACGAAGCTGGGTCCTACCCTTGAGCTTGTTACGGTTTCATACCCTACAAGATAAGGCCTGTCATTCACCCGGATGATCTCAAAGGTCTCGTTGAACGACCTCGCGGGTATGTATCTGCTCACCACTGAAGGGAAGACGTGAACGTTGCTTTTGATCCAGTTGCGGTACACCATCTTTGTGTACCCGTACCCTATGTCGATGCCTGCTACCATCTTTTTGCCTCCTTAAATAGATTTTTTAAAAGCGACCGCTGCCGATGCCCCGTTCCGGGGTTTTTCCTCTTTTACAGATGCTACACTCATCCGCTCCTGGAGGAGCTTCAGCGCCTCGATGCAGTACCCGCCCCTCAGTGCTTTCGGAACGGCTTCGAGAAATTCAATAAGCCCGCTGTGGTGACGCGCGTCGAGCGTGAACCGGTATGCCTTCCTGTTTTTTCCGGTTCCGCTTTTCGGGCCGCCTCCTTTTCTGCCCTTTGTCATATCCTTCATCGCCGGTTTCCCTCCTGAAAAAAGTATTTTAAAACCATCCTTCACAACCCCTGCCCTTACACGGGGCTATTTTGCCCTTTAAGGGCACCCTTGCAGGGCAATTCACGCCTTTTGCACTAAACAGGTATTACTTCCTTGACGATGCAAAACAAGAATAGTCAACAAAATGCAAATAACGTTAAGTTGGGACAGCGCAACCCATGACACACGTAGCTTTACGTGCAAAGAAACGATACGTACAGGCACGGAAAGTCAAGTAAAGGCTTTAGCGCCTGACACAGGAAAGAGCGGAAACGAGCATTTCAGCATGTTTCCCCGTGGATCCCCTCGATCTCCCCTGGTTTCCCCACACACCCCCTGGAAAAAGGGTGAACGGCCAGTGCACCTGATATGCGTTATCACGCGGAAACGGATGCTTTTTGCCCTCAGGTCTGCCATCGAAAGACGCAACTCTGGTCATTTTTCCCCGCTTCTTTCGCCTAAAAATCCCAAAAGACCCTTTTTATACGGAATCTTTTCATGATGGAATACACCGCGCCTCCAAATCCCTGCATCGGCCAGGGAGCGTAGTGCTGGAGCCTACCCTTCGCCTCGCGGAACACATCCTGTTGCGTATCCCCCCCCCACAAATACAGAACTGCGCACACGGTCGTGCAGGTTGTTGATAAAATGGAAGCAGATATCCTCTTGCATACCGAGGGCCTTTATCGCCTCTTTTCCCCTTTCTTCGGGGGCGAAGAAGTTCAACCAGCAATCATGGATCTCCTTCTCCGTTTTTATCACCACGGCAATCGGGAACTCATTCTTCCGGAGGCCGGACACTGCGACAGGCTCATACACCATCACGCTTTTGTACGGCGAGCACGCTGCAAGATGGTTTTCAAAACTCACCATAATATTTTCACCTTCTTTCAGAAAATATTGGCGCGGCTGTTGCGGCCCCTGACTCTTGGAGAGGGGGCCCTTTTCCGGTCACGGTGGCTCAGGGAGCCTACCGCCGCGAAAAGGCTTGCCGGGCTCTTGTTGTTTTACCCTCGCAGGCGGGCTTTACCGGACGGGCAACCCCGTCACCAAAAAGGAGGCTCTGCCATAGGTATTCCCTCCGGGACAAAAGATCATGCCATATAGAAAGGGTATTTGTTTGCACTACCGGTAGAATGGCGGGTCTCCTCCATACAGAAAGTGACGCGCCTGAAAAATCTGCGCATCACCCCCTCAATCTTCAGAAAAAAATGGTAATACTATAGTAGAGACAGTCTTAGTAGATCGACGAACTTATCGTTCCACACCCGACATGCAGTGGTTCCTGTAAGGCAGGGTAGTGCCTCCTATCCAGCGTCATTACAGGGAGTTACAAGGCCCTGCGTGTTTTGGATGCCCCTATCGGCATCCTGATTAACATTCCTCGGTCCACGGTGGAATGTCTTGTTTCAGAGGCAGTGGAGGGAAAGCTCACCTGACGAGTTCGTGGCGCAACTAACGACAGAGATTCTCCCCGATGCAGTGCCATAGCTGTGCCCATACGCCGGTGAAGGGGAAAAAAATCACCCGTCATGAGGTCATTTCCCCCTATACAGCAGCACGCTATCCGACATGAGGCCCCTTGCGGGCTTGATAACCTGAGGTTTGCCTTTGAGGTTTATCTTTTAGGGTTTGCCTCTTTAACCTGTGAGTTTGCCCTGAATGTGTTGTTTCAGGGCGACATGTGCGGAGGTGGAGCGTCATGATAAAAAACCCCTGATACCCCTGATAAAAACTCCTCATGATACCCCCAAACCTGGCGCATTGCAAGACCTTGTTGCGAAGCTAAGAAACCCGGAATGAGCTTCATGAAATGAACGCCAGTTCATGCAATGAGCTTCGTGGAGGGCGCAGCGAGCATGGCCATGATAACTTTCATAAGGTTCTCATGGGGACTCTCATAAATGCCAGCGATCCGAGGTGACCTGGGAGGCGAAAGATTTCGAGGCGAGGGTTCAGGGCGGAAGCGATGAACAGAGCAGAGGCGAGAGGTCTTGAGCAGGATGGGTCACGAGGGGAGCGTGTGCCACACATGCAGCTCCTGCCCTTTGCTTCGCATGACCTTCCAACCGGTGTTTTCCTGATAAGCTCCTTGATAATATCACAGGCGCAAGCCACGAGCAGAAAGCTGGTGGCGGCAAGCCTGCTGGCACTGAAAGTTTTTCTCCACCCGTCTCTCAGCATAAGGGCGGATGACGGTCGAGGTCCTGAGCCGAACGCGGGATGTAAGAACTTCCGAAGGGATAATCCCGAAGGATGATACACCCGAACGGGGAATCCCCGGAGGGTGAGAAAGCCGGAAGGCTGCATGCCTGGGCAAGGCTGCACGCCTGAAGGCGCCTTACCCTGAAGGTGCTGCCTTACCCTGAAGAAGCGATGCATAAGCGGAGCGACAGCGAAGCTGGGGACGATTTCTTAACTATTAGATATTATTCAATAATAAGAGTAAAACCGCAAAAAAAGCTTTTTTTTGCATTTTATTTCGGTACATGCTTCGTTTCTTTTCAAAAAACCCAAAAAAATGCAGTTTTCATATCCTAACTATAAGAAATCATTGCATATGGCATATCCGGGCAAGCCCTTCTTTGACTGAACGGCTATGAAATCCATGTTTCGTATTCTACCGTGCCCAACTTACTGATGGTGCTTAATCATATCTCTCATTTTATTTCTGGTCGGATATTCTTGTTTTATTATAACAACCAGCGTAAAATATCTCTAACCTATGAGCAATTATTTTACGACTGCAGAGGCAGCTAAATATCTCGGAGTCACGCCATCTCGGATTCGTCAATTTATTGTTGGGGAACGTTTAGAATCTGTAAAATATGGTCGCGATCACCTTATCCGTAAAACAGAGTTGGAGCGATTCGCTAAAAACGGAAAGAAAAAAAGAGGCCGTCCAAAAAAAGTTGAATAAATTACTTTCGTATACGTTAGGTTTATGATATATTATCACATATGAATAATCTTTCAACATCAAGGCAACATCAACACCAACAAATAACATGGCCCACTTCTCAACAACCTGTTGCGGTTTTGCAGGGAGACATACGAGATACTATACATCATCTGCCCGATAACTCTTTTCAGTGTGTTGTAACATCCCCGCCTTACTGGGGTGTGCGAGATTACGGCATAGAAAGACAGATTGGGGCCGAAAAGGAGTTAGATGAATACCTTAACACACTCGTGAATGTCTTCAGGGAAGTACGGAGGGTTTTAAAACCAGATGGCACATTCTGGCTTAATATCGGCAACACTTATACATCGGGTGGCCGGAAATGGCGTCAGGAAGATGTAAAAAACAAGGGTCGCGCAATGTCGTATAGACCACCTACACCTCCAAAGCTAAAGAAAAAGGATCTCATCGGTGTTGCATGGCTCTTAGCCCTTAAATGTCAGGAAGATGGTTGGTACCTGAGAAATGATATTATCTGGTACAAACCAAACTGTCAACCCGAGAGCGTAAAGGATCGTTTTACTGTTGCCCACGAGTACCTTTTCTTATTCAGTAAATCAGAACATTACTACTTTAACCAGGAAGCCATAAAGGAACGCACTGCGAATGGAAACGGTCTGAAAAACAAGAGAACTATATGGTCGATTAACACAGAGCCATGCCCCGAAGCACACTTTGCTGTGTTTCCCAAAGAGCTTGTCCGTCCCTGTATTTTAGCAGGAACCCGCCCGGATGATATTATACTTGATCCATTTTATGGGACGGGGACAGTTGGTATTGTTTCAAAGGAACTTGCGAGACGTTGTATCGGTATTGAACTGAAAAAGGAGTATATTGATATTGCCAGTAAACGAACTTCTAATGTGCAAACCGTGCTTACTCCGAAGGTATCATAAATTCCCATGTTGCATGGACTAAACAAAGTCGCTTCTGAAGATTCTTAACCTGTAATTTACGCTCACTGCCTCCGTCAAAGTATAGCTCAAAAATCAATTTTTTTTCTTCATCGTGAACGCGGCAATATCCGGGCTTTGGATATTGTCTACTCCTTATCATCATCTCTAAATTTCCTGTTTGTGCCTTCATAAAAATGTTTTTTGGAATCTCAACTAGCTCATACTTCCATCTTGGGGCTCTTGCTAAAGTACGCAAAGTGAGAATTTTATCATAACTCTTCATATGTTTTATAAATTGATCCCTTAGTCCTATAAGATCTTTGGGATCATTTTCCCAATTTCCAGTACCAAGCTCCATAAACTTGCTTATCCAAATGGTATTCTCTTTTATCCCTTTATCTGCTTGGGTCTTAAGCGAAAGCTTAACGCCATTTATTGTTGCGTCATGGCCAGGGTTTCCTTTGGGCGCGAGCTCGGTTTTGTAACCACTCATTTTCAAAACTTTTACCAAAACATATTCAAATTTGTCTTTGCTAAATGGTTCCGATGAAAAGCTGTGATGAATACGAAGAGCATCGCCGAAGTTTTGCAAGGATTTTTCATCAAAGATGCTATCAATATTCAGCTTGAAATAATGTTCAGCAGAAAATACCTGCGTAACCCGGTGAAGCCACTCCAATTGACCTTCAGTTAGTTCGGGTATCTCCTTAACCAGTAGTTTAATTAATCGTATTTTTTCATCTGTCATAATATGTTCCGGTACTGTGTCGATACCTTAATATGTACTGATATAAAAGATAAAAACAAGCAAAAAAATTACAATAAACCACTACCGTTCCGCTTCTCTATTGCCAACGTATTTTAGTTATTTTGCAAGGGAAAAATCTGTTGATCAGACGAACTTTCAGGGAAGTAATACAGATCAAGCGCACAGAAACCCGGAAAGGAGGCAGTAATGATGAACGGACCAACCCTCCGCAGGGCACCTGTTGTCCCCTCATCGACCAACGTGCCGGGGCTCCGCATCAATAGCGGCGTCAACTACGCCGCCGCGAAGGCCCTGGAACACCTGAAAAAAGGCATAGGCCAGTCGAAGCGCTACTACATGAAAGCCTACGGCCAGTCTCCGCTTATCCACGCCTACAAGACCCTCACCCGTTACGCGGGGATCTTCAACAACTTCAAGGACACGGTTCTCATCCCCGGAGGCGGCAACAAGCTCAGCAAGATCACCACCGGTCACATCGACAGGCACTTCGGGAACCTCATAGAGGACGGCGCCTCGGAGAAGACCGTTGCCATCAACGCCTCTGCCCTCAACAAGTTCTTCCACGCCTTCGGAAGGTACGACCTGGTGGAATACATCAATGAGACAAGGGCTGCATGGAGGGAATCCGCAGTCCCCTCATCGAGGACCGAGCCCTTTGTGGACCCCGAGCGGGTGATTCTCTCCATGAGGTCCCCGTATCACGCCGGCGCGGTCATCCAGTATCTTACCGGGGCGAGGGTCGCCGACATCAGGAAGGTCTGCGAGTGGGTGCATAGGAATCCCTGCTCTACAAAGATCCATATCCTGAAGTCCAAGGGCGGAAAGGACAGGGTCATCGGCTTCCCGGAGAGGTTGCACCACCTGGGGCGCATCAGGGAGGCAGTGCGTATCCTCGGGGGCGGGGATATCGACTGGCCCGCCTTCCTCAAGGCGTACACGAAAGAGGTGAAGGCGTCCGCCAAAAAGAACCGTGAGATCTATACCGGCCCCCACGCCTTCCGGGTGAACTACGCAAACAACCGGTACGAGGAACTGGCCTTGCGCAGCATGAACTCAAGGGAGGAAGAGGAAACGCTCATAACCATCACCGAGGAGCTCGGCCATTCGAGGATATCTATGGCGAAGTACTACATACCTGCCTTCAGGCAATAAAAGCCTGGAAGGCGGTTGCCTGAGGGCAGCAAAGCCTTCAGGCAGTCATGAACTGATCGACCTCTCAGGGCTTTATGTAGGCGTTCAGCCCTACGACGAGATGCTTTCCCTCCACCTGGGCGTCGGTAACCACGTTCCCCCGCGTGCTGGCGACCACGAGGGTCTTGCCCGATGAAGACGGCGTCGGTTTTTCAAGGTCGATCTCGATGAAGAGCTTGTTGTCCTTTACCTCTACTTTCATGGCCATAGTTAACCCTCCTTATTCAGCCACCGCGAACGGTCTTTTGAATTTTGAACCTGGCAACGTCCCTTGACCCTTTCTTCATGGTATTCCAGAGATCCAGTTTGGCCTGTATGGAAAGCCAGCTCTCCGGCGATGTATCCGTGGCCTTTCCGATCCGGATGGCCATCTCGGGGCTCAGGCTGCACCATCATTATAACAACTTACTGAATAAATAATAACATATCCATCTCCATACATGAAAACATGTCATGGTTGGAGTGTACAAATCTCACGAACCATCTTTTTCTTTTACAACTATAACTATTGCTTTTGAAGGACAAACAGCAACACACATGCCGCAAGCTATACATAACTCATTATTCACCTTTGCCAAACCGTTTTTCATCGATATCGCAAGACAGATGCTGTCAGCACAGATGCCGCAGCCCTTGCACTTGGCAGGATCGACTTGAGCAAACAGCTGCTTCCCTTCATGTATGAAGTGAAGCTCGTTGGCAGGTTTTATATGCTTTAAGCCTATACCCCTGAACTCATCAATAGAAGAGTAACCCTGATCACTCATGTAGCTTTCAAGAAAACTGACATCTCTACCGAGGAGTTTCCGGCCTTGGAAGAGTATAGGACTAACCATTTCGACAGCCTTCGCTCCGAGCATTATAGACTCCACTACGTGCTCAGGCTTGCTTATTCCGCCACAGCCTATAATGTCAATTCCAGGGACAAATCGGGCTATGCAGGCAATTTGTTTGTAAGTGATAGGCCGGAGCCAGTCACCTCCGATTGCGGCAAGCGGACTGCCATCGAGGTGTGGCCAGACTGTTTTACCCTTACAATAGATATCCGGTGCAGTTGCTGTTATCGCCATATTGCTACAGGTAATAAACTTGCCGCCGCTATCTCGTATCCGTCTTGCCAGCTCTATTACACGCGGGAAACCTGTTTCAGGGCTTATCTTGACACCTACAGGGATGCTCACCGCCCTTGACACCTCCCGCACGACCCTTTCTACAAGATTAAACTCATCGCCAAGGAACAAACCGGGAGGATACAGAGGAAAATCTCTTTCCAGATACCCTTCCACGCATTGATCCAGTTCTGTCTGTGCTGAAGCGGGAGTGGCAAGGTTCAGTTCAATCAGATCAACTCCGGCCTCCTCATGAGCCATAGCCCCTGCTACAAAGGTCTCAACAAAGAACCCCAATCCGCCAACATTTGCGATAAGAGGAATATCTTTTGGTTTTTTTTCCCTCAGTTTTTTAATCAGTCCAGCGGTTGTGTGTAAAAAAGCGCCAGCAGCGCCCTGAACTGTTCCCCCTCCCGGCGGAAGAGAATTCATGGAAGCTCTCTCATCGGTCTTAAAAAAGATCATGGGGCGTGGTAAGTTTTTCCGCGCTGGCAAGGGTCTCGCCCTTTTTCCCAGATCGCGGAGAAGAGAATCGGGAACATGAATAGTGTGAGGCAAGCATATGAAGCCAGCACCTTCATGTATATGCTTGAAAAATATTTCGGCATAGACATCCATCGTCAGTTGTTCCCTTCTCACGGGTGGAGACCCTATCGGCCCAACGCCGACAGGAGTCCGCAATTTTACACCGGCGAGATTTACGCTTAGATTATGCATATGGTTCTTACTATCCTTCCCCATCGCCCGACCTCCCATTTTCTATGTTTGATCCTTGCATTCCAATTTGTCATTTCCGGGCTATACGACATTGCCTGAATGGCAGCTTCGATATGTTCTTTTCGGCTAAAGGCTCCCAAACTGAAACTGACCTGCCCCATTTATTGTACCACCTCAAAAGTTAGTTTCTCAACCAATTGACCGCTCCCCAAAAACTCTGGTCATGCCATAATGTTAGTCTTCCATTCCAGGCTAAATTACATTGTGCATAAGTTTTGTTTTACGATCATCTCCCTGTTCGCCGCTCCCGGAGGGACCATGGGGAAGACATTCTCACTGTAATGGATGGGAACGTCGATGATGCAAGGTCCCTTTTCCTTCAGTATAAGCTCGATAGACTTGACGGGGTCGATCGCATCTTCGAGGTTTATGCCCCGGATGCCAAACTGACGGCCGATGGCGGCAAAATCGAGCTTCGAATCAAACCGCGACGCAATGTAGTTCCTGTTGAAAAAGAGCTCCTGCTGCTGTCTCACAAGACCCAGATGCCGGTTGTTCATGATGATCACGGCGGCCCTCAAGCCGAGGTCTGCGAGGGTCGCCATCTCCTGGATATTCATCTGTATCGACCCGTCCCCGCTGATACAGATAACCTGCCTGCCGGGATGGGAAAGCGCAGCGCCTATGGCCGCCGGCAGACCGAAGCCCATCGTCCCCAGACCTCCTGATGTAAGCAATGTCCGCGTCCGGCGGAACGGGTAGGCCTGCGCAACCCACATCTGGTGCTGTCCCACATCGGTAGTGACGATTGCATCCTCTCCTGCAATACTGCTTATCGTTCTGATAAGGTTCAGCGGGTTTAGCGGGTCATTTGATTGTGGTGACGGAAGGGGATGTTCGCTTCGTATCGTCCCGATCCGCCTCGTCCACACTTCACGGCCGTTGTTTTCCACGAGGGGGATGATACGTTCCAGGGCCGCTTTTATATCAGCCACGAGAGAGGCGCGGGTCTGTTTGATCTTTCCGATCTCCGATGGGTCGATATCTATATGGACTATCGATGCCAGGGGGCAGAATTCTTTTACGCAGCCGACAGCCCTGTCGTCGAAGCGCACCCCCATGGCAAGGAGAAGGTCGATCTCGTCAAGGATGTAATTGGTGCACGGCGCCCCGTGCATGCCGAGCATACCAAGATACAGGGGGTCGTCGGGGCAGAACGTTCCGAGCCCCATGAGCGTCAGCGCAACAGGTATGGAATTCTTTTTTGCAAGTGCAGTAAGAGATCCTGCCGCCCCAGCGGCTGTTATCCCACCGCCCGCGTATATGAGAGGACGCTCCGCATTGTTGATCAGGCGTACGATCTCGCCGATTGTGCCGTCGTTTATCTCCTGATGAGCCGGCGCCGCAGGCGCGTCGGGCCAGGCGTCCAACTCAACCTCCTGCAATTGGACATCTTTGGGGACATCGATGAGCACCGGGCCTGGCCGGCCGCCTTCGGCGATCCGGAAGGCCTCTTCTATTATGTACGGCAATTCGCGGGCGTCCTTCATGAGATAATTGTGTTTCGTGATGTTCATCGTCATCCCGAAGGTATCGACCTCCTGGAACGCATCGGTCCCGATCATAGAGGTCGGCACCTGGCCAGTGATGGCATATGCGTATTCCGATGAAGTCGGCCACGTGTTATGATTCAACCCGGCCACCTGTTCCGAAGCAAGCCGGCCAGTCATTATGATGGACCCGGCCACCCTGATCGGAGCCGTCAGGCGACGCATGGTTTCT
>Ga0209201_1004615_pt1 | contig 10962 bp, 6 predicted proteins | sample AD_UKC055_MetaG_FD_184411 | JGI IMG/M metagenome (GOLD analysis project Ga0209201, IMG submission 184411) | Active sludge microbial communities of municipal wastewater-treating anaerobic digesters from USA - AD_UKC055_MetaG (SPAdes) (version 2) | ecosystem: Engineered > Bioreactor > Anaerobic >... | reverse complement strand
AAAAGACATGCTGAGCTTTAAAGCAGGCAAACTCACTTTTTCGGCAGGGAGAAAAAGTTCGGGTTTTCTTCAAAAAGAGTATGTGCTTCACTATCTTGAGCTGATTGACGGCGAACTGACATTTGACAGTAAATGGCTTCTTGAGCCGAGCGACATCACATTTCCTGAAACTTTTCCGTTCTTTCCGCTTGAGGAGGTTTTTATTAAAAATCTCAGTGTTTCGGCGATGATAGACGGTCAGAATGGTTTTATTGCAAAGAACATAGATATTTCGGGCAACGGAAAATATGAAATTGAAATGGCTGATAACAGATATTTTCACTCTTCGCTGAAAGAGCCGGTCATTGTTGACCTTTATGCAAACATTGAGGCAAAAGACTTTTTTTATGCGATAGATAATATTGCAGTTTCATCAAAAGGGATGGTCATTTCGGGAGAAAAGAAAGGAGAAACGGGAAACCTTTCGGGCAGGGTCGCCGTAGATTTGAGTGAGGCAGTTGAAATCTTTTCACAAACTGCAAAAGGCGAGGTTTATGCTGACTATGTCCTTGATATTGCAGGGAAAGTGCCAAAAATTGATACAACTCTAACTGTGTCAGGTCTTAATTATGAAGGGTTCAGACCATGGGATATTCATGCATTTTTACAGATAACTCCATCGACAATGCACATAGACCGGCTCAATTTGTTCCATAACGACAAGGTCTTTCTTTCGCTTGACGGAGTTTTTCCTTATAAAACCAAGGAAATCAAGGGAGTTGTGCGGCTTTACAGATTTGATCTTGATGACTGTCTGAGAAGAATGACCACAAGCGGCATTGTAAATCTCATCGTTTCAGGAAAAGCCGATTATGTTTTTTCTACGGAAACGCTGTCGGCTGATGTCAAGACCGATCTTGTTGTAAACGAGTTCGATGTAGGTAAAAAGGAGATACTTGATCTTCCGCGGGAAGTTTTTGTGACCGGCAATGTTACGGTCGGAGCAGATGGTGTTAAGCTTCACGACGGTATAGTGAAAACAAAGGATGAGACGAGTCGCCTTATCGTGAAGGATTCGTGGTTCGGTTTTGCAGACAGCATGAAATTTCACATTCCGGTAGTTGCCGGCAGCTGGATAAATCTGGAAGATGTTAACCAAATAACCGGCTTTAATGTAAAAGGGAGGGGTTCGATCGAGGCGCTGGTGACCTCTTTTTACGAAAATCCTTACATTACCGGCCGTTTTTCGGGGACAGGATGCTCTTTTCACGGATTTAATGCTCAGAGCTGTACCGTTGACACAAAACTTAAGGAATTTGTTCTGAGGATAGGTGTTGAAGACATTAAGCAGAACTCTATTTCATCAAAGGATTCTTTCGTTTCACTTGATTTTAATGATGAAATATTACCAGTCTCTTTTTTAATTAACGATGCAAAAGGATCTTTAAAGGATGCCGCTGCTGTTTTTGATATTCAGACCGATGCTTTTTCAGGCAATGTGGCTCTTACTGCAGAAGGAGTTTATAAGAACGGTCTTTCAAAGCTGAACGCTTCGCTCAAAGCTGACAATCTGAAGATCAAAGGAGTTCGTGCGGCAGATTCTTTCATTTTTAAAATAAACGACAAAGATCCTGTTTTTATTAACGGAATTGGGAATCTGAATTACGGAAAAAGTTCAATAGCCATTGAAGGGAGAATGTCAAAAAAAGATCTTGACACTGAAATATCGGCAAAATTTTCATCATTTTTCAAGGATGATTTTCCTCTGCCTGCCGACCTTGATTATGAAGAGCCGTCTCTTGATATCAAACTTGCGGGAATTCTTGACCATCCTGATGTTTCAGCAAAATTTGAAGCAAACGGCATATCGTTTTCCGGTGTTAAGCTGGGAGATCTCGCGGTTTCTGCTCAACTTGCCGGGGAGAATATGGATTTTGGCATAAAGGGAAAACTCGGGAAAAGCATTGTTTTCAGCGCTATGATGAAAGAGTTCAAACCGGAAAATCTGTCCGCTTCTCTCAAAATCAAGGATTTCGTTCACAAGGTGTCGGATTTCTTTGTTAAACTCTCTTTAAATGCAAAAATGGAAGGGGAAAATATTGATGCAAAAGTGACAACTCTGATGGCGGAAAAGTCAGGATTTTTTGTCAGAAACAACGCTCCTTTCAGTATTTCCGGCAAGATGGATGATCTTGAGATCGAGAAAGCATACTTTGACGGAGAAACGGCGAATTTCTTTCTGGAAGGAAGAATTGTCAATTATTCTCCGCATATATCAGCAAAAGGGACTCTTTTCCCAAGAATGGTTGAAATACTCTATCCCGGTGAAATAACAGGTGTTGACGGAAAATTCTATTTTGATGTAGCTCTTGACAAAGAGGATATCAAAGGCGAATTAAGAATGGTTGACGGATCTTACCGGCTGAAAAATCCCCAGATCATTTTCAGCGGTTTCAACGGGCTGTTAAGTTTTGACAAGAACAAATGGAAAATTGAGAATTTAAACGGATTTGCAGGAGGGGGAAGAGTTGTCCTCAGTGGTGAAGGAAGCATGTTCCCGTTTGACAACGCCGCTTTAAAGCTCAAGTTGACAAACCTGACAGGAAAATACGCTCTCACGGGAGATTTCGGTCTTTCGTCAAACCTCGACATAATCATGTTCGGTCCTGAACAGATATCAGTGAGCGGAGATATTGAGTTAAGAAATATCGTTTACAATCAGCCGCTTTCGCTTGATAGTGATTTTATAAAAATGATCTCAAAGCTTGGAAGAGAAAGGGCGGGAGCCCAAATTGAAAAAACCCTGCCGATAGATCTGAGCATCAGAGTTACCGGTAAGAACAACATCAGGATAAAGACAAATCTTATTGAATCAGACCTTTTCATTGATACGACTATCACTGGAACTGCCCGGAAACCTGAGATGTCAGGAACGATTCTCCTTAAAAACGGAAAGATCCAGTACAAGCAGAACGATTTTACAATACAGCGGGGCATCATAACATTTGAGGACGGCAACGGAATAAATCCTTTTATAGACTTGGAATCATTCAGAAATGTCACCGCCAAAGTTGTGGATGATGAAAAAGATTTCAAAATAATCATGACTGCAAGAGGCAACCCTTTTGACGGAGAGCTCGAGGTCAATTTTGACAGCATCCCTCAGCTTGATCAGCAGCAGCTTGTCTCTCTTCTTCTCTGGGGGAACATTGGGGACTCGTTCTCAGGTGACATTGCGATAGCGGCTGTCACCGACATTATGGGGATAACAACACAGGTGAGAAAGAATTTCAATCTTACAAAGTTCGAACTTATCCCTAAATATTCTGAATTTGATGACAAGACTGTCTTAAAGCTTGTCGCCGAAAAGGAGATATACAGAAATCTTTTTCTTTCTCTCGAGTCAAACCCTTCCGACACTACTGATCAGATAATTGAAATAAAATACAAGACAAAAAGTCTTGAAACGATCCTCGGATGGAAGAACAAGGACCGGCTTGAAAGCAGTTTCGGAGCAATAGGTTTTGATTTCCGGCTGGAGTACTATTTTGAATAAGCGTTTAACATTACTCTTCATATTTTTGTTTTTTGTTTCAGCCGAAATAATCGCTCAGGATATTATTTCAACAGTAGTGTGGGACACTCCGCTTGAAAAGGATAAGTTCAGCCGGCTGATAAAGGTTAAAGAAGGAGATGAGTTTTCAATAAAGAACATCAGAAGAACGGTCAAGCTTCTCTATGCGACAAAAAAATTTGAACAGATAGCGGTAATGCTTGAAAAGGAAAAAAACGGCGTAAAACTTATATTGAAAGGTTCTCCCCAGCTCATTATTACGGACATAAGCATAAAAGGGAACTCGAAGTTTTCCGACAGACAGCTTAAATCTGCTTCAGGAACAGGAAAGAACACCTATTTCTTTACAAGCGACCTTGAGAGAATAAGGGACGAAATAATCTATTTTTACAGAGAGAACGGTTTTTTCAACACTCTTGTCAACATTGCGACAGAAAAAACCGGTGAAAACTCAATTTCACTCAAGATAGTTATAATTGAAGGAGTTCAGGAAAAGATCAATGAGATCCGGATCTATGGATCAATGAACAAATCTGAAAAAAGGAAGCTCGAATATGAATTGGGAGTATCATTTAAAGGCAACCCCAATACTGACAAAAACATCAATGATATTAATGAGTTTATCAATACATATTTTAAAGACAGGGGCTATCTTGATGTTAATGTCAATACCGACCGTCTCCCGGGCGGGAAAGTAAGTTTTTCTATAAATAAGGGTCTTTTGTACATTCTTGACATAACAGGGGACGAATCTTTTTCACCGGATACTTTGAAAACAATAATAACAGGGCTGAGCAACTATCATTTCGATGCTGAAGGGATAAAAAGAAAACTTCTTATTTTTTATCAGGCATACGGTTTTCCTGATGCCGTTATCGATGTAGATATAAGTGATCTGTCACTGAGAAAAAACGATCAGACCAGAACCATATCGGTAAACATCGACGAAGGAGAGAGAAGACTCATTAATGACATTGTTTTTACCGGCGGCTCAAGTTTTAACAGAAATGTTGTTGTCAACCGTCTTAAGGATTTCATTGAAAAGAAAATAGAAGAGGAGAATTTTCCGCAGATAAAAATAACCCGTTCCCAGACCGGAGGCGGCTATAAAGATACAGACAACGAAAGAGTCAAGGCGCTGAAAAGAAGCAAAAAGGACAAAGTAATGCTTCCCGATTCTCCACTGGGGATACCGGAGGCCTATCTTGAAGACATAAAAGAGATCGTCGAAAAGGTCTATCTGAATGAAGGGTATATGGATATTTCTGTGTTAAGCGCCGAAATCATTGATAATTCCGAGGGACTTTATCTTCTTGTCGGAGTCAAGGAAAACACAAGGTTCATGCTCACAGGGGTTACCGCTACAACGGGGGATCCGGTGCTTGACAGGATAATGAAAAAAAAGATCCTTCTACCCAGGTCGATCCCGTTTAATGAAAATATCGTCGAAGCATATCGCAAAAGGATAAAAGAGTTTCTTTCTTCAAAAGGATATATTTTTGCACATATTACACATGATCTTGAATATGACGGGCAGAAGATCTTGCTTAAGTTCAAAGCGGAATATCTTTTTCCTGTCAAAGTTACCGAAGTTGTAATTGCCGGAAACTTCATCACCGAGGAATGGGCGGTAAAAGGGGCGTTAAGGATCAGGCCCGGAGATACGCTCAAGGGGGACACTTTCCAGTACAGAAGAAGAGATCTTCTTCAGACCGGCATGTACCAGTCTGTAATGATAAACTTTATCGATCCTGAATTTCCGTCGGAAGAAAAGGATGTTGTGGTAGTAGTAAGTGAAGTCGAAAGATTTAAGATCTCTCCGGGAATCGGAATAAGCAGTGATGAAGGTGGAAGAATATTCGGTTCCGCTGAATGGAGAAATTTCGGCGGTTCGGGATTTTCAACAAAGTTCAGTTTCAAGATCTCAAGAAAGATAGAACTTTTCATGGGAGATGAGTTCAAAAAGTATTATTCAAGTGATTTCACTCTTTTTGAGCAGTTTGAAAGAAAATTCAATCTTGCATTTCTTTTTCCTGATCTTTATCTTCCGTTCCTTCCCCTTTCTGCACAGGTCGAGGCGTTCCATATCCACGATATCAGAAGTAATGCAGGGCTTCCATACATGATTGACAAGAACGGTATGTACTTCAGTTTTTTCAGAAGGTTCAGCAACAATTATTTTCTTTCTACAGGTGTTGAAATTGCTTACCAGAATGAAAGAGATCACGAACTGGATGAAGCTGGCGATGTTTATTATAACAACATTGAAAGACTGGTCATTTCTCCTGAATTCAGGGGCTATATTGATTTCAGGGACTCGCTTTTCTTTCCGACAAAAGGATACAAGACCTTTTTCAAATATGCCAACAAGACATCGGTTTACGGTGAAGCGACAAGCATTTCCTATTTTGAGAACAATCTTTCTCTTTATATTCCTTTGCGTTACAGGATGAACTTTGCAGGAGAACTTGAACCTAAAGATACCCTTATTTACCACGCTTTCATTGAAACCGCTTTTCTTATCCAGCATTCCGGCGATCTTACTTCTGACGATGTACTTAAACTCGGCGGCAACACAACTATCAGAGGTTTTTTCAATGATGAACTTCAGCCCAATGATCTTGAAAATGAAAAATCGGCTGAAGGAAGATATTCTTTTGTGATGAGGAACGAACTCAGGTTCAAACTCATTGAAAGTTTTTATCTTATATCATTTTTTGACATGGGAAATCTCTGGCAGAAGCTGGGCAATATCGGAGATGGTTCGCTTTTCAGATATACTGCCGGCGGCGGATTGACTTATGCCTCTCCCATCGGAGCACTCACAGCACAGGTCGGGTTTAACATAAGACCCAGAGAAAACGAAGGAATCTGGGCATTCCATATTTATCTATCGACTTTTTAAGAAATTCTCAAAATTCGGTTATAATCGAAATTGTTTGTTTTTTTGCACATGACCGCCTGGGAATTTGAGAAGGTGCTGGGGAAGTGAAAATAGTGATGAGTTTGATATGTGAAAATAAACATTCTGGAGATTAAAAATGAAGAAAATTTTTAGAATCGGTTTCTTTCTGCTTCCTTTATCACTGCTTCTCAGATTCTTATTATCGTATTTTGGAAACTACAATTTTCTGAACTATTTAACTATGTATAAATGGGAGATGTGGCTTTATATTATTTCTTTTATTTGGTTTGGATTTGCGGCGTGGAATGAGTGGATAAGAAGAAAATGTCCGGTTTGTAAATCAAAGAGTTATGATCTATTGAGTTCAAAGGAAATTGATCGCTGGGTTGGAACAAAAAAGGTGCGTGAACGCCTTCCGGATGGGAAAACAAGAGAAAGGATCTTGAATACAACTTTTGTAATGATTCAAAATGATTATGGATGTAAAGATTGTGGAAAAGTATGGTCTGAAAGAAAAAAAGTGGAAAAATAAGGTTGCACATTGAAAATAGAAATAAATTTGGGAGTAAAATAAATTTTGTGTAAAAACTCGTTGATGATAAGAAAGTGATGTCTTAAACGAGGAGGGATTTATGGAACTCAAGAAACCTGATTTTTCGAAATTGATTAAGGAAAAGGGATTGAAAACACTGGAAGATGTAAACGGACTGATGAAGGAACTGAGAAAAGGGCTGTTGGAAAGCATGCTTGAAGGAGAACTGGATCATCATCTGGGATATGAGAAATACGAGAGGAAATCTGAATCCGGCACAAACAGTCGTAATGGTCACAGCTCAAAAAAGATAAAGAGTGAGAACGGAAGTGAAGAAATAAAAATACCGAGAGACAGAGAGAGCAGTTTTACTCCTCTGCTTATACCGAAGGGGAAGCGGAGTGTCGGAGTTCTGGACGAAGCGATCTATGCGATGTACAGCCGCGGATTGAGCTGTGAGGATATCCGTGGACTTGTAAAGGATATGTATTCGGTTGAAGTTTCAGCGGAATATATAAGCAGTGTTACCGACAGTGTTATAGAACATGTCAGGGCGTGGCAGAGCCGTCCATTGAAGCCGTGTTATGCCGCTCTTTTTCTTGATGCGACATTTTTCAATCTGAGGCGCGACGGACAGATAAAGAATGTTCCGCTGTTCACGATACTTGGAATTACGCTTGACGGAGAAAAGGAGTGTCTAGGGATCTGGCTTGGAGAACGGGAAACCGCAAAAGATTGGATGGCTATATTGAATGAGCTGAAAAACAGGGGTGTTAAAGATGTTGTGTTTTTCTGCATGGATGGTCTTAAAGGTCTCGGAGATGCGGCAGCATCAGCTTTTCCTGATTCGAAAATACAGCGATGCATCGTTCATCAGATACGGAATTCATTCAGGTATGTTGCATATAACGACCGGAAAAAACTGGCTAAAGACCTGAAATTAATTTACGAAGCCCCGACAGAAGAAGAAGGACTCAGACAGCTTGATCTTTTTGCTCAAAACTGGGATGAGAAATACTCTTACATAAGTCGATCCTGGCGTGAAAACTGGAAACATCTTTCAACATTTTTCAGTTATTCTAAAGAGTTGCGCAAAATGATCTACACGACCAACGCTGTTGAAAGTTTACATGCAAGCGTAAAGAACATTGCAAAAAAGAACAGGGTTTTCCCTTCTGAAATTTCATTGTTTAAAGTGGTCTTTATGGCAATAGAACACCTTTCAGGGAGATGGACTAAGGTGTGGAACTGGCCGAGGATTTATTCCGAACTTACGGTGTTCTTCCCTGAGATTATTAAGAAATATGAGAATTTAAATGGCTAACGGGAATGTACACAAAAAACTTGAAACTCCCACTTCTATAGGTGCCGTCATAGTGAGTGCCATTGGCGCAGCAATTTCTTCGGCTTTTTTAACTACAACCACATGGTTAATTTTCACTACAACCAACCCAATAGGATGGGTTGCGATGATAGTTTTAGGATTAATTTCTTTGATTATGTCTGGCAAGTTCATTTTCTTAAGTTTCGAAGAACTTATAATTAAAGTAATTGGTCCCGAAGAACACATCTTCCGTAATGGAATTATATACGATCTTTGGCATAAAGGGATAAATAATAAAGGAATTAAAATAGAAGCACTCAAAGATGAAAGAGCAAAAGACTACGAAAAAATTATATCAGAATTAGAAAAGAATGTGTTCAAGGACTTGCTGTAATTTTCTATCAAAAAAATGACATTCAAAACTCCATCATCAATGTTGCAATAACACCCATATTTTCAAGAACATATATAAATAATTTGTAGGTTCCCGAAAAAATTTCCTGTCGATTCCGTTCTATTCATTGTGATTAGTTTGTTTGAGTTTGAACTTTAACTTGGGGGGTTGCATGGTGGATACAATACTTTTCCGGCTGGCATTAAATATTGATGTTTTTAAGGTGTTGTTATGCATTGTTGTTTTTGGATTTATCTGGCTTCAAAAAGCAATCGAGTTCCTGATAATTGCAGAACATATCCTTCAGCCGATAAACAGCTATTTTATTTGGGGAAACAGATGACAACCACTCTTGTTTTAAAAAATGAAGACTTTGTTGAAAAGATTGTTCATTTGCTTGAGAATGTTGTTTTTGTAATTCCACAAACATCTGAAAAGCCAATGAAAAATCCTGAAAAAAGGGTTGCTGAAATTATAAGCTCCTCTTCCAGAAAAGCTGCATTAATTTCAGCAGGACTTGCAATACCTCCAGGTCCATTCGGAATCATAACCATTCTGCCGGATTTATACTTAATTTGGAAAATCCAGGCACAAATGGTTGCTGATATTGCCGGTGTTCATGGCAAAAATTGTAATCTGACGAAAGAGCACATGATTTACTGTCTTTTTAAACAGGCAACAGCCAGTGCAATAAAAGAAATGTCTGTAAAGTGCGGATCAAAAATAGTTGTCAAGTCTCTTTCACATTCAGCCGTAAAACAACTTTTGAAGAAAATCGGCATAAACATTTCAGGAAAATCAGCCGGCAAAGCAGCATCACGATGGCTCCCTGTAATTGGAGCTCTCGGAATCGCATTTTATTCATACAATGAAACAAAAGCCGTCGGGTTAAACGCTTTGAAATTATTTGATCGTTCTGGCTATAATCTGCTTGAAGCCGGATGATTAAATTTCACCAATCTATTTTTTCAGGATATTCCATGTTTAAGCGGAAATTGGAGTGTCCATGCTCTTTTTTGAGTTCATCAAGTTCCTTTTTTAATTTTTTGTAATCGGGGTCATGGTAAAATTCAGTGATTCGTTTTGTGTAGATGTTTAATTTTTTCAATCGGTTATCTTTATCAAGTTTAAGGTAGGAGATGTTCAAAAGATCCATGTAGCTGTCAGAGATATCTTCAATTGAATTTATTCTTGATGCGACCAGATTGTACCATCTGGAAAAGTTTCGAGGTTCATGTATTTCTTCAACACACTCGACAAATTGGGATTGCAGCAACCTGAGCATTGACAATGACTTGTTCCAGAGAACTTTTTTATCGGTCAGTTCAAAATATCTGTTTTTAGAAAGATTACGGGCTTTTACTTCAATGAGTTTGTCAATCGCAAGCATATTAAATACCATTTCCGGGAATATGCATTTGCATTCGTAATAAACATTGCTTTCCGGAGTGATAATGCCGTGCCATTTCATTTTATCTCTATCCATTCCGTTTTCTTCAAGTAAAACTGATCTGTCACCCTGATATGCATGTCTGATGTCATAACAAAGGCCGAGAGCCCTTGTTGAGATGTCAGAATAATATGAATTTTTTGTGTCGTCTTCATATATTGCAATTTCATGAAACGCCTCAACAAGATCATAAAAATCATTAAAATCGCCGCTGACAGCAACTCCTGCAAGATTTTCTGTAAGTTTGAATTTAATCATTTTGTGTCCTCTCAAAAACAAAACATCTGAAAACAATTAAATGATTAAGGTAGTTTCGTCAAGGTTATTTGTTCGTGTTTAAATAACCACCACGGAACACCCTGAATCCTTCTTCCCGACAGGGTTTACGGGCTGGTCGTCGTCAAGGGAGACTTCATCATCAGAAATTTCGCTGTCTGTTGTTTCATTATCAGTTGAGGTGTCATTCTGTTCGTTGTCGGTTTGAGCGTTGTCAGGATTTTCAGCTGTGTCACTGTCAGTTTGGACTTCATCAGGGGTTTCGTCATCAGGAGTTTCAGATTCATCAGGTTCTTCTGTTTCACTGCAGAGCGTTGTGTCAAATGTGCAGTCATTTTTACATTTTAAGAGTCCTGAATTGAATCCGGTGAGGTCTTTGCACTCAACTCCGTCAGTAAAATATGTGTCGCATTCTTCGTCTTCGTCAACAACTCCGTTCCCGCATTCTGAATATGTTTTGACGGGAAGCTGCATTGTTGTGCAGTGAATTGATCCGCCCCAGATTATCATGTTGTTTGAGTCAACTCC
>Ga0209201_1004610_pt1 | contig 10970 bp, 8 predicted proteins | sample AD_UKC055_MetaG_FD_184411 | JGI IMG/M metagenome (GOLD analysis project Ga0209201, IMG submission 184411) | Active sludge microbial communities of municipal wastewater-treating anaerobic digesters from USA - AD_UKC055_MetaG (SPAdes) (version 2) | ecosystem: Engineered > Bioreactor > Anaerobic >... | reverse complement strand
AATTCACGAAAAGAGTATCAGAAGCGGCACCTATTGGTCAAACAGAAGGGATTGTGAAGAAATCAGAATAAAGGGCATATTCAAGATCAGGAATCTGTTTCCAAACGAGTTCAAGCACATCTCTCTCGGGAATAACCATATCAGGAACAAACACCGTGTTCATCCCCGCTGTGTGCGAAGCACGAATCCCGGCAGGGGAATCTTCAAAAACAATGCAAGAAGACGAATCCTTGATCTGCAGTCGATTTCGTGCCAGGATAAATATTTCCGGATCAGGCTTACCCTTTGAAACTTCGGATCCGAAAGCATAGGCAGAAAAGAAACGACTGAACCCCGCTTTATCAATCATCCAGCGAGCAGTTTCTTCACTGGTGGAAGTAGCAAGAGCTGCAGGTATCTGGTTATCGCTCAAATACTGAAGGAGCGCTGCCGCCCCTTTTTTTGGGGGAGGTCCATTGGCCTCCATAACAGATTTCATCTCCAGGCGTACACGTTCCTTGAACGTATCATAAGGAAATTCCGAACCCAGTGTTTCTCTAAGCAACTCACGTGTATCAGCATCGTTCCTGCCAACGCACATGCGGAACACTTCGTCGGAAATTGCATACCCGGCTACCCTCGAGCACTCCGACCATACTGAAGCGCATAATCGCTCTGTGTCGAACAAAACGCCGTCCATATCGAATATGACGGCGTGCGCTTTTACAGAAGCCTCAGGCAACATACGCCTCGAGTTTGCTCATTCTGGCCGGATGTTGAAGACGGCGAAGAGCTTTTTTCTCGATCTGTCTAATCCGTTCCTTTGTCAGATTGAACAGGTCGCCGATTTCCTTCAGAGACATTGCTTTATAGCCATTCAAACCAAATCGGTACCGAATTACTTCAGCTTCTTTATCAGTCAACGTGGACAGCACTTCATCAATATCATCGCGAAGACTGTTTTCGATTGCCAGTTTTTCAGGCTGATCATACTGTGTATCTTCAAGAAAATCGCCCAAACTGCTTGAATCTCTGTCTGCAAACACGGGCGAATCGAGCGAGACCATTTCGCGTGAAATATTCACGATATCACGCACGTGATCTTCATCCATGCGCAGAAGATCTGCAATTTCCTTCAACTCTGCTTCTTCACTACGATTATTCAACACAACTTTTCGTGCTTTATCAATTTGCACCAGTTCATTTGCCCTGTTCAACGGAAGGCGGATCATTCGGGATTTTTCGCAAATTGCTTTCAGTATCGCCTGGCGAATCCACCACACAGCGTAAGATATAAAATGGTAGCCTTTTGTAGCATCGAAACGGTCAACTGCGTTCATAAGGCCGATATTGCCTTCACTGATCAGATCAGGCAGGGGCAACCCCTGATTCTGGTATTTTTTTGCTACATTTACCACAAATCTGAGATTTGCGCGAATGAGTTTATCTTTTGCACTGGCATCTCCCGAAGCGGCAGCCATAGCAAGAGAGTATTCTTCTTCTCGAGAAAGAAGTGGAATTGTGTTAATTTCCTTAAGATATGTGGAAAGAAGATTCTCGTCAAAAAAAGCTCTTTTTACTGTTGTATTAACCATTTGATCCTCCACAGATGTTTCTCTAAAACGTATACTTATAATAAGCAACTATCATGCCAACTTGAAAAAATTAAAATAAATAATCAACTTTCTATATTTACTTACAACATAAGCATTTAGATACACCAATTTGTATATATCGATAATCTTGAAACAGTGCTTTATACAATCCTGGAAAATTGTTGATTCATAATGACACAGTCAATCGATATCGTGTTTTGATTGCGTCTTTTTGACACACTGTGAGAGTGCTTTTTTTTTCTTGACCCTGCCAGAACTTATTCGTATATTACACAATGCAGGAGGATTTACATGAAACTCAAACCATTGGCAGACCGTGTTCTCGTCAAAACCGACAAACTCGAATCAAAAACAGCAGGCGGAATTATAATCCCGGATACAGCCCAGGAAAAAACACAAACCGCTATTGTTGTTGCTATCGGTGATGACAAGGAAAAAATCAAGGTTACTGTCGGGCAGAAAGTAATGTACGACAAATACGCCGGTACCCAGGTAAAAATTGACGGTGAAGATCACCTCATAGTAAAGGGAACCGATATTATCGCTGTCATCGAGTAATTACGAAGGTCTTGCAATGAAAAAAGCTGCCCCTTGCGGCAGCTTTTTTTGACTTTAATGGGTGGACGCTTGGCTCGACCAGCTTTTATTCACCTGACAGCTTCAAGTTGCCGTAATAATTGTTCAGCACGGTAATTCTGTGGATCAAGCTGCAGTGCATACCCAAGCACGCTGATCGCTCTGTCTCTATTCCGTACATTTGAAAGTATTCTAGCCGCTTCAAAGTGAAGGCGGCTGGATGCACGAGTATCTGGTGCTCTCTCTGCTCCAAGCGAAAACTGTTCAACAGCCTCTGCATATTCCCTTTTTTTTTCTGAAATCAAGCCAAGGTTGGCCAAAGCCATCCATTCTGTCTGTTCGTTCCCAGCGCAGCTCTCAAACAATACCGCAGCCTCGTCAAGTTTACCGACAGAACAGAGCCGTACACCGTCAAACAAAGCGGTATATTCCGATGTATCAGATTTCTGCTTTGTATTGAGAGCAAATGCAGTCGTATATTCGTTTATTCGAGTAAAGTATGAAAGCGCATACGCTTGCAATACGGTGGATTCCGGATATTGTTCAAGCAAATTCCACAATCGAGGCTGGATAAACGCTGCGCTTTCCCGCATGTATTCCAGCAAGCGTAATCGCTCTAACTCGATCTTGATATACTCTTCACCAGTAGCAAGAGTTGCGGCTGTTTCCAGGCTACGCAATGCATCCTGTGGAGAAACAGGTGCCGCTCTTTTTTTTTCTTCCATCACAAGCGTTGTATACCCCGCCTTGTCCAGTTCTTTTTCAAGCGGGTCAAATGAAAGGCCGGTAAAATTCGTGCTTCGTGCATACAAGGCAACAGCAGGGTAATAACCGGGAAACAAGAACAAGCACTGTTCAAGCGTTTTCTTACGGAGTTCTGCATCAGGTTCAGACCATGCAAAATTATACAGAGCCAAGGGATGGACCAATCGGGATTTTGAAATCATCGAGTCCCATACATATCTAGCCTTGTCTATCTTTCCGGCCAACACATAGGCATCGGAAAGTACTAGAGGTACAGCTTCAGATTGTGCATATGCAAAAACAGGTTGAAGAAGCTCTATAGTTGTATCGATAAATTTGCCGTCCAGCGCAATGCAGGCAGCTTCCAAGCGATTTTGTTCGGTATCATCGGAGACAAGTATGCGCTTTGCATATTCGAGTGCAGACTTAAAGTCTCTTCCCAATGCAGAGATTGCGACCGCATTTTTAAGAAATACAGTCGACGGTTTGCAGTCCCAGCATGTTATCCACCAGAGAGGATCCTGGGCCGATAGCGAAGCATCGAGAGCCTGTCGGACTCCAACATACGCTGCGGTTGCTCTGTACCGGGAAGATTTTAGAATCGGAAAGAACGAAACCGCATCGCCAATCAAACCATCCCGTGTCAGGAGCCAGGCTTTAAGTGCTGACAGTTCTTCATTGGCAGGCTGACGTGCAAGGGCTTCAGAAGCGGCGGAAAGCGCAAGATCATATCTGTGAATTTGTAAGTGGCGTTTGATTATGGATAGCCATTGCCTGGAACCGGAAGCTCGTTTCTGAAGCCTCACAAGCAGATTCGCAGCTTTCTTTGGATTACCGGATTCAATATGTGAATCGATGCGCTCAAGTGCTACAGAAAAAGTAGTATCAGGACTCTGATTTTTGCATCCCGAGATTCCAATTATTGTGCTGATGAGAAAAAACAGAAAAAGGAACGGAGCGAAACGGTATGCGGCACACCCTGTCGTTCCGTATTTTTTCACTGCACTGAGTTTCCCTGCAGGTTTTTTCTGATGTTGTCGAGAACTGCATTGATAAATTTGAACGACTCGTCGGCTCCAAATTCTTTGGATATATCAATCGCTTCATCGATTACGATAGTCGGATGGATATCGCTCTGATACATCAGCGAATATACACTGATTCGCAGTATTGCCAGATCAACTTTACTCAAGCGGTCAAAATCCCAATTGGTAAGATGAGCCTTTATGCGTTCGTCAATCTCAGCAATATGTTCCAGGGTGCCGGCTATAATCAATCGGGGGAACGCTACTCCGTCGTCCCCAAGCTTGAGCAACTTGTCCTGTTCAACCCAGCTGAAGTCCAGCAGGTCAGGCAGCGATAAATGAGAAACATCCCAGGCATACAGCGCCTGGAATGCCAGTATTCGTCCTTTTCTCCGTGCCATACATTACCACGCTAACACTTTGTCAAGGTCAGCGTCATTCTTCAGAAGCTGAAAGTTTTCAGGTTTTCTGAGCTCATTGATCAACTGCACAAGAGCATTGTTTACTGCAGTATTCTGAGCTTGGACCATCATGTTGTTTTTAATATACTCATAGACAGTAACAGTTGTACCGGGCATGACGACATCGGACAACGTGAGTATTTTTGCATCGTATTTATCCAGTACAATAAAACACTGAAAATCGGTATCAGTTTCGGTGACATCAGACACTTCGTTCTTGTTCATTGCAAAAATCTTTAAAAGGGCTTCCATGCTGATTCCCAGCTGTTGCGACGAAGAGCTGTTTTTCTTGATGTACATATCGCCTGCCTGAAAGCCGGAATTCGCCTGTTGAGATCGAATCTTGATTTCAGTTGATGAGGCTGGTTTTTCTTTCAGTTGTTTCTGGAATTCTGTCAATTGCGATCGTGCACTCTCGACCGATCCTGATTTCGGTACCACTACAAGAAAAAGTTTTACCATATCAGGCTGTACAAAATTCTGTTTCGACATTTCGTAGTACGAACGAATATCGGAATCCGCAGGTCCTGCTATAGAAGAAAGTTCGTTATGTTTTTTCTCCATCACATATCGCTGGGCAATGAGCTGGCTTTTCAGGAATGATTTATACTCCGACAAACCCATTCCAATCTGAGCCCGCATAAACTCATCAACTGACATGCCTGTCTGCTGTTTTATCAGTTGGGCAAACTCTGCTTCGTTAACTTCTATCCCGACCTGCTGGGAAATCATCTGAAGGAAATTCTGATTTACTTCAGAATCGGACACCCTGATGCCATCCCGTTCGGCAGCCTGCACTACAAGCTTTTCATTTATCAGGGTATCAAGAACCTTTTTACGCTCATCCAGGGTCATGAGGCGTCCCAGTTCTTTCTGGTACGCCTCAACTCTGGTTTTTAACTGCTTAAGGGTAATCGGTTCACTCTTCTGCAGCTTGACATTTGCTATTGGCTGAAGGTCGGATTGGGCAAAAATAGCACCCCCAAAAAGAGCGACCAGTGCTAGTATACATACAAAACGCTTCATGTAGATTCCTTTATTGTCCCTTACGGAGTATTATTAATACAACAGTGCAATCGGTTGGAGGTTACGCCCCCGTTTTCAAGCTGTTGCTGCACTGCATAGACCGGCTCACAATTCATTTTATTTTTCCAGGACAGCTCTGATCCGTCTGACTCCTGCGGAGGAAGACTGTTCTTTTTGAATCCTGAAAATCCCCATTCCGCCGGTCCGATCGACGTGCGGCCCGCCGCACACTTCCTTCGAAAAATTGCCTATCGAATATACCTTGACTGAACTTTCATACTTCTCGCCGAACAGAGCCAGCGCGCCAGAGGCTTTTGCCTCTTCCAGCGACATAATCTCCATTGTAACCTGAAGATCGGCCTGTATCTGTTCATTCACAATCCGCTCGACAGTTGCAATTTCTTCGGCTGTCATCGGTGCTGGATGCGTAAAATCGAAACGCATTCGTTCAGCAGTAATATTGGATCCTTTTTGTGCAACATGTTCGCCAAGCACCGTACGGAGAGCTTTTTGCAATAGATGGGTAGCAGTGTGGTACGCAGTTGTCTGTTCTGAATGATCTGCAAGCCCGCCCTTGAACACCTGTTCGCTGCCGGCCCGGGAAAGTTCCTGGTGCTTTTTGAAAGCTTCATCGAATTCTTCCCGATTAACGGTCAAACCTCCCTCAGCGGCCAGTTCTTCAGTCAATTCGATCGGAAATCCGTAGGTATCGTACAGTTTGAAAGCAAGCCGCCCGGACATTACTTTCTGGGGGTTTTTCAGGAGATTTGGAAGCATCTTGTCAAATTCTGCTTCGCCTTTCTGTAGTGTTACGAGGAATTTTTCCTCTTCTGCCTTCAGCTCGGCAAGAATAAAATCAGCTTTTTCTCCAATTTCTGGATACGGTTCTGCATACATATCGATGGCTACCTGAGCGACAGTACCAAGAAAAACTCCGTCTACTCCCAGTTTTCGCCCATGTCGTACCGCACGGCGAATCAAACGCCGCAACACATACCCTGCTCCAACGTTCGAAGGAGTTACACCCTTTGAATCTCCAAGGATAAAGGCTGCTGCACGGGCATGATCGCAGATAATTCGTATAGAAACATCATCTGCTTCGTTTATTCCGTACTTCTTACCGCTCACGGCTTCGACAGACTTGATGAATGGAGTAAATATTTCAGTTTCATAGACCGATTTTTTTCCGGATAGCATAGCGACAGTTCGTTCGATACCCATTCCCGTATCAACACATTTTCTTTCAAGTTTTTTATAGGACCCGTCTTTCTGTTTGCTGTACTGCATAAACACATCATTCCAGATTTCGATGTACTTGCCGCAGTGGCATCCGGGTCTGCATCCGGGGCTGCATGCAGCTTTCCCGGTATCTATGAACATCTCGGTATCTGGACCGCATGGTCCGGTTTCGCCGGCAGGACCCCACCAGTTGTCTTCCCGTGGTAAAAAATGAATCCGTTCTCGAGGAATTCCCAAACCGTGCCATATTTCAGCAGACTCATCATCCCGGGGGACTTCATTATCGCCCGCAAACACGGTAACCGAAAGTTTTTCAACAGGTATGCCAAGCCATTTCGGATCGGTTAAAAACTCGAAACTGAACTCGATTGCTTCTTTTTTAAAATAATCTCCCAGGGACCAGTTCCCCAACATCTCGAAACAGGTCAGGTGGCTAGAATCGCCAACCGAATCGATATCTCCCGTGCGGATACACTTTTGATAGTCAGTCAGACGAGTGCCGGCAGGATGAGGCTCCCCCATAAGATAGGGAACCAGCGGGTGCATACCGGCTGTTGTAAACAGAACCGTGGGATCGTTGTCCGGTATCAGTGATTTTCCGGATATTTCGGCATGACCTTTTGATTTAAAGAAGGCAATGTATTTGGAACGCAGTTCATTAGCTGTCATAATGTTTGATAGTAGAGAATGGATGAAAAATTGTCAACGACGACGCACGCGAGCCTGTGTCAGACCCCGTGCGAAGTCCGAGGAGGTTCTTGCAAAAATCAGAGACTGTTGCAAGAACCTCGACTATCATGCTTTTTTATTGATTTTCTTGGCGGGAGAACCTTTTTTACTGACAGCTCCTTTTTTGCCGGTAGATCCCTTTGTGCTGACAGATCCCTTCGGTGCGGCAGTTTTTGTTTCAGCAGGCTCGGCTTTTTTTTTGGCAGTTGAACCGGCTTTCTTTTTTCCTGACACAGAAACTGCCGGTGAGTCAGCCGGCAACGTTTTTTTCGGTGCATTTTTTGCAGTACCGGCCGTTTTAGCCTTCGCGGTACCACCTGTTTTGGCGGCGCCAGTAGTACCGGCCGTTTTAGCCTTCGCGGTGCCTGCCTTGCCGGAGGAAACTTTTTCAGCCTGAGGCTTTACAGACTTCTTTTCGAGCGGCTTTATCACCTTCTGAACCAGCCTTCTTCCTTCTTTTTCGGCCTTTTCCAGTTCAATCTGAGCGATCGCCAATAACGCTATCGGTACAGAGTATGAAGAACAGGAAACATAATTCAGCCCGGTATCCATACAGAAGCGGATATTCTCGGGGCGGGCACCGTGTTCGCCGCACAAGCCCGTCACAAGATCAGGCCGTGCAGTGGAACCGCGCCTGACAGAAATTTCTATAAGCTCGCGGACACGGGAATCGAGAATCGCGAAAGGATTTCCGTCAACAAGATCGTAGAGCGTATAGTCGGGCATAAACGAGTTAAAATCATCCCTTGAAAGCCCGAGAGTTGTCTGAGTCAGATCATTTGTACCGAACGAGAAGAACTGTGCATAGCGGGCAATTTCGTCGGAGCTCAAGGCGGCGGCCGGCAATTCGATCATCGTACCGATTTTGTAGTCGATCGGTTTAGCCTTGAGTTCGGAGCGAACCGATTCCTCAATGGCGACTATTCCCTGATAGGTGTGGCCTTCAATCTTCTTGCCATAGACAATCTGTTTAAGCTCCCGGAAATTCATAACAATCGGTACCATTATCTCCGGATGTACGGGAACTTTCTCCTGCTGCAGCCGGTAGGCAGCCTCGAAGATCGCGCGCACCTGCATTTCATAGATTTCTGGATACGAGATTGCTATGCGGCAGCCCCGATGACCCAGCATCGGATTTATTTCTGCAAGCGCATCGATCTTCTCCATAAGCTGCGCTCGGGTAATCTTTGCGTCCTTTCTGCCGCCAAGATGAGCAATAAAGCCATCCATTTCAGAGGAATTCTGCGGAAGGAACTCGTGCAGCGGAGCATCAAGCAAACGTATTGTTACTTCCTTACCGCCTGCAGCCTTGAAAATTCCATAAAAATCTTCACTCTGCATTTTCTGCAATTTATTCAGGACTTTCTGGCGCTCCTGCAGGTTGGATGAAAGGATCATTTCACGGAAGACATTAATACGTTTATCCTTGAAAAACATGTGTTCAGTACGGCACAAACCGATTCCGTCTGCGCCGAACTGCATCGCCAATTCTGCATCTCGCGGACTGTCAGCATTCGCACGAACATGAAAATCTTGGATAAACGATCTGGTCAGACGAATAAAGTCAAGCAGTCCCGAGCTTTCAGGATCCGGTTCAATCAGTACCGCCTTTCCGAAATAGATTGTCGGAGAACCGTAGTACGGGACATTCAGCGATATATAATCGCCTTCACTGATTGTAATTCCGTCCAGAACCGCTTTTTTGCCGCGGATAACCATATCTGGGCGTACCAGAGAGGTTTTGCCGTATTGCCGTGCAACGACTGATGCATGGGCAGAATACCCTCCTTCTGTCGAAACAACACCGGTTGCAACCTCGATCGCTTTTACATCACCGGCATAGGTTGCCGGCATTACCAGAATGCACCGAGTGTCCTCGCCTTTTTGCCGGGCGACGCGAATCGCATCGATCAACGCATCGGCAGAAAAATAGACACGGCCGACGGCTGCGCCGGGAGCGCCGGTAATTCCGCCCTCTGTTTTCTTGAAGTCCTTGACGCTTGTAAAATCCATGACCGGATGCAGAATTTCGTTCAGAAGACCGGGCTGAACCGAATTGACAACATACTGATCGTCGACAATCTTCCGTTTGTTAAGATCGAGCAGCAGCTGAATGAACGATATTGTGCTTTTGGACTGGACAGATTTCTGTTCAATAATCCAAAGCCGCCCATTTTCTATCGTGAATCGTATCTGGCGAATATCCTTGCTGTCGTCTTCAAGCTTCCATGCGATTTCCTGAAGCTTTTTAAGTGATGCAGAATCGATCAGATTGATGTCTTTACCAACTGCATTGATGTCGTCGAATTTTTCTTCAAAGAATTTTCCCTGCAGTTTTTTTTCGCCAGAGACGATATCCCTGCTGAAATACGAACCGGAACAGGAACCCTTGCCATAATTACCGTATACCATCGGTTGAACCAGAATCGCCGTATCGTCATCATTCTGTTCATCAAGCTCGAGCAGACGGCTTACCAACTTCAGTGAAATTTCCAGCTGCTGTTCGGCGGTATCGAAAAACCCGGCAGGAAGCAGCGCTTCGAATTTTTCCATGATTTTTAGACCCGAAGAACCGACATGACTGTTTGCAAGCATTTGAGAAATTTCTGTAAGAGCAGCGCCAACGCTCTTCTGTGTTGCGGCATTTTCTTCCAGGTCTGCAATCTGTTTTTCAATGGAAAGAATTCCGCGCAAGAGAAAACATACCTCATGAGCCGCGAAATTGACGCCAACCCATTTTTCGAAACCGGTAAGGGTGCTTTTTGCCAAACCGAAATTATGAAGCGTAGGATAATTTGCCACCGCAAGATTCGGCGATATAACAATTTTCAAAAGCAGCGGATTTTCGGTGTCTCCAAACACTTTCCCTACAAGGTCCTGGCATCTGGCCAGACTGGGTTTGATCAGTGTGTACACTTTTTCCTTCGAGAGAGAAGGAGCAAGTGTCGAATCAATAATAAATCCCGGCAAGACTGGTAGTCCAAGTTCTGCAAATTCATTCGCCTGACGGCCTCGAATACCGAGAACGCTTTTATCGGCCTTTTTGCTGACTGTCTCTTTCTGGCTAAAATAATGTATTGCTGATGAGCTTCTCATATCTGTCTCCTAGAAAAGATTCATGACTGTGTCTGGCGAGCCATGGAGAAAAGCCTCGAACTGGGGACTTGCTCCTTGCCGGAAATACCGTGAAAGCTTTGCCAAATCCTGTATATCATCGCCAGAAACGCGGAATTGAATGCAGCTACCGTGCTTGACTTTACCCCACTTGAACAGCGTATTAATATCTACAATTCTTTCCCCGTCATAGTATATAAAAACCTGGAGATTCGGATATTTTGCGTTATAACTCCGAATGATGCGCTTCCAGGCTTCAACATTGCCGTTATGGAACAGCTCGTTGCTGACTACAACAGAGATAAGCGGAGTCATTTTAGACTGGCCGGGAACCGGTGGATTCGCTTCGGCGACTGTTACAGAGGATTTCTGCGGTACAGACTGATCTGACCGGGCTGAAGGGACTACTGCCGGGGAGACGAACTTGGGACCTGATCTCGCACCGGCCTTTTGACCTGCCT
>Ga0209201_1004607_pt1 | contig 10973 bp, 9 predicted proteins | sample AD_UKC055_MetaG_FD_184411 | JGI IMG/M metagenome (GOLD analysis project Ga0209201, IMG submission 184411) | Active sludge microbial communities of municipal wastewater-treating anaerobic digesters from USA - AD_UKC055_MetaG (SPAdes) (version 2) | ecosystem: Engineered > Bioreactor > Anaerobic >... | reverse complement strand
TGTCGGGAGAGAGCTGGTCAAGGATGGTCTGGCTCAGACGGCGGACATCATCCCGCTGCTCCCACAGTCGTGCCCGCCCTTCTACCTGCGCGATGAATACAACAAGATCATCGACCCCACGATCGAGGAAGACGTGAACCGCCCGGTCAGTTTCCGCCAGACCTGCGGGGGGCCAGCCTGCCACGACGTCCAGCGCATCACCGAGGGCTACCATTTCCAAATGGGTGCGGATGAGCTGTTTCCTCCCAACAAGCGGGGAGAGCACACCCCCGTTGACAAGGGTCCCGCCTATTTTGGCAAATGGCGGTTGTTCGAGCAGCGCGAGGTATCGCCGCTGAGCTTCGACGACCCCAACAGCGTTGACGAGACGCCCTTCGAATGGGTGCAGAATGAAGGCGTGTTGCATCCCGGGGGCGGTCCCGCCGAGTATGACCGTGTAGGGCGCCGGTACGACGTGGTCCAGGCCCAGGACCCGGGCATTTCAATCTTCTATGACGGAGACTATTTCGGCGCCGAATGGCATCGGAGCGGCGTAGCGGGGCCCGACTGCCTGATCTGCCATCTCGAGACTTACGAGTATTCGCTGCGGGCCCAGCAGTTGAAGAAATATAACTTCAAGTGGGCCGCAACCGAGGCATCGGGGTTCGCCAGCGTCGAAGGCTCGGTCAAAGACGGCGATATCCCCCGCCTGAGTTACAACAAGGACATGTTCGGCGCAGACGGCAAGATCCATCTGAAGATCCGCCGCCCATCAGACCAAAATTGCCTGTTCTGTCACCACATGCTAAGCGTGCAGAAACGCGGGCAGACGTGGCATGACAACTATATGCAGGACATGCACACCCAGCAGGGCATGGCCTGCATTGACTGTCATTCGGGCGATATCCGGCACGATTTTGCCAAAGGCGATTCGGCGAGCATGCACGTCCGCGACGACCTTGACGGCGGCATGATGTCGTGCGAACAATGCCACGAAAACGAGGAGTCTGGCGCGCCGAAATACGATCATCCCGGGTTCCCGCCGCTCCATTTCCTGCGGATGGGCTGCGATTCCTGCCACATTCCGCGCACGGCACTCTATCCCGCGACGGTCGTCGATACCCTGACCGGCAAGAACATCAAGCTTCCTCACGACATCGGGGAGGAGACCGCCGCAAGCAAACGGTTCAACGCTTTCTGGACAAAAACGATGGTCAACGAGCTCGGCGCGGCGGCGTTTCCGCTCACGCCGGCCGAAATCGAGCGCGCCGCGGAATTCCGGGTGCCGGCCGACGACGCGGATTTCTGGAGCTATTTCAAAGATGGCGCGGGCAATCTGACGCCGTGGGCCCAGAGGTTGCGCGAACAGGGCGCGGTGACGGTCGCGCAGGTGGTCGGAGACCAGGTCGACAACGACTACAAACGGAAGCTCATGCTTCTTGCGCTGGCCAATACGCTCGAAGAAGGCGCCGAGCCCTCGTGCGTGTTCCGCGGCCAGGCTTACCGTCTCTACGGCGACAAGCTGCAGGCCGTCCCGAGCAAGCTGAATGCGCCGCGCGTGGGGTATATCAAAGAAAAGCCCGTCTCGTGGGCCTACCACGATTCCAATGGAGAACAGAAGCTGCGCTCCGAATGGTACCAGCTCGGCGCGTTCTGGGCCTTTGACGACGGCACGACCATCCGGCCCGTGTTCACCAAAGAGACAGCCGCTGCCTGGACGTTGCTGACTCAAGAGGAGTACAAGTACTTCTACATCCCCGCCACCCCGCTGGAAAACCCGGCCGTGTCCATGCCCGATCCCGCAACGGCGGATGCTAAGCAGTTCCAGAGCGCCTGGGTCAAGAAGTTCAGGGCGTACGCCACGCCGGAGATCGAGCGGCTGAGCATCTATGACGACAACCTGGACGGATGGCCCGAAGCCAACACCGAGCAGGAGATGGGGACCATGGCTTGGGCCCTCGTGCGCACCATGACGCGCCTTCCCAAGCCCGAGGTCTATTACATAAAAGGGACCAGCGCCTACAGAATCACCGTCGAAGACGTCAACGACCCGCCTTTCGGCGAGTCTTGGGCCGGCGTCGAGGCCATTCCCGACGGCGAACCCGGTCTGGCCAAGTTCCGATATGCCTTCGACGAAACCTCTCAGATCTGGCAGGTCGCCGAAGCGCCCCGGCCCATGAAGATGTTCAAGTACAGCGTCGAGCAGGTCGACCTCGCCGCCGCCTCGGGCGGTTCGGACGCCAAGATGACCGCCCTGGCATCGCTTGCGCAACGTTTGCCGTGGACGCTCTCGCACGGCGTTGTGCCGGCCCAGCAGGCCCTGGGCGCCAACGGCTGTACCGACTGCCACTCGATGGACTCCGAGTTCTTCTTCGGGAGGGCGATGGTCGACCCATACGGGCCGGACGCGCTGCCGGTCACCCAGCCCAACTTCAAGAAGCTCGACTATCTCACGGCCGACCTGGCATTCGCGGCCTTCCGTGAAAGCTTCGTGAAGCATTACGCGCTGTGGTGCGTGTTGCTCGTGCTGCTCGTGATCATCGCCCACTACGTGATGTTCGGCGCGAAGACCGGCCCCAACGAAGACAAGCTAGACACCTTGCGGTTCACCACCTTCGAGCGCGTCAGCCACCTCGGGCTGATGGCATCGGTGACGTACCTGTGCTTCACCGGGTTCAGTTTCCTGCTTGGGCACAACGATTTCCTCGGCGAATGGTCGCGATACATACACCTCCTGGCCGGCTACGTTGCAGCCGTGTCGTTCGCGTTGGTCACGATCGTCTGGGTGAAGAAGATGCTTCCCGAAGAGGGCGACCGCGTATGGCTCATGCACATGGGTGGCTACCTCGGCGGCAAAGGCCACTACCCCGCAGGGAAATTCAACGCCGGACAGAAGATCCTCTTCTGGGCCGCTCTGGCGATGATGATCGTGCTTGTCGTCACCGGCCTCATCATGGGCCTGAGTTCCGGCCATCGATTTGCCTGGCAGTCCGTGCTCTACACCATTCACGACATCGCGGGCCTGGGCATGATTCTCCTGCTCCTGGGCCACGTTTACCTCGGAGTATGCGTCAACCCGCACAGCGTGCGCACAATTTTCGGCGGCATCGTCAGTTCTGTCTGGGCCAAGCGGCATCATCCCAATTGGGAGCCCGTTGCCGATCTACCCGATCCAGATTGACACGACGGTCTCCGCTTGCTATAGTTCAAGGCTCAGAAGGGCGGTTAGCTCAGGTGGTTAGAGTACTTGCTTGACATGCAAGGGGTCGCAGGTTCGAGTCCCGCACCGCCCACCATATAACCTATTCCAGGCCAGTGGTTTGCAGAAGCAAGCCAGTGGCCATTTTTGTGCAAAAAGGGGTAGGGTGTAACGGATGGTGTAACACGCCATTCTCCTTCCTCCACGCGAATATGGCCAGTGGACGGTCTATACGTACGGAGGAATGAATCATGGCGACCATCCGCCGCAAGAGCATATCCGGCACGGGGCATATCCTGTACCGGGAGCGAGGAAAACAGAAACACCGAAGTCTGGGAACGAAGAGCCTGCACAAGGCGCAAAGCCTCAAACGAGAGGTAGAACTTCTTCTGGAAGAAACAGGAAAAGCCGAGCTTGTGCCAAGCGACAAGCCGGCGGTCAAACGTAGGAACCCCACGGTGGAAGAGTTCTGGAGGGAATTCCTGCTGTGGGCAAACGCCAATCGCTCCCCAAGCACCGTCGAGGAATACAAGAACTGGTTTGTGCAGTTTTGCGAGTTCACCGATATCCAACGGCTTGGCGACGCGACCCGAGAGAACGCTGAACAGTTCAAGACAGAACTGACCCGCCAGGGAAAGAGCAAACCCGAAGGGGTCGGTTTGGATAAGGTAAGCGTTAACAACGGGCTCAAGACCCTCAGATCCATCTGGAATCACGCGAAGAAGCTTGAACTGTATTCAGGAGATAACCCTTTCGCCCAGGTCGAGGCTTTTAAGTTGCCGAGGAACACTGACCGCGACTACCTCACCGGTGACCATCGCCTAGCCGGTAACACTGGATCTCGCCCGAAGCAATACGCCGGCCAAGAGTGCGCAAGCCGATCTTCATGAGCTGGGCCGCCTCTTTGCGCGTGTAGAGTTTCATCCTTAATCTCCTCGCACTGCTATCGCCACTGGGGCTTCATACTGCCCGAATGCCCCGCCAGTGCTGCGTGATCGGTTTGCCGGCGTTTCCCGTGCCTTTGGGCTTCTCCGTATTGCGCGCCCAATTGTATAGACCTTTCGTCATCGTGGTTTGTGCGCGGAAATTCCCCGTCGATAGAGTTCGTGCACGGCCGTCGGAGAAACCTCATTCGTCCCCTGTGCGCAGCATGCCTGAGCAATCTACCAATCAGCAGATAGATGGGTTCATTCAGAAGCAGCCTTGCCCCTTACGGCACCCGCGCTATTTGCGGCAATCCAAGCGCGCGGTGACCTACTAGCGGCCGGCGTTAGAATTAAAATAGGAGTAGCGGGGGCCCAGCGTGACCGCCATTGCACTACCACAACATGGCTTACCGGCAAACCACCCGGGAAAGCGGCCTCGGCGTCTACCTCAACGTGTCCGGCAGCGTCAACCACCACCTGCCAGAGATCATCGGCCTCCTGCGAAGCCTAAGAACCGAACTGAAGACCATATGACCAAGAGTTCCCCGCAACAAGCCGAAGCAGTATGGCTCGCCGCACACAAACTGACAGAAGAGAATCCTCATAACGAAGCATGGGATGTGGGCACAGGGATTGCCATCTGGGAGTGTGGCCTGAAGCCCTGAATCACGACGTAGCGAAGCAGCTGGCAGAACGGGAGGCGCCCCTCGGTTGGGATGCCTCTCTTCTTTGCGTTCCAACGCTTGAATTCAGCCGCGCCTCGAAGCGGCGTCGGCTTGAATGAATTGTCAGGCCTGCCTGAGACAGACCTTTCTGTTGATTGCACGGATAACTAAACCATAAGAAATGAAATCAGGCGCAATGACATCTTGACGAGCCACCAGCTGTTCCGCGGCACATCCGTTGACGGTCCGCCGGATGCGCCAACGCCTCACCGCGGCATCAGCGCGAACACACCCCAGCCCAGGTATTCACGCGTGTAAGCGGCGTAGCGCTCGGGTTCCGAGGTCAGTTTGGCTCGAACATCTTTCGCGAACTCGTCGCCGGGATTGGCTTCAAGCCATCGGCGCATGGTGAGCCATTTGGCCGCCTCGTATCTGTCCCAGCCGTCTTGGTCAGCCAGAACCATTTCAACGACGTCGTAGCCAAGCTGGCCGAAAGACGCGAGAAGTTCTGGAAGTCTGAGAAAGTCGGAGATTGAGTTGGCAAGACACCCTTTGGCAACATCTTCCGTCGGCGGCAACTGCCGCCAGTAGGGCTCGCCGATGAGGATGATCCCTCCGGTGCGCAAGCTCCGCGCCAGAAGCTCTATCGTGCCGGCGACTCCCCCGCCGATCCAAGTAGCACCGACACAGGCTGCCACGCTGGCCTTCTCGTCAGAGACATAGCCGGCAGCATCACCATGGATGAACTTGACTTGGCCGGCGACGCCGAGTTCCGCAGCACGGAGTTTCGCTTGCTCGGTGAACAACTGGCTCATGTCGATGCCGGTGCCGATGATGCCGTGATCGCGTGCCCAGGTGCACAGCATCTCCCCCGAACCACTGCCGAGGTCGAGCACTCGGGCCCCCGGTTCCAGACGCAGCGCCGCGCCGAGAGTGGCAAGCTTTTCCGGTGTGATCGGGTCGTGGATGCGGTGAGCACTTTCAGCGATGTTGAATATCCGTGGGATGTCCATTGTGGAAAACCTCCTTACGGGTGTGAATTGATTGGGTCAGGGCCCATCGTGCGGTTAAGGGGAAGGGCTGCTTTATCAGATACTGCTTGGGAGATACATCCCTCCAACATGTCGATGTAAGCGCAGTCAATCAGAGCCGCCTCGTCAATACCCAGCGCATGCATCATCTCGCGGCATTTCTTGTGACCCGCAGCCTCGCTTTCCCCTGCCAGCATCACTTCGAGCTCGATAAACCGGCCCAGCGACTCAACGTCATCGATATGAATCCTTGTATTGGATGCCAGGAATAGCTCGCGCGTTTTGCGTATGACGCCGCGTATCCCCAAGCTCATTTGGAGCACGCGTTTCATTGCCGTCGGGTCGTCGATGTGGGCTGCGAAGTAGATGGACCGGGTCGGGCCGGACTCGTCGGCACGCTCATAGTAGATTAACTCGGCTGGCGCCGCGTTCGAGACACGCAACTTCAACCTGCCCCGTGGTACGCAGAAGAACGTGTCTTCCTGCTCAATCACCTTGGGGGCCTTGGTTGAGAGTGCCAACGCACGTTCCCGCGCCGACGCGACATCACCACACAAGCGTGCCTTAATCTCCACGTTCTCTGGCATCCATAGCTTCCCCCGATTCGCCCGAGAAGAGAATATTGCAACAGGTGTGATACGTCAAGCTCCCTTCCTCATTCCGCTCTCGGTCCCTGCCCCAGAGTCCATTCCCTGGCGGATGGCTCCGCTCTGTGTTGTTTTCAGGTTCCCCTAACCAGCTAAAGGAGACCCGCACCATGATCCTGAATCAACTCGGTATCTTTGGCTGGAAGGAAGCGGACGAGAACCTTATTCTGGCTTCTCTCCTCACCGGCGACCCACTGTTGCTCATTGGCAATCACGGGTGCGCCAAGACGCACGCGGCCAACAAGGTGGCCCAGGCGCTGGGACGCAGGTTCCTGCCTGAGTCGGAGCGCGGAGGGGGTGGTGAAGTTCTAGAACGGACGCGGCACGGCGGAGCAGTGGATCAAAGAAGACAAGAACGCCGCGAAATGGACTCAGCTTTCGTGCCACGATTTCGTAGACAACCAGGTGCGGCCGCAATTGTTTGCCTTGGCATACAACCTGGGCAACTTCCTTCGTAGACTGGCGCTACTCCGGAGCGTAAAGCATTGGTCGCTGACCATGCTGAGAGAAAAGCCGGTCAAGATAAACGCCAAGGTCGTGGCGCACGCGCGATACGTTGCGTTTCAGATGACCGAGGTGGCCATTCCCCGGCGACTGTTCGAAGCGAGTCTCTGTCGGATCCGGCGGCGCGGATCGCTGATGCCCGCGTCGGCATGACTGAGCCGGCAATGCCAGGAATACGCGCAGGACAAGATTGGAGGCACCGGTGTGTCGGCATTTGCACAAACAGCCGCGAAGTGCGCCCTCGCTGGCCCGTATTCAGCAGGAGAAGGCTTCCATGAGCGGCCGTGATGGCAGCGTCCATAGCGAGAATGGTGTGGAAAGCGACCGTGAGCGGGAATATATAATGTGACTACCGTACCCGTGATAGTCGTGGACAAGGTCATATGGGAAATGTCGGTTGTTGTTAATGAAGGCGACCCCGTCGTCCTCGACAAGCATACAGACGGCGGCATGCTGTGGGCGCTGAACCTGGCAGTTTACGGTGATGACCGGCGGCGCGTCGTTCATAGCCATGGCATTCTCTGCGCGCCGGCCTTGGCCGGCGCTTCGGCGGATGGCATAATACGCACCGTTTCCGTAGCGGGCAACGTTGGCCCGCCGCGGCGCACCCCCAAAGGAACGACTCAATGACAGATGATTCGACGGGTGCCCTTGCCGCGCCTCGCGTGAAGGCCGTCCGTCCCTTGCGCGTTGTCACGCGGCTGTGCGCCCTGCTCGCGTGGACGGTAATCTGCTACCTCGCGGTCTGTGCCAGCCTCCCCGTGCGCGTGTTCTCGAGGCCGCTCGTGCGCAAGCTGCACCGATGGTTTGCGGTCCGTTGGGCCTGCGGAGTCGGGGCCATTACCGGGATGCGGGTCCAAGTGCACGGCCGTCCCCCGCAGAAGCCCTGCTTTCTCGTGTCCAATCACGTCGTCTGGACAGACGGATTCGCCATGATTCGGTTCTTCGACTGCACTTACGTCAGCATGGCCGAGATCCAGACCATGCCCATCGTGCGAACAATCATCCGCGGTCTCGAACCCATCTTCGTGTACCGCAAGCGCGAAGACACCCCCCGCGTGGTCGGCCTCATGGTGGAAACGCTCAAGAGCGGCGGCAGCATCTTCATGTGCCCGGAGGCCATCGTGTCGCCCGGCCGCGAGATCCGCCGGTTTCGAGGCGCGCTGCTCGAGGCCGCCGTCATTACCGGCATGCCGGTCTATTGCGCCACGATTACCTATCGCACGCCCGACGACTGCCCCCCTCCGTCGCAGTGTATCCTGTTCGGCCCGGATCCCTACTTCCGCACGCCGGACGGCGAGATCCCGGAATCCGAGCTGGCCGTCTGGGGGCCGGAGCGCTCCATAAAGCGCTACCTTATGCGGTTTCTGAGCGTCTCCTCGTATACCGTCGTGATCACGTTTGGCGAGCACCCCATCAACGGCACGGACAAGTTCGAGCTTGCCGACGCGCTGCGCGATGCGGTTCGCGCGCGGTTCACGCCGGTGAAGTGACCGTCCAGCGCTCACTCCGCCACCGCGATGGATGTTTCCCGATCCCCCACGCGGATGGCATGTCGGCCTGGGCTCTTGATGGTGATGGGGAAACTTACCTCTATATGTGCGTGCGTGGGCATGCGCGAACCCGTGTATGCCCTCACGAACCCAGACATGGAACGCGTATGGCAAGGAAATTCAGCCGATGCTCACAGCCTTGTGAGACGGGCTGTTTAAGACCGATTGTCGGTTTGATTTTCAATCGTGATTTGCCGGTTTCGTGCGCGAGGGTTCGTGCTACTGTCTTTGAACGCATGGCGTAAGCATAGTTTGCCTGCGAAACAGAAAGCACGAGGGGGAGTCGATCAAGCGGCTTGGCGGTAGTAGTAGCGGAGCATGCCGTCGAGGGGTTACGGCAGACAACTTTCTTATCGGTTCCCCCGACTTCTTTGCCCGGCACAACAAAAGTGTTGTCGAGCCCATGATGATTGCATTCCTCGTGATAGTATGCATTGAATTCAGTGAGTGCCTTGCGCAGGGACTTTTCACCGGAGAACAGCATCCGGTTCAGGCATTCGCATTTCATGCTGTGCATGAAGCGCTCCAGCTGTGGATTCAAATTTGGGCTCTTGGGTCGCAGGAGAACGTCTTTGGTATCTGGATCACGAGTTCGAATCCCGCCACCGCTGGGGAACGGTTACCTCACGCCGACCGTGGGAGCCATCGTTCACAACATAGGCTCAGTGCTCGTTGTGACAATTGCAGCTAGTTTGGCGTTCGCGAGAGAGTATTCATCGTGACTTTGCGCGAGTTGACCTCGGTGTGCCTTAATCTGTCCAGGTAAGTCAACCAGGAGTGTCCTTGCATGACCAACCCGGCAACAGGTACTAGAGAATCGAAGCGAATTGCATGTATCGATCAACTTCGCGGCTATGCGATTTTCGGCATGCTGCTGGTCAATGCCAGAGGGCTCTTCTTCGAACCCGTGAAATCCCACCTAGAAGGATCAAGCATACAGGGTTTCTTCGAGTCATGCCTTTATCAGATAAGTCACCACACGACTACGTTTACCTATGCCGACACGATCGCTCCCTTGTTTGTGTTTGTCGTCGGCATGGGCATGCGGTTGTCGTGGTTACGGAGATGCGAGCAGCTTGGTGTCTGGGAGACGCGGAAGTCCCTCGTCAAGCGATATTCCATGCTGGTGCTTATAGCCTTTGCCATCTACGCCGGATGGTATTGGGATGCCCTGATGGATATCGGCCTGGCGGGGCTGCTCGCCGTCATGCTGATTGACAAGAGGCCTCGCACACGCGTTGTCGCCGCCTTTGCCTTTGTTGCTGCGTTCCAATGCATCCACATGTTCACCTCCTATGGGACGTGGTCGGTTCACGGCAAATTCTCGCTGGAAGACCCAAAGTACGTGCCCTTACTTGTACGTCTTGTCCCCTTGAACGAGGCGCTGTTTGGGACAAGCCTAAACGGCGGCCCGCTGGGTCCGATGAGTTGGGTGCTGTTACTGCTGTTTGGCTCCCATGCTTACGATCTATTGGCGGAACGAAACAACAAGAAGTTCGTGCTCAGTTGCCTTGGCTGGGGAGCGGGACTGTGTATTCTCGCATGGGTATTTAGCATGGAATGGCTCGGTGTGAAGGCGGCCTGGCCGTTCTCGGCCCGGTACATGACTGTGCCTTTCCCGTTGTGGGCGGCGGGGCTTTGCTTTTTCCAGGTGCTGGCGTTCTACCTCATTTGCGATAGGCTCAATCTCGCAATTCCGACCTTCACATCTGTTGGCGCGAACCCGCTGATCATCTACATCGTCCAGAGCCTGTTCCTCGACGTCGCCGAGGACTTTGCTCCCGAACAATTGTCGTTAGTCGTCGCTCTTGTCGGCTTCGCAGTCTTCTGGGGCATCTTCGCCGGCGCGGCTTACTACATGCACCGGAAGAGAATCTACATTAAGATCTGACTGTAGTGTGAAGTCTATCCGGCCACAGCTAATGCAATTTCTTGTGAGCGAGTCGTAGAAATGCCATAGGATACGTGGAGGAAGACAGCACGAATTGCGTCAACACGTTTATGGCACTCTAATCCCAAGCCCAAGGCCATATAAGACCGCGGGTTCGAACCCCGCCAGCGCTACCAATTTTAGCTCTATACGGTATGCGGAGTTATGCATGCCATTTTCTTTTCTGTAGCCTTCCTCCTGTTTGGCGGACGCGCAACCGTACTGTGTGTCCACACTTCGCTCAGTCTGTGTATGTGGCGTTCTTTCTGCCCATGCAGACCGTTCGAAGTATCGCTTGCGCGCGCCGTTCTTGTTAGGTCCAGCGGGAATTGGAAAGGCTACGTTAGTGGGACACTTTTCAGGGCCCAATATTTTTACCGTACGCGGCCTACTGACGCTATGTGGCGCCGATTGCGCGACGAGTCTGTACGATTCGACCGCGAGTACGACGGGGCGCTCGCCCGACTTTGGCCATGTTCGCCCTCAACAGTCCCGACTGAAGAGTACCGTGGAAATGCTACGCCCATTTCATGCGGAAG
>Ga0209201_1004591_pt1 | contig 10995 bp, 15 predicted proteins | sample AD_UKC055_MetaG_FD_184411 | JGI IMG/M metagenome (GOLD analysis project Ga0209201, IMG submission 184411) | Active sludge microbial communities of municipal wastewater-treating anaerobic digesters from USA - AD_UKC055_MetaG (SPAdes) (version 2) | ecosystem: Engineered > Bioreactor > Anaerobic >... | reverse complement strand
ATACAGTTGTTTTGGCCTGGGTCGGCAGGTCTTTCTGCTGTTAAATCTGATATTTTGTAAAATGTAAAGTTAGCTTCATTTCTATTGTCAGGAATTACGTAACCGTTGTCAGGTTTGTATAAGCTTGGAGTATCTGTTGTAGTACTTACGTAGAAACTTGGACCATCTGAATCTAGTTCTGAAGTTGGGTATGGAGGAGAATTATGCGCACCATACCATCTTGATGCATTAATATCTGTTCCAACGTTACTTTGTAAATCTTCGCCTGAAATAGATATTTGGGCGAACCCATTGTTGGTATTACCTGTTGGAATTGTATATGTGGCTGTATATATAGAAGCAGCTGTTGTTGGTGTTACAGAGAGTGATGTCCAAGTTGTCTGGTTGTGAAGCCTTATCTGGACAGTTGGATTCTTTTTCAAAGTTTCAGATGCATAAATCTTTATTGATAGTGATCCAGCGCCTAGAACATCAGGTGTTGTATTGTAATCAATTTTTGGTGTTTTTACATAACGAACTCTGTAACTTGGTGGTGTTACATCATCTGAAGTAATAGTGAAACTTCTAGCTGTAGAGTAAGCACTTTCATTATTAATTGAATCTGCAGCTTTTACTTTCCAGTAGTATGTACCTGGTATCAAATTAGCTGTGTAGGATCTTACATCAGTATTACCGTTATCACTCCATGCAGATGAAGATCCTAAATAAGTATTAGTATCATCGTCAAAAGCTCCTGCAACAGTTATGACATTAGAGGCAAATGTTGAAGATGTAGAATACTGTAAAGTATATGTAACATTTTTATTTGCATTATCTGGTATTTCATCCCATGTAAAAGTAACTGAGGAACCTATCATAGATGCACCATTTGTTGGTGAGGTCAATACTGGGACAGGACACTGTGAGTCTACTATAAAGGAGGGTCCATCATAAGTAGCATCTGAATCATAAATTTCAGTACCGATATTTCCTGCCCTATCCTTAGCATTTACAGTTACTGTTGCAAGACCATCGCTTGTTCCATTTGTACTAGTTATAGAGTAGGTACCATTAAAGGTACTATCAGGATAAGAACCTGTTTGAGATGCCATTGATACTGTTGTTTCAGTTTTATTAACTTGCTTCACTTTGACTACTGGTCTATCGCCAGTTGATGATGTCGGAGCTACTGGTTCGGTTGATGTAAGTCGTATAGTAACTGTTCCTAATCCTAAAATGTCAATCTCCCCTGGAACGTTAGTTTCAACTTTAGGTGATTTGATATATTTCAAATAAAATTTTGGAACTGTAGTATCAACTTCAGTAGAAGGGTTCTGTGCAGTTAAAGCTGCAGGCCCCCCAGTCTGAGTAACTGCCCAACTGTAAGCTCCATCAGTTGTTGTAGCATCAATTAATCTTAAAGTGAAAGTAACAGAAGTAGTTCCTGTGGTATACCATCCACTATGAGTATAAACCATATCTGCTCCAGGAGTTGCTCCGTCTGCATCACTATTAACATAATCAATTGCCCATCCAGAAGGCGGGGTAGGTTGAATGCCTTTACTATCTAATATAAAATTAGGCCCCGCTCCAGGTGGTGGAGTTATAGTAATACTTGTAATCTTATTTGTAGACGGGACATCCGTAATAGTAACTTTTACCTTAAATAACATGGGCATAGTATTAGAATTAAAATACCGAGTTCCAGAAGTATCGCTAGTTATCTCAACATTCCAATTTGGTGCAGCGCTAACCTCCTGAAATTCGATTGCTCCAAATAAACTAAATATCAACAATGATCCAAATATAAAACTTAAAATCTTTTTATTCAAACAAATCTACCTCCTTTTTTGAAACGATTAATTTTTTTATCATAATATCCCTATTCTTTACATTATCATCTAGATAATCAAATCTCCTGATTTTCTCATAATTTAGACCAATTTTTGGTTCATAATATTTCAAGCTAATACCTCCCTAACGTGAAACGATATAAAAAGATTATCATGAAACGATTTTTTCTCAATTTCATAAAATGAAACAGTTATCATCAGCTCTCCTCCAAGATCTTAACCATCTTTTGTAAAAAAATCTCCCAATTTTCAGCTTTCATACGGCCTTTCCACTCAATGAGTTTGAAGTACAGATCATCCGGGATTCCCTTTATCGTTATATTTTTCATCAATTAACCCCTATGATTAATCGTTATCAGTTTTCGCCATATTTGTGTATTAGCTGTTACCTAGTTTCATTATTATTTATCGCTAATAGTATTTAAAGCTTTCGCCTTTATTGCTTATCAATGGATATACTTCTTATAAAATCTTTGGAGTTTTTACTGTTAATACTGGGAATGAACTTTTGTAAACACTACTTGTTTAACTCTACCGTAAAGCACATGCAATAGGAAAATAATATAAAAGATATTCAATAAAATAATGTGGTATTATGGCATCAGAAACTATTGAAATAAAAAAAGAGTTGTTGTATGAAATAGTTGAGGATATAGAAAAATTGCAGGCCGAACTTGAAACAATTCTAAATCCAGAATGGGAAAAGGCCATCAATGAAGCCATAAATGATGTAGATGAGGGTAGAATCTTAGATAGAGTTGAACTCGAAAAACTCTGGAAAGAAAAGCATGTATAGATCATTATTTACAAAAAGTTTTTCGTCTATATATTCTCGTTTTAATGATAACTTTAAGAAAATCGTTGATGAATCAATAGATACTATATGCGAGTTTCCTGAAAGAGGAAAGCCACTTAGACACTACAAAAATATTCGTTCTAAAAGACTAAGTAACCTTAGAATTATTTATACAATAAAAGGAGATACCGTAATCTTTCTAGTAATTGGGCATAGAAAAACAGTTTACAAAGAACTTGATAAGTATTTTTAATCTTTGGAGTTTTTAATGTTAATACTTAGAATGAATTGTTGTAATCATTAGTTGTTTAACTCTAACGTCAAGAGCAAATCTAAAATTATTATTATGATCACTCTGCCAAACACATGACAGCGCCACAAAATGATTTAAATAACAAAATAAAGTTAATACTGCTATGAATCTGAACCTTGATAAAGAGCTAGAAATAATAAAAAAAATAAAGGGTTTTAGTAATGTTAAATTTATCTTTGTCTATGGATCCGCTGCAACTGGGAATATGCGGAAGGATTCAGACATTGATCTCTGTATTTACTATGATGGCCCAGAGGAAGAAGCCTCTAGATTCAGACTAAAAGTTTCGTCAGAATTATTTAGTGATAGATATGATGTGAAAATCTTTCAACAACTTCCGCTGTATCTTAGAAAAGAAGTATTGAAAGGAGAAATAATATACAGCAAAGATTTTAATTTCGTTCATGAGGTAGCTCTTGATACTATCAGGGAGTTTGATAATTACAAAAGATTCTATTATGATTATATAGGTCTAGAAATGATAACATGAGAAAATCAATTATTTTATCCAAGATAAATGAAATTGAAGAGAGTATTGTATTAGTAGCAGAAAATATGCCTGAGTATTTTGATGATTTTGAAAATTTGGGTTTATTGAAGGACGGCATTTACAAAAGAATCCAGTATTCAATTGAAAACGTTCTTGATATTTGTGCAATAATAAATTCAGACCTCAAATTCAGCTCACCTGGGGAAGAAGACGAGATTATCACTACTCTTGTCAAGAACAAGGTAATACCAAGGGATATCGGGGGTAAGATCAAAGAATTAAAAGGCTTCAGAAATATTATTGTTCATAGATATGGGAAAATCGATGATAAATTAGCATTTGAACTTATAAAAGAAAATTTAGAGGACTTTGATAAAATAATTGAAATTATAAAAAAGGCAATAGACAAATATTAATCAAATAAGTTCTTTATGCTCTTCTTGTAAGGTGCCCTCAATACGCCTCTTTCAGTTATGATCCCAGAAATATATTTCACCGGCGTCACATCAAAAGCAGGATTAAAAACATCGATACCTTCAGTTGCAATCCTTTTGCCGCCGATGTGAGTCACTTCATCCTTGTTTCTTTCTTCTATAGGTATATCTTCTCCTGTTTTTGCCTTCGGATCGAATGTTGAGATTGGTGCTGCGACATAAAATGGGACATTATTTTCTTTTGCTAAAACTGCCACTTGATATGTCCCTATCTTATTTGCCGTGTCCCCATTCATTGCAATCCTATCTGCACCGACTATAACCTTCTGTATCAATCCCCTTCTCATTGAGATTCCAGCCATATTATCGCATATGAGGGTAACAGGGATCCCGTCCTCCTTTAGCTCCCATGTTGTGAGTCTTGCACCCTGTAAAAGCGGCCTTGTTTCATCAGAGTAAACCTTAATCTTCTTTCCAGCATCAACTGCAGCACGGATTACACCAAGTGCCGTTCCATATTCAGATGTTGCAAGCGCTCCGGCATTGCAGTGTGTTAAAACTCCATCTCCAGTGGAAATAAGGGGGTGCCCGTATTGCCCCATTTTTCTATTAATCTCTGCATCTTCTTCTCTTATCCTTTCAGCCTCAGAAATAAGCTCTTTTTTGATTTCTTCAATTTTTAGATGTTTTATTGTCTCAAAAAATTCCATCATGCGCTCTACTGCCCACATAAGATTAACAGCCGTGGGTCTCGCATTCTTTATTTTTTCCCCTTCATATATAACATTGAAGAATTCATCCTTGTCCTTGCCTTTGTAACTTAAAGCAGCAAGCACAATTCCATATGCCCCAGCTACTCCAATCGCAGGTGCCCCTCTTATGGCAAGAGTCTTTATGGCAACTTCAAGTTTTTTCACATCGCTGCATGAAACAACTTTATACTCTAAAGGGAGAAGCGTTTGGTCAATATATTTGACCTTATTATCCTCAAAAAAGATAGTTTTGATCATAATGACACCTAAAAAGGTTTAAATACTCGATAATCATTGGCTATAAAAAACTAACGAGACAGAATATGGTCGAAATAACGCTACTTTTGCTATTCAACATTATCTGGTTCATACTGCCGCCTTACATTGCAAATATGGCTCCTGCAGTCTGGGGAGGTGGACCTCCTCTCGATAAAGGAAAACTTTTTTACGACGGGAGGAGATGGTTAGGCAAAGGTAAGACAATTAAGGGAACAATTATTGGTGTCATAGCTGGTATAATAATAAGTCTCTTACAGCATGTGGCCCTACCTTTCCCATCTTTTGGTTTTGCCCTACTTAGAGGTTTCCTAATGGGATCTGGTGCTATGATAGGGGACATAGTCGGGAGCTTCATAAAAAGAAGAGTGAATATTGATAGCGGTAACTCTGCCCCCCTGCTGGATCAGCTTGACTTCATGATAGGGGCTATAGTTTTCATGTACCCTCTAGGATTGCCTTCTATTGATATAATTCTAATATCCCTTGCAATTACACCTATTGTGCATTTGATATCCAATATGGTCTGGTACCTTGTCGGGAAAAAAGAAGTATGGTGGTAATTAGGCCTTTCTTGCAAATGATAGATAGCCGGTGTGACCTAGCATCCTTGTCTTTGGTCTTGTACCCTTTTCTTTAACCTCATACTCTCTTATTATTGATTCGATGGTTTTTATCTCAGAATAATCATACTTGGATAACTCTCTTCTGAACTCAATGACCTGCTCGATACAGGGAGAAAATGAGAAGAGGAATCCTCCGGATTTTAAGGCTTCATAAGCATGACCAACAACTTTGTATGGCTCTGGGAGATCAAGTGAAACAAGGTCAATGTCCTTCTCATCTATACCTTCATAGATGTCCTTTAGCTTGAACTCAACGTTACCTTTGCCATATGTGTCGATATTTTCTTTTGCCACCTTTAGGAAACGCTCATTGATATCATAAGAATAAACTTTTCCAGGATATACCGTATAAGACAATAACAATGTGACTGCACCCGATCCTGCGCCCGCCTCAACTACGGTGTCCCCACCAGATATGCCAGTGTTAGCAATTATCTGACATGCATCATCCGGATTTATTGTCTGGGGCATCTTTTTCATCATGTAGATAAAGTCAATCATGTTAGGTTTTAATATTGAAAAATTCTTCCCCATGTGGGATTTAATCTTATCTCCGTAGGATTTACCGATCAATTCGGAAAGTTCCAGCTTCCCTATATTTGTATGAAAAACTTTGTTTGAAACTGTGATTAAATATTTCTTTCCTCTTGGATCTAAAAGAAGCACTCTATCATTTTCTTTTATCATATGAACTCACCTTTTGAAATTATAAAATAAACTGCCATCATAATAACTGCTCCGGCTATTGAGAATAAAATTAGGGGTTTTGAGTTACCAAAGATTATGGGGATTGGACCAATGAGTAAGACTCCACCAGTTTCAATCTGCCCCTCCAAGCCGCCTCGAAATGATGAGAAAATCGACCCAATGACGATTAGTGCTATTCCTATAAAAACAACGAAGAATCCCAATAGCACTAATCTTTCAAAAGTCATGATACAAAGTTATTTAAATAGTTCTTAAGAGTTTTCCTTGGGGGAGTTTCTTGATTACCTATGATAAAATTTTAGATATGGTTGATGTTACTAAACATGATCACAAAAAGCTCATATTTATCCCATTAGGCCTGGTATTAATTTCAATTATTATTCTTGGGACAATGGGAATTAATTTAGGCGTTGACTTAAGGGGAGGAAACCTTGCAACAGTCAACGGTGTTTCTTATTCACCAGAAATTCAGGATTATCTTATCACAAATCTAGGTGATTCTACAATAAAAGTAAGATCAATATATAGCCCCTTGAATGAAGGTTTTATTGTGGAAACAGGACCTAATGTAGATTCATCAAAATTAATTACTCTTATTAATGCTAGATACCCTGATGCAGCGGTAAGCGTTCAAAATGTTGGACCTTCTCTTGGTGCATCTTTTTTGGAGCAGGGGATCCAAGCAGTTCTCTTGGCATTTCTTTTTATGGCAATAATCGTATTTATTGCTTTTAGAATGCCAATACCATCGGCCGCTGTAGTATTTTCAGCATTTTCAGATATGCTAGTTGCACTTGCATTCATGTCTCTTGTTGGGATTGAATTATCAAGGTATACAATAGCTGCAATTCTAATGTTGATAGGTTACTCAGTTGATACAGATATTCTACTTACAACAAGGGTCCTAAAAGAGAAGGGTGACACAATAAATCAGAAAGTAAGGAATGCCATGAAGACAGGGCTTATGATGACCTTTACAACACTGGCTGCATTATCCTCATTGTACATATTCTCAACTTCAGAAGTTATTGATGATATTGCGATTGTTCTTATATTTGGTCTTATCGCCGACCTTATGATGACCTGGATATTCAACACAGGTGTTTTGAAATGGTACGTAATGCGAAGAGTTAAGGCAGGTGATACTGATGAATAAGATCCTAAAAAATGGCAGAGTACTACTATTAATAGTTGCAGTAGTTTTATCAGGTGTTACTTTATACTTTAATGGAATTTCTACAGGGCTTGATCTTGAAGGTGGAACCCTTGTCACGTTAGAGCTTGATAAACCTGTAGCCACCGATGTTATGGAAGATACGGTAACTAGGCTTGAACTAAGGTTGAATAGACTTGGTATATCTGATGTAAATGTTAGACCTTGGGGGGATTCTAATATAATGGTTGAAGTTTCGGGAACTTCAGCTGAGAAGGAAGCTAGTGTCATTAAGATTCTCCAAGAACAAGGAGTATACGAAGCAAGAATTGATGGTCAAGTTGCAGTAAAAGGATCCGATATTGTCAGAGTAGACCCGCCTGAAGTTCGCCAATCAAGCTATGGTGCAGGTATAGAGTGGAATGTACCATTTACAATCACTAAAGAAGCAGGACAGACATTTGCTAATGTTGCAAAAGGAAAAGGAGGATACCCAGTAGATATGTTTCTGGATAGACCAGCAAATTCTGTAATAGTAATAAATAATACTATGTACAGCTCATTGATAGCTCCTGTATCTGATCTCAATATATCTGGTATTGACGTAAATGTATCGATACCACAGATAGAAGATGTATTCTCAATTGAGAAGAGAGTTGGAGACGATATAAAAATTCTAAAATACACCAATCAGAATGAGATACCTTCACTACTAAAAGCATATGTCGGACAAAAAGATAAAGTAATAGTCCTTGCAAGTGAGGGCGAAGTTGGAAGAGACATTATCAATCAGATAACTGCTATGGGATTCAAAACTGAAAGAGAAACTAGAGGGGAAAACGAAAACGATTATGCTTACTTCTCTAGGGTAGTTGGGTTGATGAACTCTCCATTGCTATCAGAAAATCTTGCTACTGGGGAAGCATCAGCTACTCCATCCTATGTAATCCAAGGAACTTCATTAACAGCAGACGAGGCAAATCAAGAAACATCTGAGTTAAAAATTATTCTTCAATCTGGAGCATTGCCAGTAGCAACAAAGATTGCAGGTAAGAGTTTCATTTCACCAACACTTGGTTCAGAGTTTATACGACAGATTCTAGTTGCCGGTCTAGCCGCACTTATAGCAGTTGCAGCTTTAGTTTTCATAAGATACAGAAAAATTTTCATTTCAATACCTATCATCCTGATATCCTTTTCAGAGATACTTATCATTCTCGGAGTTGCTTCAGTTATCCATTGGACAATAGACCTTGCTGCAATGGCAGGTATAATCGCTGCAATCGGTACAGGAGTAGATCATCAGATTGTCATTACAGATGAGTCACTAATGGAAAAGGGTGGAGAAAAGAGAAGAAGGAAAAGCATAAAGAAGAGAGTTGCTCAGGCCTTTTTCATCATATTCACATCAGCTTTTACAACAATAGGTGCAATGGCTCCTTTGGCTTACTTAAGCTTGGGAATGCTAAGAGGATTTGCAGTGACTACAATAATAGGTCTATTAATTGGTATACTAATCACTAGACCTGCTTATGGAAGTATAGCAAAAATAATATTGAAAAACTAATAGTCAAAATGACTATATTTTGTTTTTATTTTTAATAAATCTATTTTTTCAACATAGCGCCCAATTAAAAATCCAATAACAAAGAAGAATAGTAAGAATACTAAGCTTAGTTCTATTTTTGAAGTTAGGACAAGATTAATAGCGTACATCTCAATACCAGTTAAGCAGCCAAGTGCAAAAACAACAAAAGATCTTGCAATAATAGCCTCCCTCATATCAGATTTTCTTGGTATTTTGTTTCTAGTTTCTTCGATTAGAGTTATGAGTTCATTTCTTAATTTCTCGTCACTTAATTTATCATCCATATGAATCTTAAAGCTGTTGAAACGAAATATTTAAAAGATTTTAGTTAAGAAGTGTGATTCTCTCAATTTTGTATCTTTAATATCTCAAGCTCTTTTTCTAGTTGAGCCATTTCCTTCTGTGTAAATGTATCCCTGTTTAGAGGTATAATCAATCTAGAATTTTCAATAATAAGGAAATCACGTAATGCCTGGATAAATTTCAATACTAAATCAAAATTATTCTGAGAAACAAGATATTCTAAACCTTCTAATATTACAACAGTGTCCTTGCCTTTGCCAATAAAATCAGTAATTAAGTTCATAAGAGTGTTTAGGTAAACAGGAGAAATAGTATTTGGATTACCTGTCTTTGATAGCCATATGAATGGTGTCTTCTCAAGGCCATACTTTTGTTTTATTGAATCAGGTAGTGTTCTTGTGACTGCAAGACCCGATATATTGTGTGTTACCAAATCCTTGAATATTTCAAAACTTTTATCAAATTTTTTTTCATAAACTATGAAGGCACTACCCTGTTGAATTTCATGTTTTATAGGAAAAGGTGCCTCTTTTTCCCCATTTGCCACTATATTATACCTAAATCTTAGAAGAAAAGGCGTAGCCTCACCAGATATTAATCTAACTAGATTCTCATCTTCTTGCTCTATTGCAGTATCATTTCTCTCGACATATATGGCCCCAATAATATCTTTTTCAAAAAATATTGGAGAAAAGAAACTACTTTTAGATTTAGTCTTGTTATACTTTACCGATGAAGTATAGATATCCTCTAGTTGTTTTAAGTTTTCTAAATCAAATCCACGATTGTGTATTATTTTAGGATTTCCATTTCCCCCTAGAAAGAAGACTACTTTATCAAATCCAGCAGCTTCGTTTATGGTGTCAACTACAAGTTTTGCTCCTCGTTCCAATGAATCAATTTCTCTTAATCTTTCAGATAATGTGATTACAGAAATTAGTTCTTTGTTTCTTTTGATATATCTCTGTCTAAGTTCAACGTTATAGTGCTTAACTAAATTAGAAAGTTTCCAACGATCATAAGCTTTGAAAACTATACGTCTAATTTCATCTACGCTTGTTGGTTTTCTTAGATAATCATAGGCACCGTATTTGATTGCTTCAAGTGATGAGTCAAGAGTCGCATGCCCAGTGACAATAATGACCATTGTATCGTTATTGATATCTTTAATTTTTTTTAAGGTTTCTTCCCCTGAAATTCCTTTCATTTTTAAGTCAAGTAAGACAAGATCAATTTTATTTTTTTCAAATTCTTTTATTCCAGATTCTCCACTATCTGCAGTAATTACTTTATACCCTTCATTTTCTAAAATCATTTGTAGGCTTTCTCTAATACCCTCTTCATCATCGATGATCAGAATATTAAATTCATTCTTCTCCATAACTTGCCTCTTACAAATATACTTAATTATCATTAACGATAGGACTATCTAATGAAAATTTCTTTTTTTCCTTAATTTATTCTTACTTAAAATGATGTTTTTAGATTTTGCTTATATATATTGCGATTTATATTGAGAAATTCTCAAATAAAAGAGTGAAAATCCCAAAAATATATAAAAGAAAACCTCTTAAAGTGACACTTTATAAAAATCAAAAGGAGATTCGTTTGCCCCATATAGAAAAAGTTCTTACAGTTGACCTAGCTAAAGATAAAATAAAAGCTTGGAATATCCAAAAAGAAATCGCTAGTAACTATATCGGCGGAAGAGGAATTGGAGTAAA
>Ga0209201_1004587_pt1 | contig 11002 bp, 4 predicted proteins | sample AD_UKC055_MetaG_FD_184411 | JGI IMG/M metagenome (GOLD analysis project Ga0209201, IMG submission 184411) | Active sludge microbial communities of municipal wastewater-treating anaerobic digesters from USA - AD_UKC055_MetaG (SPAdes) (version 2) | ecosystem: Engineered > Bioreactor > Anaerobic >... | reverse complement strand
CAGATCTTGAAGGACGCCATCGCGCGCGCGAGCGAGATCGACACGATGCCGCTGCGGGACAAGCTCGAGGAGATCGCCGCGCAGTTGACCATCGGCGGCGCGAAGGTGTCCGAGATCTCGGGCATGATCGGCGACTCGATCACCGGGTTCTTTGGCGACGCGGTCACGCAGGGGTTCAGCGCGGCCGGCAAAAAGCTGCTCGCCGCGATGATGGGCATGATCGGGAAAGAGCTGGCGATGCTCGGCGGCCGGTTCATCTTCTGGGGCTTGGCCGAGATCGTCGCCGCGATGTCGCCGTTCACGAAGTGGATGGGTGCGAGCGCGGCGCACGGCGCGAAGATGATGGCGGTCGGCGCCGCATTGTCCGCAGCCGGCGGCGCGATGTCCGGCCTGTCCTCTGTGGTGGGCGGCACCGCCGGCGGGTCCGGCACGTCGTTCCAGAGCGAGATCTCCAGACCGTATGGGAGCACGGTGCAGGGAATGACGATGGACGTGTCGGGACAGTCGGCGGCGGGTGCGACGACCGTGTACATCAACGCGGTCGACGCGAAGACGTTCGACCAGTACATGAGCAACGGTGGGGCGGCGATTGTGGCGAAGCACGTCGGCCGCTCGGTGCGCGGCAACTCGGGATTGCGGAGGGAGTTGAGCAATGGCCTTTCCTACTGACCCGGCACCGAATGAAGTGCACGAGGAGAAGTCCGAATACCGCGTGACGGTGAAGCGCGCCATCGACGGCACCCGGCACAAGCGGCTCCACCAGACCCAGCAGGAGCGGTCGTGGCGGCTCGTGTACCAGTACCTCGACGAGTCCGACCAGGAAACGCTCGACGATTACTTCGACAGCATGAAGGGCGAGTACACCGCCGACACGTGGACGACCCAGTACAACGAAGAGGTCGTGGTCGCGATCTCGTCGTTCCGGCGTATCAGCACCGGCGCGCACCCGCTGCGCCATTATGAGATCGTGCTGGTCGAGGAACCGCAGACGATTGTGGAAGGGGGCAGCGGCTCGTGATCACTCTACCCGCCGAGTACGAGGTCTTGATCGCGTCGGCCGCCGGTGAGCCGGTGGTGCAGGTCGAGATCCACTTCCCCGACACGTACGTGTTGCGGATCTCCGACCGCGCGCACACGTACGGCGGGTACGCGTTCGCCGCCGACATCATGGGCGACGTCACGTACGAGCGGACGATGGACATCAAGTTCGCGTCCCTCAAGTTCACGGTGTCGAACCTCGACAGCGCGTACACCGACCTGTTTGCGACGTACACGACCCCCGAGCTGCGCCAGGCTGATGTGTACGCGTACCAGTATTTCAACGGCGCGACCAATCGAGTCGAGCTGTTCCGGGGCAAGCTGAACGTGCCGCGCGAGCTGCGGCGGGACGACATCACGCTCGAGGCGACGCAGCTGCTCAACTCGATCATGGAGCCGTTCAACAATCTGGTGAACTCCCCGGTGTGCCCGTGGGCGACGAGCGGTCTGTTTGCCGGCGGCACCCGGTGCTCGTACGCGCCGGCCACCGGCGACGGCCGCGACGTGTTCGTGGATGTCCCCAGTATCAGCGCCGTGTCGACGACGCTGCCTGTGACCGACATCGACGGCGTCGGCGTGGGCGACTACTTGCAGATCGAGAACGAGATCGTGCTGGTGACGAACGTCGGGTCGGTGTCGTGCACGGTGGCGCGCGCGCAGAAGGGAACGACGGCGGCGGCGCATATCGCCGGGACGCGCATCACGCACTACTCGTGCGGCGGCTCGTGGGAGGAGTGCGCCCGGCGCTATATGCTGCACCGCTTCGGCGGCATCCGCTTTTTCAACAAGACGGGAACCGTCTCGTGGCGCACGAAGACGTTCCTGTGGTTCTCGCAGAAGCAGTCGATGCCGTGGGAATCGAAGGGAAACACCGGCGTATTCGGCAGTCCGTGGGGCGTAATCTATGGCCTAGTCAAGGTCGCGGTCGAACCGCTCTATGTGCGCGACCCCGGCGCCCACGCCGTTTTTTTTGCGAACCTCGGAGCCGGTCCGATCCTCGGCACGTATCACCCGACGGCGTACTCGCCGCGCCCGTCGATCTGGGTGAACGGCAAAGAGTCGAAGGATTACGGGCTGCGCCGAGGGTATGACGGCGAGGCGCAGATCGACTGGTACGGTTCCTCGTGGGACGAGCAGGGGATCGACTACCTCTGGATCTCCGACCCGACGACGACGCCGGGCGCGCAGACGTGGGACGACGCGTGCGACGAGGGCCAGACGTACAGCCGGCGCGCGTACCTGTGCGGCGCGTTCCCGAGCGACGTGCAGACCGACGAGTCGCTGCCGAACGTCGAGTGCCTGATCAAGGGGCGCGTGCTGCCGTACTACAACGCCAGCGGCACCAAGCTCGGCGATGCGTGGACGCAGAACCCGGCGTGGATTCTGGTCGACGCGGCGCTGAACGAGGAGTACGGGGCGCGGCTGTCCGCGAGCGACATCGACTGGGCGGCGATGTACCAGGCGGCGCAGGACTTCGACACCCTCGGCGTGACGTTCAACATTCACCTGACCCAGTCGATGAAGTTCCCCGACTTTGTCGAGCTGCTCTGCAATTCGACGCTGTCGATCCCGACGTTCGCCGAGAACAAGCTCGGTCTGCGCGTGCTCAGTTCGAGCATGAGCAATTGCGGGGTGACCATCGACGAGTCGCTCATCCTCGAGGACACGCTCGAGTTTTGGGGCGACGGCCCGGTGGACCGCGACGCGAACACGCTGAAGGTCACGCTCTGCTCCGAGGACTTCGACTACCAGAACGTCCCGTTGGAGTTCATCGACTCGGAGCACATTGCCGCGCTCGGTGGGCGCAAGGTCGAGCTTGGGCTGAAGCTCGCCGGCGTCGACAACAAAGCACAGGCCCAGCGGACCGGGGCGTTCTGGTTGAACCTCGCGAAGATCGCCCGGCGCATGGACGGGGTGAAGCAGTTCCGCACGACGTACGTCGCGATGGCGCTCGAGCCGGGCGACATCATCACCATCGACTCGGACTCCGAGGACAGCTTGGGCGCGCTCGAGTACATGGTCTGGTCTACGCGCCGCGTGAACAACGACGCCGACTACGAGCTGTACTGTATCCGGTGGGAGACGGGACTGTTCGAGCTGGGCGGCGTGACGTACGATCTGCCGACGACCGGCATCGACCCGACCCGCGATCCGGTGCCCGTCACGGATCTTGCCGCGACCGCGTCCCTGATCAGCGACGATCAGGTTCGGCTTGTGGTGTCGTGGACGTGGCCCGAAGCGTCCGCGCCGCACCCGGCTCCGGCCAAGGTGTTCCTGTGGATCGGCGATCCAGAAGACCCCTTCGACCAGTACGAGCTGATGACGCCGAAGGGTGTGAGCCGCGACGCCTCGAGCTACGAGACGACGTTCCCCCGCCGGCGGTGGAAGACCGCGCGCGTGTTCGCCGTCGCGCAGAGCGCGTGGCGTCTGCCGGCGAACGTGCGGCCCGGTGCCAAGGGAGATGTCGATTACCAGTCGACGCTGAACGGTGCGGTCACCGCAACGCAGACCACGATCACCGTGACCGACGCGACGGCCCTCGGCGTGACCACGGACGACTTTGTGTTCATCCCGATCATCGAGGGCAAGTACGAGGTCAGCCGGGTGAGCAGCGTCGCCGGCGACACGCTCAATATGTACACGTGGGGCGGCAACCGTCGCGCCTATTACAACACGACGGCGTCCGCGTTCCCCGACGATCAGGCCATCTACAAGATGGAGCTGTCGGGACCGTACGTCGATGTCGCGATGTGCATCAAGGTCATGCCGCCGACCGACGCGCTGGTGTACGACTACAACCGGGACACTGACCTGTTGCAGAACGAGATCCGCGTCGAGATCCCGAAGAACAACGACGGCAGCGCCCCGTCTGTCGTGCATATCCAGCTGAAGGCCGAGAACGTGGATTGGCCCGAACCGACCGAGTCGCCGAGCGGGAGCGACGCGTTCATGGCGCAGCCGTATGCGAATTACGTGCTGGTGCCGACGTCGCACAATATGGGGTCGGCCGATGTCGGCAAGCTGTTCGTGATCAAGGAAGCCGACGACCGGGTCGGCCGGTATATCGAAAGCGTGACCGAGGGCTTCGAGTACCTCGGCGTGACGTGGGACAAGGTGAACCTCAACGGTCCGATGCCGCGCGGCAAGGGCACCCACAGCTGGGCGGTCTGGACTAAGTGGTACGAGCTGGCCGATTACAACTATAACGCCCCCGTGAGCGCGGACAGCCTCGATCTCCAGGACAACACGTACAAGGTGAAGTTCACGATCAACACCGAGTACTCCGGGTACGTGCGCGTGTACCTGTTGAACGAGGGCAGCTGCTCCGACCCGGTGATCGCCGAAGACGAGAGCGGCTTCCCCGCCGAGATCAGCACGGTCACTCTGCCGTTCGGTCTGGACCGCGATCAGGCTCCGGTGGTGACCGACTTCGCGATCACCCATGACGGGTTCATCGCACCGGACGGTGGGCAGCGCGTGCTGTGCACGGTGCAGTTCACCCCGCCGTCGCCGCTCGAGAACTTCTCGCACGTGATCGTGTACGCCGACTACCCGGTCGAAGAGGGCAGCGGCATGGAAGGCGCTGGCGGCGGGTACTCCGGCGCCGGATACTACGCCGTCAAGATCGGCGAGTTTTGGGACTCGAACGTGCAGTTCATCTCGCAGCCGACCTCGGCCGACGTCACGTTCTACTGCGTGTCGGTGAACAACGACGGGTACTACAACCCCGACTGGTACGACGACGAGGATTACGTCAACTACACGACGACGCTCACGGCCGACGACAACCCGCCCGGCCAGGTGCAGAACGTCGACCCCGAGCACGTGCCCGGCGTCGGTATCCAGGTGAAGTGGGACGCGCTCGCGGCTGCGGATCTCGCGTACTACGACGTCGAGGACAAGAAGGCCTCGACGCAGGAGGGCTTGGCCGGGGCGACGTGGACCAGCTTGACAAGCGCGCGCTCGACGATGGCCGGGGTGGGCGTGCCGCCGAGTGAGAACGGGTGGTGGTATAAGTTCCGCGTGCGCGGCGTCGACAACATCGGTCAGGCTGGCGAATGGGGCGAGTCGGCCGATCTGCAAGCGTACGCCGTCACGTTGTACCCGGTGAGCGCGCCGACGAACCTGAGTGTCGGCAAGGCGTGGGAGTATCAGGCTGGCGTGCCGCTGATTGCCCTGTCGATCAACTGGGACAACCCGGTCGACGCGCATTACGGCGGCTGCGAGGTCTGGCTCATCGACGCGGACGGCGGCGAGCGGTGGGACGTGGTGACGGTCGACGATGCGTCGAGCACGGCGCTCCAGCTCATCGGGGACGGTCGCACGGTGAAGGTGTACCTGTTCCCGATGAACACCGCCGGGATCGTGCCGGACTACAACGTGTACGTCGCCAGCGACGACATCGTGCTGGCCCCCGACACGGTGGACGTGCCCGAGCCGGACGTGGTCGCGCGGGACGGCATCAACTGCGTGTACCTGTCTGTCGAGGTGCCGCCGTGGGGCAGTTTCCAGAAGCCGTACTCGAACCTTGAAATCTACATCAACGCGTCGAACACCGGCACCGGGTCGACGAAGGTCATGGACTGGGCGGTCGGTCATTCGAGCGGGAGTACCGAGCGCGAGTTCGTGGTGATCCCGTTCCCGCTTATGGCCGATGTCACGGGCACGTGGGCGCAGGGGACGCAGTACTACTTTTTCGCCAAGCTCGTCGACCGCGCCGGAAACACCAGCGGCTACTCGGCCGACACCGACAACTCGGCCGTGTTCCTGCCGGGCGAGCTGACCGACGCGGGCGCCCCGGACTTTTCCAGCAGCGAGGAAATCATCCGGCTGACGGCCGCCGACAAATACCTGCTGATCACCTGGAACGCGCCCACGATTTACGGCACCAGCGTCTACGAGGCGCAGATCCAGGTCAGCGACGAGAGCGCCTTCGCCCGGCCGATCATCAACGCCAGCTACAACGTCAAGAGCGGCGCCCACACGTTCATCCCGGCCGCAAACGGCACCTTTTACGTCCGCATCCGCTACCGGAACAACAGCCCCGCCGAATGGTCCGGCTGGTTTGGCCGGATCAAGGGCGACGGCACCACCTACGCCACCATCCGCACCATCGCCGACCAGGCCGGCGACACCACCTGGATCCTGAGCTACGGCACCGACGTCACGTTTGTGGACAACCCCCAGGACGACACGGTGACCGTTTCGTTCAACCTGCCCGGCACCACGGCCAACACCCTGACCTGGTGGAACACCTCGGTGATTTGGGCTGACGCCAGCAGCAAGATCAGCGACGATAACTACATCGTCGCCAACAGCCTGACCATCGGCTGGCAGGACAACGACAGCTGGGTTTCGGTCAGCGGCGCCACCCCCAGCACCACCTGGATCGGCAAGGTCCTCCAGCGGAACCGAGGCGGCAGCCCGGCCTCCTACGACGGCTGGATCATCAACCAGATCGACGCCACCAACAGCCGAGTGCAGATCAACGGAACCTGGGGAGGCGCCCAATCCGGTCAGGTCGGCCGAGTGATCACCCCCTGGTGGCAGCGCCCCGGCGTCTACGGCCACGAAGTCGGCCACGACCACAACCTGCACCTGGTGAAAGGCACCGAATACACCCTGCCCAAGATCAACCAGATGCCGAGCGGCACAACCATCTATTTTGAATTCATCCACCATAACATTTTCGGCCCCGGCCCACGCTACACCACCAGCCACACGGTGGGCGACAAGGCCTACAAGATTTCCGAAAAAGGCCAGGGCTACGCCAACGACACACCGCCAGCCGGGACGTTTTCGAGCGGCGGTTACCAATGGGAAGTGGCGGCCAATAACACGGTGGACTTCGTCAAGACCTTTTCGTTTGCCCAACACGCCGAGGAGCTTTATCGGGCCGACTCCTTTGTGATCTGCATCCGCTCCGGTGGCGGAACCCCAGATCCAACCACGGACAAATTGTTGGTCTTTCCCGTGATCCACTTGAACGGAAGTCAAGACTATGAGCTCAAGGTGGCCAATCTGGACCCGTACACATATTACACATTCAAGCTCTATCAGGCGAAGAACACCGCGAGCGGCTTGAGCATGAACACGACGGCCACAAGCGGAAAGACTCTAACTGATACGGATGTCCGGTACACCAGCGCCGACGACCTGATTCTCCAGCCCAAGAGCTCATCCGGTGTGGTGAGCATTCGCAACGCCAGCAATTCGGTGGCTGGACGGCTCATGTGTTACGAGGTCCAACTGGATGACAACTCCGACAGCTACTTGACCAAGATCACGCGCTTCGGCAGCGGGATGAACATCGAAAACACGGCAGTATCGACCAAGCTCGCGGCGGTATTTGGGAAGGACTATATCACCTTGTCGGGCAACGCAGGTTCGGACGCGGCCAACCTGGAGATCCTGCCCGGATCTGCCAAGCGGATCAAGCTCCGGGGCAATACCGTCCTGTCCGCTTCCAATCCACTATTCCTCAACGATGCGTATGGCGGCGAGTCGTTCGATGATGTCGGCAAGCTCTACCCGTCGTCCGACAATGTGTACCTGGAGAATTTGGTGTCGGCCAAGGACATCGTGCTCAAGATCGCCGGAGCGGGCAAGGTGTGGGTTCAATGCGCCACGCTGCGGATCGACCAGACCCCATCGGCCGGAACCATCACGCCGGACAAACTCATAGAGATCAACATGAACGGAACGGTCTATCAGATCCCATGCAAGGCCAAGCCATAGCGGAGGGCGTATGAAAGGCATCACGAAACCGATCCCCCAAGTGCTGGTCGCGTTGACCGTGAATGAGTACATCGTTCACGCCTTTGCCTGGAATCAGCACGACCCAAACAACCTGGCGACAGCCAGGTTGGAGGTCGTCTACTCGCTGGCGCAGCGCGGCGGCGATGGCCAAGTGACCGTCAGTCCGATCCCCGAACATCAGCACATCCGACTGGCGGTCTATGACGCCGGCGAGAACAAGCGGCTCACGAACTGGCTGCTCGTGAGCGGCGACCCCGACGACCTCTTCGACTGGAACTACCGCGACATCGAGCGACTCGTCGAGGCCGACATCGCGAAGCGATTCGGGTACACGGTATGACACAAAAACAGATCAGGAAACGTGTCGAAAAGAGGGTGAAATCCTAAAGTCAAAGTTCCGAATTGTCACGGAGGGAATGAGATGAAACGTGCATTGTTTTTGGTGATGGCGATTCTGATCGCCTCGGTGAGTGCGTCGGCGTGGGTGGCCGAGTTCACGATCTTGAGCATCAACGACGTGGACTACGGGAATCACTCCCGGCTCTATTTCTCGATCAACTATCCCGACTTCTACCCGTTCACCGGTCAGGCGGCGATCCGCGTGTACTGGGCGAAAGGCCACGCCATCGGGAACGAGTTGCCGCAGTTCGACAACATGAGCCTCTATGTGCCGACGCAGGGGTACTCGTGGGACCGCGTGTTCTGGGTTTCCAAGCCAGAGGGACTCGAGGGCGAGTGGAACCTGCGGGTGGATATTGAGGACGTTTATCAGAGCAAGATCGCCACGTCCAATGAGTTCACGTGGGACTTTGGCGGCGGCGCGGTCGAGCCGCCTGCGGTGCTGCACGAGGCGTTCGTCAACTGGATTGCCGACGACGCCGCCTTGGGGTGGAGCACGTATATCGTCCTGACGAACCCGACCGATGACGACGCGGTGATCGAGGGGGCGTACTTTTACGCGTTCACGGGCGGGTTGAATCAGACGAAGGAGTACGCGCTGTCGCCCCGGCAAAGCGTCGCCATCGACACCAATTCGCAGCGGTTCCTGGAGAACGCGTTCACGTCTGCCCGGTACACGTCCGACCGGCCCATCTCGGTGCTTGTGCTGTCGATGCACGAGTCGGGTCTGACGTTCCAGTATCGAGTCGAAAGCAAACAGGAATAAAGGAGAGCAATCATGAACAGAGAGAGACTTGTTTGGGCGATCGTAATGTGGCTGGCGCTGGGCTTGGCGCTGGCCCCGTTTGTGTACGCCGACACGCACACGTCGGCTGCGACCGGCGCGTGGAGCGAGGCGGCAACGTGGGACGTGAACGAGGTGCCGGCCAACGGCGACACCGTCGTGATCGCCACGGGACACACCGTCACGTTCGACGTGGATCAAAGCGCGTTCGCGGCCGGCCTGGCCGGGCTGACGATTCAGACCGGCGGGACTCTCGCGTTCGCGACGGACGAGAGCGACTACTACCTCAAGATGGCCGGGCACATCACGAACTCGGGTACGATCCGCGCGGGAACCGCCGAGACGCCGGTGCCGTACGGGACGAACATCACCATCTACATGAACGGCAACTACCAGATCACGAACTTGGCGACGCACGCGGGAAAGATCTATATGTACTCCGCGCAGCCGACGAACAAGTACGCGGTGCTGATCTCCGCGAGTCCCAAGGCGATAAACAGCATCTCGAGCGCAAGCCCGGCGATCATCAACTGCACGAGTCACGGCATCTCGAAGTACGAGACATTCTACGTGTACGGCACCACGGGGATGCCGGCGATCAACGGGCAGCGCCTCGCCGCCGCCGACGTGACGACCGACACGATTGAGGCGACGTGGCATACGACGTACTGGAACGTCGACGGCGCGCTGATGGGCACGTATACATCGGGCGGGTACCTGTGTCCAGATCAAGCCGAGGCGTCCGGTCAGACGCAGATCGAGATCGACCGCGACCTGACCGAAGACAGTATGTGGAAGGATGGGACTTTTGGCGGCACGACCGTCATACGGTTCGACGAGTGGGCGGTCGGCACCACGCCGACAAGCCAAGCCCTCAACTACAGCAACGTTTCAGCCGGATACCTTACGATGGCGAGCGGACTGTCTGCTGCGCGGAAGTCTGGGTCGCTCGCTGTTCTCGTGACGCGGAACGTCTCGATCCGCTCGTCCTCGACGAACGTGACCAACGGCATGATCCGCTACGGATCTGGGCTCGTGCTCAACTGCGAGATCCGGCCCGGCAACACGTCGACGCACGGCGTCGCCGATGCGTCGTCGGTCACGTTCGGCGGCGTGATCTCGGGTGCGTCGAGCGCCTTCTATAAAGTCCCGACCGTGACTGCCACGTCCGACGCTGTGATCTCCGGCTGCACGTACGGCATCAACGCGTACTACGGAACCGGCACGTACACGTACGCCGGCTTGATCAGCGGGTGCTCGTACGGGATCGGCAACGCGTCCGGCACCGACAGCGACATCACGTTCTCGGGGCTGTCGTCCGGTGTCGGCGTAACGTCGTATTTCAATCGCGGCGCGAAGATCACGGGAACCGTGCGCGGCGGCGCGGCGACGGCGCAGGGCTGCTTGGGTGTGGAGTTCTCCGGTTACGCTTACTTGCAGAACCCCGGCTACGGGTACGGTGCCATAACGACCTGTGCGGACGCGGTCGTCGGCGGTCTGATCGCGAACTGCGGCATCGCCATATACGGCTCGACCGGGGCCAGGCTCGCCGGGGATGTGTACGGCTGCGGGTCTGGGTTCGAGTATTCGAGCGGCGTGTCGTCCGGTTCGCGCTTCTCCGGCGTGGCGACCATTGTCAACGTCTCGAAGGTTGATATGTACGCGGCGACGGCGACCGACACGAACTATGGGTATATGTCGTCTTCTGGCCGGGTCGTCGACTCGACCCTCACCTTGATGAGTGGTCACTACCCGGCCGGCGGTGATCGGCAATATGTCGAGGTCTATAACAACGGGACGTTCACCGCGTACACCGTGCACGGCACCACGACGACCGTGACGAGCAACTTGCCGTCGCGACTGACCCGCGCGTACCAGACCATCGGAACGTCGGCGACGCATCCGGGGTACTACCAGCGCCGCTTCACGCTCGACCCCGGCCAGCAGCTCCAGATTCGGTTATGGGGGAAAGCCGCCGCGAACACCGACTACCGCGTGCAGCTGATCCTGCCCAAGGAAGAT
>Ga0209201_1004579_pt1 | contig 11014 bp, 13 predicted proteins | sample AD_UKC055_MetaG_FD_184411 | JGI IMG/M metagenome (GOLD analysis project Ga0209201, IMG submission 184411) | Active sludge microbial communities of municipal wastewater-treating anaerobic digesters from USA - AD_UKC055_MetaG (SPAdes) (version 2) | ecosystem: Engineered > Bioreactor > Anaerobic >... | reverse complement strand
ATTTAAAAAATACTTGCATTTCTACCGAGAGTGCCGAAAAAAAGATAATTATTCCTCGTGAAGGTTATGAAGATTATAAAATTGGCGATAATGTAATTATTAGCTCTACCACTAATCAAGGCTATTTGGCTGTTATTTTAGTTTATGTTTTACCAGTAATATTAATGGTAGCATTGTATTTCATTAGTTTTTCACATTTCAAAAATGAATTAATATCTGCAAGTATTTCTGTGGGTTCTATTGTTATTTACTTTGTTTTAGTTCATTTTATAAATCCATGGCTAAAAAATAAGATATCTTTTAAGCTAAAGCATAATGATGTTTAATAAGCTTCTGAGAAGATAGTATTGCATTTTAAATTTATAAGAAGTTTATAAGGAGAAGCGGAGATTGAGTGACGGTAAGACTGGGTGATGGGGAAAAGAAGGTGATTAGTTGAGAAATTTAGTTGTTTAAAAGGTATAAAATTCTAATTAAACTATTTTAAACTATTATTTTTCTCTTTGTTTAATTGTAAATTAATCACTAAACTTGTTTTATGTTGTAGAGTGATTACTCAAAAATAGCTCTAAATCTGAATGCACTGGAAGTGAAAATCATGCAGGATTTATATCTAAAAATTATTCAAATTCACTGTAATATAGTCCTTTTAAATTTTTAGTTTCGAATAAATTATAACTACCTATATCAATGTATGGGACCCAAATATCATAAATCAAAAAAGAATAATGTAGAAAATATGTGTCTCTTGCTATAAAAATAACTTCATTATTAGAGTCAATGTATTTGCAACAATCATTACTAAAGAATGCAAATATTTTCATTTGATATTCTTCTCCTATTTTTATCTTTCTTAACTTTTTATTTGATATTTTATCTAATGGTTTTATTGATAATAATCTAATAAAATCTGGACATGTATCATTATAAATATTTATACATTCTAAATCTATAAAGTAAATTGTCCTTTTTATAAGTTTATTCTCTATTTTTTGATAATTATTTTTTTTCTCTATTATATTTTTTATTTTAAATATACCTACCAAACTATCTGGTAGAGTAATATTATATGATATTTTATCTTTTTCTAAATCATAAAAATTATAATCAGATATTTTTAATTTCCCATGTTTATCAATAGCTTTCAATGACGTATCATTATTTACAAAACTTAAATATTGTAATAACTGTTTTCTTTGATTTTTAACTATATGCTGACCATTAAAATAATAATATCTAATACCATATTTACACTCATTATTTTGTTGAAACAAATTTTTAGGAAATATACCTATTAAAATTATTAACAAAAATATATTTTTGATTAATATTTGTTTCATTTATACCAATTATCTGTATTTTTAATTTTAGTCCATGTATATTCACTACTTCTCTTTTGTAGCTCATCTTCATTGGCAAACCTGACAAATGAAAGTGCATCTTCTTTTATATAAACAAAAACGTTACCTGCTGTATCTACATCTAAACGTGGTATTTTGTACTTCATAAAATTTTTTGCTAAATGTTCAAGTTTTATCGTATCTAATTCTACTTCTTTATCTGCGCATATCCAATGCATATATGGAATGTCGTAATCTTGTGTATCCATTTTTAAAGTATAATAACCAAATTTTAAAGAATCATTTTTTAAAAAATCTATACTACCTGTAATTATTATTTTTACACTATCATCAAAACCTCTTATATACATACTAACACCTTTAAATTGTGAAAAATCCTCGTATTCATATTTATCCAAAAATTCCTTTTCTCTTTTATTTAGTGTGTAATTTCTTTCTATCCTAATTAATAAAATATCTACTATTAAAATGCTTATTAATAAAAAAACTATAAATAAATATCTTAATATTTTCATGAAATTTTACTATGTAAAATTAATAAATTCTTTTTAACTTTTAACTTTTGTCTTTTAACTTATGTCTTTGTCAGCCACGCAAAGAAAAGTAACAAAAGAAAAGTCTCCGCTGGGGAAATGATTTGATAAAACTACGCAATCACCTCATGGGGTTTACAAACTCGCTCGCTTCGCTCGCTCAAACAGTGTAAACCCTTCTTCCCATCCCTGCTTGCTTGTTATATGGCAAATCATTTCCCAATGCGGGCGGAACAGTACTAAATGGCATTTGTTATTTGAACTTTATATTTAAAAAATAAGTTCTTTTTGAAATTAAGCCTTTTTATCTCTATATTTTTGATTTTTGAGATTTGATTTATTATTTGTAATTTTATTTTTTGGGTTTAATATAATTCAATAATTTGACCAGAAATCCTCTGGATACCAATATCCCCTTTTGATTTTTTTTACAATCTTTTTATCTAATTCTTTTCTCCAGCCATAATGATTTATTCTATTTAGATAATTTATTATCACTGTATTATATCTATATGCACTTTCTATTAGGTTTTGATTTACATCAGGAGTCGTTATACATACATACCTGAACCCATATTTTTTTGTGATTTTATTTAATTTTTCTTGATCATATGCTACAGCATGTATATATAATTTTATATCTCCATCTAAAATATCTCTTTTAGCATCTTTTTCATAAAATAATAAATCATATTTTGGTATTCTTTTGCCAAAATAAAATTTTCCTCTAATCGTATCTTTATCATGTAAATCTATAATCGTATCATTAGCATATAAAAAAACATATTTTAAATGAAGTCTCACATATGGTAATGAGTCAGGTATTATTATTGTAAATTTACCATCGAAATCTGAGGCTCCTCCTGTTATTAAAGAATCATTATAAAACACTGCTATTGTAGCAAATTTTAATAGATTATCAGTTATTATTGAATGGGCTGTACCTTCTATTACTTTTTGTCCATAAATATGCGAATTTATTAGACAAAAAATAAAAATTATTGAAAAATTTTTAAACTTATTCATTTATATTTATTTTTGGCAAATTTTCATTATTTATTAATTCATTAATGTCTTTTTGATTAGGCATATCCCTATCATTATAAGCACCTATGCCATCATCAGCTCCATCCCTATTAAAAAATAATGTATGAAATATCTCATGTATAATATTTCTTTTTTGATTTCCACAACTTCTATTCATCATTATTCTGTGATTATCTTCAGTTGTACCACAGATTGTTTCTATAGTACCATCTTTTTCATTCTCAATAGGTTTAAAAAATTCATAAGTATTTTCATCTCCTGACGTAAAATAATTACCAATGGGTATATCTTCATAGAATTCATTAAGTGCATTATTTTCTGCATTCCAGCTTTCTCCACCATCTATGAATTCTAAATCAAAGTTTACTTTATATCCAGAATATTCACCTTCATTTACTTGATAATTTTGATTATTCAGAAATCCATTTACCTCAGTTTGCATACTTTTTACTTGCTCCGGTGTATATGCTGTAACACTCATATTATTATTTGGTACGGTTTGAACATAATAAACAGCTTTTATAGTTATTGTTTTATTTTCATTATCTACTACAGCCACACCATCATTACCATTTGGGTCTTTCATTATGACTGGATTATTAAAACAATACAAATATGGCGATAGCGATGGATACTTATCCGATAAAGGATCAACTGATAAACAGCTGCTTAAATCCGTATCATAGTATATGTCTATAAAATATGTATAATTAATTTTATAGATATGGTTAATATTAAATATATTATTTTTCATTTAAGTTTATTTTAAATGCTTTATATGAATTTCCATTCTTGTATTATAATTTTTACATTGAAATGATCTATCCCTTATACAAATAGGATTTTTTTCACCAAATGAAATTACAGAAAAATTTCTTATATTGCAATTTCTTTCTAAATAATATTTTTCTAGATTTTTAGCTAATAAATCTGAATAAGAATTATTATACTCAGTTGAACCTAATGCAAAATTAATTTGGATTTCAAAAAATAAATTTGGATTATTTTTTATAATATTCAATAGATTATTTAATTCATTGGAAGGTATAAACCTAGCATCGATATTATTGGGTAAATTTATTATAATTACATCAGAGTCATTTAATTGTATTTCATCACTTGGAAATCCATAAAAAACAAATTGTGCATTTAGTAAAATTGTATAAAATGATAAAAATAAAAGCAAAACTATTTTTCTCATATTAATTGAATTTAAGATAATTTATTGCATTTTTATGAAATTCTGTCGGTTCTTTTACAAAATTTGGTCTTATATAAGTTCCAGAATTTTTTGAATCTATTGTAAAACCCCAACTAATTGTAAATGATCTTTTACCATTAATAATTATAGATGATTGTGCTTTCCAATATACAGAATATTTAGCACCTTCTTTATAAAACCTACCAGGTTGATCTTCTAAAATTGTGCTTGGAGGATTATCAAAATATGTGGCTTGTTTAATATCAGATTTATTCATAATATATTGTCCATCTAATCTTTCAACTATGTTCTCATCTGGTAGTTTAAAATAACAATCTGATGAACTTACATCAGGTATATTTGATTCAAAAGTTTGAAACCATCCAACATTTGAATTATTATCAGTTGGTTTAAATTCCATTTTAATCATTGGGCCACCCAACCCATCTTCAATATCATGCTCTATCCACTGGTGCATTATCACCTTCCCCTCACCAGTAGGTAAAGTATAACTTCTTGGGTCATCGGGATCACTTGCATAAGAATATCCTTCTTTCCCAGCATAATTTTTATTAAATTCTTCTTGACTATTAGTATTAGGATCCCAAAATACATTTCCATCAGGACCTTCAACCCAGCCATCAATTTTTCCATTGGGATCTACCATTATTATAGGATTCCATTGGCAATAATTATACGGACTTACCCAACTTCTTTCATCACTCATCGGATCTACACTCAGCCACACACTCAGATCACTATCATAGTACCTCGCCCCGAAATACGTGTAGCTGGTCTCATTATCTAGCTCCTTGGCAGTGAATTTGTAGCGGGAATCAAACATTATTTATTTTTTTTAACCTTATTTACAAAATAATCAAAGCATTTATGTTTATCCAAATTTACTTTTATTTCCCATATTTTTGTTCCTTGATTGTAGCCAAAAATCCAACCTTCTTTCCATATACTAAATATACTGCGGTCTTGTTTATAATCATACCATATAAAATTAACATATATTATTTTTTGTCCTCTTTTATTTAAATATCCAATATATTGGCGTTTATAATTTTCTAAATTTTGGTTTATTAAGGGATAATCTTCTGATGTATCTTTGATATGATTTTTTGATTTTTTATTTATAAAATCTTTTATGTAATTTTCAACAATAATAATATCAGCAACACCTGGATCCCATCTTACATATTTTTTATTAATAGGTTTATTTATTGGGCAATTTCCTGTAAAAATAATACCTTCAATGTAGTCATGTTTAATATATATAGAACAATCAGTTATTGTATCAGTTATTGTATCACTAATTGATATTTGCCCATATATTTTAAATACATTGATAAAAATCATTAAAAATAATATTATTGTTTTTAACATAATTAAGGTTTTAAAAAATTCTTAAAAAACATCTTACTTCCATAAAAATATTGTTTCCTATTTTTTATAAATTTTGTCATTACTATAGTTTCAAAATTTTTAGGTTCAAATAAAACCCTTAATATTGCATCTGTGTTTTTATTATCAAACAAAGGATCATAATTAATATATTTGTAAAAATTATTTTTAAAAAATTTTATTTCAATTTCCATATCATTATTTAAATTATAATTATTATAATCAATAAAATAATATTTATTTTTATATTGAAATATAAATATTACTTGTTCAAATTCAAAATTAGGTAATATAAATTTATTACCATTTATTATAGGCTTGTAGATAACTTTTTGAATACTATCAATACCTAAAAAATATACAGAAAAATTATTATTTAATTGTCGTTCTTTATCATTTATAAAAAATTTAAGTTGTATATTTTGGCTAAACAAAGGAATGATGCCAAATAAAATTAGTAATGTTATAATAAAATTTTTCATCTTATTTTTATTCTCCAACTTTATCAAATTTATCTATAGGAAAAGTTGCTATTACACCCTTACCATTATATATATATACTACATTATTTTTTGCACCAAAAACATAGTTATTTCCATTAATAAATGTTCTTTTAGATGCATTTTCTATATCAGTACCACTAGGGTCTTGATCAAAGGAAAATTTAGTAGATGAACCATAACTATAAATTGTTTTTTCTCCACTTGCATGTGAATGAAATGTACCATTAATACTAATAAGATCACCTTTATCATCAGGATTTGCTGCATCAAAAACATTTATTGAGGCCTCTCTTTGTACCGATGGATCAGTTTCTGGTCCGGGTTTTGCCCAAATTAATTTTTCTTTTCCTTTAGCATCTAATCCAAATACCCCCCCATATTCTCTAAAATTATTTTCATTATCCATGTTTATAACTTTGACCATTTGAGAACGTATCGTTTTGCTTGGAAGTTCTACAGCTGATTCTATGTCATTAACACTTGTAGTACCATCATGCCTATTTGTTTTTTTTATTTGTTTTATCTCAGTAGGATCAGTAACTACATAAACTTTTTTATCGTCTATACCATCTGTACCTAAATACCTTGCATTCTGATCATAAAAATCTCCTATCAACATCCCATTCGGATCTAAGAGTACCACCGGATTATTCGCACTATAGCAATACGGCGATAGCGATGGATACTTATCCGATAAAGGATCAACTGATAACCAGCTACTTAAATCTGAATCATAATACCTCGCCCCGAAATACGTATAGCTGGTCTCATTGTCTAGCTCCTTGGCGGTGTGCATAAAAATATTTTTACTATGTAAAATTAATAAATATTTTTGAATAAATTTTTATATAATTTACTTTTCTTTGTCAGCCACACAAAGAAAAGGTAACAAAAGAAAAGTCTCCGCTCGGGAAATGATTTGATAAAACTACGCAATCACCTCTTGGGGTTTACAAACTCGCAAGCTTTAGCTTGCTCAAACAGTGTAAACCCTTTTATCCATCCCTGCTTGCTTGTTTTATTGCAAATCATTTCCCAATGTGGATAGGGTATGATAGATAATGAATAGCTGGTAAAAGCAATGTTAGGTAAGATATATTTTTATTGCTTCAAAATATAATCATAAATATTTTTATCCCACATAAGTACCCCTTTTTTAATTGTTTCAGTTTTCATTAAATTTATATATCCATCATCACCTATCTGATATATTTTTGTTTCTATTTCACAATCAAGCCCCTCATACTTATTTTTATACTGTGATGGATCTATTACCCGCATTTGTTGAACTCTAATGCTATCTTCAGTTACCCAAATACTACTTAACCAACAATCATTATCTTTAGCTATGGATTTCTCATCTATTATTTTACCATCTTTTGAATATACTATTAATAATGTTTCACCTAAATCAAAATCATAACATGTTTTACCTTTATCTTTACCTTTACTCACAAATGCAACTATAATATTTGAATTAATTTTATATTTATACCTATAATTATAACTGTATTCTGATGGATCATAGTCACAATGCATAGAATCTTCACATACAAATTTCTTTATATAATTTAATGGTATACTTTGCAATACTTCTCTCACATAAAACCTATTAATTGAATCTCTCCTATCAATTAAAAAAGGTAATTCTATTTCCTGAAAATTTGATATATAATCATTAAATTCTTGATTTTGTCCTTTACAACTGAGTAAGGTAAAACCGATTATTAAATAAACTAATACTTTTTTCATATTTTTTTTTTGAATTTATTTATAAATTTGTTCTAACTGTTGTAACTGTATAATTTAAAATTTGATTACCTTTATAATAATTATAAGTACCAACCATTTTATTATTTTGTATAGTTAATTTATTTGTTGGAGATGTCCCCAAATCTGGGTCAGATGTTCTTGGGTCGAAATAATTATAAGTTTTTGACATTACTTTTCCATGATCAAATGTTTCAGTTTTACTTGAAATCACTATAAAGTGGTCTGTCATTTTATCATAATTTGGAGATCCATCTTGATAATCTACCCCTACTATAATGGGATTACCATGTTCTAGTTCATTATCTATTATATTGAATCCATATTTAGCATTAGATGTTGGATTTCCTGCTCTGCCATTTTCACCTAACCCAGTTACTAAAACCTCATTAGATCTACCAGCAGTTTGTACACCTTCATTATTTAACATTTGACAACTCGTGTTATAACAATTAGATTCACTATTCCCGATTTGTGTCTCCCAACTAGATTTTTCAGCTCCAATATATGTCATTGATGTTATTTCATTTTGTGTATAATTTTCTATAACGTTACCACGTCTTATACTATGTGTTGCCCCAATATTTCTATATCTTACTCCGTCTCTTTCTATGTAACTTTCACTACCTTCATGCCAAAATGTAGCACCAGTCTCATCATCACGATACCAATCATCTAGCATCCCCCTCGGATCTACCAGTATTATAGGATTATTCTGACAATATGCATACGGACTTACCCAACTTCTTTCATCGCTCATCGGATCTACACTCAGCCACACACTCAGATCGCTATCATAGTACCTCGCACCGAAATATGTGTAGCTGGTCTCATTGTCTAGCTCTTTGGCAGTGAATTTGTAGCGAGAATCTAACTCGCAATTTCGCTGACTTACAAATAATTCTCCGAAAGGCAAATACTGGATGTGCTGGCACACTGCACCCTCTCTATCTGTAACAAAGGAGGCGGAGCCGAGATGGTCGGAGTGATAGTGGATTTTCATTTATAAATTTTTGTTAGGTAAAATTAATGAATATTTTTGAATAATTTCTACTTAATTTACTTTTCTTTGTCAGCCACACAAAGAAAAGTAACAAAAGAAAAGTCTCCGCTGGGGAAATGATTTGATAAAACTACGCAATCACCTCTATCCTCATTTGGGCAATTCGCGAATTGCCCCTACAATAATTATATTTGCAAATCACTTCCCAATGCGGGCGGGACACATCATAAGATGTGTTTTAAAGTACACTAGTAGTTTCGTAGGGAGATAAATATCTCGCTCCGAAGTATGTGTAAATAATATTAATATCTATCCCTTTTATGAAACACATAAAAAAATATATTTTACATGGTTTTATCTTTTTTGATATATTATTTGTCGAAACCTCTATAAGATTTTTCCCATGTTTTAGTATCTGAATAATAAATATATGACTCACCTAAAATTGTTCCAAACCAAACTATATAATGTATGCTATCAAATTTATAATAACAAATTTTCTCATAAAGTAATGAATCAACACCTAATTGTGTTAAGTTTATTGGTAAAGTATCATTTTCTTTTTTATATAATTCAATTTCTTCAACTATTCCATTTCCTATTTTAACCATTTTTTTTCATAATTATTGCATGAAGAAAATATTAAAATTATTATAATTAATTTAATGCTTCTTTGCATATATTTTATAAATATATTTTTCCATTTCATTGATTTTATCATCATCATTATCTAATCCATTAATCCAATAAATATTTATGCCTCTGCGTTCCATACGTCTAAACCATGTCTCTTGCCTCTTAGCAAATTGACAAATGGCAATATACAGTTTATTCACCATCTCTTCTTTAGTCAATTCACCTAATAAATATTTAGTAATGTATTTATATTCTAATCCTAAAGATATTAATTTTTCAGCATTTGTTCCTTGTGCCAGCAAATTGTTTACCTCCTCTATCATGCCATTTTGTAGTCTATTTATTAATCTACTATAAATCCTATCTCTCAATTTTTCTCTTGGGAATCTAATACCAAAAACAATATTTTTTTCTATTTCATATTCTAAATCATTTTGTTGCAAAATATTTCTCTGCTCCTGTATGGCTATTTCTATAGCTCTTATATAGCGATGCCTATTATTTTTTTCAATATTTTTACTAATATTTAACTGCTTATAAAAACTCTCAAGCTCTGCTATGCTCATTTTTGAAAGTTTATCTCTCAAAAGTTGATCTTGAGAAAAAGTACTAAATCGGTAATTAAGCAATAAAGCTTCAATATATAATCCTGTACCACCACATACAATCGGTATCTTATTATTTTTCATTATTTGCTCGATTGATTGAATGGAGTCTCTTTGAAAATCATACACACTATATTGTTCATCAATTGTTCGTATATCAATGAGGTGATGAGCAATCTCGCAATTATCTAATTTATACTCTTGCAAATCTTTTCCAGTACCTATATCTAACCCTTTATATATCTGCCTACTATCTGCACTGATAATCTCGCCACCAATATCTTTGGCTAATCTGACAGCTAATTTAGTTTTACCAGTAGCTGTAGCACCGAGTATCACTATAATGTATGGAATTTTAATCATTTATTTTTTATATATGTTAATTTTTATCATTGTTGCTTTATCAGAATCATTATAATTATCCCAATTTTGTATAAATATTTTATAATATTTATCTGAAAATCAAAAAAATCGATTCATAAGTTAATATCTTGATACAAAATTAATAATTAATAGATTAATAAAAGATGTTTTATAATAGCAATTTATTTTTTTGCTTTTAATTTGTATTAGTAATTTTGCACTTAATGAAGAAATCATTAATACTAATTTTATTAATCACTATACTATCATCTGAATTAATATATTCTCAGATAGATGATACTATTACTATTAAGCATGCTAAGGCTTATCAATGGAGCTACGAAAACAATTTTATGAAAGCAGATAGTGATAGTTATGATCTCGATACAGTAAATTTTTTTTATTTTTCTCCATATAAAGATTACAAATATATGCTTACCAATGACCTTGTTGGTGGTGTTTCTTATCCAGCATATTTACCAGAACTTACTAGCTCTTATGAAATTTCTGAAATAAAATTGCCATATTTACGATTTGTAGGTTTTTTTGATATTGAAAATATCCCACTTATAGTCTCTGATA
>Ga0209201_1004578_pt1 | contig 11019 bp, 8 predicted proteins | sample AD_UKC055_MetaG_FD_184411 | JGI IMG/M metagenome (GOLD analysis project Ga0209201, IMG submission 184411) | Active sludge microbial communities of municipal wastewater-treating anaerobic digesters from USA - AD_UKC055_MetaG (SPAdes) (version 2) | ecosystem: Engineered > Bioreactor > Anaerobic >... | reverse complement strand
GAAAGCCCGTGCCGCCCATACTGATCATGTGCACCACGGATTTCTATCCGGGCCTGCGGAGCAACGCGGCAGATGAAATCAAATATGCCGAAGTCTACATCAACGAGGGTGTGAAGCTCGACTATTGGGTAATCGACGCCGGCTGGTACCTTTGCGACGGTCCGGGTTGGCCGAAGGTCGGCACATGGGAACCCGACCCGGATCGTTACCCCAAAGGTATGAAAGAAGTGTCTGACTACGTCCACTCCAAGGGCGTGAGATTCAGCGTGTGGTTCGAGCCTGAGCGCGTCTCGCCCGACACGTGGTTAGCGAATACGCATCCCGAATGGCTTTTCAACGGGAAAAATATCGGCGCGAACATCAGTCTGTTGAATCTTGGCAATGCGGAAGCCCGTCAGTGGCTCACCAACCACATCGACCGAATGCTGACGGAGCAAGGAATCGACCTCTATCGGCAGGATTTCAACATGGACCCGTTGGCGTTCTGGCGGAGCGGTGATTCGCCCGACCGGCAAGGCGTGAGCGAGAACCTGCACGTGCAGGGCTACCTGGCCTATTGGGATGAGTTAATCCGGCGTCATCCCGGCATGCCGATTGACAGTTGCGCCAGCGGCGGCCGACGCAATGACCTTGAGACGCTTCGACGCGGCCTACCATTGCTCCGCAGCGATTACCTTGGCGAACCTTTCTACACGCAGCAATGCCAGACGTACGGTTTGGTCCAGTGGGTCCCGTACTTTGGAAGCGGCGCGCCTTACAAAGACGACTATACAGCTCGGAGTGTCTGGTGTCCACGGTTCGCCCTCGCACGCTCTGCGCCGAGACAGGAAGGCCTCGATTGGACAGACTATCTTCGCATGGTCAAGGAGTGGCGCTCTGTGAGCGACTACTTGCTCGGCGATTTCTATCCACTGACACCGTATAGCCTGGAAGACACAGTTTGGATGGCTTGGCAGTTTGACTGTCCGGAACGTGGCGAAGGCATGGTGCAAGTGTTTCGCAGAGCGAACAGCACTGACGAATCAATCCGTGTAAAGCTCCATGGCGTGGAGGCCAGCGCCCTCTATACCCTTACAAACGTCGATACCGCCTCCATGACGGATACGACCGGCACGGAACTCATCGGTCAGGGCGTCTCAATCGTCTTGCATGACAAACCGGGATCAGCCGTGCTCATTTACCGGAAGAAGCCGTGACCGAATCACACCAAGCAGCATGTTTCCAGCGGGGGGCGAATTCGAAGCACCGAGCCCCAATCGACATACACGCAAGGAACTGGATAGAGTTTTCGTGCCGATAGTGGGAACAAGTACCCAACCGGTGTGTGATCAAAACGAGGGTGTGTGGAATGACCATCGTGTTCTTGGCGATGTCAATCGCTTCATTCAGCGCCATCACTGCACGCGAACCCGAAGACGTCTCCAGTACCTCTGAAACCGTGCAATCTTGGTTTCCAATCATTCCCTGGCCGAGCAACATAAAGCCAGGAGAAGCTAAGTTTGTGATTGATGCAGAGACCACAATCCTTGCCGACGCCTCTTCCAACCCAAACGCCAAAATGCTTGCCGAGACCATGCGGATATCTACGGGTTTCAAATTGCCCGTCTTACGGGCCGTATGGTGAGAATATTCGGTCGAGGTCCTAAGCGGTTCCGGTGCATTGGTTTGGGTCTAACGCGTGTTTGGTAGGTTAAAGCAATTGATCGGGCGCGGAAGAGCGGGCATCATACCTCTTTTCTGATTGGAAAGGAGCGTCTGACCGCATGTTGGAGTTCATTCTCAGGCCTTGGCACCTGATTGTCCTTTTTGTGGCTTCGCAGCTGAATCGCGGGCAACAACGCATCATCGAGTATCTTCAGGCGGAGAACCAAGTGCTCCGGGAGAAGCGGGGCAAGAGCTGCATCCTATTGAATGATGACCAACGCCGACGCCTGGCAGTGAAAGACAACGTCCGTGGCCGAAGGTTGCTATGTGACTTGGCTACCATCGTAACACCGAATACGATTCTGCGATGGCATCGGGAATTGGTGGCGCAGAAGTGGGATTTCAGCGCGTTGCGCAAACGGTTGGTCGGCCTCGCACCAAGCAGGAAATAGCCGATCTGATTGTGTGGATAGCGAAGAAGAATCCGATGGGGGGTTACACCCATATTGAGGGCGCGCTCCAGAATCTGGGCATCACGTTGTGCGATACCATGGTCAAGAACATTCTGCGGGAACATGGCATCGAACCGGCACCAGATCGGCAGCGGAAGACGAGGTGGAATACGTTTCTCAAAGCGCATTGAGAAGTGCTTGCTGCAGTGGACTTCACGACGGTCGAGGTATGGACGCAGGGCGGCCTCGTCACGTTCTATATCCTGGTCGCCATGCGAATATCCACACGTCGTATCGAGATCGCTGGCATCACCCCCAATCCGAATGCTGCGTGGGTACAGCAAATCGCGAGGAACCTCACCGACTGCTACGACGGCTTCCTGCGTGACAGTCGATATGTGCTGGTCGACCGAGACGCCAACTTCCTCGCGTTTTGTGGCGTGATCGAAGGCTCAGAGACGAAAGCCGTTGTGACGCCGCCCCACAGTCCGAATTTGAATGCCAATCTCGAGCGATACATGCGCTCCGTAAAATCCGAGTGCCTCAACCGGATGATCTTCTTCGGCGAACGTTCATTACGTCGCGCCCTCACGCAGTTCGAAGCACACTACCACGGCGAGCGCAACCACCAGGGACTGGACAACAACCTGATCGAAGCGGGCAGCGAGGTCGGCCAAGCGTGGGGGAGAGTGGCTTGCTGCAATCGTCTCGGCGGCATGCTTCGGTACTACTCCCGTCAAGCTGCATAAGCCAACTTCACATCAAGGCTCATTCAGTAAGGGCGAGCTACGCTCGTTCGCCGATTTGAGGCCCATGAAATGAATCCGCCCACCCAACTATTCACGATCGCGACCGAGATTCCATCCTCAAAACAGCACTCAACGGACTACCCAAGAATGACTTTCGATGCGAGCCAACTTCCTTACCATACGGCCTCTTATGCGTTTCGAGGACCGCCAGGGCCCGACTGCATGAGTGGCGCCTTCCGTGCTGATGTATCGCCGTGGCCTCGAAGGCCGATTTCCCGTAGGTTCGCCGCTAGCTCTTGTCTCTGCTCTCTAATTCGATTGTCGCGGCGCTTGAAGCCCGACCGCGGATTCTGGTCAAATGCTAGTCAACGATAGTCATCATCACCATCAGACGCGGCAGCTTACAGTATCGTACCCGCCAGCGGCGGGCGCCACGGAAAGATCGAACGGGATTTCATGGAGGTGCATGTGTGCACGCAAACACGTTTCTCAGCATGTCTCCTTATGTCTAGCCTGGCTTGGGCCGCCCTTTCGTGGCAGAGCAGCGGCCAACCGCCGTCGGATGCGCCTTCGGCCGCGCGTGCGGTGCAGAGGTATGCCTTGGCGAATTGCGAGATCGAGATCGGGCCGCCAAGCGAGGTCGGGCGCGCCCAGGGCCATTTCTGGTTCTCTACTCTGCATCGCGTCGAGGGGCAGGATATCCTTTGCGAAGTTGTGCTCGCTGATGACAAGGCGCAAGGCCAATGGCCGGCGGCTCTGCATCTGTCGAGAGACGGTGGCGCCACGTGGAAGCCTCTCGCCCAGATCGAGTGCTACGGGCCGATTTCGATGTCCCTCGAAGCTCGGAAGCTACTCATCATGCCTTACGAAACATGGCCGGTTTCGGAGCAGGACAAGCGGAACGCACGCGCCGACGGCACGGATGTCGCTTTGGATGAGAACGGCACCATCCATGTGCAGCGCACGCCGATGAAATTCCTGGGATTTCCACGCGAATTGGCCGATTATCCCGGCGGGGAAGTTTATCTGTTGACGAACGGTAACATCCTGCGCCTCAAGAACGGGCCGTGGTTTACGACTTTCTACGGTAAGTTCGCGGGCGATGGCAAGGATTCCGTGTGGTCGGCCACGAGCGCGGACAACGGCTCGACGTGGCAGTATCAGGCCACGGTGGCCGAAGGCGCCACTCTGAAGGAAGCTCCAGAAGGGGCCAATGAGAGCAATTCCGTACGGCTCGCGGATGGCCGGCTGCTCTGCGTGTATCGCACAGGCAGCGACTATCACAAGAGCTACAGTGCCGACGAAGGCGCCACGTGGACGGCGCCGGAGCGCATGAACGGCGTGTTCTGCGTCGAGCCACAGCTCGCGCGCCTCAAGAACGGCATCCTTCTGCTCTCCGGCGGCCGGCCAGGCCTCTATGTGTGGGCGTGCGCGGATGGCGAAGGCAAAATCTGGGAGCGCGTGAATCTAGCCGAGCATCACAACGCGCATGTCGCCGAGGAATCCATGCAGTACTCTCCGGATTGGTGCGGCGGGAAATGGACGGATCCTCCGGGCAGCACCTCCTACACCGGCATGGCACTCGTAGGTGACAACGAGGTCCTGGTGTGCTACGACCGCCTCGGCAATGGATGGAACGGCGCGCCTGGCCCGCTGGGAACGCACGATGCCGTGTTCTGCGTGCGTATCAAGGCGTGGCCGAACCAGCCGAAGTGAAGGCCTTGCCTTACGTGGCATCGACGGCGGCTGCCGAGAACTTGTCCTTATTAACCGACAATGACTTGCGTTAGCTGCGTTGCCCAATGCGTTTGTCACATTTCGGTTTCATTTGATAGGCGTGTACCGGACGACGATTACGGCATGCCCACGGTCTGGGTTCAGGATGACCAAAGCAAGACGTTTTCTCCTTCTGCTCCTCCTGCATTGGTTGAAGTCTCGGCGTAAATCGTGGTCAAATACGGCACATCGATGGTCAACAGTCCGGTCGCGTGCCTTGGCATGTCTTTCCGTACCCGTCCGTGTCGGTATGGCGTGGCCGAGGGCAAGATTGTAGTCCGTACGTGAATTCGGGGGAGCTTATGAAAGCCCTATCGCCTTCTGTTCATCAACACTTATTGAGCGCGTGTTGTGTCTGGTGCCTCGCGCTCCTGGCACACGCTTCGACGGCATCCGCGGCCATACTTTTTGAAGAGAACTTCGACACGTTGGCTCCTGGGCTTCAGAGCGCGGTAATCGAGCCTGTCGATGCAGCCGTCAAGGGATGGACTCACAATGCCCCCCCGGGTTGGGCCATCGACAACTCCCGGATGGATACGTCCGTAGGCGTGCCCGAGTGGAGCGGCTGGAGTTTTACGACGTTGCCGTTCTGGGTGGCGTGCGCCACCCAGGGCCGGGAACAGTTCACGCGGGCCGAAAACGTGTTCGCCGTTGGGGACTCGGATGAATACGACGACTTGGATGCCCCGCCACCATTTGACAGTACCCTGGCATCGCCTGTCATTCCTATTCCGGCGGGCAAGCCGGTCTATCTGAGCTTTGACACGATATGCCCGCAATTGTCGGACCACACGGTTCACCTGCTGGCTTCGATAGACGGCGGACCAGACCAGCTTATCAAGGATTACCGTTTTCTCAACCTTGGCAATGTCGAAGAAACCGTGAGAGTTCCCGCGCCCAACACGTTGCAGCCGTGGACGCTCGTGCTGAAGTGGCGGTATGCGGGCAAGAACGCCTGGTTCTGGGGCATCGACAATATCCGCGTGAGCGACAGCCCTCCTCCGCCATCTCCTCCGCCCTTCCAACTGGGCGGGGCCGGGGACTGGTGCACGTACCGGCGGGATTGCCGGCGCAGCGGCATCACGTCCGCGGGTGTGAATTTGCCGCTCAACCCGGCCTGGGTTCATACGCCTGCGCACAAGCCAGTCCCGGCATGGCCCGAGCCCGCGAGGGAAGATATCGCTCATCGAATCGCGGCTCTCAGCGCAACGACGGTGTATGACCGGGTCTTTCACGTGGCGGCTTCCGGTGAGAGCATTTTCTACGGCTCGTCCGCCGACGACTCCGTCTACTGCCTCGACGCGGCGACGGGGCGCGTGCTATGGGCGTTCACGACCGAGGGCCCAATCCGTTTGGCTCCGACGGTAACGCAGGGACGCGTCTACGCAGGTTCGGACGACGGCTGTGTTTACTGTCTCGATGCCGCCAGCGGAACGTTGTTGTGGAAGTACCGCGCTGTACCCGAGGACCGGCGCATGCCAGGAAATGGCCGCATGATATCGCGCTGGCCGGTTCGTTCCGGCGTCGCGGTTGATCGCGGCCCTCTGCGGACGAACGGGGAGCCTGAAGAAGCACCCCCGTTGATAGCGTTCTTCTCGGCAGGCCTGTTTCCGGAGGAAGGCGTGTACCTTTGCGCCGTTGACGCGGAATCCGGCGCCGAGGTGTGGAAAGAGAAGATCAGTGCGGCTTCGCAGGGATATATGCTGGCTTCGTCTTCCCAATTGTACCTGCCGACCGGACGGACCGCCCCTGCGGTCTTTGACCGGAACCGCGGGAAAGCACTCGGTAGCTTCGAGGGATTGGGAGGAAACTTCGCGGTGGTGCTCGACGATATGGTTGTAGCTGGCCCCAGCGAAAGCGGCGAACTCCACATCAATACCCCGGTTTTGCGGGAGCGCGTAATCTCGGCGCCCGGAGTTGCCCTAGTCGCCACGCGCGATGTCACGTATTTCCTCAAGCAGGATGGCCTCGTCGCGCTGGATCGAACGCGCTTTCTCGAATTGAGCAAGCATATTGCCACCATTGAACAGATTGAGGAGCGGACTCCGCAGCAGGAGCAGCGCCTGGGCCAACTGCGGGTGGAACGGGCTTCGTGCGAACTGTGGAGCGTGCCGTTGCAAACGGCGTATACGATGATACTGGCAGACGACGTGCTGCTGGTCGGGCACGAGAACCAGGTTGCCGCCCATTCCACAGTCGACGGCGCGCAATTGTGGGCCGGCGAAGTCGAGGGCAAGGCATACGGCCTCGCCGTTGCGCATGGCCGGTTGATAGTCAGCACCGACAAGGGTCAGATCTGGAGCTTCGAGAACGGGCAAAGCGAGCTCCGGCGCGAGAGCGCTTCCGTGGTGCTGCACCCAACCGATGGGAAGAGTTCTCAGCTCGCCGATTGCATCATCGCGCATGGTGGATTCGACCGGGGCTACTGTCTGGTTCTTGGTGGCGACGGCCCATTGCTCTGCGAACTCGCCCAGCGCTCCGGCCTGCGAATCATCGGCGTCGAGCCTGTGCCGGAGCGCGCGGAGACCGCGCGCGCGGAATTACGGAAGGCGGGTCTTAATGGCGCGCGCGTTGCCGTTCATAAAGCTTCCCAGGCTTCTCTCCCGTACCAGGACCAGACGATCAATGTCATCGCGCTCGTCTGTTCGGAAGAGGCGGGTCCGGTTCCCGCCACACCTGCGGCGGAAGTGCTGCGTCTGCTGAGGCCATGCGGAGGCACAGCGCTTGTATGGGGTTCGGACGCGGCTGCACTCGAGGAGTGGGGGAGAGACCTGCCCGACTGGCGTGTGACCGTTGACGCCAACGGGACGTGGGGAATGGCGCGCCGCGGGCCCCTCGAAGGAGCAGGTGAATGGACCCATACCTATGCGGAGCCCGGCAATTCCGCCTCGAGCGGCGACATCCTGGTGGGCGCGCCTCTCGAATTGCAGTGGTTCGGTGCGCCCGGACCCCGCCGCATGATTGACCGGCATTTCCGCAATGTACCGCCGCTGTACAAGGACGGCCGCCTCTTTGTGCCCGGCGACGAAATTGTGTACGTAGTGGATGCATACAACGGAGCCCATTTCTGGCACGTCGAGGTTCCCGGTTCCCGCCGTGCGGGTGTCTTTCTCGACTCGAGCAATATCATGGTCGATGAGACCTGCCTGTATCTCGTGGCCGACGAGGTGTGTCATCGTTTTGACGTCGTCACGGGCCGTGGGATGGCGGCGTTCACCATGCCCGGGCGGCAGAGCGTTGTGCCGCAGGAGTGGGGATATCTTTCACGCAGCGGCAACACGCTGATCGGAAGCGGAAGGCCCAAGGGTACGGGTATCAGCGAGATCACGAATGAGATGCAGATGGACACCCGCCCCCTGTGGTATCCCAACATGCTGGTGGCGCTGAGCGAATGCGTGTTCGCACTCGACCGGACAGACGGTTCTATTCTCTGGACCTACGCCTCCGGCCGGATTCTGGACACGACCTTGACCGTGGGCGATGGCCGCGTCTATTTCGTGGAGACCCAGAACGAGAAACCTCTGGCCGACACGACGGGCCGCCTGTCCATGCTGGACGTCACGGAAGGCGGGCACCAGTTCCTCGTCGCCCTGGATATCGCCACGGGCGAGCCGGTGTACAGGGAACCCGTCGACATGACGAATATCCAGCAGCCGTGCTACCTGAACCTGGCGAAGGGCGTCTTGCTATTAAGCGGCTCCAAGATTGACGGAGGCGAGCATATCCGCGCAAGCGGCACGGCGGCCAAAAGTGCAATCACCGGGAAGGAAATCGTTCACTATTACTACTATGCCTTCGACGCCGGAACGGGCGCTCTGCGCTGGCGGACAGATAATCCGACGGACTTGGCGCCGGACGGCGGACACGGAGAATACAACCGGCACCCGACCCTCATCGGTGACATCGCCTACTTGTGGCCGTTCGCGCACAACATCATAACCGGGGAGCTTGTCGAAGGCTGGGTATTTGACCGGCATGGCCACGGTTGCGGGGGCATTTCGGGCTCGGTAAATGCGCTGTTCTGGCGCGGCAACAATCCGTGGATGCGCGATCTGCGGCCCAATGGAGGCTCCTCGCCTATCAACGTCGTGACGCGGCCCGGATGTTGGATCAACATCATCCCCGCGGGCGGCCTGGTCCTTATTCCCGAGGCCAGTTCCGGCTGCACCTGCGCCTACCCGCTCCAGACTTCACTGGCGTACCGCCCTATGTGACGGTGTTTACAGTAGACGAACTGGGCCGGCTCCGGCGCGGCCGGTCCTTCCCGAAAACCTATCCGGCACGGATTGGCACGTTCACTGAGTGGCATCCTGCGGTAATCCCGAGTTCAACCCGATGTTCTGAATCGTGATATCGCTCGTCTGTTCACCGTTCGAGAGCGTGAATGCTGTTCTACTCATGCTCCATCGTTTTTCTGCTTGGGGAATTGCACAAATTCGTTGGGTGACTTGCAGTGCGTGAATCAGGCGGCGCGGCGGTCTAGAAGTGCCGCGGGTGGCGGTCTAAAAGTGTAGCACCCGCTGCCTCAGTATCCCCGGTTCTGCGGGGGGATTCAAGTGTGTTGATGGGGGCTTGGGCGATGCCCCCTGCCTGCCTCCCCCGAGGGGGAGGCGCGGTTTTATGGAATTTAGCCATGTTTTCGTTTTGCGCGGTTCTTAGCGTCTTTGAGGCGGTAGCTGTCGCCGTTGGCCTCGATGATGTGGACGCGGTGGGTGATGCGGTCGAGGAGCGCGCCGGTCATACGTTGGTTGCCGAGTATGTCGGTCCAGTTCTCAAAGGGCAGGTTGGTGGTGAGGAGAATGCTTTGGCGTTCGTAGGCGCGGCTTACGACCTCGAAGAGGAGTTCGGCGCCGGCCTTGGAAAAAGGGACATAGCCGAACTCGTCGAGGATGAGCAGGTGGAGTTTGGCCAGGCGGTGGAAGAGTCGTTCGAGCTGGCGTTCTTCTCGGGCCTCGAGGAGCTGGGTGACGAGGCCGGTGACGGAGAAGAAGCGCACGCGCTTGCCCTGGGCGCAGACAGCGTGTCCGAGGGCGGTGGCGAGATGGGTCTTGCCGGTGCCGGGATTGCCGATGAACAGGACGTTTTCCTGGACGTCGAGATAGTCGCCGCGCATGAGTTCAAGGACGAGCGGCTTGTTGATGCCGGGCTGGGCCGTGAAGTCAAAGGTATCCAGCGTCTTGAGGACGGGAAACCGGGCGGCTTTGAGCCTACGTTCGGCCGCGCGCTGTTCGCGGTCCAGCAGTTCCCGTTCGGCCAGGCGCAAGAGGAAGGCGACGTGGTCCTGGCCTTCCTGAGCGCAGGCGGCGGCGATGGCGAGGTATTCCCGAAGCATGGTGGGCAGCTTAAGCTGCTTGAGGTAATGTTCGAGCAAGACGGTCGGCTTTTTGCTTCCCATCAGTTGAGCCCTCCGAGCAGGGCGCGGTAGGCGGCCAGGTTGGGTGCGTGGACACGCACGCCCTGCAGATGTTCACGGCCGTCCAGCGGGAAGGTGGGCGGCGAGAAGGGCTCATCGGGATAGAGGCATTGGGCGACGACGTCGCGGGTGCAGCGGCGCAGGCGCAGGGCTTTATCGACGGCTTTGCTCACCTCCTCGAGGGGATGCTTCTCCAGCAGCCGCAGCACACGGATGAATTCGCGCGTGCCCCGGGCATGGCCCTCGCATTCCAGGCGGGTGCGCAGCAGCGAAAAGCATTCGGGAAGCTTCCAATCCTTGAGCGGTTTGGCGTGGTCGAGCGCGCCGGGTTTGCGTTCGAGCAGTTCAAGGTAATGCAGGGCCTCGAAGGCGATGTCCTCCTTGTCCCATAAACGCAGATGCTCGCGACGACGCCGTTCTTGCGGCAGATCCGCACGACATCGGCGTAGCCTTTGACGACCACGGGATGATGGGCGAAGCGCACCGGCACGGAATAGTCGTTGCAGTCGAAGCGCACCAGGGAGAGTTTGTCCGCCGCGGTAGAAGCTTTCCGGCACGCGTCGAAGGGGGCAGGCGGCAACGCAAGGAACGCCGCCTGGTCTTCTTCGAGCAGCTGTTTCTTGGTCCCGCTCTTCCCCCGCAGCCTCCGGTCCAGATCCTCGGTGCAACGTTTCGCGAGATGCGCGGTGAGTTCTTCGAAGTCCTTCACCTCGGGGACCGACACAAAGTAGTTCTGCCGGGCATACTTCACCACCCCTTCCACGACGCCCTTCTCGTTGGCCCGCCGTACGCGGCAGAAGTGTTCCTCGAACAGGTAATGGCTTTGCAGCTGGAGAAACCCGTCGGTCAGTTTGCGGGTGCGTGAGCCCACGATCTGCGACACGCTGGTGCTGGCGTTGTCATAACTGATCCGGCGCGGCACGCCCTCGAAAAACGCAATTGCCCGAACGTGGCCGTCCTGAAACGTCTCCGTGCATTCCCGCGG
>Ga0209201_1004575_pt1 | contig 11020 bp, 10 predicted proteins | sample AD_UKC055_MetaG_FD_184411 | JGI IMG/M metagenome (GOLD analysis project Ga0209201, IMG submission 184411) | Active sludge microbial communities of municipal wastewater-treating anaerobic digesters from USA - AD_UKC055_MetaG (SPAdes) (version 2) | ecosystem: Engineered > Bioreactor > Anaerobic >... | reverse complement strand
CGTTCTTTACGGCATTCCCGTGACCGCCATGCCGCATGTGAAGAAGAATTTCATGGATGCCTGGCTGCGGATTGTGGGCATGAAGCTCTACCAGCGCCGGGCCACCGACTATTTCCGCAACGCCAATGCGCAGGATCGTCGCTACCTGCTGTACAATCCCACCAGCAAGATGAAGGTGACGCTTCAGGCCGAGGACGTGATTAATCTTCTGTGGGAAGTCATTGCCGCCAAGGGGTTTGAAAAGGACACCTATTTTTCCCTCGGCGCCAGCGATATTCGGGGGCCTTCCAAGCTGGAGGGGACGGTTCACGTCAATGTTCAACTGATCCGCAAGTTCATGAAGAACTATTTCTTCAATGCCGCCGCTTATCCGCCGGTTGCGCCTGATTTCTCCCTGAAGGATGATCTGTTTCTCTTCAATCAGGGACCGACCAAAGGCCTGGGGTCCGTTCAGTTCCATGACTACAAACCGGTTTTCGAAGCGAATAAGCAGCTTCCCAATGTGGCCATTTTCATCAAACAGATTGAGCTGTTCAGGGAATTGCTGGAGAAAGCCGGTCCGGACAAGGCGCAAGATATGGATCCGCTGTTTTCTCTGCCGCTGGGAGAGATGTTCTCCATCGTGGTCTATGGTCAGCTGATTCTGGAACAGGCCAAATTTGACAATATCGATCCCGACGTGCTCAATCAGATTTTTGATTTCATGGTGCGCGATTTTGCCCGGTTCGCCCTGCAAATCTACGGCATGCACAACACGAAAGACGAACAGCGAGACTACTGCAGGGAAATCATGCTGATCAAGGCCCAGGGAGACGACGCCCAGTATGAGCGGGTCTGGAAGGAATATGTTTATGTTCTGAACGGTGAATACGCGATGAATGAATAGGCGCGACACATTCAATGACCGATTGATGTGTTTTGAAACGTGAAAAATAAAAAGGAGAGAATGACGATTCTCTCCTTTTTTATCATTTGAGGGGAAAAATAATGCTTGTTGCAGAAGACTGACGAGCGTTTTTTCATGACGTTGTACGTCTGCCATCTTATAGAAAAAGAAGAGCTTAGCAATCCATTCAATCATGCCGCCGACCATCTCAACAGCTATCCGGGGATTTTACAGATTGCGTGGCAATACATCTGATAATATTCCGGGATTCTGTTAATAAGTTACGTAAAAACAAGTACATGGCAACTTCTGGAAAAAATTAAAAAAATACTTGACAGGCCTCCCAGGCATCATTTATAACACGTGTTATTAATAACGCATGTTATAAATGATCGAGATTAAACATGCCTGCAGATATTAAGATTTCACGCGAGGATATTATTGATGCCGCTTTTGAGATTGTTCGCAAGGGCGGCTGGACGCGATTTTCTGCGCGATCCATTGCCAAGCGGCTCAAATCGTCCACCATGCCCATCTATTCCCAATTCAAAACCATGGAAATGCTTGAAGATGAAGTCGTCAAAAAGGCCGTGGCGCTGCAGGCCGAATATTCAGCGACGCAGCTTACGAATGTATCGGCACTGAATAATGGGATTGGCTATGTGTTGTTTGCCTGGGAAGAACCAAACCTTTTTACGGCCATGAATGACGAGAAACATGTCAGAATGCAGATTCAGTATAGTGCTAAGCTTTTTGACGCCCATGTAGATGAGTTGACCCGAAATCCAAGGATGGCAGGCTTATCACGCGACCAACTGAATGAATTCCAGTTCCTGGCCTGGATATTTGTTCAAGGTATTGCCACGATGAAGCCCTGGATTGATGAAACCAGGAGAAATTTTGATAAAGAAAAGCTGATCGAATTGATCCGCGAAGGATCAAAAACATTGACATATGGTTTTATTGAGAACCAAGCCCGCGCCGCGAAAAGAAGAAAAAAATAAGCAGTTTGATATATTGTCAAGAAATATATCAAAGAACGTCAACGTCAATGCATAGTATCGGGAATGATCGGGACGGATATGATACGAACATGCCGCCGGAAAAAATTAAACAAAATAGATGCCGTGCCACCCTTTATTGCTCCCCTGAACCATAAAGGCTCTCCTCCGCATATTGCTAATCTGGCATTATTCCTGGCATCTGACGATAGTTCATTTATTACGGGACAGATCATCTTCTGCGACGGCGGCATGAAATTGTAAAAAACCGCCTTCATTATTTCATCTCCTCTATGGCGAAGTGTCACAGAGACACCATGCCAGGGGGCTGTGTTGTTGCACCCGGCAAGGGGAGTGATCCTGAACTTTAACAAGAAAGGATATTAATATGGATCCAACAACATCGATGTATGTGGCGCAGGGCATTCATGGGATTGCTTACGGGATGATACTGTTTCTTATTGCTTCAGGACTAACCATCATTTTCGGCATGATGGGAATACTGAATCTAGCTCATGCCGCGTTTTTCATGCTGGCAGGTTATTTTTGCTACCAGGTAACGGCGATCACGGGCAGTTTCTGGATGGGCCTTCTTCTGGCGCCTGTCTTCACGGCATTTTTTGGCATTATTGTGGAACGTGTCTTTTTGAGGCGGATTCATGCGTTTGGTCATCTGGGCGAGTTGATTCTCACTTTGGGCATTGCGCAGGTCATTCTGGCCTTTGTCAAGATCATCTGGGGAACGGAAAGCCTTCCGGTTAAAGTCCCCGACCTTCTAACAGGGATAGTGTCGTTGGGCGGTCTGGAGTATCCCGTCTATCGTTTGTTCGTGATCGGACTGGCCATGGTGGTTCTGGTGTTTATGTTGCTGCTTCTATACAAGACCCGTCTGGGGAAAATTGTTCGTGCGGCAGTTTCCGATCGTGACATGGTCAACGCATTGGGGATTAACATTCCCGTGATCTACATGATTGTTTTTGGCGTCGGGACATGGTTGGCGGGAGTGGCCGGTGTAGCGATTGCACCGATTCTGACCGTCTTTCCGGGATTGGCGGACCAGGTGGGTATGGACGCCTTCATCGTGGTGGTCACGGGAGGATTTGGAAGTCTGGCGGGTGCCTTCATCGTTTCCATCATTTTCGGTCTCTTGAGCTCTTTCGGTGTTCAGTTCCTTTCTCAGTTGGCGCCGGTCCTGATGGTTGGCTTTATGGCCATCGTCCTGGCGATTCGGCCTAACGGATTATTCGGAGTGGAAGAATGAAGAATAAAACGACTAAAATCATTTTGTGGGCGGTGCTGATTGTCCTTCTGGCTTTCTTCCCAAAAATATTCGGCATCTATTACACCAATATTTTTGTTACCTTTGCCGTCTTTGCCGTCTATGCCGTTTCCCTGAACGTGCTTTTGGGTTACACAGGGCTTTTAAGCTTCGGTCACGCCATGTTTTTCGGCGCCGGCGGTTATGGAACCGCTCTGGCGTTGAAGCATATCGAGGGGCTCGCTCTGCTGCCGGCGCTGGGCCTCGGGTTCCTGGCGGCATTTGCCCTGGCGTTGATTTTAACGCCCCTGGTCACGCGGGTGAAAGGGACGGCCTTCGCGATGCTGCACCTTGCATTCGGACAGCTTTTCTACGTTTTGGCGCTCAAACTGAGGAACATCACCGGTGGCGAAGACGGGATCGGCAATTTCCCGATACCGGATTTCAATATTTTCGGTGTCCTGTCTTTTGCCATAAAAGATAATCCGGCCAATTTTTATTACCTGGCCATGATCGTTTTAGGCATCAGCCTCTGGTTGATGTGGTTTTTCACAAAGACGCCCTTTGGCCAGATCCAGGTGGGGATCCGGGACAACGCCAAGCGGATTGATTATCTGGGATACAAGGTCCCCCAGTCCAAGGCCGTCATTTACGTGATTTCCGGCGCCTTTGCCGGGATGTCCGGCGCCGTTTACGCCTTGTTTCACAATCTGGTTTCGGCGGATGGTTCTTTGGGGGTATTAATTTCTTTTACACCGATTATGGCCGCGATGATCGGAGGGGTGGGCAGTTTCTTTGGCCCGATCTGGGGGACGGCGATCTTCCAGATTCTGGAGGAGATCGTCATCCGGTTTACGGACAGGGTGGAACTGGTCACCGGGGCGATCCTGATCCTGGTCGTCATGTTTGCTCCTCAAGGACTGGCCGGCTTTATCAGGATGCTTAAGCTGAAGTATTTTTCGGCTCCGGCCGCAAGCGCTGAAAAGGAGAGGATGCCATGAACATTCTGGAAACCAAAGACTTGCATCACGATTTTAACGGATTAAAAGTGCTGTTTGGCGTCGATCTGCAGGTAAAAGAAGGGGAGCGCCACGCCATCATCGGTCCCAACGGGGCCGGCAAGACGACCCTGTTTAATACGATTACGGGAACCTACAAACCCAGCAGCGGCGAGGTATTTTTCAAAGGGAAGAAAATTACCGGATACAAACCGCATCAGCTGGCGCGTATCGGCATGGGCCGTTCCTTCCAGATTACCAGTACCTTTACCAACCTGACGGCGTTTCAGAATGTCCGTCTGGCCATTCTGTCCAAACGGGGAATCCGCTTCAATCTTTTCCGCAGCGTGGATCGCATGAAGGATGTGACCCAAGAGACGGAAATGGTGCTGGAGCGCATCGGGTTGATCAAAGAACGGAATGTTCCCGCCAGCATGCTGTCCTATGGCAAGTCGCGGGCCTTGGAGATCAGCATGGCCCTGGCAATTGATCCTGAACTGGTTTTGCTGGACGAATTTGCGGCGGGCATGTCCCGTGATGAGACCCATAACGCGGTGGCGCTGATCCGTAAACTGACGGAAGGCAAAACCGTGGTCATTATCGAACATGATATGGACGTGGTTTTTTCCCTGGCGGATCGGATTACGGTTCTGCACTATGGGAAAATTCTGGCCTCGGGGACGCCTGACGAGATCAGGGTTAACCAGGACGTGAAGGACGCTTATCTGGGCGATCTGGAGGTTTGAAATCAATCGTCAATGATCATGGTCCACGGATTAAAAACGAGGTGATGAAAAATGCTGCTGGAAGTCAAAGATCTGAATACATTTTACGGCGCAAGCCATGTTTTGCAGGGGATATCCCTGAATGTTGCCCAGGGGGAACTGGTTGCCCTGTTGGGCCGCAACGGAATGGGAAAGAGTACGACCCTGAAAACCATCATGGGTCTGGTCAAATCGAAATCCGGGTCGGTCATCTTTGAGGGAATGGAGATCACAGGTTTCCCGCCTTTCAAGGCGGCCCAGGCGGGTATTGGTTATGTTCCCGAGGAGCGGCGTATTTTCCCGGAGCTCACCGTTCTGGATAATCTGCTTCTGGGTGTTAAGGGAGGCAAGATCGCCGATCCGAACAATCCGAACGTCTGGACGATTGATAGGATATTCAGCCACTTTCCGAAACTGAAGGAGCGTACCCATCAGCAAGGGCGATTTTTATCCGGTGGCGAACAACAGATGCTTTCCATTGGCCGTTCCCTGATGGGAAATCCGAGGCTGCTCCTGGTGGATGAGCCGACGGAAGGTTTGGCGCCGATCATGGTACAGGAAGTGCGCAATGTTCTGGAGGAGATCAACAAGGCGGGTGTATCCATCCTCCTGGTGGAGCATAACCTGAAGGTGGCTCTGTCCCTGGCCCACCGTGTTTACCTGATGGGAAAGGCCCATGTCGGCTATCAAGGCTCCGTCGAAGAACTCAGAAACAATCACGAGGTTCGTGCAAAATTTCTGGAAGTATAAGACTATATCAAGAGAAAGGCAGGCGGGATGTATGGTGGATGAAAACAGCAAGGTCATGAGTGCCAAAGAGGCGATTTACAGGTTCGTCCACGACGGTGACGCACTGGTAATCGGCAACTATACTGTGGGCAGCTGTGCTGAACTTGTCTATGAAGTTATTCGGCAGGGCAGGAAGGGCCTGACTTTGTATTCCCAATCGGGTATTTTCGATGTCGAAACTATTGTCGGCGCCGGTTGTGTAGATCGTCTGGTGACAACCTACTGCCTGCGGGCCGGGGGGAAGAAGGGCGGTTCCGCCGTGGAGCGGGCGTTGAATGCCGGTACGCTGGAAATTGAGGATTACACGAACTTTCAGTATAATGCGCGCCTGATGGCCGGAATGCATGGCTTTTCCTATATCCAGGTTCTGGAAGGCGCCATGGTCACGGATCTTTTCAAAAAGAGAAGTTTTATGGGTGAAGACAAATACCGGGTTATTAAATGCCCCTACACCGGTAAGGACCACTTGACGGTGCCTGCCGCCAATCCCGATGTCTGCATCGTTCACGTGCAACGCTGCGACAAATTCGGAAATGCCCAGTACTGGGGCGCCCTGGGTAGCGTCGCCGCAGCCGCACTGGCGAGCAAACGGATCATCGTTTCCTGCGAAGAAATTGTCGAGCATGATGTCATCCAATCGAGTCCCCATCTGACCCTGATTCCCGCATATCGTGTCGATGCCGTGATTGAAGTTCCCTGGGGAGCCAATCCGACGGAAGTGCTGGGTTATTACAATATGGATATGTTTATGTACGGTCTGTTCATGATGTCGGATGCGACGGCGGATGGGCTTGCCGCCTGGATGGACGAATGGGTTTTCGGCTGTGAGAACCGCGCGGCTTATATGGATCATTATATCCAGAAATTTGGCAGCAAGATGCTGGAGGGGATCAGAGCCAAGGCATTTTATTCAGCTCCGGCCAATTATGGATCAGCCTTTACCTCACGATGGGATCGGGAAGGCAGGGAACGCAATATGGGGATGACGCTCCCGGAGTTTGAGCAAACGTTGAAAGAAAGGGGGAAACTCTATGAGTAAACCATATACCCTGCAGGAACTTTTAGTTATTGCCGTTGCAAAAGAAATTCACGACCATGAAAATGTCATCCTGGGTGTGGGGCTGCCCACGACGGCCGGGGCGGTGGCCAAGGCCCTGTATGCTCCGCATGCTACGCTGATGATGGAATCGGGGATTATCGATTTTGAGCCGCTGCTGCCCCTGAACCACATTGCCGACGCCCATTCCTGTCGTGGGTTTTCCTATGCGACGGATCTGTTTTCCGCTTTTACCATGACGTATCGCGGTTTTGTCGATGTCTGCTTCCTTGGCGTGGGGCAGGTGGATAAATATGGGAATCTGAATACAACGGTCATCGGGGATTATTATAAACCGACGATGCGTCTGCCCGGCTCGGGAGGTGCGGCCGATTTTATTTCCTATGCGAAGCGAACCGTACTCACCATGCTGGGCGGAAGTTTTGTAAGCAAACTGGATTATTTTACCTCTCCCGGATATCTGGAAGGCGGGGATAGCCGTGATAAAACGGGTTTATTCCCGATAGGAAGTGGTCCGTCGATGCTGCTTTCCACGAAAGGATTGTTCCGGTTCGATCCGGTGACAAAAGAGATGTATCTGGCCCAGATCCATCCCCGCGTAACACTTGAGGATGTGAAGAAAGACGTGCCGTGGGATTTGAAAATAGCTCCCGATCTGTCGGAGACGCCTCATCCAACGGATGAAGAAATTGATTTTATCAGGTGTTTCGCTCCGACCATGTCGGCGGGCAGGGAACTGTCGATGGAGTTGACCATCATGAACATGATGAAAATGCTCAAGGCTTAGTTTGAGATCCATAGAGCACCGATAGGATATTGATTACAGGGGATGCAAAAAGTGAAGAGGGGGGAGGTGATTGGCCAGGTTGGTTAGATTCAATGCGGCAATCATGCGTAAACGCCATCATTATAGGATGGTCTTTTTACGGAGTCAACAATTGTGACACTTGAGGAGGGAAAAGAAAATGAAAAGCTTTAGGAAGAGTTTAGCGATTCTCATGGGTATTTTTTTCCTTTTTGCAATGGCGGTATATAGTCCGTCTCCAGTCATGGCCCAGAAAGCGGGAAAGAAGGCGCAGAAAGCTACGACGGCTAAAGCCAGCTATAATTCGGCAGCATGGGAAACATGGTCCAAGCCCAACGCGGCTTTTGATGCCGGCAAAATGGGCGATATGTCCGGCTATGACCCGGCCAAATGGGTCAATCCCGAGGGCGATACCATCAAGATCGCCGTGGTATGGCCCCATTCCGGTCCCGGTGCGCTGAATGGTCAACTCGCCTGGGCATGTGTCACTTTTGTGGCCTATGATATTAATCAGCGCGGTGGTATCTTTGTGGATGGCAAGAAGAAAAAGATTGCCTTGTTCAAGGCGGACAGTATGTCCAAGCCGGATCAGGCCAAGAAAATCTGTGAGCGCATGGTTCTCCAGGAGAAGGTTGATGTCCTGCTGGGCACCTCGGGAAGTAACATTATGAAGATCGCCAACGAAGTGGCCAATAAGTACAAGATTATTAGTCAGAACGTTGGTGCCCTTTCGGACGATCTTCAGGATGCGACTAACTTCGGACCCTACTCCTTCATGAGTTCTGATACGACGGAATCCATTGGCCGCGGCATGGCCTATTATTACGGCCAGATCCGCAAGAAGGAAAAGAAATTTTACATCCTTTGTCAGGATTATTCCTTTGGCCGCGGCATGGCCGAAGGATTTAAGCATGGCCTCAAGGAATACTATCCTGATGCGCAAATCGTAGGCGAAGATTACCACAAGCTTTTCCTTACGGATTTTGCCCCTTATCTCGAGAAGATCAAGGCCTCCGGCGCCGAAGTTGTTTACACGGGAGACTGGCTTCCCGATTCGGGAAACCTGCTCAAGCAGGCTCGCCAAATGGGGATCACAATTCCCTTCGCCAATCTCTATCTGGATGAACCGAATATGCTCAACGAAATCGGCGTGGAAGGAACCAAGGGCCTGGTCAATATCAAACACTTTGATAAGGCGGGGCCTGCGTTTACCTCCCCCGGTATGATCAAATATTATAAGGCGTGGAACGATGGGTGGAAAAACAGGTGGAAAACGGCGCCCTACGACAGCCCTCTGTTCCGGCATCCGATGGGAACGCTCGGGCATTGGTCGCAGCAGGTTTACTGGCTTCTCAGCGTCATCGAACGGGCGGGCAGCACAAACGCCGATAAGATCGCCAAGGTTTGGGAAGGGGATACGTATCAGTATGTCAACGGTCGGATTATTAAGATGCGGGCCTGCGATCACAAGGCCATCCAGGGCTTCCGGGTAGGCGAATGGGTGCCGCCGGCAGAGCAGAAGGTCTCCATGAATATTCCACCTTACCATTGGTATGAAAATGCATCGAATATCGGACCGTCGTGGGATATCCCTGCCGGTAAAGTTCTGCCTTTGATGGACCAGAATCTGGATCGATGCAAGGGCAAAAACGCCTGGGGTGAATAATTGATTCGTTAGTAATGCCATTTCAGTTAAGGTAAAAAAGAATGACTGATTATAAAGCCCCGCTCGGTGAGCGGGGCTTTAAATTCAATATGATTTTGGGACGGTGACGATGGCGTTGAGAATCTGACCGAAATGCAGCGTGCTTGTGACCAATGTCGTCGGTCAGGTGCCACAAAATAATTGCCTGCCTGCCGAAGGTATGATAGCGTCCTTACCGTATGCCGTTTACTGTCACGGGCGGCGGGAGCTTGACATGAGGATACGGGTTCTGGGTTGCCACGGTTCGCAGTTGCCGAATCACAATACGACCAGTTTTCTGCTGGGGAAAAACATCCTGATCGACGCAGGCGCCATCACGCAGGTCCTCACGCTTCGCCAGCAGCTTCTCATTGATTACATTCTGGTCACGCACGCCCACCTGGACCATGTGCGCGACATCATGTTTCTCGCGGACAATCTCTCTTACGCGAAGCGAAAGACCCCCCTGAGAATTTGCAGCAGCCGGGGGATTCTTGAAAGCATTCACCGCCATCTTTTCAACAACGTTATCTGGCCTGATTTTTCCAGAATCCCCAGCCCCAAGAGCCCCCTGGTCAAATTTGAGATTCTGTCTCCCGGCCGGCAAAAAACATTGGGCGATTGGCGGGTCCGGGCCATTCCGGTTCATCATACCGTGGAAACCATGGGATTTCTGATGGAATCGCAGGGGAAGGCGGCTCTTTTCCTCGGCGATACGGGGCCTACCGAAGAGGTGTGGAAAGCCGCCGGGGCCGCAAAAGGCCTCCGGGCGATTTTTGTGGAAACGTCTCTGCCTGCCGGAATGCAAAGACTTGCAAACAAAACGGGACATCTCACGCCGCGGACACTTGCTGCGGAGCTGAAGAAATTGAAAAACGCAACACCCGATATTTACCTTTATCATATGAAGCCGAGGTATGCGGGGATCATCCACCGCGAAGTCGCTTCGATTCCGGAAAGAAAAATTCACGTCATCAAAGATGGTCAGGTCATTCATCTTTAATTTACCGGCAAGCCCATGAATTCCTTGAATCCCGGCGCATATCTTTCCGGCCTGAATATCGACGTCATGCGTTTCGGCCTGGAGGCGATCGCGGGGCTGCTGGAGCGGTTTGGCGATCCCCAGGACGATTATTTCACCCTGCTGATCGGAGGCACCAACGGCAAAGGATCAACGGCCGCGATGACGGCTTCCATTCTCAGGAAGGCGGGCTTCAGGACCGGACTTTATACCTCGCCTCATCTGGTGGATGTCCGCGAGCGGATTGTGCTGGACGGCAAAAAAATTCCCGGCCGCGATCTGGGCCGTATTCTATCGGAAATTCAGGCCAAAGCTCCTGAGCCCGTCTCTTACTTTGAAGCGCTGACCGCGGCGGCGTTTATTTATTTTCAACGGGCGCGGGCGGACATTGCGGTGATGGAAGTCGGGCTTGGCGGCAGGCTCGATGCGACCAATGTCTGCCGTCCGCTGGTTTCCGTCATCACCAATATCGGACTCGAGCACACGGCTTATCTGGGCCGTACCCTGACGGCGGTGGCCGGAGAAAAAGCCGGGATCATCAAACAGGGAGGCGTCTGCATTACCGGCGCCACGCAGAAGAGGGTGGCGGATCATCTGGCTTCCGTCTGCCGCCGGAAAAAGGCTCGATTGTTTCGTTTGGGAAAGGACTTTGAAATCATCGGGCGAAAAGACGGGACGGTTGACTATTTCGGGATCAACCGGAAGATCAGCTCTCTTCGCATTGCGCTTTCCGGCGGGCATCAACTGGCCAATGCGG
>Ga0209201_1004569_pt1 | contig 11029 bp, 15 predicted proteins | sample AD_UKC055_MetaG_FD_184411 | JGI IMG/M metagenome (GOLD analysis project Ga0209201, IMG submission 184411) | Active sludge microbial communities of municipal wastewater-treating anaerobic digesters from USA - AD_UKC055_MetaG (SPAdes) (version 2) | ecosystem: Engineered > Bioreactor > Anaerobic >... | reverse complement strand
GGCCCTCGCTGCTGCTTGGCGGCTCGAGCTGCAAGCCTAGACGATCCGCCGGGGCGCCGGCGCCCCAGTCCTGCCGCGTCCCCAGGTACCGTTGCGTTGTCTGGATGCTGGCGTGCCCCAGGCTCAATTGAATCTGCTCCAGGTCGGCCCCGCCGTTGCGGGCCAGCTTCGCGAAAGTGCGCCGCAGATCGTGGGGCGCAATCTCCCCAAGTCCCAGCGCCTCCGCGTAAGCGTGCACCACATCGCGGATCGCCTGGGGCGTCATGCTCTCGCCGGCGAGGCGGTCGCCCTTGTTCACACTGCGAAAGACTGCCCCGCTGGGAGATTCGCCCAGACCTGCCGCGCTCGCCCAGGCGTCCAGCGCCGCCTTACACCATGCCGGCATGGGCACACTGCGCACCTTGCCGCGCTTGCCGACCAAATCCACAATCACCCAGCGCCCCTCGCGTTGCGCGATCCGATCCCAGGTCAGCCCCGCCGCCTCAGTCCGCCGCAAGCCGCACCCCAGCAGTACCGCGAGGATGGCCCGGTCGCGCAAGCCCTTTAGCGTGCTGATGTCCGGGGCATTGAGCAGCGCCTGGGCCTGCGCCAGGGTCAGCCAGTTCCCCGCGCGTGTCCCCTCGCACTTCACCCCTGGGATGCGCTTGATCCCGTTGGCCGTCGCTTCCCCTATCACGCCATTGTCAGCCGCCTCGGTTGCCAGCTTGCGCAGGGCAGACAAGCGCAGGTTGATTGAGGCCGCGCCCAAGCCGGCCGCCTGGAGCTGCGCCTTGTAGCGCTGGATTAGAGCCTTGGAAAGTGGCGGCCGGCCTTGCTCGCTATGCCACTCCAGGAAGTCAGCCAGCGCGCGACCGTAGGCGCGACGGCTGTGCTCAGAATCCAGCCCGTCCAAGACCAGAGTTATCAGCGCCTCGCGCGCCGTCCCGGCGCTCAGCATTCCCCCCGACATTGCCAGTTCATCAGCCATGATTGCCTCCTGCGTTGCTTTTTATAAGTAGGATTATCATAAGCCATTATACCACAGAATTGCCCTTGAATAGGCTCAACTGCGTTGCCGTAGAAGGCGCAGGACTGGGAGGCGTTGGACTGGGAGGCGTTACCGGCCCCACCAGTAACGCGCCGCCCGTTCGGATAACCTCGGCCGCCTCCCGTCCGTAACGTGCCAGGAATACCGCGCGCGCGTGCTCAATTGTGGTGTCGGGCGTGAATGCTAGCCAGGCGTCAGCCATCATCATCCCCCCATGGCGCCGACCGCAGCAATGCGCTCAGGGTCGTTTCCGGCTTGCCACTGACGCGCTTGTAGACTGTGATCTTGGTGTGGCGCTTGCCGGAGCGCCACACAAACCCCGCCTCCCCGTGATCCCAGCCGCAGGCCGCATCCACGACCGCGCCGCGCAGGTCTGAGAGCAGCAGGCCATTCCGACACACCAGCAGCGCGCGCGGCCCGCGCCCTGTGGCGTAGTAGCGCCGCAATTCGAGGCCGTAGGCCCGCGCCGCCACCAGGCTGAAGGCGTCAGCAGCCGCGTCAATCTCAACCTTCATGGTCGGCCTGCCTGTTTCTCGCCTGTATTACTGTCTTCACTCGTGCGATTGCGGCGTCAATTTCAACCTCACGGGTGGCCTCCAGCAGCGCGTCAAGGTCAATGTCTGGAGTCAGGTTGTCCAGCAGCTGCTCCAGGGCAGCGCTATCGCGCGCCAGCGTGTCAGCCAGGTCGCTTGTCAACCTCTGTGTGTCAACTGAGTTCGTCATCTCCGTCCTCCTGTAGTGAGTGCCTTACCCCTTCGTCTATTTCGCACATCTAAAGGTCAACCACGTCATCACGACCGGCAATTTGTCGGTGGGTAATAGGTACCGCGCCGGCAATTGCTGGGTCGGGCAGGTATACGTTGAATTGGGCCTGAGACGCCGGGCGTTGCGCGTTCAGCGCTTGCCGCTGCGCGGCTGCCCGCGCGCGCGTGTTATCTCGCAGATCAATCGCCGCCGCCAATTTGCCCAGCGCAGTGTCAATCCCTCCCAGGAAGCCGCGCGCCTCGGTCTTGCCGTACTGCATCCCCAGCAAAAACATCACCGGCAAAAGGTAGCCCAGGGCCGCCACGAAAAGCCGCGCCTCGCCTGGGCGCAAGTACCCAGCGCCCCACCACAGCAAGGCCAGGGGCCCCACCAGCACCCCCAGCACCTTAGCCAGCCAGAGGCCCACGCGGGCCGCTATGGCTTGGACAGCATCGCCGCGCACCGCCGTTGTCGCTTTCTTGTTCATGTAGCACCTCCGTATTTTCTATTTTCTGCCTGCCTGCCTGCCCGCTGCATATATACCCCCTCGCCGCGTTTTGCGCCTCCTGGGGCCATTTTCGCGTGTCGTGTATGCTATGCCCCCAGGCAGGCAGGCAGTCACCAGACATCATCCGTGTAAATTTGCATCTTTTCCCTGGGCGGTTGCCCATCATTGCCGCATAGGGTGTAACCCTCGCCGCTCAGCCAGTCGTACACCCCGCGCCCCAACCGCAGCAAGCGCCCCGCTTTCTCATTGCCCGGCTTGTGCCCTGTCGCCTGGCGTATCTGATCCCGCAACCAGGGCCGCCCTTTTCCCAGGTGTGCCGCAACCAGCGCCGCCCCGATCTCGGCCGGCACATCATCATTGCCAGGGTCATCGCCGGGGCACAGGGTTCCCGCCGCCTCAGGGTCGAAGGCGGGCCAGACCTCAAGCGTGTATTTTCCGCGTTGCCGGAAGCCCTCAAGCGTTGACTGGGGAATATAAGCAATCTGGAGGCGTTGCACTCGACCAGGCACCACCGCGTAGGCGTCCCCGCGCCCCAGCAGGTAATCGGCACGCGGGGCCGGCGCACCGATTACAACGTTTGACGCTACCCCATCCTCGACGCGCAGCGCCAGGCGCCCCGTGAGATTGCGCTTGATAGTAGCATCGCCCAGGGCGTCCTTTGTGGGATGCTGAGTTCCCAGTAGGCAGTGCACCCCCGCGCCGCGTCCGAGGGCCACCAGGCGCCGCAGCAGCTCCACACAGGCCGGGTCACCCTGGAGCTCTTGCACCTCGTCTATGGCCACGATCAAGCGCCCACTGTGGGCGCCGGCCTCATAGCGTTTTCGCATCTCCCGCGCGGCCCAGGAAAGCGCCGACTTTGCCGCCTCCAAGTCGGTGGCCACGGGGCCCACCAGCCCCGGCAGCCCCGCGAGGACTCCCAGCCCATCGCCCCACTTGGCATCAATCAAAATCAGGCGGTTTTCGGCGTCTTGCGCCAGCTGCACCAGCGCTGAGCGCATCGCCCAGGTTTTACCGCTGCCTGTCTGACCGGCAATGAGAAAGTGCGGGTTGCTGCTATCCAGCCCCAGGGTTACGGTCGCGCTTGCCTCATTCTTGCCGGCCGCCCACCGGCCGCCGCCCCTGGGATTGCGGGCGAGGCTCCCAAGCGGTATGTCCGTCTCGGCAAGGTCTGGCGGCCAGCCCGCCTCCAGGCGCAAAAACCGCCCACTCATAAAAGCGCTGGGCTCGCCCTCAAAGTGCCAGGGCACAAACTGCCGTAGGGTTGCGCAATCGCTCGCGCTCAGTATGCGCAGCAAGCGCGCCGCCTCTATGCCGGCGTCAATCTCCAGGGCCCCAGCGCGTGGGCCCCTGACCGTCTCCACACCGCGCAGCGTGAGCACGCGCCCCCCGAAGGCCCCGGCCCCGGCCGCCTGGGTAATGCTCACGGCCCAGCGCTGCAATAGCGCTATGCGCGGGTCTGTTCCCGTGGGGATTGCCGCTGCTTGCTTGTTCATTTTCGCACCTCCGCTATACTGGAGGGGCTGCCCGCTTGCGCGGGTCGCCCTGGGCGCCGGTGGGCCTAGTTCTCAGCCTATCCCACCGGCGCCGTCCTCAATTCAAATGTCTTCTGGCTCAATCCCATCTCGCCAATCATCGAAGAAATCCTCGCCGAATCTCTTGCCGCAAGCCCGGCAATGGTAGCCGGTATCATCCTCGATGACGGCGTTCTCTGTCAAGCACTCTGGACAATCGAAAACTTTCAACCCTTCCGGGTCATTTTCTGGATACAGCATCCTCAACCTCCTCGTTGGCCGCTGTAACTGATTACCGCCTCCTACCCCTTCGTCCATTTCGCACATGTGCCACCTCCAGAAATGATTAACCGCCCCCCGCTGGGGCGGATTGACTAGTCAGCCGCCGCGGCCTCATGCTTCAGCAATTCGCGGGCCTCGCTCCAGGCGGTAGCGCTCACGGCCGCAGCGAGATTCAGCACGGCGCAGCGCAAATCGTCGGTCTCACGTTCAAGCACGGCAATGCGGGCGCGTAAGGCGTCTTGGTCCAGCTGGTCGTTCGTGTTCATGAGTCGCTCCTTTCGGTAACATGAAAAGACAAGCATAAAATAAAAGCCCCCTGCCGGTCGTCTGGCGTGGGGGCTGCGGGTGTATAATAGTTTTAGCCTCCTCCGCGCGGCATCGTCGCGGCGGGGTCAGCCCCTTGACAGTGTTCACAGCACTGTCAAGGGGCGTTTTTATGTAATCGTTAATGTTCCACGCTGACGCCGCGCGACGCAAGCCAGCGCCGTGCCTCGCTATCAGATACTACAAACTGCCACCTGTCAAGTCGCTGGCCACAAATTTCACCACTGTTGAGCAGCTGCAAAACGCGGCGTTGGGTAATGCCCGCCGCCTCGGCAAGTTGCTTTGAAGTCCATAGTCGCTCGGTCGTCAGTTGCTCGTTCATAGCTCTATCATACTTCAAAACTCTGAAAAAGTCAATACCCAACTGCCCTTGACGCGCTTTTTTCCCCCTGTAATGCCCGGCACGTGGCGTTTCTTGTCTTTTAGTTATCCCATGGATAGGTCTCCTCCATGTCCTCCGCGGTCAGCCCCGGCCATTGCCGCAAGTACGCGGTCAAGGCGCGTTCGGCACGCACTTCGTCCCTGGTGATGGCGTCCATGGCGCGGGTGTCAACGTGGGCGGCTACAGCGTTTCTAATGAGCTCTCCAGCTACCGTGGCATCCAACGCTTCCCATTGATAGGCGCCGGGGTGCTCAAAGTTCTCCGGTATGTGATAGCGCACTTCATCCCCCGGATTCAGTCCGGCGCGGATAAATTCAATCGGCACACTGCACCAGGCCTGTATATCGGCCATGCTAGTCTGCGGTATGGTTTCGCCGGCCTGGTCCAGGTCGCCAAAGTACAATACCTTTACGGGCAAGCCGTGATTTTCCGCCGCCGCTTCGAGTCGCTTGGCGGCTTCCCACTTGTACGGTATTGACGGCATACCACCGAACGGCACAAGCGTGATGTATCGGGTGTGGTAGGTAAACTGGCTCGTCATGGCGTTGGCTTCGTACCAAATTTCCACATAAGCCGCCTGCCCACGCCACTTATCCAGATGACAAGTCACGCCGTAGATGCTCACACTCTTGGCCCATTCCGTTGGCGTGGCGTAACCCCAGCCGCGCTCAATGGCCTCGCGAGTCTCGTCGGTCAGTGTGTCCGGTCGCCAGTCGCCAAAGTGATTGTGGCGCGCGCGTGAAGTCAACGACAAAAAGCGCTGATAGTCGGCTTTAGTGTGATAGATTCCGTCTTGTAGCAAGCGATAAAAAAGCCAACGAGCGCTAACGTGGTAGCTCACGCTCTTGACGTGCTCCATGGCGCGCTCCAGGATGGCCGCGCCTTGCATATTCGGATGGTAGTTCTCGTTTTTGTAAGCCATGACGACACTTCTCCGTTTCTAAGAGCCACCGTGGCGCTCCAGTGTACAGTTTTGCGAGCCAAGCGTGACGCCGTGACGCCCCGTGACGCCTATTTCGGTAAAGTCGCTTCGTGTACAGGAAACAGCTATCACTTTATTGAAAATGCCGTCACGAGGCGTCACGGCGTCACACCTCGGTGGCTAAAAGTCCCATCCCGCGCCATCCGCGCCTGTTGTGATGGCTTCCCGCCAGGAGCCCCCTGTGACGCTCTAGGAGGCCCGTAGCGTGTTTTTTACGGTCTCAAGCGTATTATTTGCCGTAGTGCCTGCCAAGTTATACAAGTAACCGGCAATGCGCGCGCGTGACCCGCTTTGCATTACCAGCCAGCCCCGCGTGCGCAAACTGAACATAACGCGACTAAACCAGCGCCGCCGCAATTTCATCGAGCAGCGCCGCGTCAACCGCTGACTGTTCGCGCGAGGTTTTCACCTCTGCCAATCTAAATGTTTTGTAATCCATCGGTCCCCCTTACAGCAACTTGGCCGCGCGTAGCTCCGACTACCAGCGCGCAAAAGATTCTGGGTCATAGCGCCGATTCTGTGCGTTATGGTTCCACAAGGCAAGCACCGTTTGCGCAGCTGCCGCACCCGCCGCACCGTTACGCGCGTTTTTGCGGACCGCGTCAAGCACGCTGGAAAACTGCGTTTCCCAGTCCCGCCGGTTTTCGTAATCCCGCGCGCGCGCGAGTTAATACACAGGAGGTTGAAGGCGGACTGTTTGCTATGCCAGCCCCGCGGCGATCCAGTCACGCAGCGCGTTGGCCTGGAGCAGCCCGTTCGCGTCATCCCAGAATGGGCGCCAGTAACGCGCGTTCGGTAGCGCATCCAACCACCACCGGCGCGCAGGTTCTGCCTCTGCGCCAGCATCGAAACTGACCAGGACCAGCGGCGCCATGCTCAGGCGGGCAATCCAGCGCGGGCGGCGTGCCTGTCCGATTCCGCCGGTCGCCACGGCGGCGGTTAGGTCTCCGGCCTCCTGCACTATGCTCAGCGCATCCAGTTCACCCTCTACCAGTACCACGGGGCGCGTGGTGGTGATCGTGTCAGCCTCGTACAACCCGCAGCCGCTCGAGCCCTTGCGCATCATAAATTTGCCCGTTGGCCCGTGCGGGTTGTCAGCGCTCCAGGCCGGAAAACGCCGCCGCACTGCCCAAATATCGTCGCCGATGTACCAGGGAATTGTGACGCAGCGCCACGCGCTATCTCGTCCTGGGTCGTAGCCCAGCCCAGCGAACTCGATAGTTTCATCGCTCAGACCGCGACGCCGCAGCCAGTCGCGCGCCTTGGCGCCAGGTGCACGCCAAAGCCGCTCTTGGCTCTCACAGATGTAACGCCATGCCGCCTCTTGCCACGCCTCGTCGGGCGGCTCGGTCGGTTCTGGCGCAGGTGTGGCGCGCGGCGTTGCGGTTGCGCTGGTTGGTCGCACCTGCTCGCCGTGGCGCGCGGCGTATGCCTGCGCGGGCGTGAGCCTGCCAATCTCGACCAGATAGGCGATCTCGTCCCCGCCCTTATGGCACTGACGACACCACCACCGTCCCCCGTCGTGGTTGGGCTGCACAATAAAGCGATCGCGCCCACCACAAAACGGGCACGGCCCGCAGTATTCGCCGCCCCGCGTCGAGGCATGGCGCTTGAGCGCGGTGTCGTGTTGGATGGTTTCGAGTAATGTCATCGCTCTCTCCAATCATCGCCAGCCTGGACAATCTGCCCAACCTGGACAACCTGCCCAACCTGGACAACCATTCCCATATATACCCCCCACGTCATCCGCCCTTTTTTGACTCTGATGACGTATGGGTAAAACTCTGATATAGGTTGTCCAGGTTGTCCAGGTTGTCCACATTACACCCTTCGCCGCAGGCCAACATAACCGCGCTCACGCTTGCCATTGACCATCGCGCGTCCTGGCTCGATTTGTCGAGCGCGGAGGGCGTCCGCGATTGCCATCGCCTCCCCGCGCGGGTGCTGTAGGGACCAACCGAACATATGCAGCGCGTCGCGAATATCAACCGCGCTAACAAAGTCGGCGCGATTGCCTGTAGGTTCATACAAGCGCATGAGGATGTCCTCGAGCGGGTCGCTGACTTCGTACTCGCTATTGGTCGCATCGGCTGCGGCCGCTTCGCTTGGTGAGAGTTCCCACGGCTCGCCCGCTTTATAGAGCGCGTATGCCTGCGCCCAGACCTGGCGCGCGTCAAGCCGTGTGTAGTCCCAGTCAATCGCCTCAACGTGAGCAACCATAAAACGCCGACTGCCGGTGGGGTCGTTGAGGAACCCGCCCACGTTGTTGACGGTGCCAAAAAACGAGGCGAGCGCTGGTTTTACGAGGTCATGGTGCGCATATGGCGCGTGTACTGTCACGGTGCCTTTGCTGAGGAATTCCTTGAGCTTGTTGCGGTCGGCGTTGCTGGTGGTGCTGGTAAGTTCGCTTACTTCCCAAATCCAGGCGGTAATTTGGCGTATCTCATCATGGCTCGAGGCTGGGTTGATAGGCCCCTCAACAAACAGCTCCGGGCGCCCTGGTGCCTCTGCGAGCCAGCGCACCAAGCGGCTCTTGCCGATCCCTTGCTCACCGTCGAGTACCAACATGCGGTTTTGTACTGTGCCGGTGCTGTAGGCCTTGGCGCAGGCACCTATAAGCCAGCGGCGCAGATAGAGCGCCAGGTCTCCGCGGTCACTGGTAATGTGTCCTAACAGCGCGGCGATGTGGTCGTTACCATCCCAGCGCAGCCCAGCCAGAAAGTCGCGCACTGGATGGTAAGCGTTATCGAGCGCGTGCGCGGTCCAGGCATCGGCGGCGACGTTCACACGAAAATAACCCAGGTCGCGCAACTGGCAGCGTATGCGGCTCTCGAGTGCGTCGTTGATTCGCTCGCCGTTCACCTCTACCGCGTTGTTGCATAGGTTCATTCTGAACGTGTAGCCCAGCGCCTCGAGCACTCGCACATAGTCGGCTGTTTTTGGCGCATTTTTTGCAGTCCACGGTTCAAGCGGTGGACGTCCCATCGCCTGCGCCGCTGCCTGGTTCGCTTTGAGATAGGCGGCGTATGCGCGTTTTGCAGCCTCGATACCACCGGCGTGCCACGCCTCGATTGTGGCGCAGTAGCATTCCGCGAGCACGTCGCCCGGCTCGGGCTGTAGCCCGTTCGGTGGTTCGCCCTTCAGGATCGCGTCGATTGCGGCGCGCGTGGTGGTCTGGGTCTGGGATTTATCCATGGCGGGGCCTCCGTTCTTGGTGTGTTACGTGTTGGGGCAGTTTTCTCTTGACGTGGGGCGCGGAATGTGCTATACTGAGGGTATAGAGAACGGTCGCGCCCGCGCCGGTTCTGATTCATCCAGCCCCCAGGTTGCCGCCTGGGGGTTTCGCGTTCTATTCGCTGCATGGTTCCCCCCCTTGTGTTGTGTTGTGTTGTGGTTCGCGTTGCCCGGTCGCCGCCTCGCAGATCAGGCGCCGGATCACCACCGCCGCGGGTTCGCGTCGCGCTGCCGCGAGCGCGTCAAGCCGCGCGCGGTCGGTGGGCGTCAAGTAAAGGTTAAAGCGTTTTTTCTCACCCAACTTTTTCACATTCTCACCCCCTTGTGTTAGATAACAAAAAATAGGCGCAAAGCGTGAGCTGCCCGTTGCCGGGTCCCCCGCGCTTATTGCGCCTATCGGTATATACAGTATACCACGGTTTTTTGATCATTGCTCAGCCCCGCCGCGTGTAGGGAATATGCAACAGCTCAGCCGCTGCCCGCTTGGCTGCCTCAGGGCGCCGGTCATAGCGCGCCGTTGTGGTAACGTTCGCATGGCCTGCCAGCCGTTGCACCGTGCTAATATCGGCGCCACGGTCCAACAGATCGCTTATAAACGTTCGCCGCAAGTCATGAGGGGTGACGGTTTCAATCCCAGCTTCACCCGCGCGTTTTGCGAGCACCTTGTAAACCGCTTGCGTGGTCAGCCGCTGCCCCTGCCGGATCACCCCGCTTTTATTGACGGCCAAAAAAAGCGGGCCTGGTTCAGCCCCACGCACCTTTAGCCAATCCTCGAGGGCTGCCCGCGCGCCGTTTACCACGTGGGCAAGCCGTTGCTTGTTGCGCTTGCCTTGTACAACCAGCTCGCCGGTTTCGGGGTTGTAATCCGCGAGGGCCAGCGCTGCCAGTTCAGCCCGCCGCAAGCCCGCGCTATACAGCAGGGCCAGAAGCGCCCCGTCGCGCGCGCCTGCCGTCGTGGGGTCATCCGCGCAAGCTTGCAATAGCGCTTTCAGTTCGCCAGCCGTGAGCGCCCGCCCAGCCGGTAGGGTTTCGCCGCCCACGTTCGCCACGTCAGCCGCGCGCCCGTAATCCTCGGTAGTCATAAGCCCCAGGCGCCAGGCCGCTTTTAGCACCCCCCGCAGGGCTGCGAGCGTTTTGTTTGCCGTAGCTGCCGCGTAGCGTTCGGCCAATTGCGCCCGGATCGCTGCGGTATGCTGAAAACGTAGCGCCCCCCATGGGCAAGTCATGGCGGTAAAGTCGCCCAGCATTGCCGCGAGGGTATCTAGGGCCGCTTCCATGGTGCGCCGTGAAGAGGGCGCCAGCGCTGCCAGATACACCGCCGCGGGGTTCTGGGATAAGTCGCCAGTGTTCGCCAGGTCGCCAGTGTTCGCCGTTGCTATGGTTTGCAGTTCCGTGGTCATGGTTTCACCCCTTGTGTTGTTAAAATTGACATTCTCATAACTAATAATAAGCGCTAACAAGGGGTTGTCAAGCCCCAAAAAGCGCCAGTTGTTCAAAAGGCGCGGCTTCGGGCAGGGGCGCCGGTTCACTTGCGCCGGTTGTCAGCTGCGCCGGATCGCTTGCCGCTTGGGGTACAGGTCCCACCAAAAGCGCGCCCGCGGTCGCTATCATTTCGGCAGGTTCAACCCCATAATGAGCCACAAAGGCCGCGCGCGCCCGGTCGGGATCGGCGCCAGGTTCAAAAGCCCGGTATGCTGCGCCCATCATAGGATCGCCCCCAGGTTGCGCGCCAGCATGAGGGCAAGCCCGCCCGCGGTCGCCAGCGCTGCCATAAAGCCAGCCAGGGCCGCCGCTTGCAATACGGGATCGGGCAAGGTGCCAGCAAAGGCAACCCAAGCCCCAACCAGGGCCGCAACCGTCAAGCCAATTGTAAAGCGCTTCACCTTTGCCATTATCGCCCCCTATAGATCAACCACGTCATCACGACCGGCAATTTGTCGGTGGGTAATAGGTACCGCGCCGGCAATTGCTGGGTCGGGCAGGTATACGTTGAATTGGGCCTGAGACGCCGGGCGTTGCGCGTTCAGCGCTTGCC
>Ga0209201_1004562_pt1 | contig 11039 bp, 10 predicted proteins | sample AD_UKC055_MetaG_FD_184411 | JGI IMG/M metagenome (GOLD analysis project Ga0209201, IMG submission 184411) | Active sludge microbial communities of municipal wastewater-treating anaerobic digesters from USA - AD_UKC055_MetaG (SPAdes) (version 2) | ecosystem: Engineered > Bioreactor > Anaerobic >... | reverse complement strand
GCACGGTGGACGAGGGGCTGTCCAACGTCGTCTTCGCCGACTGCCACGTCTCCACGCGCCACATCTGGGAGACCAAGGAAGTCACCTTCGACGACTAGCCGCCCGCCCGCAACGCAAGCCGCTTCTTCACCGCCCAGCCGGGGGAGCCTCGCGCGCCATTGACCGCCCGGGGCGGCGGCGATAGGATGACGGCATGATTCTCGTGTTGGACAACTACGACAGCTTCACCTACAACCTGGTCCAGCGGATCGGCGAGTTGGGCTGCGGCGACGATATCCGCGTGATCCGCAACGACAAGTTGCCCCCGCAGCAGGCGGGCGACGAACTCAAGCCGTCTCACCTGATCGTCTCGCCCGGCCCGTGCACGCCCAACGAGGCCGGCTACAGTTGCGACTACATCCGCCACTTCCACGGGCGGATCCCGATCCTGGGCGTCTGCCTGGGCCACCAGGCGATCGGGCAGGTCTTCGGGGGCAAGGTCCTGCGGGCCCCGCGCCTGATGCACGGCAAGACCAGCCAGATCGTCCATGACGGGCGGGGCGTGTTCGTGGGCCTGCCCAGCCCCTTCACCGCCACGCGCTACCACAGCCTGATCGTGGACGTCGACGGGCTCGACGCGGACTTCGAGCAGACCGCCTGGAGCGAGGACCAGCACGAACTGATGGGCCTGCGAAGCAAGACCCATCCCACCGAGGGCGTGCAGTTCCACCCCGAGAGCTTCCTGACCGACGTCGGCCACCAGTTGCTGGCGAACTTCCTGGCGATGTGACGACGACCGCCGCGCCGTCCCCGCCGGCACTGCCCGCCGCCCCGCCTCGACTCCTCGTCCCGCCGGCCCGGGCCCGTCCGTTCGCCTGCACCTCAAGCAACGGTTCCGAGCGGGCGAATGTCCCATTTTTTCGAAAATCAGGTTCGGCCAACCGGCTCGGTAATTTCGCTACAAGTCACTGCAGGTGCTGGTTTTGTGCGCCTATCTGTCAAATCATAATACTATGACTAATCGTAAAACTCTGCGCAGAGATGCGACATTCGGACCCGAAATGGGACATTCGCGTGCCCTTTCCAGGCCGATTTGTCGCACGCTGTGATAGCCACCCCGGACGGAATTCAGGGAATTCGGAACTCAGGTCGTTCGACGGCCTGCACCGGACGGCTTGTAGTGCGCCCGTGAGGGCGTTCTTCGGGCAGGCGTGTTTGGAGACTGCCTTACGGCAGCACTACGAGCGGGTGCTGGCCGGCACTTCGCACGTGCTGCATCTCCGGGCGGGGCCGGCCTGGCGGCCCCCGGCCCCGCCGCCCTTTGGTTTGCGGTTGAAAATCCCGGCGGGACAAGCAATAATGGCGCGTCTCTGTCTCAGAAAGGACTGCTGATGGGAGCGATCGACAAGGTATTCAAGGCGTACGACATTCGCGGGCTGTACGGCAGCGAGGTGGACGAGGACCTGGCCTGGAAGGTGGGCCACGCCAGCGCCCAGTTCCTTCGCAGCCTGCTCAGCGGCTACGAGCGGGGGCAGGCGTCGGCCAACCGCGTGGTGGTCGGCTACGACATGCGCCCGCACAGCAAGAGCCTGGTCGAGGCCCTGATCGGCGGGGTCACCTCCAGCGGGGTGGCCTGCGTGAACATCGGCCTGTGCGACACGCCGATGGTGTACTTCGCCGTCAACCACCTGGGCGCGTGCGGAGGCGTCCAGGTCACCGCTTCCCACAACCCGGTCGGGTACAACGGCTTCAAGATCTCCGGCATCAAGGCCCGCCCCATCGGGCAGGACACCGGCCTGCGGGAGATCAAGCACATCGTCTCGACATTGCGGCGGATGCCCGGCAGCGCCGAGCTGGCTGAGTGCCAGGAAGTGGACCTGTGGGAGGCCTACCGCAAGCACGTGCTGAAGTTTTTCAAGCCCGCCCGCAAGCTCAAGGTGGCCGTCGACGCCTCCAACGGCATGGGGGGCAAGATGGTCCCCGCCATCTTCGGCGCCTGCCCGGAGGTCGAGATCATCCCGCTGAACTTCGAACTCGGCCAGGGCTTCGCCCATCCGCCCAACCCGCTGGTGGAGGCCAACCTACAGCAGGTGAAGGCCGCCATCCGCGAGCACCAGGCGGACCTGGGGATCTGCATGGACGGCGACGCCGACCGCTGCATGTTCATCGACGAGAAGGCCCAGACCGTCCGCTGCGACCTGATGACGGCCCTGCTGGCCCGCTATTTCCTCAAGGACAACCCCGACTCGATGGTGGTCTACGACCTGCGGTCCAGCCGGGCGGTGGCCGAGGAGGTCCGCGACGCCGGCGGCGTGCCCAAGCGCGAGCGGGTGGGCCACTCGTTCATGAAGCGGGCCCTGAGCGACGGGCACGGCGTGTTCGGCGGGGAACTCAGCGGACACTTCTACTTCCGCGACAACTTCAACTGCGACAGCGGGGCCATCGCCTTCGCCACCGCCTGCACCGTCATCTCGGCCGCCGACAAGCCCTTCAGCGAGCTGATCGCGCCCCTGAACCGCTACAGCCACAGCGGCGAGATCAACTTCGAGGTCGAAGACAAGGCGGGCAAGATGAAGGAGATCGAGGAGAAATTCAAGGACGCCGAGATCGACCACCTCGACGGCGTGACCTGCCAGTTCGACGACTGGTGGTGCAACGTCCGCGCCTCCAACACCGAGCCGCTGCTGAGGCTCAACCTCGAGGCCCGCACCGATAAGCAGATGCGCGAGAAGATCGAGGAGATCAAGAAGATCCTCGGCGAGCCCGTCGATCATTGACCATTCCCTGATGAAGCCACGGCGTCTGGCCGTGCGACGCTGGGAGGCTCCTGCCGATCCGGCTTGGATGTTTGGCCGCCAGGCAGAGTCGCCTATGCGGCAGGGCCTTCGAATATCCCAAGACACGGCTGGCGCATTCGGCCCCGAAGGGGCTGCGGAGAGTAGCCGGGGGTGGAGCGAGGATCGCCGAAGGCGATGCGAGCGGAGCCCCCGGTACGCGTTCGCGACCAGAAGAGCCCCAAAGATGGCATGAGGGAGAAGATGCAGCGGTCTCATGATCGACTCGTTCTTCTCCGTCGCCCCTTCGGGGCTGGGACCTTTGGGGGCGCCAACCGGGGGCTCCCTTCGGTCGCCCCCGGCTACCCTCCGTCAGCCCTTCGGGCTTCTTTGTCCCGGCGCGGGTGAGGCTCTCGATCGAGGACGATCGCACAACATCAAGGTCGAGGCGCACTCGATTCGTGCAAAGCGGCTCCTTCGGAATCCACCTGCGGCTCATCCCCTGGGGATCCTTCATGCCCCCTCAGGGGGCCTTCCTCAGGCAGGCCCGTGGGCTTTCTTCTTCCCTGCGAGAAGAAAAGCCGCCGGACCGATCGCGTGGACCGGTCCGGCGGCAGGGCTCTTGAGAGCTTGATCGAAGTTACTTCCCGGCGGCTGTCCGCGGCTACTCCTTCGCTTCTTTGGCGGCGTCTTCCATGCTCTTCTTCATCTCGTCGCCCATCCCGCCCATCATGGCCTTGAAGATGTCCTGCCCGACCTCTTCGCTGATCTTCTCCGCCGTGTAGCCTTCCTTGCCGACCTTCGCGCGTCCCGCGGCGAAGGCCTCGGCCATGGCCGGGGCGACCTTCAGGAACTGCTCGGCCTGTTTGCCCTTGGGCACATCCGGGATCTCGACCTTCCAGGCCCCGTCCTTCTTGACCATGTCGATCTTCTCGCCGCCGCCCTTGGGCTTGAAGGTGGCCTTGTCGCCCTCGACCTTGTAGTTCGCCTGGTCGTCCAGCCCCTCGAACTTCAGCTCGCCGGAGGGTCCGCCCTTCATGGAGGCGTCTTTGCCGTACTGCTTCTTGAGGGCTTCGTCAAGGGCCACGGCCTCGTGGAGCACCTTGAACATCGCCTCGATCATCGGTTTCTGGTCGTCCTGGGCCTCCACGGTGGCCATGAAGAGGTCCTTGTTGCCTTCCTCGATGGAGGTCTTAAGGTTCTTCATCGCCTGCTGGGGCGTGTCCGCCTTCGGGGCGCCGCAGCCGATTGTCCAGATCATCCCCGCCGCCAGCAGCATTGTCAGAGCCTTCCGCATGTGTCGTCCTTTCCAGGTGTCAGGTGTCCGGCAGCCCGATGCCGCCGCGGATACTGTGCCGCATAGTCTAGGCGGCCTGCAGGCCAATGTCCAGAATTCCCTTGTCACTATCCACTATCCACTTCCTACTTCACCACCAGGTTGACCAGCTTGCCAGGCACGACGATCTTCTTGACGACCGTCTTGCCCTCGAGGGCGGCGGCGACCTTGGCATCGGCCAGCGCTGCCGCCAGAACGGCTTCCTGGTCGGCGGCGGCGGGCACGGTGATCCGCCCGCGGAGCTTGCCGTTCACCTGCACCGGCATCTCGATGGTCTGCTCGACCAGCAGGGCCGGGTCGAACGTCGGCCAGGGCTCGCCCGCCAGGCTCGCGTCGTGTCCGAGCTTCTGCCACAGCTCTTCGGCGATATGCGGGGCGAACGGCGCCAGCAGCAGCACGAACCGCTCCGCCTGAGGCACCAATATCCGAGCCTCTCCGTAGACCGTGTTGACGAAGTCCATCATGGCCGCGATGGCCGTGTTGAACTTCATGGCCTCGACGTCCTCGCCGACCTTCTTGATCAGGCGGTGAAGGGCCTTTTCCACCTTAAGCTCAGCAGGCTTGAACTTGCCCTCCTGTTCCATTCGCCGGTATTCTCTCTCCAACGTTCCATCCGGTGTTGATGGCTCCGGTCTCGGTTTGGTCGGATCATGCAACATTGTCGTGTTGTCCCAGCCGGCCACCATCCGCCAGACGCGGTTGAGGAAGCGGTGCACCCCGCCCACGTCTTTGGTGTTCCACGGCTTGGACGCCTCCAGCGGGCCCATGAACATCTCGTACAGGCGGAAGGTGTCGGCCCCGTACTGGGCGATCACGTCGTCGGGGTTGACGACGTTCTTGAGGCTCTTGGACATCTTCTCGATGCTTTCGGTGACTTCCTCGCCGGTGGCCTTGTGGCGGGGCTTGTCGCCGGTCAGGTCGACCTGGTCGTAGGGCAGGTACACGCCCCGCTTGTCGCGGTAGGCGAAGCTGCGGATCATGCCCTGGTTGAACAACCGGCCGAACGGCTCAGCCGTCGAGACGTGCCCCAGGTCGAACAGCACCTTGTGCCAGAACCGCGAGTAGAGCAGGTGGAGCACGGCGTGCTCGGCCCCGCCGACGTAGAGGTCGATGCCCAGGGGCGACTGGCCCGGCTGGGCGGCCGGCTGCATCCAGTACTGCTCGACGGCCGGGTCGACGAACGCCTTGTCGTTGCGGGGGTCGAGATAGCGCAGATAGTACCAGCACGAGCCGGCCCACTGGGGCATGGTGTTCAGCTCGCGCTGGGCGGGCTTGCCGCAGGCGGGGCAGGGCGTTGCCACCCAGTCGGCCGCCTTGCCCAGCGGGGGGCGCGGCGGGGCGTCGGGGTCGTCGCTGCTGGCCGGGGTGAAGTCCTCGATCTCGGGCAGTTCCAGCGGCAGGGCGCTTTCCGGCAGGGCGACCGCTCCGCACGAGTCGCAGTGGACGATCGGGAACGGCTCGCCCCAGTAGCGCTGGCGGCTGAACAGCCAGTCGCGCAGCTTGTAGTTCACCGCCTGCCGGCCCAGGCCCGCCTCGGCGAGGTCCTCGGCGATCTTCCGCTTGAAGTCGGCTGTGGGCATGCCGTCGTAATGGCTGGAGTTGACGGCGACGCCATCGTCCACGAAGCCTTCCCACGGCGTGGAGGCCTCCGGCGGCTGGACCACCTGGATGACCGGCAGGTCGAACTTCCGGGCGAACTCCAGGTCGCGCGTGTCGTGTGCGGGCACGGCCATGATCGCGCCGGTCCCGTAGCCCATCATGACGTAGTCGGCCACCCAGATCGGGACGGGCTGGCGGTTTACGGGGTTGATCGCATAGGCGCCGGTGAAGACGCCGGTCTTCTCCTTGCTCTCGGCCGTCCGCTCCAGCTCGCTCTTTCGGGCGGCGGTCTGGACGTAGTCGTCAACGGCCTGCTTCTGCTGGGGCGTGGTGATGCGGGCGACCAGGTCGTGCTCGGGGGCCAGCACCATGTAGGTGGCCCCGAAGAGCGTGTCGGGGCGGGTGGTGTAGACCCTAATGGTAGGACAGGCGTCTCGCCTGTCCATTGGCGTGGTAGGACAGGCGTCTCGCCTGTCCATTGGCGTGGTAGGACAGGCGTCTCGCCTGTCCATGGGGGTCGAAGAATCATCAACTACCGGCGGGAACCCGTACTGCTGCCTGTCCTCAAACCAGCTCTGAACCGGATCCTCGGAGAATCTTGCAGACGCGTATCCGCATACCTCTCCCGTGGCGCCCACGACCAACTCCTCCGGATTCAGCCACAGCCAGTCGTATTCGTCCGGGGCATCCACCAGTTTCCGCCTGACCGGGTTCTGAGCAATGTAGGCCAGGAAGTGCGTCAACCACAGGCTGTCGCGCACCACGTGGTCGAAACTCTCCTCCTGCCAGATGGACCCCTTGCCCTCACGGAGCTTGACGATCTCGTGAGAGGTGAAGCTCTTGATGCTGTGGAGCAACTTGGTCAGGTCCTCCCCGTCATATGGACGAACAATCAGATGCACGTGATCGTCCATCACCACCAGACCGTAGACGCAGCATTTTTGGTTGTGCCAGTGCAGGCAAGCCCGATAGACGATGTCCCGCTCGGGCGCGTCAAACGTGATGCCGGGGCACGCGGTGAATGTGACGAAATACGTTGCACCTTCCACCAGGGCGTGCGGGAGGTGCCGAATCGTCTTCATCAAATCGCCCGGGGAAGGCTCTCCGGGAGGATACGGGTTCTTCGGGCAGAATGACCGGGCGTTCACGATCGTCAGCTTGGGGTCGGAGACAAGTCTCTTGAACGCAGCCGTTCCGCCTGCGGGGACAGGCGGGACGCCTGTCCTACCAGACAAAACAAAATCCACTTCAGCGCCAACCGATTTCCCGATCCAGTTGCGCTGCATGATCTTGATGGGCTCGGGCCAGTTGACCAGCTCGAGGTCTTCGAGCAGGCGTTCGGCGTAGGCGGTGATGCGGAGCATCCACTGCTTGAGGGCCCGGCGGAAGACCGGGTGGTCGCCTCGGTCGGAGCGCCCCTCGTTGGTCACTTCCTCGTTGGCCAGCACCGTGCCCAGCTTGGGGCACCAGTTGACGGGCACCTCGTCCATGTAGGCCAGGCGGTACTCGTCGATGAGGCGGCGCTTCTGGTCGTCGTCCATCTCGGGGAACTTGATGAACCCGCCTGCCGTCCCGGTCAGGGCCTCGGCCCGCTCGACGGGCGGGGGCACCACGACGTTGCCCCCGATGTCCACCACCAGCTCGCCCGACTCCAGGCGGTTGATCAACTCGCGGATGGGGCGGGCGGCGTTGGCTTCCGGGTCGTACCAGGCGTTGTAAAGCTGGAGGAAGATCCACTGCGTCCAGCGGTAGTACTCCACGTCGGTCGTCGAGATCCGCCGCGACCAGTCGTAGCTGAAGCCGAACATCTTGATCTGGCGCTCGATGTTGTCGATGTTCTTGAGCGTGGTCTCGCGCGGGTGGACGCCGTGCTCCACCGCGTACTGCTCCGCGGGCAGGCCGAACGCGTCGTAGCCCATCGGGTGCAGGACGTTGTAGCCCTTCATGCGGAAGTAGCGGCTGACGATGTCGGTGGCGGTGTAGCCCTCGGGGTGCCCCACGTGCAGCCCGGCGCCGCTGGGGTAGGGGAACATGTCCAGCACGTACAGCTTGGGCCGCTCGACGAAGTCCGTCTCGCCCGGGTTGGGCTGGCGGAACGTGCCCTGCCGCTGCCAGTAATCCTGCCACTTCTTCTCGATCGACGCGAAATCATAGCCGGCCATGGCGACCTCTTCTCTGCATAGAAACCATCACTTGTATGGCCGGCGGGGGGGCAAGTCAAGGCGCATGGCGGCCGGGGCCCCGCGGGCCGCGGCTCATCCGCCCCGCACGAAATCCGGGATGGGTATGATCCGCCCGTCGCGCCCCACGCAGGCGAGGGTTGTTTCAGCCGTGGCGACCACGATGCCGTCGCCCTGGCGGACCAGCTCGTACGCGTGATCGATGCGGGCAGCCCCCATGCGCGTCACCCGCGTGGTCAGCCGCAACAGGTCGTCGTAGCGGGCCGGGGCCAAAAAGCGGGCCGAGCACTTGGCCACCACGAAGAACACGCCCGCCGCCTCCAGGTCGCGGTAGGCCACCCCGCACTGGCGGAGCAGTTCCGTCCGCCCCATCTCGAAGTAGACCCAGAAGCGGCTGTGGTGCAGCGAGCCCATCTGGTCCACCTCGGCGTAGCGGACGCGAATGTCGATCTGGCACGATGACTGTTCCGTGGTCATGGTCGCCTGTTTCACTCCAACGGTCTTTGGGCGGGTGGCTCGGCCTTCTTGTTGTCCGGGTCGGGCACGGAGAAGCGGACGATGTCGCCCGAGGTCAGGTTGCAGTGGGGGCAGGTGAGGGTGGCCGGGAAGTCCGGCGTCCACTCGGTCTTGCCGGCCAGGCGGTAGAGGAAGTGCCCGGGCCCCAGCTTCTTGCGCTCCAGGCCCAGGAAGACCTTCTTGCAGCGCGGGCAGGCGTAGAACGAGCGGATCACGCCCGGCTGCGAGCAGCGGGGGCAGACGGGCTTGACGCCGGCGGTGTCGTGCCACACGTGCCCGCACTTGTCGCAGGAGAATCGGATGGTCTCGCCCGGCGAGCCGGGGGCAAAGAGCGTTCGGCCGGCCAGCGCCAGGAAGCCCGCGCTGGCCAGCACGACCAGCACGGCGATCACAAGGGCAGGCTTCTTCGCTACCACGGCCACCTCAATACGGTTTGCGTTCCGGCCCCCACAGCCAGAACGGGATGTAGTTGTCGTCGCGGGAGATCATCCGCACGTCGCCCCCGATGAACAGGGCGTTGTAGTGCGACGGGTAGCGGGGCGTGAACCCGTAGCCCGCCCACGTGCGGTTGTTGGTGTCGATCATGAGCAGGTCGCCCGAATCGTCGTTGGAGTACAGGATGGAGCTGCGGCTGGTCCAGATGGGGTCGTCGCCCTTCTTGGCCTTCTTGAAGTGCCAACTGTAGGTCCCCGCGAAGGTCTGCCCGTTGTTGGGGGGCAGGCGCTCGTAGTGGTCCTCGTAGTTCAGCGGGGCCAGGGGGCAGAAGAGGATGTCGGCCTTGGGCAGGTAGTGGGGCCCCTTGCCGGTGGCCACCACGGGCGTGAGGGCGGCCGCGATGGTGCCGGGCCCGGCGGAGTGGCCGGACTCCCAGGGGTAGTCGCCGCTGGCGTTGTCGAATCGCCAGGGCTCGGCCAGTCTCCAGTCCCTCTGGTAGAGCGGGATGGCCCGGGAGGCCTGGCTCATCTGGGATGCGCAGGTGACCTCCTTGGCCAGGCGGCGGGCGCTTTGCAGGCTGGGCGTCAGCAGGCTCAGCAGGAGCATGATGATCGACACCACCACCAGCAACTCGACCAGCGTAAATGCCTTCGAAGTGCGAATGCGACTCATGCGCCCATTGTACAACCGCTGTCAAGTTCAGGCCAGAACATCACCCAGACGGACGCCATGCCCTCGTGTAGAACAAAGAGAACGTCAATCCGGACCGCTCCAACACTTCGACTTGGAACACCGGGGCAGTCGACGTATATCGGCTGCGGAGTCGCCAAGCCAACCAGGGGAAGGCAAACCCGCGGGCCATGTACCTTTGACACTGTCGTCTGATCGGTCTCGTGTCAAGAGCCCAGCCATCGCCAGGCCGCGTAAGCGCCCAGTGCGAGTGCAGTTGCGACAACCGCGGCAAATACTGCCCGGCCCAGGAAGCTCCCAGAGCGTTTCAGCTTTGCCTGGGGAGTCTGGCTCCCTGAACTGGCACTTGCGGGCGGCGACGAAGTCCGGCCGTTGTCCACCTTGGCAGACCCGTCGGAATTAGCGGCCGAAGCACCTAGAGCGGCCACCAAGGCCAGAGCCTCTTCACGCGAAAACGATTGGACCTTCTTCCCGAAATGCGACTCCAAGACAGTCTTAATCTCGTTTGGCAACTGTCGGAGCAGATCATGCGGTTCCATCTCCCCTGCCAGGACGTGTTCCACCGCCTGGGGCAGCGTCAATTGAACCGTTCGATAGGACGGACCGCTGGAAGGATAGTATCCTACGCTTCCGCCGCAGCTTACTCTTGCCTCTGACATAGTCTCTTCTCCGCAGATCCAGATTGTTGATTTCCTCTTGCCGGGTCCGCATCAACTACTTCAGCCACCACCACAAACCCGCAGCGATTCCCGCCGCGGCGGCCAGCGCAAGGCCGATCAGGATCTTGGGCCAAAGGGAGGACTCGCTTGACGCGTAGAAGCTTGTGTGTCCACTAAAAGGTGTTCTTGACTCTGACATGGCGTATTCTCCTTCGATTCTGATTGCCCACCGTGCTTGAACTGGCTACTTCAGCCACCACCACAAGCCCACGGCAATACCCACCGCTACGACCAGCGCCAGGCCGATCAGGACTGCGGGCCACAGAGATCGCCGGGGAGGGCTCGAATGGGAGCTGAATGAGTAAGACGATGACGAATAGTAGCTGCGATGACTATCGGCAGGCAATCGCACCTCAGGCATCATAATGGGTGCGTGCCAAGGACGCTCCGAACCTGCAGTTCCGCGGCTGCCCGTCCCACCACCGCCGGGGACCCCGGCTACTTGCGGCATGTACCTCTGAGAATCCAGTCCAAACATGGCACTCTCCTTGTCTGTGCAATTCACCCGGGCCTGTTCCGACAGGCCACAGTGTCTTCTACCTGACTCGCGCCTGAAGATCGCGGACGACCGCTGCAAGCCGCTCTGTGGGCACGCCCAGTTCACCCAGCCGGCCCTTGTCGGCGGCGACGAATTGCAGAAGATCATGCAACTCCCACATCAACCATTCGGACGCATAGCCCGTCGCCAGATCCTTCTCGAGCATCTTCAGCATGGCCACCACGGCCTGCGCGCTGAACGGTGCATCATGGCGATGCACCAGTCGAATGACTCCTGTCAATTCCCTCACGAAGAGCGCGAGAACGTGGGGGT
>Ga0209201_1004554_pt1 | contig 11062 bp, 8 predicted proteins | sample AD_UKC055_MetaG_FD_184411 | JGI IMG/M metagenome (GOLD analysis project Ga0209201, IMG submission 184411) | Active sludge microbial communities of municipal wastewater-treating anaerobic digesters from USA - AD_UKC055_MetaG (SPAdes) (version 2) | ecosystem: Engineered > Bioreactor > Anaerobic >... | reverse complement strand
AATTGGAAGTCCTAAACAAATAGCAACAGTCGGAATTCCGCCGGCTTACTTAAAAGCCCTGGAACAAGATGGTGTTCAAGTTCCGGTTACTTCGGCGGTACCTGGAGCCGGATCAACACCAGCCGACCTGTATTTGACAGACTTATGGGAAATGGCCCGAGTTTTGGTCGAGAATCAAAGTTCTGACATTGCTGTAGCGGTTCCTGAAGGTATCAAACTTGAATGGGAACGACCATCCATTCCTTTCAATCCAACCGAAATTGACCAGTATTTAATAAAGGAAGCCATCTATCATATATTCCCACGGGATATTTTGGATGTCGCTGCTCAAGCTATTTCTACTACTTCTAGTCCTTTGTTAGAACTCCTTAAGATGATGGTACAAGGTTGGCAGTCTCTTTGTAGTATCAAGTTTGAAAATGACTTGTGGAATAAATTCTTGAAACTGAATGGTTATGAAGGTTACAGGATCGAAATGGATTGGACATCATTGATTCCACCAGATCAACAAAAAATTGAGACTCTTGCCTTACAGAAATTTAATTCTCATGTCATAACAGCTAATGAATGTCGTGTCGAGATGGGATTACCGCCATTGGATCCCGCGCCTTGGATGGAAAATCTGACGGAACGCGAAATTCTGGAAAAGGAAATAACGATATGGCGCGGCGCGCCCCAGCAACAACAAGGCGGATTTGGCGGCATGCCAGGTATGGGAATGTTCGGATCCGGCGAAGAAGAAACAATGCCCGAAGAAGGTATGGAAGAAGAAATTCCAGAAGAAGAATACACTGATACCGAATCCGAAGCCGATGATTTATTGGCACAACTAGAAGCCGAAGGTTACTTTACCGAAGAGGAATGAATTGGCATGTATTGGATCGGAAAGCCTGGGCAAATGTATGGAATGAAACTTAATGCCAATTGCTCAAAGGAAGAAAAGAATGGAGAAGGTCCGGGTAGTTGCGGAGGTAAAGTACCTGAAAAGAATCCAGACAACGGAAAACAATTTTTGGGAATGTCTAAAATCGAGAAAGATCGCGGAGAACGATTAGACCTACCCAACTATACAAAAGGTCCTTGGTTAACTGCTCTTGGCGAAACTAAATTGCCTCCCGATGATAAAGGTTATTATTATCATGCAACAACATCGGATAGACTCGATTCGATTATTGATATTGGCATCAAAGCAGGCATATCAAAACCAAATTTTCCTAGCGAAATAAACAAGCACATGGATGAAGTATTTTTATCAAAACGGTTAAATGATATTCCTGGAGAACCATACGGAGCAGAATATTGGAGCCGGATGATATTTAGATCAAATAAAAATAAACCTATTATATTGCGAGTCAAAGAATCTTCTTTAAAAAATGTTAAAAAATATGGAAATGAATATGAATATAGAACCAAGGATTCAATTTCCTCCGATAATTTAGAGATATTAAAATATGGAAGGTGGATTCCATTAATTGATATCAAATCAAAACTTCATCAAAAATTGAATTATAACTGCCCTGATAGTGAGAAATCAGGAAAAGGAAAAGGATCGTGTGGTGGCAGCAAGAAATCAGATAAAAAAGATTCTGGTAAATCCGCTAGTAAAGTAGATATACCAAAGGCATCCACCATGAATGCGAGAGATATAATTAGCCGCGTTCAATCGGGTGGCAAAATCACCAAAGAAGAGCATGCCTATATTACAGCATTAATGAATGGAGAAAAACCGAAAGCTTCCGAACCTGTTTCTAAACCAGTTCCTGTATCCACTGCTATCCAAAAAGTTCCCAAAAAAGAATTAGTAACAAATACCAAAAAAGCCGTGGAAAAAGTAAAATCTGAAATGAAGGCCGGTAAAGTTTCCCAAAAGTCAGTGAATGAATTAAAGAAAGCGACCACTGAATTAAAAGAAGCAAAAACTAGCAAGCCAAAGGTATCGAAAGCGGACAAAGCTAAATTAAAATCAGAGAATGCAATTGCAGTGAAAGCAGCACTCAATTCAACTGAACAATTATGGACAACTCTGAACGAAAACCAACAAAAAGCTATCGAACATTTTTCCAGCGTTGATTATGTTCCCATCAACAGTTATCTTAGGACTGGAAAGGTAGAAAATTATGATAGCAGTTATGTACTCGATACCAAAGAAGTAAAAGACCGAATTAAACAGATGGATTCTGTCTTTGATAAAGTGGAACTTCCTGAAAATACTACTGTTTATCGAGGCATAAATATGGAACTCCTAGAGAAGATGAAGGATCAATTAATACCGGGAAATACTCTTGAATTTAGCGCATTTACTTCAACTACTCATGATGAAAATGTTGCCAAGACTTTTGCCAGGGGATCAAAGAATGCCATTTTCGAAATAAGATTACCAAAAGGATCAAAAGCATTATCCATTGAAAACCACAGCGGATTTAAGAAAGAATCTGAAATCCTCCTAAACCGCGGTATGAAATTTAAGGTAGTTGAAGTAAAAACCAAAAATATCCACGGTGGAGCATTTTCCAATACTAGAATTATACTGGAGGCATATTAATGAAAAACAGGGAAGATAGATTTATCGATAATGATATTAATGCTTTTAAATTTATTTCAGAACCGGAAGAAGATATGGAAGATGACATCTACGATGAAGAATCCCAAAAGCAGAATATGACTTTCCCGGGATTTGCCACCAGTAAGGATCTTGATGCCCAATTGGAATCTATTCTGAAGAGTATTGAACCCGATGTCATGAAAGCAATTAAAAAATTAAATTTAAATAAAAATATAAAACAAAATTCAAAATATTTGGATGATGTTGCCGATTTCATGAAATTAAATTATAATTGTCCAGATAGTGAAAAAGTAGGATCTGGCCCGGGATCGTGCGGTGGTAGCCAGTCTGCGCGTCCCAACAATGATAATTCCATAGAAAATATTCTAAAACATGGTGTGCCATTTAAAGATTTCAAAGGTAAGTTATTTGACTTGCCAAATATAAACACATCTATAAAAGATCGGATAAAAACAAAAATACTTGATCAGTCGAAGCTTGCAAAGTCTATGAAAGTTGAATATTTTTGGCAAGTTTCTGAACGAAATCTTCCAGAAGGTATGCAAATGGCACAAATGTTCGGTGTATTAGGGATATCACCAAACGGAATTAATTCGATATTAGACAACCATAATAGTACCAAATGGAAGCCCGGAGACAATGCGAAAACTCGTCCATATAATGTAACAGATTTCTTTCCAAAAGATAAAATTGTGGACATTATCATGGACCATGAATTCGGACACCTAATTTATGAAAGCATGCTTCCTTTGAAACAAGAAACGATTAATAGATTGTTTAAAGAAATTGTTAAAAAGAAGCAAACTGGTTCCAGTGTAATATCATCTCCGACTCGTCGTGGCGACTCAAATCCACAAGAATGGATAGCAGATAATTATGCATGTCATGCCAATGGAAGAGATGATTTAGTCAATAATAATTTGTTGATGATATTCAAAGATATAGAAAAGAATGATGTGAAAAATGCAATGTTTTGATAATAAAAAATCAAATGTATAAAAAATAGTATTATTCCCACAATAATTCAATTTCCCGGGAAACTCGAATAGCTTCTCGCATATCGACTAAATGGGTCCGAAGATATATTTCATAAGGTCTTCGGACTTCTGCCATTTGATTCGATCCTCGATATTGTTCAAGTTCAAGACAGGTTTCAAGATTTTCACCTCCCCACTTATCATATATAATCATTATAGTATTTATACTTTATTGGAAACCATTTGCATTTTATACATAGGTCGTGAATTATGCCGCTTGCCCAAAAATTAACTAAGAAAAAGGCCAAAAAAAAGTTGCCGATCCAAGGTCCAGACATCAACAGAAAAGGCCATAATACCGCCGTAGCCGGAGGTTCTGGCAAAGCTGGAACACTTATTACCCCCAAGATTGATGTCACTAAAATAACGAAGGATAAAGAATTTCAGGAACAATTATATTCTTTGATTGATGACATTGAAATCACCGAAGATGATGTTCCCGATGAGATGTTAGAAGACTGGTATGATTTACAAGATGAGTTGAAGCCGGTCCTTATCGAAAAGAATTGGCTACTTTGGGCTACTCTTTTTTCAGCGGTTGTTTTGCCTGGAATTGTTCAAGGTACCAGATCTGAACCTACTGTTAAGCAACCGGCTGTAATCATCAAGGGCAAACAACAGGAACCTATTCCGCCGCTGGAACCCCGCCAAATAGTGAATTATAGCCAGGAATATTTTAAAGAGCATGGTCTGGAACTCTGCAAATCACTTACCGAGACTGACTTGACTCGATTGAAGGGTGACTTAGTTCAAAATTGGAATAAGGGCGAAGATGCTTTCGCAAAGGCATTTAAAGAATCTTATCCCGTCAGCAAACAACGCCTTGAATTGATTTACCGATCGGAAAGACATATGGCAGAATATCATGGTGTCATGAAGAGAGCAGAAAGAGCCGGTCATACTCGAAAGATGTGGCGGGCCGTAGGTGATGAGCGTACGTGCAGTGAATGCATGGATTATGATCTAGAGATTGTTCCAATTGATGAACCTTTTTCTAATGGCATGATGACGGCAAATGCCCACCCGGGATGTCGATGCAGCATGGTTACCTTAACAGACGAAGAGTATGATGAAATGCCCGATGAACAATTCTCCGATGAACAACTTCCAGACTATGGTGAAGAATGGGACGAAGAAACCAAGCAAGATGCCGCCTATCTGAATGATGCTTTTGATTTTATAAAATTGAATTACAATTGTCCTGATTCCGAAAAATCTGGTTCAGGTCCGGGAAGTTGTGGTGGAAATACAAAATCAGAATCCAATAATTCTAGTAATAAAAAAATCTCTATTATAAATCCATCTGAATCACAATTAATTATAAAAGGAACTCGATTGCCAACTGATACAGAAAAAAATATAGTATCTGAAATATCGAAAACAATACCACCCGAAATGATGAAATGGGCCGGAGACCTTGACATACGAAATTCTGGTTTGGAAGTCGTTGTAACCTCACCTGAATATGAAGCGAGTCCCAACCACGGATGGACTTCTCATGCGATGGTAAACCGAATATTTTTACAAGACAATGTATTTAAAAGTACGGATAAAATAAAGGCAATGGGTGAAGGAACCATAAAGCATGAATTGATTCATGCATTAGTTGGCAGTAAGATAGATTCTTATATCCCGGGCGGTGGCAGATCAGTACTCGCAAAAGAAGGCATTCGCATGCCTATACATGCGTATGATTCTGATCATAATGGCGGCTCGATAGACGAATTTTATACAATGGTCATGGAAAATTATAGAGGCAACGGCGAGTTCAATGATGAAGAATTATCCAAGATAGAAGTTGAAAAAGAACTCGGCAAAGGCAAATGGGGTGATTACCTGCATTCCGATAGATGGACACCCGCCGAGATAGAAAAGGTAAAATCTGTTGTTTTGAAGTGGACTAATGATGAAAATATGCTAAATACCTTTTTGTCAAAAGAACGCAAACTAAAGCAATGGGAAGACGAAGATGCAGCATTGCAAAATTCTGCGTATCTGAATGATGCCGTTGATTTTATAAAAATGAATTATAACTGTCCGGATAGCGAAAAAACAGGCAGCGGGCCCGGAAGCTGCGGCGGAAAAGAATCCAGTCCAGAGGAACCGAGATGGAAAACATCCGCATATATCATGAATTCTATAGATGCCCAACTAGATATTCATTTGCCGAATAAGACAGCCGCCTTGATAATGCAGCAAGGTACTAAATTTAACCCGAATATGCGGGAAGAATTGAATTATAAGGGATCTGGAATTGGTTTAACTAAAAGAATTGGAGGGATCCCGAATGTCTGGTATAACAAAGTCGAGCATGAACAATACGCTGATAATGAAGGTATCTATTCCGAAGCGTTGCATGAAATCGGACACTCCCTTACATATCCATATGGTGATGATCTCAAAAAACTAGACATCTGGAAAGACAATTCTCCTAAGTCACTTCATGAAGATCTAAAGAAAGCTGGCATAGAAAACATGAAAGGACTTATTATCAATATGTCCGACGAGGATGAAGCTTTCGCGGATTTATTCAAGAGTTATATAAACCCTAGAACCAACTTGAAATTAAAGGCCGCTGCTCCTGAAGTCTATGCCAAAATGGAAACCATGTTCGGAAAATCAGATTATGATATTGATCTTCCAGAACCTGCCATGAAACTATTTAAAACATTGGCCCACAAAAGCTGGAATCTTAAATCTTCTGATTTCAAGGAACTTGGTATCACAGAAAAACAATTCGAAGAAATCACTGACTTAATTGAACCGCCACATGCCAAAGGGCAGACATTTATTGCAAGTAATGAATGGGGAAGTTACCCCCGAAGGATGCAAACAATCAAGGAAATGTTTGTAAAACCATCCGATACTTTGATACTACGCCGCAATAGTGAAAAAGTGATGAGAGAAACCAACAAAAATCTCATGACCAAAGGGATATCATCCGATGAGAAGAAGTCGCTTTTTTCCTTAAAGACTGATTTATATGGCGATGTTGGTTCTTATTTGACAGGTGGAAATAGCAGATTTAATGATCCTACCTACGTTGAGCAGAACCAAGAATACTTTAATTATATAAAAGATACTATACAAAAAGTGGATTCGGTTCTCGATAAGAGCGAATTAAGTGGTGACATTACAACCTACCGGTATGTAAGGTCTAGATATGCTGATATCTTAAAGCAAAATATTGGAAAACAAATATTAAATAAAAATTATATTTATACTACATTAACTGAAAATATTGCTAAAGAAGCTGCTGCTGGAAAAGGTGCCTACCTCACAATGGAAGTACCGAAAGGTATTAAAGGCATCGACATGGATTCTTTCACGACTGGTGATATGTTAGAAAATGAAGTCATGCTGGAACGAAACCTGATCATGAATATCAAAGAACATAAAGTTCTTGACAATGGTATGGATTGGTTTAAGGTCAGCATAGAAAAACCATCCCAAAAGCATAATCAATTATCCGAGGTTGCTGACTTCCTACAAAAGCTTAACTATAATTGCAAAGACGAGGAAAAATCAGGATCTGGACCAGGAAGTTGTTCACATGGAATCACTAAAAAAGATGATCCTAAAGTCAAATTAACAAGCCTTGAAAAACAATTGACTGATATCAATTCACAAATATTGAAAACATATGATACCATCCGTGATTATGATAAATCCAAATACACATGGGAAGAATGGATAAAGACTTCTGAATTTAATGAAGAATCGACTCGGCAAAAAGATCTCTATAAAAAACAACATGAAATTGAAGTAGAGAAAGCAATACTAACATTTGTACCACCCAAAGGTCCTCAACGACAGAAATTCGAAAACCTAGTTAATATATCAGAAAGTGCCATTAAATCAATCCCGGATGGCGAAAAAGGTATATCATATTATATTGCTGGCAGTACTGATATTACTCATGAATTATTAAGACGCCCTGACATGCCCCGGGAAATTTTGCCGGAAGAAAAAATCGAAGAATTCAAGAAACAAAATGACTTAGATGGTACCAGATGGCACGGGCCTACTCATAATGCAATTGCACGACTCGACAAAATAATGGCTGGATCGAAATTGCAAGAAGACATAACCCTATATACTGGAATTAGCAAAAATTTTTGGGATTCCTTGCCCAAAGATCTTGGTTCGGAATTCGAAAATCTTACTTTCATAAGCACAACAATAGATCCGAAAATTGCAAAAGGATTTGCTGCCTTGCGAAAGAAGCAACATAATGAAGGTTATGGTAAGCAAAAAATGGCATATTATATTGAGATTGTAGCAAAGGCGGGAACATCGGGTATAGCTACCGAAAAAGCTGCGATTCGACAGAATCCGCTCGGGACTTGGATAGTGGGCGAAGGCGGAAAACAAGGTGGTGGCGGATCCCAGCAAGAAATCATATTGAACAGAAAACAAAGGTACAGAATTGTAGGTGGCATAGAATCAGATGGAAAAACATTTCAAAAGATTAGAGTGGAGACAATATAAATGACTAAATTCATTGAAGATGGTAATCGATTCATGATGTCGGATCCTTCTGCTATTAAAATACTGCCAACAAAAAAGGATATCGATGAATACCTATCGGAAGTTGCTGACTTCATGAAACTTAATTACAACTGCCCTGATTCTGAAAAAACAGGTTCTGGAAAGGGTTCCTGTGGTGGAAATACAACCAATGATTCCAAATCAACTAAAAAATACACTAAAGATGATCTGACTTTCGAAACTGGTGGGGATGCAAATGGACAACAATATGATGGTTTTATTATTGCCCGTGATAAAAAAACTGGTAAGAAATTAGGATATGTAGATTATTCGTACTTGGATGGCGATAATGCAATTCAAATGATAGAAACAAATGATAAATATAAACGAATGGGAATCGCATCTGCTTTAATCGAAAAATTGCGAGAAATGGATCCCGGGAGTACATTATCAATGCAAGGCAATTTCGCAACCAAAGAAGGAAAAGCCTTTCTAAAGACAATTAAATTGGATACAAAAACCGTACCAGTTTCCAAAGTATTGTATAATCCGGGACTGGCAGCAGTCGCTATTAACCGCGGAGATAAAATCGAAGTCGGCAAGCAATTTTTTGAAGGCGATAGAAGTAACCGCGAATATGTAATTGCACATGAACTTGCGCATACTGTAGCAGATATAGCTACCGAAAAACAATCAAAGGAATACGGATATGCAAAAACATTTGATAATGACGTACAACAACTTACTACCGAAGTTGTAATTAATGATGATGGTTCGCAAACAAGAATATTTGCATTTGAAATGACTCGATTAGAAGAAGCTAAGACCGAAGTTTTAACAGCATATGCTCAAAACAAAGATGATCTGAGAGACAAATATGGTGATCTAGTGGTTGATTGGGCAAAGCAACAATATGATGCCGCAAATGTTAATCCGGATGATATGATAGAACAAGCAAATAAATTTGTCGATGCCTTGGAAATGGAACACATAGGATAATAATTATGAACAAAAAATTGCGAACAATTTTTATAATTATATTAATTTTTTTAGTAATAATTATAATGGTTAATAAAGATACTAATCGTCACCTAGTTTATGGAATAATAACCGAAAAATACACCTGGAATGGAGATTATAGATTTACAATAACTCATTATGATCATGACATCTCCGTTCATGAAGTTCCCAAGCCGGTTTTTGATTCCTATGATATCAACGATAGGGTGTTCTTTATGATACGAGGAAATCAATTTCGGTATGCATCACCTTGGATGTAACCGACCATAATCTATTTATAGTTTCCAGGACCATTATATCTTGGTGAGATAAGTATGGCTTATAGGAAGCAAGGGAAGGTTGAATATGAGTGTCTGGAATGCGGCAAGAAATTCAAGAGATCAAACCCACCCGAAGAATGCCCGAAATGCGGTGGCTCTGATTTGGAAGTGGCTTGATTGATTACCATGGACACTGAACGCGGAATAACCATGCTTTGGATAGTTGGATTTTCTGCTCTAGTTGCTTATATTTTTAATATTATTTAAACTTTGTTTTTATTTTCTTTCCTGGACCGAAACCTATAAATAAGTTACGTGCCTATTATATCTTGGTGAACCAAGATATGAAGAGATCTGAAATCAAGGCCAAAATCGAAGAATGTTTCGCAGATGCTATGACCTTTCACAAGGACGGAACGATAACCGCAAAATGGGGATATTTCTATCGGCATGATAGAACCCCGGAGAAATATGCCGAAAAGATCAAGGAAACCTTTCCCGGGGCAACCATAATAGAAACCGGCGATCATTGGCATGCTTTTGTTGGTGGAGCAAAATCTGGAAGTGCTCAAGACTCCTACATGTGGGTCAGATTCAAAGTCTAAATTCTTTTTTTACTATTCAGCATCCAGCGATGACTTGACTGCAATATAGTATTTTTTTCTACTCCCATTATGATTTCTAATTTCATTCATTGATTTTTTCTTCTCTATACTATATATCTCTTCTCTTCTATCTTCTTTTTCTCTATATCAATCTATATTATCATATTTTCTTCTCTTTTAAAAGAAAAGAAAAGAATAAATAATAATAATAATAAGGATACCGATTTTGATTGTATACAAAATTTATATAATATAATTTCAATAAATATGGTAAGGAATATAGAAGAATCATTAACAATTCCGACCTGCGAAGACGGAGATGCATTAGATGAAGAGATGGCAATTGCCATAGTTTTAGAAGAGCCCGAAGAAGATGATGCTTGGCATGCAGAACGGATCAGGAGGCAACTGATATGAAATCAGCCCATGACGAAATCTACGGAATATTACTGGAGATCTACCATGACCCCGAAAGCATGAATATACAGGCAGCAACCGAAGACTGCATAGAAATCGCGAGAAGAAGGCCCCGGGCATTAAAGAAGCGAAACCTTTAAATACAGGATCATCTTTTTTAGATTAATGAAAATAAGTCTGGATGAAATACAAAAAGTTTTTAATGTAGAAATAGAAGGAACACGCCCGATGCTGATGCATAGCACAGCAGGAATGTTAAGGTCAAGTGATTCAAGAGGTGTAAGATTGACACCCGCACAAGAAGCGGAGGAATCTCTCTATAAAGACAAAGACGGCAATGTAATTATACCAGGATTTAATTTAATTTCGGCGATGAAAGAAGCCGCTAGTGATTTTAAAGTTGGGGGCAAAGGCAAGAAAACATACAAACAATATATAAATTCAGGAATTGATATTTTGCCCGAGGAACCAAGACTCGACTATGATAAATGGGAAATTGATGCCAGACCTGTAGTAATTCAAAGATCGCGCATTATCAGATCAAGGCCGCGATTTGATAATTGGAAACTCAGATTTCAGATTAAAGTAAATGATCCGCTTCTCCTGGACGCAAATCATGAGGGTTCAATACTGCAGGAAATTCTGGAGGCGGCTGGAAAACATAAAGGG
>Ga0209201_1004553_pt1 | contig 11063 bp, 8 predicted proteins | sample AD_UKC055_MetaG_FD_184411 | JGI IMG/M metagenome (GOLD analysis project Ga0209201, IMG submission 184411) | Active sludge microbial communities of municipal wastewater-treating anaerobic digesters from USA - AD_UKC055_MetaG (SPAdes) (version 2) | ecosystem: Engineered > Bioreactor > Anaerobic >... | reverse complement strand
TAACGACTCTTTAACAATTCTTTAACTTTGTTAAGGAGTCGTTAAAGAAGTGTTAAGGCAGCATAAAAGATTCAACTTGGCAGGGAATAAGGCACTGTCTAAAAACAGGTAAAGGTCTCCTCAATTGTCAGCTAAATTATTGCAAACTAATGTAAATTTTTAATTGGGGACACCATAAATATGCTAATCAAAAATCAAATCTATGTAATCTGTGTAATCTGTGAGAGATAGTCGTCACGAGTCCTCACTGCCAAACGAATTTGTGCATAGCGTAAAAGTTATTTCGGCAGTGACGACTCTTGACTTAAAAAACATATATGACCCTTGGCTTTATAGTTATTATTATTTTAGAATTGCAATGTTTCAGGTAATATCGGGCACAACATAAGCGCTTTATCCTGTCCAAAATCATTCCATAATTCATAGAGTTTGATATAATCTGAATTAACAGCATTTAATGCTTTAACAGGTGCAAAAGCATTCAATTCACTAATATTGATGCTTATTTTTAATCCCTCTTTTTTAGTAGTAGCATCAACGAGAGTTATCTTTCCTTTCTTATCTATAAGCTCACTCATATTTTCTTTGGCTTTTTCCAATCCACCAAGTTCATCAACAAGTCCAATATTTTGTGCTTGTTCACCTGTCCAAATTCTGCCTTGGGCATATTGTTTAACTTGTTCCAAGGTAATATTTGGACGTCCATTATCCACTTTCTCCACAAATATATCATAACAATTTTCTATACTGCGAGTTACTATTTGTTTTTCTTCTTCAGTCCAGGGACGATACAGAGAACCCATATCAGAATGTTCACCTTTTTTAACGGTATCCCAATTAACTTTTATTTTATGAAACATCTCAGTGCCATTGAATGCCAGTCCTAAAACTCCGATAGAACCGGTTAAAGTTGAGGGTTCAGCAACAATTTTATCGGCATTACAGGAAATGTAATATCCCCCGCTGGCAGCAGCTCCTGCCATAGAAACAACGATTGGTTTTTTGTTTTCAGTTTTTGCTAGTTCCAATTCTCTTAAAATAATATCACTGGCTTGAGCACTTCCTCCCCCGCTATCTACTCTTAAGATTATTCCTTTGTATTGTTTATCTTTTCTTGCTTTGCGAATAAGGTTTACTGTTGTTTCCTGAGCAATTTTCTGTCCCGGAGTTCCTTTTCCTGAAACAATATTCCCGCTGGCATAAATAACAGCAACCAAATTTTCTTTGGGTTTTGCCCAGGCATATTCGCGATATTCGGTTAATTCTTTCTGCTGACTGGAGAACTTAAAATCTTTCTTTAATTGCTTATTTAGTTGGTCTTCATAAATAATAGCATCTACTAATCCTTTTTCCAAAGCATCATTGGCAATAAAATAGGGTCCGTCATTGATAATTTCGTTAGCAGAAGCAACTAATTTATCCTTTCGCCCCTTTTCCATACGCTGTAAAATTTGGTCATATAGGGATTGCAAGAGGGATTCATAGGCCTCTCTTTCGGCAGCTGTCATTCTTTCTTCGGAAAACATATTACCCGCATCTTTATATTCATGGCTACGGAAATTAAGCACTTCAATACCCAAACTAGCAAGCATATTTTTCAGGTATGGACTGCTGATACTTAAACCCCTTAAATCAACAGAACCCATAGGATTTAAGTAAATTTTATCGGCAATGGATGAAGCAAAGATATAACCACCGTTACTAATGTTATCATAGTAAAAACTAACTTTCTTGCCACTACTCTTAAAATCGTTAAAGGTATCAACTAATTCTTCCTGTAAAGCCAAAGATGTTGAAAAAGAAGGATTTTTAAGTAGAATTCCCTCTATTTCAGGATCGTCTTTTGCTTGTTTAATGTTATCAATGATGGACTCTATGGATTTATCACCGGTATCATATATAGTGATTTTGCCAATTTTATATTTCGGAGCAGAGTAAGTTACAATATTCCCTTTCAAATCCATTTTATACCAGGAGGGTTTTGTATATCCCAAAAATGGTTTATAATTCAAATCGGTAACCTGAGCCCAGGCAATTCCGTAATTGTCATTTTTCTTGCTGTGCAACAAGCCCCCAGCTTCCAGATTTCTAGGACATAAACTGAAATTAATTAAAGCAGCTTCATTCTCCAAATTATAAGTGGCTCCGATTTTCACTCCATCCAAAATTTGGGTCTGAATGCCAATAATCGGCTTATTAATTTCGTAGTCCTTATCTTTTTCACTGTGTGCATAATTAGCATCTACAGAAAGCTCCAGACGGTAATCTGCAATGGTATCAAAAAAAACAAAAGGACGCACTGCCAATCCCAAACGGTAATAGGGTGATTGATGTTTGGGATTATCCCAGGTAAAAGCTATGGAAGTAGAATTATGCGGACGATATGTTACTCCACTACGAAATGAACCATCTTCAAAACCGCTTTCCTGCCAACGATAATTCGTTCCTGCATATAAGTTAGGTAAAATATGAGCAGGAAAAAGTTCTGTGCCCAAAGCCAAAGTATGATATTTTTCACTATAGTCAAATTCATAAATATAGCTGAGAAAATCAGTGTTTAAAAAAATCCAATAGTGATTCTGCCATTCTTTTTCATCATTGAGATAAGCTAAACCAACACCTGAGGCAGAGCCAGTTCCCAACAAAGAAGGATTGCTGATTGGAATGAACATATTATCTACACTGGCAACAGGAAAGTCCTGTGCACTCAATAAAACAGATATACTATCACTCTTCGTTTGCGCTGCCGCCACAGAGCAAAACAGGAATGGTAACAACAGGATTAGAAATTTAACTAGGGACTTCATTGTTTCTCCTTTTTTGTTTACTAACGCCTTATTTTGGGCTTTAGCTAAGTATAACTTATTTTTTTACCTTTTATAATTGATAATAAAAAAGTCAAGATATATTTGAATACCCATAGGTAAGTCAGGAGTCATCACTGCCGAAACAACTTTTACGCAATGCACTAATTCGTTTGGCAATGTAAGTCAGGAGTCGTCACTGCCGAAATAACTTTTACACTATGCACTAATTCGTTTGGCAATGTAAGTCAGGAGTCGTCACTGCCGAAATAACTTTTACACTGAAGTGCCGTCATGAGTCATATGCGCCAAAAAGTTATATCTCAAGTGAAAGTTCTCAAGGCGCAAATGACTCCTGACTTAAGTAAGTCAGGAGTCGTCACTGCCGAAATAACTTTTACACTAGGCACTAATTCGTTTGGCAATGTAAGTCAGGAGTCGTCACTGCCGAAACAACTTTTACACTAGGCACTAATTCGTTTGGCAATGTAAGTCAGGAGTCGTCACTGCCGAAATGACTTTCACGCTATGCACTAATTCGTTTGGCAGTGAGGACTCATGACGACTATCTCTCACAGATTACACAGGTTTGATTTTTGATGGGTCTGAAGTGCCGTCATGAGTCATATGCGCCAAAAAGTTATATCTCAAGTGAAAGTTCTCAAGGCGCAAATGACTCCTGACTTAAGTAAGTCAGGAGTCGTCACTGCCGAAATAACTTTTACACTAGGCACTAATTCGTTTGGCAGTGAGGACTCATGACGACTACTCACAGATTACACAGGTTTGATTTTTGATGGGTCTGAAGTGCCGTCATGAGTCATATGCGCCAAAAAGTTATATCTCAAGTTAAAGTTCTCAAGGCGCAAATGACTCCTGACTTAAGTAAGTCAGGAGTCGTCACTGCCGAAATGACTTTCACGCTATGCACTAATTCGTTTGGCAGTGAGGACTCATGACGACTATCTCTCACAGATTACACAGGTTTGATTTTTGATGGGTCTGAAGTGCCGTCATGAGTCATATGCGCCAAAAAGTTATATCTCAAGTGAAAGTTCTCAAGGCGCAAATGACTCCTGACTTAAGTAAGTCAGGAGTCGTCACTGCCGAAATGACTTTCACGCTATGCACTAATTCGTTTGGCAGTGAGGACTCATGACGACTATCTCTCACAGATTACACAGGTTTGATTTTTGATGGGTCTGAAGTGCCGTCATGAGTCATATGCGCCAAAAAGTTATATCTCAAGTGAAAGTTCTCAAGGCGCAAATGACTCCTGACTTATGTTTCAATATTTATCATCAATAAACAACCTTCCTTCTTGTTTTACTAATGCCATTTCACTAAGTATTTCTTTATAATTCCCAGGAGTTGTTATCATATCTCTTAATCTGGAATCAAAATTTTCTAATCTTCGTTTGTCAATCCAATCAAGATAATCAGACCATTTCCAATCATTAATATTCTGAATCAAACCAGTGGATACTGGATTTAAATGAATATAACAAACAAGGCGAATAAGATATTTTTCGTTGGAAACATAAACATGCTGTAATTTTCCACAGAAAATAGAACCAAATCCCTGATACTTTTTATTATAATAGCGAGAATAATGATTCCATATCTTATAGAACATCATACTGGGATTTTCACAGGATAATTGTTGAATTAAAAAATGATAATGATTGGGCATTAGACAGTATGCGCCTAACATAAAATACTCTGAAGGCAAATATTTATTTATCAGCTGAATACAATATTCATAATCTGATTCATCAGGAAATAGAATTTGTCCTTTGGCAGAATGATTATAAAAATGGTAAAATGAACCTTGCTGGAATTGTTCTTTCTTCAATCTCATCAATCTTTCCTTCCAAGAATTACATTTGTTAATAATTTAATTTTGGTCTGTCGTCATGAGTCATATGCGCCAAAAAGTTATCTCACAGCCAAAAAGTTATCAAGGCGCAAATGACTCCTGACTTAAGTAAGTCAGGAGTCGTCACTGCCGAAATAACTTTTACGCACCCCACAAATTTGTTTGGCAGTGAGGACTCGTGACGACTATCTCTCACAGATTATATAGATAACACAAATTTTATTTTTGCTTGGTCTACAGTGTCGTCAGGAGTCATATGCGCTAAAAAGTTATCTCACAACCAAAAAGTTATCAAGGCGCAAATGACTCCTGACTTTCCTTTCGGAAGAGGTTAAACAGCGATAACTTCTTTCACTTCAGGGATTTCATCTTTTATAAGTCGTTCAATACCTGCTTTCAGAGTTAATGTTGCCATAGGGCAACCATTACAAGTTCCTTTAAGTCGCACTTCAATAACATTATCTTCGCGGATCTTGATAAGTTCAACATCCCCGCCATCTGCTTGAATTGAAGGGCGAACTTTTTCTAATATACTTTCAATCTTTTCTTTTGCGATCATTTTTCGTCCTTATCGGGCAAGGTTAATTGAAAGCTCTTCACCTGAAGGAGAAAGCAATTTTAATTGCTGTCCATCCATATAACCAATTTTTTGGTTGGTTCCGTTGGTTTTCATAAACCAGGATTCGCTAACGGGGTCATAGTTGAGTTCAATATTTTGGTTGTTATCTCTATTTTCCTGTTGAGTTATGACAATCTTGTTTTGACTGATTTCTAATTTATAATTACCATTAGGACCTTCTGCATATTTGATAACATTTTCTCCTTCTTTCATAGCTAAAGGATTATTACCTGTCCAAAATTCAATTGTGTTAAAAAAGACAATATCCAGAAACATTGCAATTTCATAAACCGGACAAATCCAAAAAGCCCAGTTAACAATGCTTTGGACATATTTGTTACCGACACTTCCATTAAAGTGATACACTTTTTTAGTAAGTGACATATTTCCATAACATCCGAAGACGCCAACAACGATAAATACCGCTAATAATGCGATAGATACGAGACGAGTGATTTTCTTCATTTTTATTCTCCTTTTTTATTGGGATTCCTTTTTAGCATGGATATTCTTAGTAGTCAGGAAATAGAAAGCGGGAATAATAATCAGCGTTAAGAAAGTAGAAACAATTAACCCTCCAATGGAAACAATACCCATTGGGCGAGTCATTTCAGCTCCCGTACTACCAATCCCTATAGCCATTGGTAACATACCCACTATGATAGCTAAAGTGGACATTACTATCGGTTTTAATTTCATTTTTCCCGCTTCCATCAACGCATCGTGGACACTATAGCCCTCTCTGCGTTTAATATTTACATAGTCCATTAATAATATAGCGTTATTTACAACAATGCCAACTAACATTATTATCGCCATCATAGAAACGATGTTAAATGTATATCCTGTAATTAATAAGGAAAGAATGACACCGATCAACGCCAGAGGCACAGTTGCCAAAATTAGAATGGGTTGAGCAAAACTTTCCAATATAGCAGCCAGTAGCATATATGTTAAAATCACAGCAAGAATAAAAGTTCTAACCATATCCACAATGGTTTCATTCATCATTTTTGCCTGTCCGCCCCATTCAAAACGATAACCGGTTGGGAAGTTAATTTTATTCATTCTTTCTTCAATCTGAGAAGTTATATCACTTAAATGATATCCGCTTGCTATATCACCGGTAACCATAATAGTTTTATAGCGGTCGTAGTGAGTTAATCTATTAACACCTGTAGCAAATTCTACATCTGCAAGTTGGGAAACTAAATAGGACTTACCCATTACTACTACGCTGAGATTTTTAATTTTATCAGGCGAATCAACTACTTCATCTTCAAGAGATATTTTTATATCATATTGATTTCCGCTCTCCCGATATTGGGTAGAGACCAAACCTTCTACATTTGCGCGCAAAGCCAATGCCAAATCATAAACAGTAGCTCCCGCCGCTGCAAGTTTATCGCGTTTGGGATAAAGCGTAAGTTCATACCTGCCGTAACGACTTGAAGTATCCAGATTGATTAGTCCTGGTATATTTTCAATGGATTTAACTACTTCATTTTTTATTTGTTCCAAACGGGCATTATCCTGGCCTTCCAACATAAATTGCACAGCAGAATTACCTCCACCTCCCATACCCATTGTAGAACCCGCAACTTTAATTTTAGCGTTAGGTATATCAGCAAGTTCTTTAGTTAAAATATCTACTAGTTGATTGGCACTATATTTGCGTTCTTTTCTATCTACCAGTTTAATATCTGAACTAGCTAAATTAGTTCCGGTATCAATAAAACCACCAGAGCCAAGATTTGTAAGAATATGTACTACTTCTTTATGTTTCGCTACCCGGTTTTGAATTAGATCCATTGTTTTGGCTGTCTCTTCCAAATTAGTTCCTTGAGGCATCTCCACTGAAATAGAAAGATTGCGTTGATCCACAGGAGGTATCATTTCTATACCCACAAAGAAAGCAAGCCCACAGCTAATCAGCAAAGCTAAAAGAGTGAAGAGTAATATACTCACGCTGGTTTTTTTGGAACGCAGAGTATAACTTAAGAATTTGGCATATATATTACCAAATTTATCAAAGACATTATCAAATTTCTTTCCCCATTTGCTCACGCGTTTCTCTTTCGGAATAATTTTGGAAGCAAGCATAGGTGTAATCGTAAATGCAGTTAATAGTGAAAATAATGTAGCTATTGTAACTGTTACAGCAAATTCTTTAAAGAAGCGTCCCACCATTGAAGTCATTGTAGCAATAGGCAGGAATACAACTATATTGGTTAAAGTAGATGCCAAAACGGCAGTTCCTATTTCATTAGTGCCTATTTGAGATGCTTGTTTTCTGGTATTACCCATATCCTTATGTCGGAAAATATTCTCCAAAACAACAACAGAGTTGGAAACCAAAATACCTATGGAAGTAGAGAGACCCATCATTGTCATAATATTGAAACTATAACCGAATATTTGCATAAACACAAAAGTAGAAATTATGCAATAAGGCATTGATATTGCTACAATAAGGGTAGAACGAAAATCGTGTAAAAAGATGAATAGAATAAGTCCAGTAAAGAGAATACCCAATAGAATATTTTGTAAAGTAGAATTAATCGTATCTTTAGTAAATACACTATCATCTCGCATAATTTCCAGTTTCACACCTTCAGGGAGTTCTTTATTTAATGCAGGAATTTGTTTGGTTATTTCTTCTGCGATAGTTACTACATTTCCATCTGACGCATTAGTTATAGATAACCGAACAATATTATCATCTTTCAGGTTTTCCGGGACATTGAAATAAATTGCTTTGGAACGAACTTCTTCCGTAGCATCTTCAACCCTTGCAATCTGCGAAAGTTTTTTCACTCCAAAGGCGGTAGGTATATCGGTATTTTTAATTCTTTCCACATCCTGAAATTCACCTTTTAACCGGACTGAATATTCCTGAGTTCCTTGTGAGAAATTACCCGCAGGCATATCCAGATTGCCAGCTGCAAGAATTCCACTTAATTGTGATAGAGAAATTTTGTTTTCAAACACAACCTTATCGGTAAGCCGGACATCTATTTGCCTTTTAGCTCCTCCAATTAACGAAACCCTTGCTACACCTGGAATTTGTGATAAACGGTCTTTTACTTCTCCATCTGCAAGTTCATACAAATCCTTAGGAGATATATTTCCCGATAGTACCAAATCCATAATCGGAAAAGCTGTTATATCCATTTTCAAAACTATAGGTCTGTCTGTGCCATCAGGTAAATTGCGAATAACAGCATCTACCTTATCTTTCACTTCCTGATTGGCAACATCTATGTTCTTACCTAATTTGAAAGCAACCATTACAAGAGAAACATTCTCCATTGAGTAGGATTGTATAAAGTCAATCTGGCTAACAGTAGCAACTGCTTCTTCAATCGGCTCGGTAACCTGAGATTCAATTTCTCTGGGACCTGCTCCTGAATATACGGTTTGAACAACTACATAAGGCAACTTCAAATCTGGCATCAAGTTTATCGGTAAGCTAAAGTAGGCAAGCACACCGAAAACAATAAACACCATTATTGCCATTGTGACCAAAACAGGCCTGTTGATAGACAAATCTGTTAAAAACATAGTTCCTATTCCCTTACTCAATAACGCGCAATTTAGCGCCTTCAGTTAACATATTGATGCCTTCAGTGATAAGCACATCACCCGGATTTAAACCGCTGGTAACTTCATAAGTCAGGGTATTATCCAAACCGGTAGTAATTTCTCTTTTCACGGCTTTACCATCCTGATTCAGCCAAACATATTTGGTTCCATTTTCACTAACGATTTGATGACGCTCAACCACAATCACATTGGGCTTACTGAAAACTTCAAGAGAAATTTCAGCAGTTACACCATAGTTAATTTTCTTATTCATTCCAGGGAAAGTTACTTCTACTCTAAATGCTTTAGTAGCATTATCCATAGCCAAAGGAATTTCTGTTACTCTTCCAGATATCGTGGTCTCCAGCCAAGTTGCAGTTGCTTTAGTTCCTTTTTTAATCTTGTTTATTTCTGTATCAGGAACCATAATTACAGCTTTATAACCATTGGTAGAAGCAACAGTAAACAGATCTTTGCCGGGAAAAACCTTCTCACTGGGATTTACATACATTGCAGTAATAATGCCACTTATCGGAGCACGCACATTGATCATTTTATCACTCATTTCCAGATTTGCTTTAGAGACCTTATACTGGGTTTCTACATTATCCAAATCTTGCTGACTAATAGCACCTTGAGCAAAAAGCCGTTGCATTCTTTCATAAGTTGTTTTAATACTGTTAAATGCTGTTAATGCTTGTTCATATTGAGCCGAAGGCGTGTTATTAGGAAAACTTATAATGATCTGATCTTTTGCAACCCTATCCCCTACCTTGGCATTAATTTTAGTTATTACTTCTGAAACCATTGCCTGAACAGTTGTTTCTTCTATTCCACTCAAAGTGGCATTATAAAGCAGGTTTTGACGGAAGGTAGTTGGTTCCACAATAATTTGGCGAACGGGAACTCCTTCTTCACTGTATATTTGTTCCATACTCTTTCCCTCTTCCTGTTTTTTACCACAGGCAGAGATAAGTATGAGTATCAGGGCGGTTAGAATAATTAAGTATTTTTTCATATATATCATCTCCATTATAGGGCAATGCCGATTGATTTTTTAAAGTTTCTATCTGCAGAAATAATGTCATAAATTGACTGATAATATTGAAGTTTAATGGTTTGCAAGGTTAATTGAGCGTCAAAGACCTCAAGCTGAATACCAACCTGATTTTCATAACGCACTTGGGCAAGCTGTAAACCGCGTTCTGCGAGGCGAATGTTTTCACTTTGCACATTATGATTTTCCCAGGAATGGTAATACTTTTGATAGTCCTGCTTAATTTGCAGAGCGATAAGTTCTTCAGTGTCTCTTTGTTGCAGTTTGGCTTTTTGATAATCGTAGCGTGCATAATTTCGCTTGGCAGTATTCGTTAATCCGGTAAACAAAGGCATCTGAAAGCCCAAACTGATTCCGTATTTATGCCCGAAATCATCATTTTGGATTGCATATTCATCTGCAGATGTGTAAAGTGAATAATCAGCACTCAAGGCAACATTAGGTAGGTAGTTCACTTTTTCCACCTTATATTGCAGTTCTTTCAGTTGTGTACTTAACTTAATCAATTCCACTTCATTTCTTTGTTTCAAGCCCTGTGTGGTTGCCTCTTCCAGCGAGAGCTCCATTTTGTCCGGAAGTACAAATTCACCTTCGGGAACTATATCGCTTTCTTCTTCTCCAATTTGTTTACGAAAAGCCGAAACAGCCAAATCGTAATCATTTTTTGCCTTCAGTACCTGGGGTTCCAGTTTAGCTACACCTAATCTTGCTTGTAATAGGTCAAATTCGGAAACCTGACCTTCCTGATTGAACAGTTCCACTCTGTGCAGATGCCTTCTAGCTATCTCTAATCCCTCTTCTTGGACATCCCACAGCTTTTTTGCCAGTAAGCACTGATAAAAGAGTTCTGTGGTCTTCAAAACCACATCCTGTTCTTTAACTTTGTAGTTCAGTCGTTGAATTTGGCGGTAATAATTTCCAGCTTTAATTCCACTTCCTAGTTTACCTCCGGAATAAACAATCTGTTCCAATTTTAACTGTAAAGCAAAGGAACCAGCTTCTGCAGGTGACTCCGGAATCATTGAATTGACCATATTCCCAATTACAGCCGCTAAATATTCATCATTATCGCTTGCGGTATCATCCAGCCCGGAACTAATATCCATTTTAGCAGGTATA
>Ga0209201_1004550_pt1 | contig 11067 bp, 4 predicted proteins | sample AD_UKC055_MetaG_FD_184411 | JGI IMG/M metagenome (GOLD analysis project Ga0209201, IMG submission 184411) | Active sludge microbial communities of municipal wastewater-treating anaerobic digesters from USA - AD_UKC055_MetaG (SPAdes) (version 2) | ecosystem: Engineered > Bioreactor > Anaerobic >... | reverse complement strand
TCGACGCCATGCATCTCTGAAAGCTAAAATCCACCCCTATCCCGATAACTATCGGGACCCCCTTGGGGGGGTGGGGGTAAAAGCTCCTGAGTAGTTTGGAGGTAATACCCTGTGGGCGGCGTAACCGAAGAGAATCGATTTTTTATAAAATTCAAGCTATATAAATATTTAAAAAAATTATCTGATGCCGTCTTCAATATTACGAAAAAATAACAAAAAAATTCAAAAAAAGATTGGCATTGCCAAATGTTTCGTAATTTAGTTGTGTGATTGCGACTATGTAAAAATCGATTTTTTTCTTGTAAACTGTCTTTGAAAGAAACCATTATTTATTATAGCCTTAACCTAAGTCTAATTTAAGAATTATGTGCCTATGAGAAAATCAGAAGAGAAAGAAAAAAAGCTGACTTGTGTCAGAAGGAACTTTAATTTCCCAGTTTTAGTCTGTTGACTAAAAAACAGACTGATTTTTAAGACTAACTTAAACTAACAATTTATTTAATTATGAAAGAAAGAATTAGTTTTATTTCTTCCATCTGGAAGGGATGCAAAACTTTTTTGTGCCTGAATTTAACATTGATTCTGGCACTTTCCTTTACATTGGATCTTACGGCTGCCGGCGGAGACCTTCTTTCGGAGGATGTCCAGCAGGTGACTGTAAGGGGAACCGTTACGGATGGTGCTACAGGTGATGCCATGCCAGGTGTGAATGTTGTGGTTGCCGGTACTACGATCGGAACCATGACAGACGCATCCGGTAGTTTTACACTTGAAGTACCAAATGCCAACGCCACTCTTCAGATCTCATTCATTGGTTATGTAACACAGAATGTTCCGCTTGGAGGCAGAACATCTTTAAGTGTGGCAATGCAGACCGAGTTATCACAACTGAGTGAAGTAGTGGTAGTTGGTTATGGAACCCAGGCAAGGAAAGACCTTACGGGTTCGATAACAAGTGTTAATGCCGAGCGATTACTTGACAAACCGGCGTTTAACATTGCTGAAGCAATGTCAGGTAAGATTGCCGGTGTTAAGATCATAACAGCAGGCGGACAGCCCGGTGGCGGAAGCATCTTTATCCGTGTCCGTGGTACGAACTCAATCAGTACTAATAATAATCCTCTGTTCGTTGTTGATGGTATCGTCGGTGTGGCTAATGCCCTTCAGATACTTAACCCGAACGACATCCAGTCGATCGATGTTTTAAAGGACGCTTCAGCAACGGCTATCTATGGCGCCCGCGGATCAAACGGAGTAATTATTATTACAACAAAACGTGGTCTTGCAGGAAAGATGCAGGTTGAGTATAATGGCAGTTATACAAGAGGACAGAGGCAGAAGGATTTTGTTTACAATAATTCCGAACAGTTCCTTTATGTTCTCGAACAGGCATGGAGAAATATCAGGAAGTATTCTACATCACAATCCTGGTCAATGTGCCCCGATGCTGCACTTCTTCCGTCAGATTATTCCTCAACTACCACATATTCAGATTTCCCGCATCTGTTCGAAAAGGTTGCAGCAGGGTCCTATTCCCTACCGCTACTTGGAAGAGATGGCAATTATTACAAGCCGCGGTTTGATACCAACTGGGAAGATGTTACATTCCCTCCGTCAAATTCCACCAACCATAATATAAGTGTAAGAGGCGGGAGTGATGCAGCAAAACTTGGAGCATTCTTCGGATATACCCTTAATGATGGTCTGCTCCTGAATTCATACTTCAATCGTTTTACAGGAAAGCTGACCGGTGATTTCAAACTTACCAAATGGCTGGATGTAAGCACTCAGATAGGTGTAAGTAAAAACAATAACCGGACTAATGACCAGTCATTTTTCAGCGGTGGTATATCGCGTGCTGCAAGCGAGTCTTTCCCGGTAATTCCAAAGAATTACCCGAATGATGTTGCTGTATATGGTGCATATGCAGGCAAATATGGTGAAAATACCGACTTTCCTGTCGGAGAAGCCGATTGCCAGTCACCCTGGCAGGTGAGCCAGACAGTTGAAACTCTGCAACTGCGTTCACAGTTCACAGGCGATATTACCCTGAATTTCAAAATTACTCCTGATCTCAGTTTCAAATCGAACTTTGCTGTTGACGACAATACAGGAAAGTATAACCAATATCAGGGGATCAGGGTATCACGTGCAAACCAGGGAAGAGCTTATATCAATACCAGAAAATCATTCTACTGGCAGAACGAAAATTACTTTACCTATAATAAAGCGTTCGGTGATCACTCTGTTACCGGGCTGCTTGGTCTTTCCTGGTCACAATACACATGGGAGGACGATGATATGAATAACAGATGGTTTTTTGATGATTTCTACGGATGGCACAATATTGGAGTAGGGACTTATACAAGACCGAGTGTGTCAAGTGGTGACGGCAAAAACGCACTGAATTCATATTTTGCCCGCGCAAACTACAGCTATAAAGGCAAATATCTGGTTACCCTTACCGGCCGTATCGACGGATCGTCAAAATTCGGACCCAATTCAAAATATGGTTTCTTCCCGTCAGGATCATTTGCCTGGAACATTTCGGAAGAGGATTTTGCAAAAAATATTGCAACATTATCTAATCTGAAATTCCGTGTCAGCGTAGGTCAGACTGGTAACCAGGAGATAGGTAGCTATGTAACCCAGGCTTTCCTGAACTCAACAAATATTGCTCTGGGTGAATCGGCTTATACAGGTCTCTATCCCAGTTCAATGGCGAACCCCGATCTCAAATGGGAAAAAACAACCCAGTATAATACAGGGGTTGATGTCGGTTTGTACAGGGATCGGATAAGGTTCTCAATTGATGCATATTACAAGTTAACAACCGATATGCTTCTGAGTGTTCCGCTACCGTATTCAACAACAGTGGGAAGCGTTCAGGACAACTATGGAAGCGTATCAAACAGAGGGCTGGAGCTAACCCTTTCCACACATAATGTACAGGGTGAACGCTTCAACTGGTACACCGATATTACATGGAGCGCCAACAAGAACAGGATTGAAAAGCTTGGCCCGACAGGAGCAGACATCCGCCGCAACAGCTGGGTAGGAGGTTATAACACTATCCTGAGGGAAGGTGAATCGATCGGTTCGATATTCGGACTTAACCGTCTGGGTACATATAGCACCGAAGAAGTTTCCCTGGCTGCCAGATATGGATTTGTACCAGGTGATGTAAAATATGAAGACACCAACAATGACGGCCAGATCAGTTTCTATACTGATGGTGATATTCTCGGTTGCACATTGCCGAAATGGGATATGGACTTTACAAATACATTTGATTACATGAATTTTGATGCAAGCATATCCCTGAGAGTATCTTATGGCGCCAAGAAAGAAAACAGGACCAACCATTCGGGTGAAGACCGTCAGGTTATGGACAACAGCAAGAACAGGGTTCTTGATGCATGGCGTCCGGATCACCAGAACACTATGATTGGTCAGCTCCGTCCGGGTATGGGTGGATCATATTACCAGACATATCCCGACACATGGTGGGTTGAAGATGCATCATTCTTAAGAGGTGAAGGCGCTACAATTGGCTATACATTCTCTAAAAAAGTGATGGGAATAAACAGGCTGAGAGTATATGCAAATGCCAAGAACTTCTTTGTACTGACCAAGTATTCAGGATACGATCCTGAAGGAAGTGACAATGATAACATGACTGATTCCCTCGTACCAGGAATGGACTTCTATATGTATCCGCGTCCGACTGAATATACTTTTGGTGTAAATATTATTTTCTAATATTCAAAATATAAAAGAAATGAAACAGACATTATATATAATTCTCGTACTTAGTCTTATTCTGGGATCATGCGAGAATTTTCTGGAAGAAACACCAACTGGTACACTGACAACTGAATCACCTCTGTCAAGTAATGCATCAGGTGTTGCTCTTGCAACAGGTGGTTACAGATCGCTCAGACAATGGACCGATGGTGTTAGTGAATGGGGAGGTAACCTCGTCGGGGGACTGGAGTATTTCACAGGTAAAGCCTACTCACAGTATATGGGTGCAAAGCTCTGGAAATATGAAACCGATACTGAAAACGGTGAAGAGGATTATTTTACATATCCCTGGCAGCGCTGGTATCAGGGTGTAAGGGACTGTAATCTTGCTATCAGGAAGATCCCTGAAATTACCGGGCTCTCAGCCGATGAAAAATCAAGGTATCTCGGGGAAGTCCGTACATTGCGTGCATTCTATTATTTCTGTCTGGTCCGCTATTATGGCGATGTGGTCTATAATACCGAAGTCATAACTAATCTGGCAGATGTACAGCGTCCGCGTACATCTCTTGTAAATATCTATGACAAGATCATTGTTCCGGATCTTGAGTTTGCTGTCGCGAGCAAGCTTGCTGACGAAAGATCAACCGGTCGTGTTACAAAACATGTTGCCAGGGCTATCCTTGCTGATGTGTATCTTACTATGGCAGGTTATCCCTATCAGGAAGCCAAGGCTGATACAACAAAACAATGGTGCACCGATGGTCTGTGGACAATGACGGCATATCCGGTAAATACAACAAGTGCCAAGGATCTTCTTCAGAAAGCAAAAACCCAGCTGGATTTCCTTTATGGCAAATATCCGATAGGAGATTTTACCGACCTTAACAAACCGGCAATGGATAATAAAGGCGGTGCAATTTTCCAGGTGCAGTTTCTTACAGGGACAACCGGCAACGGATGCATCCAGTGTTTTGTGCCTCTTTCAAGCCATACTACAGTGCTTACTACAGAAACCGGAACGATAATTCCCAGCCTCGCATATCACAGCTCTTTTGATCCGGCTGACAAACGTATCATTGACAGGAATTACTTCTATTACAGTGATACATATGCAGCAAAATATGATGTGAATGAAGGTCCTGCAGGAAAGTTCCCGCTGCCATTCCTTTATAAGTATTATGATTATGAATGTATGAAGGTAAAAGGTGAATCGGGACTGAATTTCAACCTTTACAGGTATGCAGATATACTTCTGATGCAGACCGAAGTGAACTGGACCCTGAATCAGCTTGGAGTATCAGTTGCTTCAGCCGATGTGGTTAAAGGTATCAATGAAGTAAGAGAAAGAGCAGGATTATCGACTTTTGCTTCTGCGGGTGATCTTACCCTTAAGGATATCATGGCCGAGCGTGCATATGAACTTATATTTGAGAACAAGATGCTCTGGGACATGAGAAGAACACGTAAAGCTCTGGTCGACGGCTCAGGTTCATTTATCCGTCTTGAGAATCTGGTGGGTCATCAGCCTACAAGTTTCAACTACAAATTCTCTGCAAAACATTTACTGTCACCGATGTCAGTTAATGAGATCGCCAACAATGTAAAAGTTTTACAGAATTATGGTTGGTTACCTGTACAGGTGGGCCAGTAAATGATTTATATTAATCTATAAATGTATGAAAATGAAAAAAATCATATTATTCTCATTGTTGATGTCACTTGTTGTCAGTTGCCAGGAAGACTTGTATGACATACCAAGGGATGATAACGGGAAAGCAATACTGACAGATATTTCGAGTACGACAACAACGGGTATCAGCACACTTGACGGGCAATTCTCGGTTACTGCGTATCTGCCAAATGCCAAATCAGGCGATCAGATGACTGTTGAATGTCTGCAGCTTCAAACACCAACAGGAGCCACAACAACACAGCTGCTTCCTCTTGCAGGTACCCAGAAGAGCGCCGCTGTCGGTTCGGATCTGAAAGCGACAATTACCTATACAAGAGCAGAAGCGAAGCTGAATAAAGCCGGCGATTATGTTACAGTTACTTTTGCCGGAGCGACAGAATCTGCAAAACAGAGGGTCGACATGGTTCCTGCCACCACCACTACCAAACCCAGAGTTTCCGGGAAAGATGTTGATGTAGCAAGGACTGATGAAACAGCTTTCTTCAATGTTAGCGTAGCTCCCAAAATAGGTGCTTACGCAGGTACGCTGACAGCAAAACGTAAGAACGGCAAGAATGCTCCGCTGGTTGATGTAACGGGATCGCCTTTCTCGGGCGCACAACCTTTCCTTGTTCCGATATCAGGTGCAGATTTCGCCGCCGGAAAGGATACAATGTATTATACCTTTACAGCTTCAGCAGGAACTTACACTGATGTGATTGAATATACGGTCATCGTACGTGATCCGTATTTCTATCTCAAGAAAACCGGTGTTACACAGACTCTGGGAGGATCATCAGCAGGAAGAAATCTCCTGAAAAATGCCGCCGTTGCAGAGAACAATGCCAATGCAACAATAGCTATTGCAGGTTCCCTTATCCTTAAGGGAGGTTCTGCCTGGCTGGCAGCAGGTAACACAATTGAGTTTGTACCGACTACGGCTGCAATGTACACAGCTAATAGTACAACGGCTGCCATAGCAGCATTCGCTGCCGGCACACCGTCGGCCACCGCTGATCCGATTGCAGGAGAAGGTATTTATATCTTCAAGATCGTGAACGGACCTAATCCTGAGAACGTTATCTACGGTATGATCAAGGTGACATCAGTCGTTCCGGGAGTATCTGTAACTTACGAATACAGGATCGGGAATCTCTATGCCCACCTGGCAGTAATTTCGTAAAATGCTTATTTTAAGAAGGTGTCTCTGAAAGGGCACCTTCTTTTTTTGTTAAACCTTGAACCCGGGGAAATCTCGAAAAAGAATAAATCCATAAACCGCAAAGGTCGCTAAGAATGTTCGCAAAGATCGCAAAGGATATGAAATCAGTGGTTTGACTTTGCGCTCTTTGCGCTTTCTTTGCGTACTTTGCGGTTAAACAGGACTTTTTAAACAGCAACAGGTATTAAGATTTATAAGCTTAAATTCAGTATCTTTCTGACATTCGAAAATTATTATATTAAACAACTAACCTTATATGCCATGGGAAAAATCCGTTTGCCTTTTATTATGATCACACTGTTTGCTTTTATGTTCACCGCAAAGGTAAGTGGTCAGAACACATCACAGCAGAAAGTAACTTTTAAAAATGCACCAGTCCTTTTTAAGGAAGGTGGAAGATCATATCAGCAGGTGATCGCAAGTTTTATGTCTGCCGATACTGGAAAGATCGTATTTTCGTCAGGAGGTAAGGAACTGCTGAAAGCCGATCTGAGAAAGGGAAACAACAGGTTCCTTCTTACATTCCCGGCTGTAAAAAAATCAGGGAAAGTCAATATTGCCGCAAAAATCGGAGATAAAGCAGCGGAGAAATATTCCTTTACACTTGTTCCGCCCAAAAAATGGCAGATCTATTTTGTCCAGCATTCACACACAGATATCGGGTATACGCGGCCCCAGTCCGAGATACTTGCCGAACATATGCGTTATATTGACTACGCACTTGACTATTGTGATCAGACCGATAACATGCCAGACGATGCAAAATTCCGCTGGACATGTGAATCGGCATGGGTAACAAGGGAATACCTTCGTTCCAGGCCAAAATCACAGGTAAACAGGTTGTTAAAAAGAATTGAAGAAGGGCGCATTGAGATTACAGGCATGTATGCGAATATGGCAGAAATATCCGACGAGAACCTGATTTACGATTTTCTTCAGCCACTGAAAGAATTCAGCAAGCTCGGTATTCCGGTAAAGACAGCAATGCAGAATGATGTAAACGGTGTTGCATGGTGTATGCCCGATTATTTTAAAAATACGGGAGTAAAATACCTGATTACGGGAATAAATCAAACAAGATCGATCCTCCCGTTTGATAAACCAACCGCTTTCTGGTGGGAGGCGCCTTCAGGGGCAAGGTTGCTGGCTTTCCGTGCCGATCACTATATGACAGGGAATAATTTCGGAATTGAAAGTAAAGCCATCAGGCCCGAAAATATGCTCTGGCATCTCGCGGATCTGGATGACAGAGGATATCCGTTCGACAGGATAGGAATTCAGTATTCAGGATACAGGACAGATAATGCACCTCCGTCTACTGCGGCATGTGAGCTCGTTAAACAGTGGAATGAAAAGTATGAATATCCAAAACTCAGGCTTGCTACTGCCGGTGAATTCATGGAATATGTTGAAAATAATTATGCCGACAAGCTTCCGGTACATCGTAATGCCTGGCTTGACTGGTGGACGGATGGCTATGGATCAACATCACGGGAAACAGCCGAGGTAAGAAAGGTACAAAATCTGAAACAGGTCGATGAGGGGCTCTTTACAATGGTTTCGATGATGGGGGGAGAGCTGAGTGAGTCGCTCGAAGAAAATATGGACCATATAAGTGAAAATGCGATATTCTTTGATGAGCATACCTGTGGAGCAGATGAGAGTATAAGCCACCCGTATTCGGAGAATTCGACCAAACAATGGCTTCAGAAGGGAGCCTATGCCTGGGAAGCGCTTAAAAAAGTTACCCTGCTCAATGAAGAAGCTCTTGCAAGATTTCAGCCCTTCCTCAAAAAAGCAGCTCATCCGGTTATATATGTAATAAATTCTATGGGATGGACACGTTCAGGAGATATAAAGATCTTCATCGACAATGAGGTGATACCTGTGGAAAACAAGGTAAAGATCATCGATATATCAACCGGAAAGGAAGTTGCAGCACAGATCCTTACGAGACGCCGTGAAGGTGCATGGTGGATCATTGAGGTCAGCGATATACCAGCTATGGGTTATAAAGCCCTTAAGGTTGAGGTCTCCACAGAACCGGCACCTTCTGTGAATCCGTCTTCTGCCGGCATCCTGGAAAACAGGTTTTATAAGCTTGTCGTTGATAAATCAACAGGATCGGTTAGCAGTCTTTTTGACAAAGACCTTAACCGGGAGCTTATCGACCATGAAAATCAATATCAGATTGGCCAGCCTGTACGTGAAACTTCTGTAAAAAGAGATACTCCGCCGTTTAACCGTACAACTCCTGTAAATGTGAAAGTGGAAAACGGAGAGAATGGCAGCGTGTGGGAAAGTGTCAGGATAACCTCCGATCTTGACGGATTTGAAAAAGGAACCGAAGGATCCCCGAAAGGGATTATTACAGAGATAAGACTTTACAAGAATGTTAAAAAGGTCGAGTTCAAATTTATGGCTAACAAGCTTATACTTACCGATCCTGAAGCTTTGTATGTTGCCTTCCCGTTCTCATTGCCCGAATCAAGGATTGTGTTTGAAACAATCGGGGGAACGCTTACACAGGGACAACAACTGCCAGGATCCTCATCCGACTGGAATGTGGCACAGAATTTCGTATCGGTCAGGGGCAAGGCAGGCCAGATCATTGTTGTCAGTGATGAAATACCTTTATGGCATTTCAGTGATTTCAATATGGGGAAATTCGAACGTTATCCTAAAAAAGGGAAACCCTGGCTTTATTCCTGGGTAATGAATAATTACTGGTTCACGAATTTCAGAGCATATCAGGAAGGTGCTTTCAGCTGGAGCTACCAGATCACATCAACATCAGATACAACAAATACTTATGCTACAAAATATGCATGGGGCGAAAGAAATCCCTTCCCCACAAGAACATTCCCGGCAGGTGCGGATGAGTTAAAAGCCCCGTCCCTGGAAACATTAAAGATAACCGGTTCTCCAAATGCCATACTTATAAACAGTCGTCCCGCTTTTAAAGGTAAAGGGACTGTCCTGCTTCATTTCCGGGAGCTGGAAGGGCAAACAGCCGAGCTTAAACTCTCGTCGGCCGTTCCGGGTCAGACGATCAAAAGAATGATTGAAGTTAGTTCAACAGGAAAACAGATAGGACAGCCTCTTTCATCAATTCAGCTGAAACCCTTTGAGGTCAGATTTATTGAAATTGAATTCTGAATATACCTTAAAAAACTATGAATATGAGAAAATTCCGGGGAATACTGGCTTTTTTAATCCTGCTTGCAGCATGCAATAATGCGGATGTTACAAGATATGTTGATCCGAACATCGGAGGGGTTGCCCCTCTGCTGACGACCAAAGCTCCGACAGTAAACAGACCTCACAGTATGGCAAGGGTTTTCCCGGTAACGAAACCGGGACTTGGTGACCGCTACCTTTCAGATAAGATTTACGGATTTGCCATCAATATGCCGGCTTACAGGAATGGTCATGTCACAAGCCTTATGCCGGTGCCGGGTGAAGTTACTTTTGATGCGGATGCAATTGCCTCATCCTACGACCATGATCTCGAGGAAGTACATCCATGGAAACACTCTGTACTGCTGGAGGATCATGACGTAATTGCGGAATGGACAACAACCGAAAGAGCAGTAATATACCGGTTTGTTTTTCATAAAAAAGAACAGTCAAATATAATTTTCAGGTCCAACGGACAGGCTTCCTTCAGGATAATTAACGAAAATTCAGTTGCAGGCTGGGAGGAATCGAAGGATACCAGACAATATTTTTATGCTGAGTTTTCTGTTCCTTTCAGCTCCGGGGGATTGTTCAACGGATCCGAGAAGCTTACCGGAAATGAAATAAGCGGGCGACGGACAGGTGTGTTCGTCTCATTTCCTGATCTCAAGAAACCTGTCGAGGTAAGAATAGGGATCTCTTATATCGATGAAGCCCAGGCAAAGGATAATATGAACCGTGAAATGAGCGGAAAAACATTCGAAAGAATAAGTGATGAAAGCTACAGAATATGGAAAGACGCACTTGGTAAGATCTCTATCGAAGGCGGAACTGAAAGACAGTTAAGAATATTTTATACATCATTCTACCGCGGCCTGGAACGTATGGTAAACATATCAGAGTACGGACGCTATTTCAGCGGTTATGATAAAAAGGTTCACAGCGATAACGGGAGACCATTCTATGTCGATGACTGGTTGTGGGACACCTTCAGAAGCCATCACCCCCTGCTTTACATTATCGAGCCCGGAAGACAGGTTGATATGGTTCAATCTTATGTTAATATGTATGAACAAAGCGGGTGGATGCCGACATTCCCTCAGTTCTACGGAGATTTCCCGGCAATGATCGGATTCCATTCGGCAGCATTAATCTGGGATACTTATCAGAAAGGAGGTACGGCATTCGATGTGGAGAAAGCTTATGAGGGTCTGAAAAAGAATGCAATGAGCGGGACAATGCT
>Ga0209201_1004546_pt1 | contig 11074 bp, 10 predicted proteins | sample AD_UKC055_MetaG_FD_184411 | JGI IMG/M metagenome (GOLD analysis project Ga0209201, IMG submission 184411) | Active sludge microbial communities of municipal wastewater-treating anaerobic digesters from USA - AD_UKC055_MetaG (SPAdes) (version 2) | ecosystem: Engineered > Bioreactor > Anaerobic >... | reverse complement strand
TTCCAAATGACGTTTTCCATCCAGAAGTGGTGCCGGATTTCACCCAGTCCAAACAATGGTTCCTGCGGTCCGTGAGCCTCTCGCGACAGGGTGTTGTCAAGAAATGTAAGTCGTTGGGTATACCGGAAGGTTGGAGACAATCACCTCTCCTGCGTAACTGCTTCCCCCTGGTTCTGGATATCCGGAATAACTGGATTGAGGATGCTTCAGTGAGGCTGGATGATGATTTGGGGTTGGTATACGAGACAAAGGAGGCCGAATGAGCCGATTCAACCTGATTGATGAGAAATGGATTCCGGTGCGATTTCCTGATGGAATCCGCAATGAGTTGGGCATCCGCGATACCCTGTTGCAATCAAAAGAGATCGTTGCTATCGAGTATCCGTCCCCCCTGGTGGTTGCTGCTCTGTATCGCTTTTTACTTGCAGTTTTGTACCGTGCGCTAGAAGGGCCGACAGATATTGATCAGGCAAGGAAATTGTTCAGAGAAGGTATCCCGGGCAATAGAATAACAGACTACCTGGAAAAGTGGCGGGATCGGTTCTGGCTTTTCGATGAGAAGTATCCTTTTGGGCAAAATCCGAATGTTCCAATGAATGAGATCGAACCTTGGACCAAGCTAACGGCCGAACACAACGCGACATCAAATAAGGTCCTCTTTGATCATACAGACACAAAGAATCCTGGTGCGCGGGAGCTGAAAGAATGTGCTCGTTGGCTACTATCAACAATGACCTTTTCGATAAGTGGCGGAAGAGGCTATTTCCCTTCACCATCACCGAACGCTATGATATGCATCCCCCTGGGGCGAAATCTCCATGAGACACTCTGTTACTGCCTAGTCCCGTATTCAAATCGGGAGGTGATGAATGGAGATTCTGGGCTTTGGGAGCGCACTCCCAAAAAGCTTCCTCTCAGTATACCTAAACAGATTGCATCTGGATATGCAGACCTTTACACATGGCCGTCTAGGATGATCCTCCTTGATGAACTTCTATCGGGTGGAGTGGCAACCATGAGATTTGTTGCAGGACAGGGTTTTGAGAATTCTTCCAGTAATCCTGACCCAATGCAACCCTATAAGGCTGACAAAACAAGAGGGAAGTTGCCTGTACGGTTCAGAGAGGATCGAGGGACATGGAGAGACTTCGACTCCTTGCTTCCTGATAAAACTGATCTTGCTCCTATGACAGTTCAGAACGCTTTAAGATTGGCTGGTAATAAGATAGACTTAATGCCGAGATCAGTTTTAGTACTGGGCCTAAGATATGAACCTCCAAGTGCAAATGTCGACTTCTGGCGCATGGAGTGCTTCGCTCTTCCTGAAGCTCTTGCAGGAGAACGCCAGATTCGGGCGGAGATCAGGCAAATCCTAACAGATGCAGATGAGGTTCAAAAATCTTTATGGTCTGCCTGTAGTTCATTCGCCCGAGATTTGTTAAGCCGAGGTGACAGGAAGCCTGCTAGCGATGACATTAAAGGTTTTGTTAAGCAGATGCCGGTGAACTCATGGTATTGGTCAAAATTAGAATTCCACTTTCACGAGATCCTTCGCGAGTACACTCTCGAACAGGATTATGAGGATATCCGTTGCAGATGGCTAAAGTCCGTTCGGGATACATTGAGGGCGGCGTGGGATCAGCATCGTTCTTCAGTCTCTCTGGGCAATGCCTTGGCTATCCGAGCCCTCGTGAAAGCTGAAGGACCAGTTTGGCTCAAACTAAAGGAATTGAACGACGAGATTAAAAATCTCGAAACGCAGAAGGAGGGCACATGAATGGATTTATTGAATGGCTTGAAGCTCTGAATGAAAAGGATACCAAGGTCAAAGCAGTCTTGCGACGCAGCCTCGCCTTCGAACCAGGAGCATTTGTACCTGCTTATCCCTATGTCGAACCCTTTGTGAAGGATGAGGTCAACTCTTGGCGACGGGAGATGTACTACCTTGTGGCCGGTCTATGGGCAGCGCACTGGCGATATGGACAAAGAGGACAACCAATGTCTCTTGGGAAGGCCTGCGCAGGTTACCAGACTAGAAGTGGTTCTGCAAGCATTGAACGTCGATTCATCAATATGCTTGATGCCGACCCTGACCAGTTGCCGCACCGTCTTCGTCAGATGATTGCCCTTCTCAAGGACTGGGCCATCGATTTCGATGACCTGCTGAAGAGGCTTCTGTTCTGGCACGACGACCGGAAGCGCACCCAGAACGCTTGGGCTCGAGACTTCTACAGGAATATTGATCATGAAATGGAAATTGAACCCACTACCCAGGAGGAGAAAATCAAATGAAGACTCTTATCGAAATCCATGCGTTGCAGAATTTTGCCCCATCAAACCTGAACAGAGATGATACAGGTGCTCCCAAAGACACCTTTTTTGGTGGAACCCGTCGCGCTCGCGTGTCAAGCCAGTGCCTTAAACGGTCTGTGAGGGAATACTTCAGGATTAAATCTGAGGAGATGGAGATACCCCATGAAAACCTTGGGAACAGATCGAAGCGATTACTTGATGAAGTTGTGAAACTACTGGTCGAGAAAGGTCGGAATCAAGAAGAGGCGAGGAATCGGGCTCGTTTGGCCATGCTGGCAGGTTCCGGAACATGGGTTGCACTAAAAGATGAAGAAAATGACAACGATGAAAAGAGCGAATATCTGATATTTCTTGGTGTACAAGAAATTGCATCTATAGCCGCCATCATCAACGAAAGATGGGATGCAGAGAAGTGGTCAGGAATCGAAAAAGCACTAGATAAGAGTTCAGCAAAGGATAAGAAGAAGGAGGCAACGAAGAAAGCATCCAAGGAACTGAAAGAATCATTCTCTCGGATTCTGAACGGCGGCAAGGCCGTGGATATTGCTCTCTTTGGGCGCATGCTCGCCGACATGCCCGAGAAGAACCAGAACGCAGCCTGTCAGGTTGCTCACGCCATCTCAACCCACCCTGTTGAACGAGAATTCGACTTCTATACCGCTGTGGATGACCTCAAGCCAGAGGATACTGCCGGGGCAGACATGATGGGCACGGTTGAATTCAATTCAGCTTGTTTCTATCGCTATGCCGTTGTGGATTGGGAAAAGCTCCAGACAAATCTACAGGGTGATAAAGATTTAGCAATAAAGGGTCTGAGGGCCTTTCTGGAAGGTTTCGTTATCGCTGAACCCACAGGAAAACAGAACACCTTTGCTGCCCATAATCATCCGGAATTCGTTGCGGTATCAGTGCGTCGCAATACTGCACCGCGCAATCTGGCCAATGCTTTTGAAACTGCCGTTCGAGTGAAAAAGGACGAATCGCTGACAAGAAAGTCTGCTGAAGAGCTGGCCAAGAAGGCCGCTGTACTACAGGATGCTTTCGGTGGTGATGGGAAAACATATGTTCTCAACCTCACCAAGGCTCAGCTGAATGGCTTGGGGACGGCCGTACCCACTCTGAAAGATCTCCTCGACAAGGCCATTGATGCCGTACAGGAGTGACCAATGCCTACCTTATTGCTTCGACTTGCAGGCCCCATGCAGTCGTGGGGGACCACCAGTCGGTTTGACCATCGTGATACTGCAAAAGAGCCAAGCAAGTCCGGTGTAGTCGGGATACTGGCTGCGGCCCTTGGAATTGACCGAGAAAACTGGAATGACCTAAAGCCTCTCACACGATTATCCATGGGGGTTCGTCATGACCGGCCAGGTCTACCCATGCGTGAATACCAGACAGCTGGATGCGCCGAATATGACAAAATTATAAAGGCTGACGGCACCCTCTCTAATGATGGTGTTGTTTCTCACCGCTTCTATATTGCCGATGCTGCTTTTCTTGTTGGATTGGAATGTGATGATCACTTTTTTCTGGAGAGGGTCCATTCCGCCTTGAAAAATCCTGTCTGGCCTCTGGCACTAGGAAGAAAATCCTATGTGCCATCAGAGCCGATCTGGATGGAGAACGGTATGCAGGATGATCCCATCCGGGATGTTTTAGCGCGATGGCCATGGATCGCGACTGAACGAAAATGGGAAGATCTTCCGGATAAACTCTTAGTTTCATACGAGTCAGAGGATGGATCCGGTGTTCTCAGAATGGACCAGCTGTTATCGTCATTTGCAGAACGTCGTTTTGGATCACGTTTTGTGCGTTCGGAATGGGTCCCTTTTCCAAAGGAGGTGCCTCATGTTCTTGAATAGGATTCATCTTGATCTGCGATGTCGGGAGGCAAGACGAGATCTTTCAGATCCCTACCAACTTCATTCAACCCTATGTCGGGCCTTTAGCACTCCTGACAAGAAATGCCCAGCGAATGAATTTTTATGGAGGCTTGAACCTGAAACGAATGCAGCAGGTTGCCCGCGAGTCCTTGTTCAAAGCAGGACAAAGCCTGACTGGAAGAATATTGGCATAAAGGGATGGTTGGACTATGCAGACCCGGCCGTTGATCTGAAACATAAACTCAGCCTCGATTTGCTTAAAATGGAACAGCGCTTCCGCTTCAGGCTGCGTGCAAATCCCTGTGTGACACGAAATGGTAAACGCCTTGGATTATTTATAGTGGAGGAACAGGAGAGATGGATTGAGCGCAAAGGATTGCAGCATGGTTTTTCCCTGCCCATCATAATATCTACAGAAGATGCGGAATTCTCGAAGAAGAGGGTTAATGTGGGGATTTGTCAGGAGCAGATGCTTCGGGGCAATCAGCACTCTGGTAATGCTGTAAGGATATTCTCAGTGTTGTATGATGGAATTCTCAGGGTGACTGATCCGGATAGATTCAAAGACGCACTGCAAACAGGTATTGGCCACGGGAAGGTCATGGGTCTTGGGCTCCTGTCGGTGATGCCTATTTCGTGAATGAGGTTGTGTGATCCGTCATTATGTTCAGGCTTATGGTTAAAGCCAGGAATAACCGTATTAGGTGCTTAAATTTAATAAGAGATTGGTGCCTTAAAGGGGGGAGAGGTCAGAAGAACTCTGCACAACAACGAACGATGTTTTATAACAGCTGACGTGATTGTTACTTTGACTGATTCTTCTAATCCATCCGGATACATCAGGGATATGCGGAGTTGCGGCCAGGAGTTATCCAAAGGGTGGCAGCATCGCAGGCGAGGCGCGTGAAAAGCTGGAGGATGAAACCGGCAGCCGGGTTGCTTCGGCAGAAAATTATCTGACCGAGGCCAAAAGACGGAAGAGGTTGAAGAAAAAGGAATGTTGAGGGGTAGTGAACAATGAAGTCATTTGATCGCGATTTTCTTGAACGTCAGGCCATCCCGATAGAGTTTGCCGGAACCCTTCGCCTGTTGGGTGAATATCGCGGCAAGCAGGAGCTCTACGCGAAGCAGATGCCCCAGGTCCTGAACACCCTCAGGCAGGTGGCTATCATTCAGAGCACTGAATCATCGAACCGCATCGAGGGAATATTCGTCGAGGAGAAGCGTCTGAAGCCTCTCTTGGAAAAGGGCTCGCCTCCCGAGAACCGCTCTGAAGCAGAGGTGCTCGGATATAAGGATGTCCTCGCCTTGATTCATACTGCCTATGACAGTATCGAGCTTACGACCGAAACGATTCTCAAGGTTCATCGCGATATGCTGAGCCGGACGGATCTTCCTGCTGGAATCTGGAAACGGCGTGATAACACCATTGAGGAACGCCTCCCTGACGGCCGGTGGATCACTCGATATGTGCCTGTCTCTGCCCATGAAACGCCATTCTATATGGACGAGCTGTGCTCCCGTTTCAATCATCTGTGGGAAGGAGGCCGGATAGACCATCTCCTGCTGACTTACGCCTTTATCCTCGATTTCCTCTGCATTCATCCTTTCACCGACGGGAACGGGAGGGTCTCACGGTTGCTCACGGTGCTGCTGCTCCATAAAAGCGGTTACGATGTGGTCCGATATATCAGCCTCGAACGCCTGATCGAGAAAAGCAAAGAAAGCTACTATGATGTGCTCAATCGTGTTTCTGCTGAATGGAAACGCACCGGCCACTCTCTTGTGCCCTGGTGGGAATACAATCTCGGCCTTCTGGTGGAAGCATATCGGGAGTTTGAAAACCGGGTAGGTGCAGTGCGGTCGAACCGTGGTGCCAAGACAGCCTGGATCGTTGAGACCCTTGAACACCTTCCCAACGAGTTTGAGATAGGAGAGATTGTCAGGGCATGCCCGGGTGTCAGTCGTCCCATGATCCGTGCGGTTCTGGAGGCGCTCCGCGAAGAAGGCAAGCTCAGGACTTTGGGAACCGGTCGCGGAGCCAAATGGCAAAAGGTGATACTATCCAATAAACGTGATAATAATCGTGATAATAAAAGGCGCTCATAATGGCCGAGCCCATTCTTCCCCCTTTGAAGCCGATCCCCATGAAAGACAGGCTTTCCATCCTCTTCATTGAGAAAGGGAACCTGGATGTGCTGGACGGCGCATTTGTGGTTGTGGACAAGAATGGTGTCAGGACGCACATCCCGGTGGGCGGCGTGGCTTGTCTCATGCTGGAGCCGGGCACGCGAGTGTCGCATGCTGCGGTCACGCTTGCGTCCAGGGTTGGATGCCTGCTCGTGTGGGTGGGCGATGGAGGCGTGAGGCTCTATGCATCCGGCCAGCCGGGTGGTGCCCGCGCGGACAGACTCCTGTACCAGGCAAGTCTCGCTCTTGATGATTCTGCCAGGTTGAAGGTGGTCAGGAAGATGTATGCCCTGAGGTTCAAGGAGGAGCCGCCCGAACGGAGAAGCGTCGAACAGTTAAGGGGTATCGAGGGCGTGCGGGTACGGAAGATGTATGAACTCCTTGCAAGGCAGTACAATGTTACCTGGAAACATCGCAGCTATGACGCTACCGAGTGGGAGAGCGGAGACATCCCGAATCGTTGCCTGAGTTCTGCTACTGCATGCCTCTACGGAATCTGTGAGGCAGCCATCCTCGCAGCCGGATATGCCCCGGCTGTGGGGTTCATCCATACCGGTAAACCCCAGTCTTTTGTCTATGACATAGCCGACATCTTCAAGTTCGAGACAGTCGTTCCGCTCGCTTTCAGAATAGCTGCCAAGAAACCTGGTTCGCCGGAGAGAGAGGTGCGTATTGCCTGTCGTGACGCCTTCCGGCAATCAAGGATTCTTCACCGGGTGATTCCGACCATCGAACAGGTGCTGGCTGCAGGCGGTCTGCCAGTGCCCGGTCGTCCGGATGAGTCAATAGAGCCTGCCATTCCCAACAAGGAGAGCATGGGCGATGCTGGTCACCGTGGTTGAGAATGCACCTCCCAGACTTCGTGGAAGGCTTGCAGTTTGGCTCCTGGAAGTAAGGGCAGGCGTGTATGTCGGTAAGGTATCACGCAGGGTGAGGGAAATGATCTGGGATCAGATTGAGAGAGGTATCGAAGATGGGAATGCGGTAATGGTGTGGTCCACGAACACTGAATCAGGATTCGACTTCATGACATTAGGCAAGAACAGGAGAGTCCCGAAGGAGATGGATGGAGTTAAACTTGTATCATTCATGCCTGAAGAAAAGGGTGATGAGGATGTTTTATGAAGCTCTGAACAGGGGGAATTTATTCGGTAGATTTTATAAGCAGCAAAAAGATGAGACAAATTGAGGAGATGCAAGAAGAGTGTTCCCCACGTGTGTGGGGATGAACCGAAAAGGACTTTGAGCCGGATGTGATAGTTATCGTGTTCCCCACGTGTGTGGGGATGAACCGTTAACATGAAATTGAGGACTTTCTTCGTGAACGTGTTCCCCACGTGTGTGGGGATGAACCGTGAGCAGTAGGGCAGATGGTTTGTGTCGATGTGTGTTCCCCACGTGTGTGGGGATGAACCGTCTCTATGAAGTTAAGAAATTTCTTTGTGAATGTGTTCCCCACGTGTGTGGGGATGAACCGGCGAAATATCCACAGTGCCTCAGTTAATTCAGGTGTTCCCCACGTGTGTGGGGATGAACCGCCAGAGGCAAAGCCTCCATGGGAAGGCGAGGCGTGTTCCCCACGTGTGTGGGGATGAACCGCTATTCCTGCCGCCTCAGTGTGACTTGCTGAAAGTGTTCCCCACGTGTGTGGGGATGAACCGTTACGGGCAGGCTCACTAATACTTTCACATCTGTGTTCCCCACGTGTGTGGGGATGAACCGTATGCCAGGGAGTTGTACTACGGCATTACGGGCGTGTTCCCCACGTGTGTGGGGATGAACCGGAACTGGCCGAGAGGGTGATTGCTGAATACTTGTGTTCCCCACGTGTGTGGGGATGAACCGTTACCAGTTGACGTGCAGGGGAAATTTATACTGTGTTCCCCACGTGTGTGGGGATGAACCGGTCTCGGCTACTGAGTTTAACGGTAAGGTGTAGTGTTCCCCACGTGTGTGGGGATGAACCGAAAGTCGAAATCAACAACGTAGAAATGACTAGGTGTTCCCCACGTGTGTGGGGATGAACCGACCTCTGGGTGAGCATCATTGCGAGAGACACCGTGTTCCCCACGTGTGTGGGGATGAACCGGTGAACTGTTTGAAGAAGATGTCCAATCGGTCGTGTTCCCCACGTGTGTGGGGATGAACCGACCTTTCTTCGCATTTCTTCTCACCTGAAGGAGTGTTCCCCACGTGTGTGGGGATGAACCGACATACAGAAGTTTGGGGAGTTCTGGGAGGGTGTGTTCCCCACGTGTGTGGGGATGAACCGTCGCCTAGCTTCTCAATCGGTATGCCGAGAGAGTGTTCCCCACGTGTGTGGGGATGAACCGGTCAAAAATAATGGCATCTTCCTTGTATCCAAGTGTTCCCCACGTGTGTGGGGATGAACCGAGGGACGCTATGTTTAGGCTCGTCGCAGGAAAGTGTTCCCCACGTGTGTGGGGATGAACCGTCTGACTTCGGAATCTGATAGAACTTGCAGAGGTGTTCCCCACGTGTGTGGGGATGAACCGTTACCAGTTGACGTGCAGGGGAAATTTATACTGTGTTCCCCACGTGTGTGGGGATGAACCGTTCCTGGTGCAGAGGCGTTGTAGAATGTATTGGTGTTCCCCACGTGTGTGGGGATGAACCGGTGCCGGAGAGGTCGGTGCCAGCATTGATCAGGTGTTCCCCACGTGTGTGGGGATGAACCGCAGCATGATGAATAATGGCTTTCTCTACAGTCGTGTTCCCCACGTGTGTGGGGATGAACCGCTGCACCGGCGGGACCACGATCACCTGGGGAGGTGTTCCCCACGTGTGTGGGGATGAACCGACACCGATCATCCTGGACGAGGCCGACCTCATGTGTTCCCCACGTGTGTGGGGATGAACCGTACGAGGCGAAGAGCCTCTTGAGCACCGTGGAGTGTTCCCCACGTGTGTGGGGATGAACCGGCCGTCCTTGTCCCTGCCCGCAATCTCCCCGAGTGTTCCCCACGTGTGTGGGGATGAACCGTAGTCGAGGAACTCGATGCCCCTGGCCTCCAGGTGTTCCCCACGTGTGTGGGGATGAACCGTAGACTGCTGCAGCCTGCCTCTTGGTCACGATGTGTTCCCCACGTGTGTGGGGATGAACCGTGTTTGTGCTCTGGGTGAGCGTGAATGTGTTGGTGTTCCCCACGTGTGTGGGGATGAACCGGCCGGGGAGGTCATCGAGGCCGATATCACCATGTGTTCCCCACGTGTGTGGGGATGAACCTACCTGCATGATGGTTACGTCCAATGATGTGTCGTGTTCCCCACGTGTGTGGGGATGAACCGATGTCCGATGAGCGCACCTTGTTCTGGTTGAAGTGTTCCCCACGTGTGTGGGGATGAACCGCACGAAGGGGCCGACAGCGCGAGGATTATAAGGTGTTCCCCACGTGTGTGGGGATGAACCGGCATGTACTTCTTCGCTGGCATGGTCAAGGGCGTGTTCCCCACGTGTGTGGGGATGAACCGTCCGTCTGTTGGCTCCGGTACTGAGTTTGTTGGTGTTCCCCACGTGTGTGGGGATGAACCGGCTCATGCGTACCTGACGGACACCGGCATGAAGTGTTCCCCACGTGTGTGGGGATGAACCGTGCAATATGAGTGACACCCTGTGCCTGCACTAGTGTTCCCCACGTGTGTGGGGATGAACCGCCTTCAAGAACATCAAGGTACAGCGGAACGATGTGTTCCCCACGTGTGTGGGGATGAACCGCCCAAGCTGAGAAGCTGCGTCTGCATTTGTAGGTGTTCCCCACGTGTGTGGGGATGAACCGCTCAACCAGGGCATTCCCCTTGTCCTCAAGAAGTGTTCCCCACGTGTGTGGGGATGAACCGGAACTGGGCATGGTCAAAGAAGCCGGTTCTCACGTGTTCCCCACGTGTGTGGGGATGAACCGAAGACTCATGTGAGATGTACGCCACGCAAATAGTGTTCCCCACGTGTGTGGGGATGAACCGCCGGGGGTTGGGCCGCTGAACGGTGTGCGCCTGTGTTCCCCACGTGTGTGGGGATGAACCGGCAGCCTATCAATCGTGCCCTCATGTCATCCGGTGTTCCCCACGTGTGTGGGGATGAACCGTTCAACTATCTAACGGCCCTGGACATCTCAGGGTGTTCCCCACGTGTGTGGGGATGAACCGTAAAAATACGGAGTGACATCGTTCTCCACATCGTGTTCCCCACGTGTGTGGGGATGAACCGCTCATTGATGATGCCGTTACCAAGCATCTGCCGTGTTCCCCACGTGTGTGGGGATGAACCGTCGCAATCGGCGCTTTACTCAAGGCGTACCGGGTGTTCCCCACGTGTGTGGGGATGAACCGCTGAACAAGCTCATGGCGATGTGCTATCTCACGTGTTCCCCACGTGTGTGGGGATGAACCGAGAATCTGATAATGCAGCGTCATACTCTTTAGGTGTTCCCCACGTGTGTGGGGATGAACCGGCAAAGGAGGCGCACTGATGGTTGAATTCACCGTGTTCCCCACGTGTGTGGGGATGAACCGAGTTACACCGCGGGGATTCAGGCCCGCATCGCGTGTTCCCCACGTGTGTGGGGATGAACCGGCGCTCTCCAGGTCCGTGATCGCGTCTTCCATGTGTTCCCCACGTGTGTGGGGATGAACCGAGGTTATTCAATGCCACGCCGCTGATTGCATTGTGT
>Ga0209201_1004544_pt1 | contig 11076 bp, 7 predicted proteins | sample AD_UKC055_MetaG_FD_184411 | JGI IMG/M metagenome (GOLD analysis project Ga0209201, IMG submission 184411) | Active sludge microbial communities of municipal wastewater-treating anaerobic digesters from USA - AD_UKC055_MetaG (SPAdes) (version 2) | ecosystem: Engineered > Bioreactor > Anaerobic >... | reverse complement strand
CCCATCATCGTTCCTCTGATCATTTTCGGTTTTTTACATCACCAGAAGGGCGATTATCATTATGAAATTCTGAACTATCTTGCGGCGCTGATTTTTACGATTTTCATTGTTATCCTGCGCTATTCAAAAACCGGCAAGGCCCTGTACCGTGCTTCCCTGATTCTGCTGATTATCATTCTCGGTTATTGGGTGAAAAGCGGCACGGGATCGGGCTATGCCAGTCTCTGGGTGCTGTCTTTTCCTCCTTTTGCTTTTTTTCTCATGGGGAAGAAAGAGGGGTCTTTCTGGAGCGTTTTGCTGGCCGGGATCACCATCTCGCTTTTTTTTAATAATTTTCCTGTTCTGAACGCCTACTCCTATTCCGGCGACTTTATTCTACGTCATCTTTTTGCCCTGTTTCTGATTTTTTGTTTCACTTACAGTTACGAAGCGATTCGCCAGCAGTTTCAGAACGCTATGGAAACGCAACAGCGCAAACTGCTGCTGGAGAAGGAGCTTCTGGAAAAATCAAAAAACGAAATGGACGAAATCAATGCAAAACTGAAAGAGGAAGCTGATGTCCGCAAACGGGCGGAAGATGAATTGAGAAATCATCGCGAAAAACTGGAAGAGCTGGTCGACCAGAGAACGTGGGAACTTCTGAAAAGCAATAAAGAGCTGGAACTCAAAGAAGAAAGCTACCGGATTCTGTCGGACAATGTCATCGACCTGATCTGGGCGACGGATCCCTTTCTGCATTTTACGTATGTCAGCCCTTCGGTAAAGCGCATTTTGGGCTACAGTGTCGAGGAAGCTATGTTTTTGAAGTTGGACCAAATTTACACGTCCAAATCCCGGCAAACGATTTTATCTTCCTATCGGAAGCAAATGAAGCTGTTTCAAAAAGGCATGGTGGATGAACAACCGATTAGTTTGGAACTGGAGCAGGTCAAAAAGGACGGCACGATTATCGAGGTGGAATTGAGATCGTCTCTCGCCAGGGACGGGGAAGGAAATCCCATCGGTTTTGTCGGGATTACCAGAGACATCAGTGACCGGATGAAAATCCAGCGTGAAAAAGAAAAGATCCGGGAGCAGCTTGTCCAGGCACAGAAGATGGAAGCCGTTGGACAGGTAGCCGGTGGGGTGGCCCACGATTTAAACAATGTATTAGGGGCTTTGTCCGGTTATTCGGAGCTTTTACTGATGGAAATGGAAGGTCACAAATCCAGGGGCCATGTGGAAAAAATTTTACAATCCACGGCTAAAGGTGCGGTAATCATTCAGGATCTTTTGACTCTGACTCGCCGGGGAGTGGCGTCATCCGAGGTGATCAATCTCAACCATCTTGTTGATGTTTTCTGCAAAACCCCTGTGTTTGAGAACATAAAAAATCATCACCGCAATGTGATTTTCAGTGTGCAATGTCAGGAGAGCTTGCAAAATGTCAAAGGTTCGCCAATTCATCTGGAAAAGACGTTGATGAATCTGGTGGCGAATGCGGCCGAATCCATCTCCGGAACCGGGGAAGTGACGATTCGAACCGAAAATCGTTATCTGGATGAAGCGGTGAGAGGCTATGAGGAAGTTCGGGAAGGAGATTATGTGGTGCTGATCGTTTCCGATACGGGAACGGGCATTCCGGACGAACATAAGGATAAGATATTCGAGCCGTTTTACACTCGGAAGAAAATGGGGCGCAGCGGAACCGGTCTGGGACTGGCGATTGTCTGGGGGACGGTGAACGATCACCAAGGCTATGTGGATGTGCAGACCAAAGTGGGTGAGGGCACTACTTTTACTTTATATTTTCCGGTGACGCAGGAAGGGTTGATTGTCCCCCGGCAGAAGGCTCCGCTTAAAGAGTATATGGGACACGGGGAGTCGGTTCTGGTGGTAGACGATGTCGCCGAGCAAAGAGAAGTCGCTGCCGATCTGTTGAAAAAACTGGGATACCAGGTTTATGCCGTGTCCAGCGGAGAGGCTGCTCTGGACTATCTCCGGGAAAACCGTGCGGATATTCTGGTTCTGGATATGATTATGGCGCCCGGCATGGACGGAATGGACACATACAGGAAAGTTCTTGAACTTTATCCGCAACAGAGGGCCATTCTGGTCAGCGGATATGCAGAGACCGATCGTGTCCGGAAAGCCCAGAAGCTTGGAGCGGGGGCTTATGTTTCTAAACCTTATGTGATGGAAAAAATCGGCTTGGCGATTCGGGATGAACTTCGGAGGTAGGATATTGAAGATGCCGGCAATCCTGATGCAGCTTTTATCTTGCTGATTTTCACGATCCTTCTTGCTTCATTCCTCCGCGATAAACCGCGGAGGAATGAAGGGAATTAATTTTTTTTCAAAAAACTACTCTTTGCTTTCACTGCAATATGGGGAAGCATCGTCACACTTGTTTCCTTTACACTGGAATGTCACGGTAATCCACTTGTAAACTTCCCTGCCGCTGAAGGGTTTGCTACAAAATATTTTGGCATCATACATGGCCTTATCAAAACCGATTTTGCTTTTTCCGCAGGTGAATCCATCTTCTTCCAGTAATTTGGTCATCTTGTCTTTGTCTACAAACTTGGCTCCGTTGAACTCATCAGGTTGATACCGAATTTTTTTAATCTTTTGTCCTGTGTCGGCGGCCGTGACGTTGCAGGACCTTACAAAGCCGATTCCGGGAATCTGATCAAATGGCCCCGCATTTGCTGAAGAAATAACCAAAAACAAAAACGCAGCTACCAAGAAATACCTCATGTTTACCTCCCCAATTTTTTGATGTTGATGAACCCGTAAAAAAGTTATTGACTGCACGTCCACTCGGAAAAAATGGTATTCGGATCCTTCAGTCAGATACGGATACCATTTTTTATGTGCCTCATTCTAACCTGCTGTTTCCTTTGCTGTCAAGATGCATTTCAGTAAATGCATTTCAGCAAAAGCGTTTCAATAGGAGCTGCATGTTCAGGCCAATTTCTCCCACTTCATCGAGAAACAGGGTTCCGCCGTCCGCCTCATCCAGATAACCTGTTTTGTCGACATTGGCCCCTGTAAAAGCTCCCTGCGTCATGACGCCCGAAGCGCGTCAACAATCTTCAGGCGGGAAGCGCGCAGCGCCGGCAGCACGCCACCGATCAATCCCATCATCAGCGAAAAAATCATCGACTGTGCGATAATGAAAGGTGTCAAGGTGAATTTAAAAGCCAGTTCTGAAAAGGTTTGAAAATTGACCGTGGAGATCGAAATAAACTGCATGAAGGAGGCGAAAAACAATCCAAGGCATCCTCCGATAAAGCCCAAAAGCAGCGATTCGGTTAAAAACGCCAGTAAAATGCTGCGCCGCCTAAAACCCAGCGCACGCAATGTGCCGATTTCCGCCGTCCGGTTGGCCACGGCGGAATACATCGTAATCATTGCGCCAATAATGGCGCCGATAGAAAAAATTGCCGTCAGCGATGTGCCGAGAATCCGCAAAAATTTAGCCATTGTTTCGGATTGATCCAGATAATACCGGGTTTCCCGCTTGGCTTCCAGCGTGAAGCGCGGATCCTTTTCAATTGCGGTTTGGGCTGCGTCGAAGGCATCCGGATGCTTTAATCTAAAAATCAGCGAGGAAAACACCGGACGCCGGAAAGCCTGCATGACCTGATCGACATCGCCCCAGATTTCCGAGCTGAATCCCGTGTTGCCGGCGTCAAAGACGCCGACGACCGTCCAGGTCCGCATGCCCCAGGTCAAAGTCTGCTGCAGCCCCACGCCCTGAAAACCTTTGGCGATGCTGTTTCCCACGATGACTTCCGACGAGCCCATGCGCAGCATGCGGCCCGACACCAGTTTGACCTGGGACCGAAGCGGCATGGAGGAAGACTGGATGCCGCGCACCACGACATTGGAATGGCTTGAAGACTGACCCAATCCCTTTTTTTTCAAGGCGATCAGCACCACGACTTCCTTGGCCATCAGAGGCTGTCCTGCGCCTCCCCGGGCAATCTGGGGAAGCATTTCGACAATGGATGCCGCTTTACGCTCGATCGTGCTCATGACCTCGGATGTGGAGCCTTTGCGCACCACGACAATGTTGTCGGGCGATCCGGTCTCAATCAGGGTTTTTTGGATGCCGGCGGCCATCATCAGCACTGCGGCAAAAACAAAGACCACCAGCGCCATGCCCAGCACTGTCAGACTGGTGGTCAGGCGGCGTTTCCCGAGATTGCGGAAGCTGTAGGAAAGAGGCACGGCCATCAGCCGATCCTCCTGAGGCCGTCGGCAATGCGGATACGGATGGCCTGACGGGTTGGAATCACCGCTGCGAGAAACGCAATGATCATCGAGGCGGCGATGTCCATGTAGATGGTTTGCGCGGAAACCAGAAAGGTCGGAAAATACGTGGCAATATGCTGGCTGAAAATGCGCGTGGCGGGAAACGTTAGAACCATGCCGAGCAGCGACCCCGTAAACGTCAGGACGAGCGCTTCGCCGAAGATCAGAATGGCGATGTCTTTCGCGCCGAACCCCAGAGTTTTCATGATCGCGTAGTCACCCGTGCGCTCCCGGGTGGTCATGGCCATGGTATTGGCGACCACCGCGATAATGATAAAGATGACAATAAGCGACACCATCTGAATGGCCGTGACCAGGGCGCCGCTCATGGCGATGAATCCCAGGTTAAAGGCCTTTTCCGTTTCCGTCAGGGTTTCCGCCAGGGAATTCTGAAACGCTTTGTCAATCCGTACGGCCGTGTCCGCCGCGACGTCCGGCCGGATTACGCCGATCATGTAAAAGCCGACCTTGTCAGCCAGTCCGGGCATAAGTTTTTTCGTTGCTTCGTTGAGATATTTCCAGTGGAAAAAAAACTGCGTTTCATCCACCGTTTGATCGCGTCCTGTATAAATGGATCTCAGCACGAAATCCCAGTTGCCGGGATAAATGAGTCCCTTGAGCGTGATGGTATCGCCGATTTTCCATCCGTATTTCTTCGCCAGCTTCCTGCCGACGACACAACCCTTGCGATCGTTAAGAAACGCTTTTTTCTGGCCCGCATCCAGAACCAGTTCGGGATACAAGGCAAAGTAGGACTGAGGCTCCACGCAGAAATTTGGGAAAAAGTTCTTCTGTTCAATGTAAACGCCGCCAAACCAGTTGCCGTAAGAAACCATCTTGACGCCTTCGATCTGCCGGATCTTGTCCGCGTAAGAGATGGGGAGAGGAAAGATAATGGAAATGGCGTTGCGGGTGATCAGGCGCGTGGTGGAAGCCGCGTCCACACCCGCGTAAAAGGAGCTGATGACTGTGCGCAGCAAACCAAAAGCCAGAATGGCCACCGCAATCCCCAGGATGGTGAGCGAACTACGCAGCTTGTGATGGAAGGCGTTTCTAAAGAGGATTTTGAGCAGCATCATGGTTGAGATACCCCTTTTCCAGATGACGCCTCACGCCGGCGCGCTCTGCGGCGCGTGGATCATGCGTGACCATGATGATGGTTTTGCCCATATCCCGATTGAGCCGTTCCATCATGGCAAGAATTTCCTCAGCGGAGGCGCGGTCCAGATCGCCTGTCGGTTCGTCGGCCACCAGAATGGTCGGATCGGTGACGATGGCGCGGGCAATGGCCACGCGCTGCTGTTCGCCACCGGACATTTCACTGGGATAGTGGTCCATGCGATGACCCAGTCCCACCATGGCCAGCGCCATTTCGGCATGCTCGCGGCGGCCTCTTTTAGACAGGGTGGTCAGATGCAGCGGCAACTCGACGTTTTCTACGGCTTTCAGCACGGGAATCAGATTGTAAAACTGGAAGATGAAACCGACGGAGTTGGCCCGCCAGGCGGCCAGTTCCGTCTCGGACAAATTTGTAATGTCAATGTCGCCGATGCGGATCATCCCTTGATCTGCCTTGTCAATGCCCGCAATCAGGTTAAGAAGCGTTGTCTTGCCGGAACCGGACGGCCCCATCAGGGAAAGAAATTCTCCTTCGGCAATGTCAAAGGTAATATCGTAAAGCACCGGCACCACCAGGCTTTCCCGATGATAGGACTTGTAAAGATTTTTGATTTCCACGATGTTTTTTGGGGGTTCGGTCATGATTTTCTTCTACCGTTCCGCCACTTTGATTCTCGCCCCGTCTTTCAACCCTGCCGGATTGATGACCACGCGGTCTCCCGGCTTCAAACCTTTCGTGATTTCCTGCATATCCCCCAATTTAATGCCGGTGGAAACAGGCGTCTCGTGCAGTTTGTTTTCCTGAATCAGATAGACGATATTTTTGTCTTTTAGGCGGACCAGGGCTGATTGATTGACAGCAAGCCGGGGTTTCAACTCGTCGGCTTGAAGTTCACGGGAGAGAAAAGACACCTTGGCGCTCATATCCGGCAGCATTCGGGCGTCGCGGTTCCGAAAGCGCACTTTTACCAGAACGGTTGCCTTGGAGCGATCCACGGTAGGTACAATGGCGTGTACCTCGCCGCGGAAGCGCTTATCCGACAGGGCGTCTAGCTGAATATCACAGGGCTGCCCAACCTTAATCAGCATAATGCTGGTTTCGGATACATCAACTTCAACTTGCAGGGAATCCATATCCGCCAGGGTCACCACGGCGGCTTTGGACGTGGATGACGCTCCCAACGGCGTGACAATATCTCCCTCATCCGCGTTTTTGGTCAGGACAACGCCGTCAAATGGCGCCCGGATCAGGGTGTATTCCATATTGGCCTCGGCGCCGGAAAGACCGGCAGTAACCGCAGCAACGGACGCCTGCGCCGCCTTCACCGTTTCCTCAGAACGTAGATAGCGGGTGTGGATCAGGTCGTAATCCGATTGGGAAATGTAGCCGCCGGCGCTCAGCTTTTGATAGCGGTCATGTTCCTGTTTGAGGTTATCCCGCTCCACGATTGCCTGTTGCAGCATTGCCTGGGCGTTGGCCAGATTGGCGGTGACCTGACGCTTGATGGCGGCAACGTCGGCGTTTTCCATTTTTGCCAGAATTTGTCCTTTTTTAACCCGACTGCCTTCTTCAACCATTAAGGCCGTCAGGCGTCCGGTCATCTTGGAGGCAACGGCCGCCTTGCGCTGGGCCACGACATAACCGCTGGCATTTAGGACGGACAGGGATTGCGAGGGATAAACCAGCGAAACAGTTGTGATGTCCACCTGGCTTACCGGACCAATCACACCCAGCCGGTAAAGCGTGGCGCTGATGAGGATCGCAACAATCAAGGCCATGATAATATAGATATTTTTCTTTCGTCCGGTCCTGACACTTTTTTTGACGGATTTGTCAATTTTGAGTTTGTTTAAATCCTCTTGTGCCATTTTTTTCTCACTGTATTTAATTTTTTCTTGTGTGATGTTTTCATAGCAGAACTTTATTGTATTTTCCATCATATCCTAAAATAAATGGACCCTGCTCCCCAATGGTGAGAAAAGATGAATTTCCTACAAGAATTCGCAAATATTTCATTGACATACAAGACGGCTTTTTTTATGCTTTTGCCGTTTCCAATCGAACAAACCAGGAGGCAAGAAAATGAACAAGCGGTTTTTCCTGATCGGGATAGTTCTGTGTTTTCTGCTGGCGGCAGGCGCGGCGCGGGCCGAACAAACCCGCGGCCTGCAAGTGGTGGCCAAAGACAAGGCCAGCGGCCAGTCGGGCATTGTCAAGCTCTACAACAAAAGTTACGCCGTCATCATCGGCATTGATGCCTACAAGAACCTGCCCCACGACCGCCAGCTCCGCTACGCCGTCAGAGACGCCAAAGCCATGGAAGACCTGCTGCGCAGCCGTTATTCCTTCGATAAAATCATTACCCTCTATAATGAAGAAGCTACGCGGGAAAATATCCTCCGCGTCTTTATGGATGACCTGCCCGTCGAGATGTCTGAAGAAGATGCGCTGCTGGTTTTCTGGGCCGGCCACGGCAATCAGGAGAAAACCCCCACAGGGAATATCGGTTACCTGATTCCCCACAACGGTATTCCGCAAAAGCTTTACACCAACATTTCCATGACCACCCTCAAGGAAGACATCTCCCGGAAAATCCCGGCCAAGCATGTGTTTTACATCATGGACGCCTGTTACGGCGGGCTCCTTGCCGCCACGCGGACTGTGGATAAGGAATCCCGGCGGGACCTTGCCTACCTCCGGGAAATCACCAAAGAGCCGGTGCGCCAGGTGCTCACGGCGGGCGGGAAGGGCGAGGAAGTTCTGGACGGCGGCCGCAAGGGCCATTCCGTGTTTACCGGCAGGCTGATTCAGATATTGGAGGAAAGGGGCGACTTTATCACCGCCAACGAGATTCAGGCCATCATCCGGGAAAAGGTTTACAGCGACGCCCTGGCCCGCCACCACAAACAGACCCCGGGATTCGGGACGTTTTACGGCAGCGGCGACTTTGTTTTCATCCCGAAAATCGAGAAAAAGATTGAAGACAGCAAGGCCGAAATCGCCAGGCTGGAGGAAGAGCTCAAACGCGTCGATCAAATGGAGGAAACGGCGAAGAAAGCCCACAATGAGCGCAAACGCCGGGAAGCGGCGGAGCAGCGCCGCGCCGCCGAAGCCAGACTCAAAGCCGAGCAATTGAGACAACAGCAACTTCAGGAGGAAGAAGCCAGAGTTGAAAAGATTCGGGAAGAAAACGCCCGCTTTGCCGAAGAGCAAAAGCAAAAAGAACTGGAGCTGACGAAGGCCGGCCGGGAAGAGGCCGAGCGCGTGGCCCGGCTGAAGGCGGAAGTGGAGCGCCGGAAAAAAGATGCTGCGTCTGTTTCCGAAGCGGACAATATTGACGCAGCCGTCGCGGAAATTAAAAGCCTTAACCGGCGCATTGATGAAATCGAAAGCGCGTTCAGGAAGGAATTAAATAAAGGAAAATACCGCATTGCGCAAAGATATGACGGTGAAATCGGCGGTGTGAAGCAGACATTGAAAAGCCTCAAACCGCTCGCGAAAGATGAGTTTGAAACCGAAAGCGAATACCGGGCCAGAGTGGCCAAGAGAAAAGCCGGATACGAAGAGCGGATAACCGAACTGGAAAGCGCCAAAGAGAAAGAACTGAGTGATCTGGAAAGAAGAATCAGCGATGAGCAGGCTGCGCAAACGGCGGATTTACGAAGCAACATGAAGATGCTGGCCGAAAAGGAATACACCCTCAACCCCGACGACATTGTGATGGAGCTGGGGACGTATGACGTGGAGAAACAGAGATTTCCCGTCCGCCTGAAAAACAAAACCGTCACCGAAACCGTGACGGGCAAGAAGGGCAAAAAGACGCAGGTCAGCGCCATGCGCAAACCCGGTGGGGTTTTAGTTGCGGTCAACGGCATGATTTCCCTGCCCAGGGAAGAAGCCCGCAAATTTCAGCAGGAATGGAAAAGCGGTATGGTCCGTCCCGAAGTGACAGCGCTTGCTGGCAGCGGCCAAATCAGAGGGGTTGTCTTAGCCAATGATGCCGGCAGCGACAGATTTACGTACAAGAAGGGTTGGTTCATCAATAAGTCTATGAGCGATAAACGCTTCATTGATGTGAACAGCAGCACCATGCTTGATGCCCAGACGGGGTCGGTTTATCAGATCAGCGGACGTTTCATTGATTTAGAGCAAGGGACAATGCTGGATAGAAAAAACGGAAATGTTCTTCAAATACGAGATCGTTTTCTGGATTTGAAAGACGGGACGGTTCTGTATACCCGGACCAACCTGATGTGGGCGGCAAAAGACAACGGCGCGGATATTAACTGGAGTAACGCAAAAAGCTACTGTGAAAATTACCGTGGCGGTGGATATTCGGACTGGCGGATGCCGACGCAGGATGAGCTGGCGAACCTTTATGACGAAAACAAGAAGAATCGTCATGGTTACCATATCACCGATTTAATTGAGATAACAAGGTGCTGTCCCTGGGCGTCCGAGACGCGCGGTTCCGACGCCGCCATCTTCGATTTCGAATACGGCAAGCGGATCTGGAGTCCCCAGTCCTACGACGACGACGGCCGCGCTTTGCCGGTGCGGTCGAGCAAATAGATGATTTGGTTATTGGGTTATTTGATTATTTTTTTTTGGTGCAGGGCGAAGCCCTGCCCGCCGCATTTTTTAACGTAGCGTGGCCCTCGCGTCACCTTCAGGTGATCAGGCCCGCTAAAGCGCGGCTAATAACCTAAAGGTCATACGAGCTATGTTCTATGTGATGGTGATGCGTTGAAACCTTTGAAAAAAGACCTTTGAAAAACTCATGTTGTCGTCATTCCCTTGGAAAAGGGAATCTAGAAAATTATTGATATTATTGGGTTCCCGCTTTCGCGGGAATGACGTCCCGGTCCATTTTATGTGATTTTACAAAGCTCTCGGTGATGCGGTAATCATGACCGTAGTGCGGACATTTATGTCCGCTAAAAATTTGCAGCTAAAGCTACGAGCTAGTGCGCCCAAGAGCGTATATGGACAGAGAGGTGGAAGTCCTCTTCAGGCAAGCCCTCGCCAGCCTGTGACTGAAAGCAACAGTGTCATTGCGAGACTGGGTGGAGAGCAGCAGGAGGTGAAAGTTTAAACCGCAGGACAACGAGCGCATTCGTGCCTGCAAAGCTTGACGCATCATGCCTTGTCGGCGCCTATGCGGTTCAGCGCCCAGGTGCACATTTCCCGAACTCTGATGTCCGGATTTTCGGTGATGGCCCGGTTCAGATGGGGAATGTAATCCCGGTTCAGACTGTTGCCCATGGCGCGCGCGGCATTCATCTGCCATCGCCACAGGTCGTCGGGGGATATGTAAAACATGTGTGGCCAGATTTTCTTTAAAAAATAATCCCTGTCCATGTGCAGCAGGTTCGGCAGAGCGAAGTCCGGGGTTTTGGCCGCCACACGGGGATTGATCGGTTTGACTTCCGTCATCCAGGCGGCATTGCGGGGGCATACATTCTGGCAGCGGTCGCAGCCATAGACATACAGGCCCATCGGTTCGCGAAGTTCGGGCGGCGTCAGTCCATCGCCGTAATAGGATAAAAAGGAAACGCATTTTGACGGATCAATCCGTCCTCCGCCCAGAAGAGCGCGTGTCGGACAGGCAGCGATGCAGGCATTCCGGCACCAGTCCGGGCAGCCAATGCGTA